>ENA-ORCM01002797-ORCM01002797.1-human-gut-metagenome-genome-assembly--contig:-NODE-2797-length-12091-cov-10.114700_pt1 | contig 12091 bp, 10 predicted proteins | sample MGYA00242906_ERZ507928 | MGnify/ENA primary metagenome ERZ507928 (study PRJEB26167, sample SAMN06115497) | human gut metagenome | host: Homo sapiens | place: China:Shanxi | collected 2015-05-07...
TCACGGTGATGTCGCCGTCGGCGATGTCCCACCGGGCCGCATAGGCCGGGATGCCGGAACTCACCACGATGCCCGCGATGACGGCGGCGGCCACGCCCCGCCGGAGTGCGCTCTTCAGTCTCATAGTCTGTCCTCCTTTGGTCGGTTCGTCTTTTGAAGAATCATCCTTTCTCGACACAAGCTTACCAAAAAATTCAGAGAATGTAAATAAAATCTGCGCGAATCGCGGTGTTTTCGGCGTGAATAGCCCTCTCAGGCGCTGACGCGATGCCACAGCCCACTTTTTGCGTCTTTCGCTCATGGGCAGCCTCGCCTTTGTCCAACCTCTCCGTCATTGCTTCGCAATGCCACCTCTCCTTCTAGGAGAGGCCTTGGCATACCGGAAAGTTTCGCCTTTACCCGGAGACCTGTCCTCTTCGCCAGAGGCTCCCCTACAAGGGGCAACGGCGACGACCGCCGCCAGCGGCGGAAACAGGGAGGAGCTGTTGGGGCAGCGGTCAGCAGGATGCAAGCGACCGCGCAGCAGACGCTGGGAGCCGCAACCCGGCCTTGGCGAGGAGCTTGCGACGAGACTGAGAGGTTGTACGAAGGACAGTCTGACCATGCGCCGCATACGCAAAAAAGCCCTCCCGAGTGGGGAGGGCCATAGCCTGTCTTATTCAGAGTAGTGCGCCAAAAACTGCTTGGTGCGCTCCTCCTGGGGGTGGTCGATGAGCTGGCGGGCCGGGCCTTCCTCCACCACGACGCCGCCGTCCATGAATAGGATGCGGTCGGCCACGTCGCGGGCGAAGTGCATCTCATGGGTGACGATGATCATGGTGGTCTTTCGGTCGGCGAGGTCCCGCAGGACACGGAGGACTTCGCCGGTCAGCTCCGGGTCGAGGGCGCTGGTGGGCTCATCGAAGCAGAGGATGTCCGGGTGGAGCGCCAGTGCGCGGGCGATGGCCACCCGCTGCTGCTGACCGCCGGAGAGCTGGTGGGGGTAGTGTCCTGCCCGCTCCGACAGGCCCATCTGGGCCAGCAGGTCACGGGCCTGTGCTTCCAGCTGGGCGTGGATGGCCTTTTTGTCGGCCTTGTAGCCGGGCTGCTCCTTTGCCAGAAGCTCCCCCGCCAGCATCACGTTTTCCAGCGCGGTGTACTGGGGGAAGAGGTTGAAGTTCTGGAACACGAGGCCGAAGTGGAGGCGCTTTTTCCGCACCTCGCTCTCCCGCTGGGTGGCAGGGTCGGCGGCGTCCCACATGGTCTCGCCGTTCACCCTGATGACGCCGGTGTCGGGACGCTCAAGGAAATTCAGGCAGCGCAGCAGCGTCGTCTTGCCCGAGCCGGACGAGCCGATGATCGCCAGCGCCTCGCCCTGTTCCAGTGTGAGCGAGATGTCCTTGAGAACTTTCGTCTCGCCGAAATTCTTCCCGATGCCAGAGGCTTCGAGTAATGCCATAATTCAGTATCCTCCTTAACAGCGGAAATAGTCCATCTTTTTCTCGGCCCAGTCCAGCAGCAGGGTGAGTGCGCCGACAAAGACGAGGAAGAAGATCGCGGTGGAGAACAGCGGCCAGATAAGGCCCTTGGCGCTGTACTCCTTCGCCATCATGATGATCTCCTTGTTGGCGATGACGTTCGCCAGCGAGGTATCCTTCACCAGCGTGATGACCTCGTTGCCCATCGGGGGCAGGATGCGCTTGACGACCTGCAGGAGCGTGACCTTGAAAAAGATCTGGCTCTTGGTCATGCCAAGCACCTGACCGGCCTCGGTCTGGCCTTTCGGCACAGCCTCGATGCCGCCGCGGTAAATCTCAGAGAAGTAGCAGGCGTAGTTGATGGCGAAAGCCACCACCGCCGCCACCAGACGGCCCGAAGAGCCGGAGGGCCAGGGGTTGGTCATGCCCAGCAGGCCGGGGCCAAGGTAGATGACGATGATCTGGAGCATCAGCGGCGTACCGCGGATGACCCACACGAAGGTCTTGACGACGCCCCGCAGCGGTGCGCACCGGCTCATGGAGCCAAAGGCCACCACAAGGCCCAGCGGCAGCGAAAACAGCAAGGTCAGAAAGAACAGCTCACAGTTGAGCGCGAATGCGCCGGTCAGACGCTCCAAAATCACAGTCACAGAATCACTACACCTATCCGTTTATAATGTAAGTTACTCAGCCAGAGTCAGGCCGTACTTGTCGGCCAGAGTCTGCATGGTGCCGTCAGCCTTCAGCTCGTCGTATGCATTGTCCACAGCCTCGGCCACGTCGCTGTCCTTGCGGAAGGCCACGCCGTACTCCTCGACGTTCAGCTCATCCACCATCTTGAGGTTTGCGTAGTCGGTACCCTCGCCGATCATGGCAGAAGCCAGAGTCAGGTCGAGGACGGCGGCGTCAGCAGTGCCAGCGGCGACTTCCATCAGGCAGTCGGTCTGAACAGCCTTGGAGATGAAATCAGCCTGAGACAGGTCGGCGTTCTCGGTGATGGTGGTCTCACCGGCAGAGCCGGCCTCGGCCACCACGGTCTTGCCGATGAGGTCGGCGGTGGAGGTGTAGTCGGTGCCGTCCTTCACCACGACGACCTGGGCGTTCTTGACGTAGGGCTTGGTGCAGGCCATGTTCTCCTCGCGGTCATCGGTGAGGGTCAGGCCGTTCCAGATGCAGTCGATGCTCTTTGCAGCCAGCTCGGTCTCCTTGGTGTCCCAGTTGATCTCCACGAACTCCGGCTCGACACCCAGCTTCTCACAGACAGCGGTGGCCAGCTCGGTATCGAAACCGGTGAAGTTGCCGTCGGCGTCGGTGTAGTTCATCGGCTCATACACGGTGTAGCCGATGACCATCTTGCCGTTGGACTGGATGTGAGCCAGGTCGTTGTCAGCGGCCACGGAGCTTGCCGGGGCGGCAGAGGCGGCGGCAGAAGAAGCAGCCGTGGAAGTGGATGCAGAACCGCCGCAGGCGGCAAGGCTCAGTGCCATCGCACCGGCCAGAAAAGCAGATACCAGACGTTTCATATACAAATTCCTCCCTCAGTTTCAGCAGAAGCGGCGCTTCGTTTTACCGCTTTACCATGCTAAATTGTTAAACTGTGACTATAGAATAGCGCGTTTTGCCCCGTTTGGCAAGAGGAAAACCGATTTTTTCGCGTTTTGCCCGCAGACCGCCCCTTTCCGATCGGGTTTTCGGTGTATTTGTACAAAGGACAGGGCGCTCCGCAAGGCGCAAAAATCCCCCTCGGGGAGTCTCTCCGAGGGGGATGCTGTCCGTTTTTCTTATCTTCCCGCCGCAGGAGCGTCAGCTTCTCTCTGGGATGTCGCCTACCATGATGACGAAGAGCCTGGGTTTGCCATTCTCATCCTTCCACCTTCCGAAGCCGACCCGGTAGCTGGATGCGAGGAAGCTGATAGTGGTCCAATTCTTCTCATTCGGTTCCGGCAGTACCGGTCTGTAGTCGCCACAGAGGTCGATGGCCTGCTTGACGGGGTCGTCCGAGCCTCTGTCCGCTCCAGAGTAGAAGATGACCTGTTTGTTGGCGGTGCCGGGGGCGATGCCGATGGTATCCAAGAGAGCTTTGCGAGGCTCAGAACCGGAAGAGTGGTAATTGCCCCGCTTCAATTTGTTAATGAGAAGAGTGCTTCCATCCTCAGAGCTCACGTGTGTGTACCTCTCCGCCGCCTCACTCAGCTGCGGGTCGGCCTCGCAGGTGATGTTTACGCCACGCTGTACATTTATGATGTCTGCCAGAGCCTCGGCCCGGAGGGTGTCCTCCGGCTTATCGCCCGGCTTATCGCCGCAGCCGGTGAGCAGGGCCAGCGCCATCACGCCCGCGAGGGCAAAGGCAAGGAGTCGTTTTGCAGTTTTCATTGTCGCTACCTCCAATCGTGGGGTGTGTCTCGGTGATTTTATTATACCATACCCCCCCCCCGGGCAAGTGCGATTCATGCAGATTTCAGGCCCTTTCGCGCAGGTTTGGGGGTGAAAAGGCTCCCAGAGGCTCACGGGCAGGCCCGTCTTTGCTAAATCTCTCCGTCATCGCTGCAGCTCACGGTCAGGCTCTCCTTCGTACAACCTCTCAGGCGCTTCGCGCCAGCTCCCCTTGTAGGGGAGCCTCTGGCGAAGAGGTGAAGCTTTACGGTATGCCAAGGCCTCTCCTACAAGGAGAGGTGGCATTGCGCAGCAATGACGGAGAGGTTGGACAAAGGTGAGGCTACCCATGAGCGAAAGACGCAAAAAAACCGCCACCTCACGGTGACGGTCAGACTTTCCGTTCAATTTATAATGACGCATTCTCAAACGCATCCCCTGCGGCCTTTTGCAGGGCGTCGATGGAGATGGTGCAGAGGGCCGCGAGGTCGGCGTCCGAGCCGTCGGCGGGGATGTCCGCCACCTCTTTCTCAGTCTTGCCCTTGAGGTAGCTGCAATAGCCCTCGCTGTGCTCGTACCACTCCTTGCCGAGGCTGGATGCGTTCCGCATCCCGTAGCTGTCGCCCAGCTCAAGCTTGGAGCGGACGGTGTCCGGGGCGGTGACGCCGCCGTCTGCCGCGATGGTCAGCGCAGGCTCTGCCATGTCGCCGATGGCGCTGGTCACACGGCCATCGGCATCCAGCGTCAGGGCCACGACGGTAAGGTCAACTTCTGCGTTCACATCCTTGTCGTCGGTGGCGGTGATGTCCGAAGAGGCATTCTCCGCCTCCACGCCGAGGCTCACCCGGTCGCCCTTTGCCGCGCCGAGGGCGGACGCATTCGTGCAGGCTTTCGCCACGGCGTCGCGGTACTTATCCACCCGGATGGTGCAGCCGGACAGCAGGTCGGCGTCCACAGCCTTGCCGTCCTTATCCGTTTCCAGCATGGATGCCTGTTCCGGCGTCATGCCGGTGAGGTAGTCGGCGAAGTCATCGGCCTGCTCGGCCCAGCCCTTTTTCAGCGAAGATGCCGCTGCCAGCGGGTAGTCGTCCCCTTTCTGGCGCTTGGTGCGGTAGTCGGTGGGCATGGTGACGACGCCTTTGCCGTCGGCGGTAATTTCCACTTCCAGCTCATCCAGCATCACGTCGGCCAGCTTGCCGTCTCCGTCCAGCAGGACGGCGGCGGCGATGGTATGGATGGTGCCGGTGCGGGCCTCGTCGGAGGCCTCGGTCAGGATGCCGAGGCCGGTCTTCCAGCCGCCGGTCTGGGTGGTGCTGGCGCTGCCGGACGAGCCGGACATGGCGTTCGAACTGCTCATGCTGCCGGAATCGCTGCTGCCTTTGCGGCAGCCGGACAGCAGCAGTGCCGCCGCCACGGCACAGCTCAGAAGAGCTTTTTGTCTCTGTGTCATAAGCGTTACGCTCCCTTTCATCTCTTTGGGAGTAGTATAGCCCGGCAGGAGTCTATTTATTTATATATCTTTTTGTTGGAAACTGTGTTATACTTGTCCTGCGGCCTACCCCGCCCAGTTTTATGGGAAGGGAGGTGTTGCCCAATGGCATATATTTCCACATTTATCCTGTCCGTCGGAGCAAATGTAGCTTCTTACTACATTTGTAAGTGGCTTGACGGATGGCTGAAGGGCCGTAAGCACTAAAAAGGACCCCCTTTCGGAGATTGCCGCTCCGGGAGGGGGTCTTTTCCTTTTGGGTGTGCCAATGACATATCGGCTTCCACATTTATCATCTTTATTATATGCGATTCCCTGCAAAAGTCAAGCACCGCGCAGAAAATTTACAACTGTGCTCTGAGACCGACGTGTTATCTGGCGAAGTTCCAAAATAACGACGCAGCAACGCCATAAAGCAAACTTCGTCAGGGTGGCGAACTTCGGGTCAGCTGGCGAAGTTCGAACTTCGCCAATCAGGGGAACTTCGCCAAGTTGGCGAACATCCAATATTAAACTATATATCGTTTATTTTATAGAACTTCGCCACTTATTCTACCGCAGTATCGCTCACATCAGCGGGCTCAGCAGGCGGAGCACACTGTCCAGCAGCGTCCCGGCCAGCGAGGTGCGGCAGTCGGCCAGCTGCACTTCCCGGCACTCCGGCAGGGTGCGAAGCACATCGTCCCGCAGAGCAATGACCTGACTGTTATAGAGCAGCAGCGCCCCGCACTCAAAGTGGAGGAAGAGGCTGCGGTAATCCATGTTGATACTGCCCACCACGGCGGCGCGGTCATCGCTGACGTAGCACTTGGCGTGGAGGAAGCCGGGCGTGAACTCGTAGATGCGCACCCCCGCCCGGAGCAGCGGCACATAATAGGAGCGGGTCAGCCGGAAGACGAGCTTCTTGTCCGGGATGCCCGGCAGCACCAGCCGGACGTCCACGCCCCGCTTTGCCGCCGCCTTGAGGGCTTCCAGCATGGTCTCGCCCACCGCGAAGTAGGGCGTATAGATATAGACATACCGCTGGGCCTGATTGATGATATTCAGGTAGACCGTCTCGGCCAGAGCCTCTTCGTCCAGCGGGCTGTCCCCGTAGGGCTGTATCACTCCGTCCGACTGGGCGGGCAGGGACACAGCCTGAGGCATAAAGGGCGCATAATCCTCCTCGCTGGGGCGGAAGGCGTTCCAGTGGTCGAGGAACATCACCGTGAAGTTCCAGACCGCCGCGCCCTCGGTGCGGAGGGCTGCGTCCTTCCAGTAGCCGAACCGCTCTTCTTCATTGATATACTCGTCGGCCAGATTGATGCCGCCCGTATAGGCTGTATTTCCGTCCACGACCACGATCTTCCGGTGGTCGCGGTGATTCATGACCAGCGACACCAGCGGCACCACCGGGTTGAACGGGATGCAGCGGATATGCGCCCGCTCCATCTGCACCACGAAATCGGACGGCAGACCCAGCAGACTGCCGAAATCGTCGTAGATGAGCCGGACATCCACCCCCTGCGCCGCCTTGCGGACGAGGATGTCCTCTACCCCCTTCCACATCTTGCCGGTGCGGACGATGAAGAACTCGAGGAAGATGAACCGCTCTGCCTTTTCGAGGTCGGCCAGCAGGTCAGGGTACATGGCCTCACCGCAGGGGTAATATTTTGCCGTGGAGTTTTTCCATGCGGGGTACGGCCCGTACTCCGAAACATACCGGCTCAGTCCCCTGCTGGCGGGGTCGAGGGCGTCGGTCTGGCCCGGCTGCTGGGCGAGGTCGGCGGTGTGCTGGCGCTCCACCGCCTGCATCCGCTGGCGCATCCGCTTGGCGGGGGCCTTGTTGCCGAAGGCCAGATAGAGCGCACCGCCCAGCAGCGGCATCATGCCGATAAGGACGAGCCAGATGATCTTATAGTCGCTGTTCTCGTCCTTCCGCACGAGGTAGAGGGTGATGAAGAGGCTGAGGACGTTCAGCCCCGCATTCACCCACACCTTTCCGGCGGTGAGGGAGAAGAAGGCCCAGAGCAGCCAGCCGATCTGCAGCAAAACAAGGGCCACTGTGACCGTGGCCCTGTTGATGACACGATTGAAGAACCGTACGACCGGCAGCCGAAAGAACATCTGCGCCTCCCCCGCTGCCTTTCGGCAGCAATTTTATGGGAATAGTATAGCGCAGCGGATGGAATAATTCAAGCTCAGGCGTCCGCGTCCTCGAAGCCCACCATGAGGCCGCCCAGCTCGGCGTAGTAGCTGCACAGGCCGCCGCACTCGGTCACCCGCACCTGTGCGCCCTCGAAGACAGCTTTCACCATGTGCATCAGGCGCTCGGCGGCGGCGGGGTTGCCGCAGTGGGCAATGATGACCTTGCCGTCCGTGTAGCCGTGGCCTTTGAGCTCCAGCACGATGCGCTCGAGAGCGCCGTGCTCGCCGCGGGTCTTGCAGAGGACGTCCAGTTCGCCCACATCGCTGGCCTTGCCGATGACCCGGATGTTGAGCATCCGCGCCACAGCGGCCACAGCGGGCTTCACCCGGCCATTCCGGGCCAGATTCGCCAGCGATTCCAGCGAGAACAGCAGATGGGTGTGGTGACGGTAGCGCAGCATCTCTTCGCAGACGTCGTCAAACTCCCTGCCCTCTTGGATGAGCGCACGGATATGCTCTGCCAGCAGCACCAGCTCCGGGCCGGCAGACAGGCTGTCCAGCACAAAGACCTGAGCACCCGGGTGCTCTGCCTGATACTCTTCTGCGGCCAGCTGGGCGGCGTTGCAGCTGCCCGACAGGGTGCCGGTGATGGTGATGGCATAAATTTCATCTGCGCCCTCATAAGCCTCCAGCCAGTCGCCGATGTTGGGGCAGGAGGTGCTGGTCTTGCCCTTATAGGTGCGCAGGGTAGTCGCCATTTCCACGGCGTCCAGCGTGCCGTCGTCGAGGTATTCCCTCTCGTCGGTCACGATCTTCAGAGGCACAGCAGCAAAATCAATGCCGTCCAGCGCATACAGGCTGGCAGAAGAGTCCACAACGATTCGTTTCATCTCATCTATCTCCATTCCGGCGGGTGTCCGCCGCATTTTTACGTTCTGCGAGTCCACTATATCAGTTTTTCAAAAACCTGTCAAGTGATTCGTAAAATTGTTAACGTCGTTTTAATAAACGGTTGACCCCGACTCAAAAATGCGCTATACTACCACCATGAATCAGGAAATGAAACGCCGTGTCACGGCCTGCGCCGCCGGGTTTTCCCTGCCGCGCTACCGGGAGCTTCCCTCCGTGGGGCTGTATCTCGACCAGACCGTGCAGCTCGTCAACAGCTGCTTCCGGGGCTTCCCCGGGGTGGAGCTCACCCCCTCCATGGTGAGCAACTACGTCAAGAAAGGAGTCATCTCCCACCCCGTCAAAAAGAAGTATTCCCGCGAACAGCTGGCTTCTCTCATCTATATCGTATTGTCTAAAAATGTCCTCTCGCTGGAAAACATCGACGCCCTGTTCCAGATGCAGCGGGCTCACTGCACCGCCGCCGAAGCCTACGACTACTTCTGCGACGAGGTGGAGAACTGCCTGCCCTTCATCTTCGGGGCCAGCCGCACCATCTGTGAGCTCGACCCGGATGCCGCCGACGAAAAGCGCCTGCTGCGCGGCACCATCGTCGCCGCCGTGAACAAGATGTACCTCGACTGCTGCTTCGTCGCCATGCGGCAGGAGCAGGCGCTCTGGCCGGGGATCCTCGGCGACTTACAATAAGATAGGTACAAAAAGCCCCCGGCACCATGCGGAAGTGCCGGGGGCTTCCTTATGCGCGCTATACAGTTTTTATGCCGCTGTTCTTCCCTCTGCCTTGCCGCTTGCGATATAATGTTCGTAATACTTCACATTATCGTCGCCGAACATGGCCACAAGCTCGGGGTTGTTTGCCTTGTAGGTATTCAGGTCAAACTCGCTGCTTCCGCGGCGGCCTTCCTTCATGCCGCTGGTCACAAAGTGGTCGAATAGCTTCTTCTGGTCAGCGCCGTAAAGGGCGGCGAGGTCGGGGTTGTAGGTGAGGTAGTCTTGGTAGTTGTAGACTGCCTGATACTGGGCAAGCTGCTGGACGAAGGGCGGGTTTTGGAGGGTCATGCTACGATACTTAGAACCCACATCACTAATCAGTTCTATACTTCCATCCATATAAGTTATCATTACTCCATCTACATTTAGATGGTCAATCACATTACTGAACCACCATGTGTCGGGAAATTCGCACCATTGCATATACATTGCATTTTCTACCTCATCTTTAGTCAGATAAATGCCTGTATTCCCGCTATATTTATTACTCTGAACAAAAAAATTACCGTATTCATCTTGATAGACTGACTGCTGATAATCACCAATCGAAATTTTATAGTTTGTTTCTCTATATCTTTTGAACGGACTGTTATCTTCCAGTTCAACTCGTGTATTTAACGGCGCATTTGCATTCCACAGCACCTGAAAAGGTTCTACTGGTCCTACTGTACTCAAAACTTTCGCAGCATCTCCTGAAATTTTATCGCCAACACGATTGCGTGCCGATACATACCAATCTATGTATTTAATCGTTTTGTTCGTATTATTTCGATAATACAATACCGGATTATATGCGGAGTTTTGGGTTACAGTAGCATGAAAGTCCATCATTTCCAGACTTGGCGTCTTCGCCGCCATCGCCGAAAGCCCAAGACACCCGCACAGCATCACCGCCGTAACCAAAAGACCTGCAAGTTTCTTTTTCATAACGCTTCCTCCTTTTTACGGAGCTCTACTCGTGCGCTTCCTACACACTTTAGCCGCAGTCGTGCGGAATACGCTTTTTGCAATAAAATTATAGCACCCCGCAAAGAAGTCTGTCAATACGCCCTCGCCCGCTTTTCGCGCAGGTTTTGGGCCCATTCACGTAGAAAGCAGCAAAAAAACACCCGCCTCTCTCCCCCATCGGGCAGAAAAGCGGGTGCTGATTTTTTCAGGGTCGTGCTCCGGCTCAGGCATCCTGCAGCTCACCACGGCTTGCAGCCTTGAGGTAAGCGAAGATGAAGCCGTCGAGGTCGCCGTCCATGACAGCGTCCACGTTGCCGGTCTCATAGTTGGTGCGGTGGTCCTTGACCATGGTGTAGGGCATAAAGACGTAGGAGCGGATCTGGTGGCCCCAGGCGATCTCGTTCTGGACGCCCTTGATGTCGTCGATCTTATCCATGTGCTGCTGCTTAGCGATCTGGTACAGCTTTGCCTTCAGCATCTCCATGGCGTAGTCGCGGTTCTGGAACTGGCTGCGCTGGGTCTGGCAGCTGACCACGATGCCGGTGGGTTTATGGATGAGTCGGACAGCGGAAGAAGTCTTGTTGATGTGCTGGCCGCCGGCACCGGAGGAGCGGTAGACCTGCATCTCGATGTCCTCGGGGCGGATGTCCACCTGGATGGTGTTGTCCAGCTCGGGCATGACTTCCAGCGAAGCAAAGCTGGTCTGACGGCGGGCGTTGGCGTCAAAGGGAGAGACGCGCACCAGACGGTGGACGCCGTTCTCGCTCTTGAGCAGGCCGTAGGCGTTGGCACCCTTGACCATCATGGAAGCACTCTTCATGCCGGCCTCGTCGCCGTCCTGATAATCCAGGACCTCGACGGTCATGCCGTGAGCCTGCGCCCACTTGTTGTACATACGGTAGAGCATCTCGGCCCAGTCCTGTGCCTCGGTGCCGCCGGTGCCTGCGTGGAAGGTCAGGATGGCGTTGCTGTGGTCGTACTCACCGTTCAGCATGGTCATCAGCTGCAGCTCGTCCACAGCCTTGCCCACGGCGTTGACGGCCTCTTCGGCCTCCGGCACCATCTCGGGGTCGTACTCCTCGTCCAGCATGACCAGCATGGTCTCGGCGTCATCGTACAGGCCCTGCAGCTTCTCGAAGCGGGTCAGCTTGCCCTTCAGGTCGCCCACCTCGTCGAAGACCTTCTTGCTCAGCTCAGCGTCGTCGTAGAAGCCGGGGCGGGACATGGTGTGCTCCAGCTCCTGCACGCGCTTGCGGGAAGCGTCGATGGCCAGCGCCTCCTCCAAGTCCTTTACAGCGGTGTGGTATTCAGCCAGCTGTACTTTCAGTTCATCAGTGGTGATCATCGTTTTATTCCTCTCGTCTCAAAGAACAGGAGCTGCCTCTTCATCATCAGCCACGCACAGGGGCAGGCCCGTCTTAGTACAACCTCTCAGTCTCGCTGACGCTCGACAGCTCCCCTAGTAGGGGAGCCTCTGGCGAAACCGTTCACTTTGCGGGGACTGCCAAAGCCTCCCCTACCAGGGGAGGTGGCACGCCGTAGGCGTGACGGAGAGGTTGTACGAAGGAAAGCCTGCCTGAGGACTCGGCCAATGACGGAGAGATTTACTCCTAAAAGATACAGTTTATACACAGATACTTCATTAGTATACCCAGAATCCATGATAAAGTAAAGAGGAAAAAATACCATTGTGCTGGAAATTTGAAGATTTTCGCCTTTTCTTTTCCGCATTTTAAGTGTATAATACTGATAAACTACCATATTCATTGGAGGATGTTATGCCAAAATACTATGGCTGTCCGTGTGAGGGCTGCGGCAAGCCCCTCACACTTCAGGATGACATCGTGGTCTGCCCCGACTGCGGCGCGCCTTATCACCGCGTCTGCTACGAGAAGCTGGGCCAGTGCATCCACCGCCCCGCCCACGCCGCCGGCTACGAGTGGAAGTTCCCCTACGAGGAGAGCCAGCTCCGCACCTGTCCGTCCTGCGGCGAGCGCACCCTGCGGGACGAGGAAAC
>ENA-ORCM01002798-ORCM01002798.1-human-gut-metagenome-genome-assembly--contig:-NODE-2798-length-12087-cov-3.903664_pt1 | contig 12087 bp, 11 predicted proteins | sample MGYA00242906_ERZ507928 | MGnify/ENA primary metagenome ERZ507928 (study PRJEB26167, sample SAMN06115497) | human gut metagenome | host: Homo sapiens | place: China:Shanxi | collected 2015-05-07...
GATTCACTCGATAATTGATGGGAATTGTCCTTGTAACTCCAACCCCTCTCCTCAGAAACGGGTGTTTCTCCGGTATCTTTCCTGTATCGCAACACAGGGAAGAAGAGTAAATACAATCCCATTTCATTCGCTAACTTAATATGGCAGAAAATAGCTGTCCCCACTTTTCTACTGCCCCATTATATATCGCATTTCTTGAACTCATTAAAACAGTTGAGGCGTAGAAAATATTCTACGCCTCAATACCCTATTATATTGTAACTATTTTATCGATTAGCCCGCTTACGCTCCGTCTCATCTAAGATAATTTTACGTAAACGCAAATGATGAGGAGTCACCTCCACATATTCGTCTTCTTTTATATATTCGAGAGCTTCTTCCAGACTGAATATAACCGGTGGAACGATACGAGCCTTATCGTCTGCACCAGAAGCTCGCATATTCGTCAGTTTCTTCGACTTGGTAACATTCACCACTATATCGTTATCCTTAGCATTTTCCCCAACAACCTGTCCGGCATAAACTTCTTCCTGAGGGAAAATAAAGAACCGACCTCTATCTTGCAACTTATCGATAGCATAGGCATAGGCCGTACCCGCTTCCATCGCAATTAACGAGCCGTTTGTACGGCGGTCTATATCGCCTTTCCAGGGCTGATATTCCAAAAAGCGGTGAGCCATAATAGCTTCTCCCGCCGAAGCGGTCAGCACGTTGGTTCGCAATCCGATAATACCACGCGAAGGAATATGGAACTCGATGTGTATGCGATCGTTCTGCGTAGTCATCGATACCATCTCTCCTTTCCGGCGTGTAACCATATCGATAATCTTGCTGGCATATTCCTCTGGAAGATTGATTGTCAACAACTCCACCGGCTCACATTTCTGCCCGTCAATTTCCTTAATAATTACCTGGGGCTGTCCTACTTGCAACTCATATCCTTCACGTCGCATAGTTTCTATCAAGACCGACAAATGTAACACTCCACGGCCATAAACAGTCCACGCATCATCGGTATCGCCCCGCTCCACACGCAAAGCCAGATTTTTATCCAACTCTCTTGTCAAACGATCGGCTATATGTCTCGAAGTCACATATTTTCCATCTTTACCGAAAAAAGGAGAATCGTTAATTGTAAACAACATAGACATGGTAGGCTCATCGATAGCGATTCTCGGTAAAGCCTCCGGTTCGGCGACATCGGCTACGGTATCGCCAATTTCGAAATTCTCGATACCGATGAGTGCACAAATATCCCCCGAACCTACCGACTGAACTTTGGCACGTCCCATACCCTCGAAGACATCGAGCTCTTTTATCCGCTGTTTAACGACCGATCCGTCTTTCTTACACAAGGCCACGTCCATACCCTCTTTCAGCTCACCGCGATGAACACGGCCGACAGCAATACGTCCCACATAAGGAGAATAATCGAGCGAAGTAATCAACATCTGGGGTGTACCTTCGAGATACTGCGGTTCGGGTATATACTCGATAATCGCATCGAGCAAAGCGGTTATATTGTCGGTCGGTTTCCTCCAATCTGTCGAAAACCAACCCTGTTTGGCCGAACCGTATATCGTGGGGAAATCAAGTTGCTCTTCGGTTGCATCGAGACTAAACATAAGGTCGAGAACCATCTCTTGAACTTCGTCCGGACGGCAATTGGGTTTATCCACTTTATTGATGACCACAACCGGTTTCAATCCCATTTCAATAGCCTTCTGCAAAACGAAACGAGTCTGAGGCATAGGGCCCTCGAAGGCATCGACTAACAGCAAACAGCCGTCGGCCATGTTGAGTACACGCTCTACCTCCCCACCGAAATCGGCGTGCCCCGGAGTATCGATAACATTGATCTTGTAATCCTTATAACGAATAGAAACATTCTTCGAAAGGATCGTAATTCCTCGCTCCCTTTCCAAATCGTTATTATCCAATATCAACTCCCCGGAACTCTGGTTCTCGCGAAAGAGATGCCCGGCCAATAACATTTTGTCCACCAACGTAGTTTTACCGTGGTCGACGTGAGCGATAATCGCAATGTTTCTGATTTTTTGCATATAACCTATTTTAACCGCGCAAAGTTACTACATTTTTTTAAAATGGTATATCACTTTCCTTCATTTAGTACTTAGGAGACTTTGCGATCGCACGGAACATGCTATAACAACGATGACTTTCTATCTTTGATTTTTAAATAAACATATCTCAAACCCGGCAACAACGGCTTCACAACAGTACTCGCCATTAAAAACAGCCGGGGATATCTCCCGATAAATGAAACCAACTTATCTTTACAAGGTAACATCGGTTTATAGGTTACTAATAATTCTTTTCTATCTTTATATGACAAACGCCACCAATAACGGAGAATAATACTTTTAAACCGAAATTCATAATGTGTATTTATCACCATCGCTACACCATAATCCCTCTCTTTTTCGTCTAAGCAAAGGGATTTTATCCGCTCATTCAACTCAAACAACCCGACCACCTTCTTTATGTCTGCACCTATTTGCGAAGTTTGAGTATCATACACCCTATATCGATATACTATAATTGGAACATATTTTATCGATACTGCACGCCTTATACAATCTATGACATAATCGGAATCTTCAAACAATACATTCTCTTCAAAAAACAAATTATTGTCTACCAGAAACCTCCGACGATAAACGCAAAGCCAGGGAACCCACGGTATAGAATTCCTTTTTAGAAATTCACGGCCGCACATCACATCTTGGTTATCGGACACCGCGATACACGTTTTTATTGTACTATCCTTAACAAGAAAATAATCAAATTTCAGTATATCTATCCCCTCATATTTTTCTATTGTTTCTTTTTCTGCTGTATCTTTAGCATCAGCATTCCCTCTTTCCAGAAATTCAGACAGCAGAAACGCAATCACCTGCAACGTCTTTCCCAGCCCCATATCATCCGCAGGGACTCCTACCACCACACCCGAACTTGATTATTCTTTCAGAAGGAAATTCGGTGTCGTCGATTTGTTTCATGATTAATCAATCGTATATTTTGATAAAATTTTCCATATTCCGAAATAACCTGTGCCGTATTATCTGTTGAACAATCATTGACACAAATCACTTCAAAATCATCGTCTCCCAGTCCCTGCCGATAAATGCTGTCCAAACAATTTTTTATATACTGCTCCCCATTATAGACCGGAATAATAATAGAAAAAAACACACCCATAACAAATTACTTTTAGTATGGGCAAAAAAAACAAAACAGGATTAAATATTTTTCAAATAATGTATCGCTGCGATCGCTACGATTTTGTAGACTTTTTAGCTACACCTTTATCGAAAGACTGGGTATATTCCGTAAAAAAATCGTAACCTAAAATACAAGAGATACGATATAACATCGATGAATCGATACTCGATTTTTGAAAAATTTTATACACATTGGTTCTATCGCAATGTAAGGCGGCGGCAAACCAAGTAACTGTACGACCTTGTTCGCGCAACTTTTTTTCTATGAGAGAACCGATGTGTATCATCGTATCGACATCGTGCGACTCCCCTACACGAGCTAAACAAACACAAAAAAGGCGTGAGAATCACACTCCTGCCTATCTCGGTGTCAGGCTCTCGCATCGCCCTTCTATAGAGATAAGCAACGCTGAAAGCCCACGCCGATATGCATATACGGCATGCGATAAATCGGCATGCCCTACTATATAACATATCCCGTAGACGTTCGGTTGCCCTCATCTTTGTATAGAAGTTCAAATTTGCGAGATTCGACACTCCAAAGACAAACGCTTGTAAACGCCTTTCCTAATAAAAAACTCCACCCCTCCATCTGGTTTGAAAACAAACAAGACCTATCCCGAAACCGGGGTATTCAGCGTGAAGTTTTGCAAATATAGCGAAAGGTAAAAGAAAGACAAAATGAACAAATTCATTTTTCATTTCAAAGCGTATTCCATAAGTTAGAAATGAGAAAACAATCGTTTTCCTCAACTATTTAATGAAAATAAAAAGACAAACATCTCTTAAAAAAAGCAGACCTCATCTTTGACAAACAAGCCATATACTACCCCTCAAAACGAGCAGTTGAAACCGTCTATATTTTAAGAAAGACATTTCGCTTATACAACTGCCGGAGTATAAGAAAGACTATGAGATAGTTGGCGAAACACAGCCATACCGAATAATAACCACCCAAATACCGCTCCAAGCCATAACTGACCGATGCCACTACGCACCGGAAATTAACAACCTCCCCCAACAGATAAGCCGTTATAGAATTCATACCATATATTTTCAGCCAGTTCAATCCCCAATCATGGCCTTTACAATCTATCCAATAATAAAACAAAGCCATCAATAAAAAACAATATCCGCCAGACAGCAACGTCATACTACAAGTCCATATACGTTTGATAACCGGCATTTGAAAACTCCATGCCCAAGCCGCAACGATAAGGGCTACCCCTACCAAAAACAACCGGCGAGCCACCTTCTGCCGATGAAATGCGCCCTCTTTCATCATTCGACCCGCAAACACGCCCAACATAACGGTAACCCCAAAAGTGAGACTGCTCAATATCCAAGTGTAATGATAGTCCGATGAGAAACTCCATGTCCCGTCTGCATTCCAATAAACACCATCACGGAATCGGCCCAAGACAAAACGGTCCACCTTCTCGGCAAAATTCCCTTCCGGCGTGAAATCCCCCCAAAATGTCATAGGGAACCAATAGGCCAACAACAACAGAAACGTCACACCAATCTGCCCTTTTAAAGAGAAGTTCAATTGAATGAGCGCAGCGATCAAATATCCGGCAGCGATAGCCTGCAACGTGTTTGAATACAATCGAATGTATTTAAAATCGAGTCCCAGCAAATTACCTTGAACAACCATGCCCAACAAGAAAAGTATGACAAAACGCCTCAATACCTTTTTATAAATGAACCATCGGTTTTCCTCCCTTTCATACTTCGAAAAAGAAAACGGCATCGAAACACCCGTCATAAAAAGGAACAATGGCATCACCAAATCCCAAAAACGGAATCCCTCCCACACTTCATGGTCGAATTGATACAAAACAGCATTCATCACAGAGCTATCCACACACGCTCCCAACGAGACCAATACAGGCTGTAAAAACACCAGCAGAAACAAGTCGAATCCCCGCAGAATATCCAATGATGCCAAACGCTGGCCGACTGGCTGTGTCGCATTTCCCAACATACAAGAATTAAGATTATTATAAAACAATAACATATCGATATTTCAGTTTCCACCGCATGCAACGATCGGACACCAAGACATATCTACAAATATAACGAATAATAGGTGCAGAAGCAAACGGAAGTCTCATTTCCAACTTGATTACGCCCAACCCCATCTTATCCCCTGCAAAGATAGCGAATTGCCACATAAGAGACAACCTGTTTATAAACATGGCTCCCAAACACCGCAAAAAAGAAAAAAAGAGAATGAAACTATTTTTGAAAATCCGAAACAAATGCTTACCTTTGTGCGCTAAATAATTTATTAACAACAAAACTCAAAGAAATGTATTTAGATTCTGAGAAAAAGAAAGAGATCTTTGAGAAATACGGAAAGTCCAATACTGATACTGGCTCACCCGAAGCTCAGATTGCATTATTTTCCTACCGTATTGCTCATTTGACTGAACATTTGAAGTCAAATCATAAAGATCATAGCACTGAACGAGCTCTTAAAATGTTGGTTGGTAAACGTCGTCGTTTGCTCGACTACCTCATCAAAGTCGACATCAACCGCTACCGTGCCATCATTGCACAAAAAGAGTTGGGTATCAGAAAGTAATTTTTCGCTACACAGCAACAAAAAAGCGATTCGTATTTTCCGAATCGCTTTTTTTGTTACCTCACATCGACGGTAAACCCTATTCGCGGTTCAGTCGATCATTCGTGGGGATATCGGCTCAATAGAAAATCAGAGGGGATTATCTTTATATATCTCTACCCCCTCTCCCATACCGCTAACGCAACACAGGGGAAAAGTGCACAATGTATCCTTATACCGAAACTGAAACGCCACTTTCAATCCTCTCCCCCTGTGTTTCCATAAGGAAATATAGGGGGGAGTGCCCGTAGGGCGAGGGGGTTAAACAACAGTCGAGCGAAGATGCAAAAAAATTATACACACCGCCCCTCCCCGAATCGCAAACGAGTTACTAATAAACACAACAAAGCTGCGGTTTTAAAGAATAATATTCTTTAAAACCGCAGCTATAAATCCCCTCCGCCTATATTCTTTCCAAAACCGTTTGAATAAGATCCGATACGGCTGTTTTATAATTAGGATTAGCATGATGTGCTACCCTATTGGCAATAATACTGCACACAGTCATTGCCTTGTGGCCCATAAGTTTAGCCAGACCTGCCAATGCCGAGCTTTCCATTTCATAATTAGTCACGACCTGCGAACCATATTTGAAAGCCTCTATTTTCTTGTTCAGTTCAGGATCGGCCAAAGGAATTCTCAATTCCCTGCCTTGTGGCCCATAGAAACCATTGGCAGAGATCGTGACACCTCGCACCATATCTTCACCGCCGATACGAGCGACCAATTCCGAATCGGCATCTACTACATAAGGAGCAGCCCATAAAGGATTCCACTTCACAAACTCACAAAAAGCTCTTTCAAAATCAAGGTCACAGACCCTATCCCGACCGGCATAAAAATTAAGCACACCATCGAAACCGATAGATTTCTCGGCTATTACAGGGGTCCCGATTGGTACATGAGGCTGTAATCCTCCCGAAGTACCTACCCTCACCAGAGTCAACTGTCGAAATTGAGGTTTCTCATATCGAGTGGAAAAATCGATATTCGCCAAAGCATCGAGTTCATTCACTACGATATCGATATTATCGGTTCCGATACCATGCGACAAACACATCACCGATTTACCCTTGTAAGTACCGCCAATCGTGTGAAACTCTCTGCTCGAAACTTCAAATTCACGTGTATCGAAAAACGATGCGACCAAATCGACCCGTCCCGGGTCTCCCACCAATATTATTTTATCCCGCAACTGCTCGGGCTGCAAATGCAAGTGAAATACACTACCGTCTGCATTGATAATAAACTCCGATTCTGGAAAATGTTTCATATATTTCTTCTTTTATACTAACACATCATTGCGTGATAGCAAACGAATATACAGATATAAATCTGTATATTCGAAATGGTTTATTCTAATTATATATAAAAAACATCTCTTTAAGATATAACACCCGTACTCTCTATCAAAAAAAGGTTCGATATATACAAATTTCCACTCAATCTTTCTTAGAAACGACTTTCTTTGAACTTTCAGCAGCCTTTGCCTCCTTCGCTTTTTTTGCTTCCGCTCGTTTAGAGTGTCGCTCAATCCGAGCCGATTTCAGCTCCTTTTGCAACATCTCTATTTCGGCCGACTGATTCCGAATCGTCGTCAATAAAGCATTCAACTCTTCGTTTTCTATCGATTCGGGATATTGCGCTTCCACCCGTACGATAAAATCGCTGAGCACATTCATGTAATTGGTAAAAGCCTCATACGGACTATCGTAAGGGCTGTAATGGCTATGCACAGCTCCGTCGGACAAATACTTCGTACACATATAATAGAAGTGATCGCTGGCTTGCAAATAATACCAATCTTGTTTCAGACGACGGTCGTCACACAAGCGGACGCGCTCGGCAACCGAATAGAGCTTGCGGAACGCTTCGTTCTGCAACGTGTTTCCCAACCATGCACTGGTGTCCCGTGCTTCGTCGGCCCACGACATCGGATAAGGAACCGACAGCATATCGACCGGTTTCAATTTACTGATCGCCTCGGTCGGCGTACAGAACCCGACACCCTCTTGTTCGGCAAAACGAGGAAGGGCTTTCATAAACTCGAAAATACCCGATTCGCGAGGTTGCAATTCGCCCAATGTTTCGTAATTCATGAAAAGATTGACGATAGGTTCTTCTTCGGGATAATTCTTTACCCACGAAATAAACTTCTCTGCCGTTAAAGGATAATCGCTCCATTCGTAATTAGAAAAACGGAATGAAATATCATCGCTCATTTTGTAATTTTTCAACAACATTTTCAGCTTGGGAGCAGCTGCCGAACTATACAAATAATTCGGGCTCTTCCAACCCAAAATATGCTTCGCTCCCTCTGTAATAACGCCTTTGAATCCCATCGAAGCTATCATAGAGGCTATGTCGTCGGAAAATATCAACTCGGTATTTCTGAACACTTTGGGCTTCACGCCGAAAAGCTGCTCTATCTTCTCGTCGTGTTGTCTCACCTGCATCTTGAACTCCTCCGGATCGCACAACGATGCCAACGAGTGCGCATAAGTTTCGGACAAGAACTCCACACAATCGGTCTTGACCAATTCTTTCATACTGTCGATAAATTCAGGCACACAAACTTCGAGTTGCTCTAAGGCTACCCCCGATATGGAAAAAGCCACCTTGAACTTACCATTGGCATTTTTAATCATTTCAAGTAATGTCGCATTCGCCGGGAGGTAAGAACGCTGAGCTATGCGAGTGATAATATCGTCATTGGCAAAATCATCATAGTAATAGTGATCGTTACCTATATCGAAGAAACGGTATCGTTTCAATCGAAACGGTTGATGAATTTGAAAATAGAAACAAATAGTTTTCATATAAGGTCGAGTTTTTTCATTAGTTATTATTGTGCATTACCTTGTGGTAAATATCGATTACTTTCTGTCCGGCATATTTCCATTTGATTTCGTTCACCTCCCGCTCTCCTTCTTCACGCAGTTGCTTATAGATAGCAGGATAAGTGATTATAGAATAAATGGCATCGGCCATAGCATCGATATCCCAATAGTCGGTCTTAATGACATTGGTCAAAATCTCGGCACACCCCGACTGCTTCGAAATAATCGAAGGCACACCCACTTGCATGGCTTCGAGCGGAGAAATACCGAATGGTTCCGAAACCGAAGGCATCACATACACATCGCTGGCCTTCAACATTTCATAAACCTGCTTTCCTCTCAAAAATCCGGTAAAATGGAAACGGTCGGATATATTACGCTGAGCCGACAAGAGAATCATCTTATCCATCATATCTCCGCTCCCGGCCATGACGAACCTCACCCTATTGGTCTTCTTCAACACCCGCGCCGCAGCCTCCACAAAATACTCAGGGCCTTTTTGCATGGTAATGCGTCCCAAGAAAGTAACCACCTTTTCTTTCGGACTGTGAGGAACTTCTATCGATTTAATCTCGTCGCTCAAAGGCTCTACGGCATTGTGCACGGTCGTCACCTTCGCCGGATCGATATGATACTTTTCGATAACCGTCTGACGAGTCAGATTACTTACCGTAATAATATGGTCGGCATGCAACATACCGTCCCGTTCGATATTATACACCGTAGGATTTACATTACCCCGGCTTCGGTCGAAATCGGTCGCATGCACGTGAATAACCAGCGGTTTACCGCTCACTTGCTTGGCATGAATACCGGCCGGATAGGTGAGCCAATCGTGGGAATGAATGACATCGAACTGAACCGTACGAGCAATCACCCCGGCTACAATCGAGTAATTATTTATCTCCTCCATCAGATTATCGGGGTAACGTCCCGAAAATTCGATACACCCCATATCATTGGTTTTCAGATAATTAAAATCCGCATAAATATGGCTGCGAAGATCGAAATATTCTTGGGGATCCATACAATAGCCATAACGCTGCTGTACATAATCCCAACTTACATCTCTCCATGCGACAGGTGTATTCGCAGCTCCGATAATATGGGCAAAAGTTTTATCCTCGTCTCCGTATGGTTTAGGTATGACAAACGTGATGTCTATATCGCCACACTCTGCCATGCCTTTGGTCAGCCCATAACTGGCCGTACCTAAACCACCCAAGATATGAGGAGGAAACTCCCAACCGAACATAAGCGCTTTCATAGATAGGAATCAGGCTTTACATGTTATACTTTTTCAATAAATTCAATACTCTCAATATTTCACCGACATTGGCGGCATAGCTGATAGCTCCCCGGCCTGCGAAAGGTGGATTCCCGTCGAACAGCTCGGAGATAGAGCCAATGCAAGTCTGAGACATTTCATCTTCAAACCCTATCAGCATACGTTCCAAAAACGATACCCCGCTAATACCGAATATCTTCAAATAGGCATCGGCATACGCTCCCATCAACCACGGGCGAGCAGGTCCTTGATGATAAGCATATTCGCGTTCGGTCTGCGACCCTACATAAGTAGGATTGTAGCCATAGCTCTTAGGACTCAGAGTGCGGATACCTTTGGGGGTCAGCAATTCCCGTGTAACCACTTCCAATGCACGTTTCCTCTGCCGTTTGTCCAACGGAGAATAGTCGAGCGACAGAGCTATCAACATATTGGGGCGTACGCTCCAATCGGACATCGCACCGTCCACATAGTCTACCAGATAACCATAATCGTTCAAGAAGGTATGTACGAACGACTCTGCCGTCTTATCGGCGATAGCGTTCCACTGCTCGACTTTCGATGCCATCTCTTTGTCTTCGGCAAAGAGTGCGGCGGCAAACCTCAATCCGTTATACCATAGTCCGTTAAATTCGACCAAATAGCCGCTTCTCGGATTCACGGGACGTCCGTCGACAACCGCGTTCATCCATGAAATTATCCGTTCCTTTCCATTGGAATAAAGCAATCCGTTATCGTGCAAGAACAAGTTGGGATGCCCACCTTTCACGATATAATCCAAAATATCGCAAACAAACTTCCCGTATTTCTGTCGGCAAATCTCCATACCTTTCTCTTTGGCATAATGATACACAGTCCATAACGCCCACAAAGGAATATCCGGCAAATCTATTTCTCCGATATTTTCATCGAGCTCTCCGCTCGACATAAAGTGACGTAACGCTTTTTCCGACGAATGCATCACATCTTCAAAAGTCTTGTCGTCTCCGACAGCCAACGTACATCCCGGCAAAGCGATGAACTGGTCGCGAGCCCTTACTCCGAACCACGGATAACCGGCTAATAAATAGTGACCTCTTTTTGTTTTGAAATAAAACTGCTGAGCCGAATTTTTCAAGCAATTGAAGAAACTGGACCGACACATGTGACGGTTGGCGAGTTCTTCATTGTAAGTACGGGCGAACGAACGCGGTTTCGCTTCTATCGTACCGGCCGAGAAAATAATACTCTCGCCCTTTTTTATCGGGAGCTCGAAATACCCCGGCACATATAAATCTTCCTGATAAGGATAGCCGCGTTCTTGATCTTTGATATATTCTATACCTTTATACCAATGGGGATCGAATATAAACTGAGGAGCCTTATTAAATTGCATATACAACCGGGGATACCCCTGATACAGACAACAACTTATTCCGTTCGCCACCTCCTCGTAACGTTGGTCGAGTACGTAATTCTCGACACACAGCTCGTTGGCCTTACGAAACGCCAGAAACGGACGAAACTGTAACACCGTAGGGGAATGAGCATCGACAAGAGTATATTTGATCAATATACGGTTTTCATGCGAAATAAACACTTTCTCTTTGGTCATAATTACCCCGCCCACGCGATACATCGTTTGCGGGACAGATTCGCAATTAAACTCCCGAATGTATTTGTGTCCGTTAGGACTGAAACAATCGCCTCGATATTTATGCAACCCCAAGTTAAAGGCCGCTCCATGCTGTATCACGGTTTCGTCCAAAGACGACAGCATCACGTGATTATCCTTGTCCAACTCGGGTATCGGGATAACCAACAACCCATGCTGTTTTCGAGTATTGCAATCAACGATTGTCGTACAATGATAGGCCCCCGACTTATTGGTCCGCAACATCTCTTTCGGCAAAGACCATTCGAGATTTATCATCAGATTCTTGTCAAATTTCAGATAACTCATATCTCTACAATCAAATTTCTCTTATTCCTTTCTAAAAATTCCCGAACGAACTTACAATCGTAAATGTTCACGGCTTACAAGTTTTCAAAGAATTTGAAATAAGCTATTAATATTGTTACGAATTTAACATAACGGAAAATAAA
>ENA-ORCM01002816-ORCM01002816.1-human-gut-metagenome-genome-assembly--contig:-NODE-2816-length-12030-cov-6.747176_pt1 | contig 12030 bp, 10 predicted proteins | sample MGYA00242906_ERZ507928 | MGnify/ENA primary metagenome ERZ507928 (study PRJEB26167, sample SAMN06115497) | human gut metagenome | host: Homo sapiens | place: China:Shanxi | collected 2015-05-07...
GGATTCGAACCCACGTGCCCGATTAAGGACAAAACGATTTCGAGTCGTTCTCGTTACGACCACTTCGATACATCTCCATATTCTGTTCCGCTCAAATCTCACGGGAAACTCATCTCCCGCACCATTCAAGCCTAATTATTATAACAAAAACTCCGCTTTCCGTCAACCGTTTTTCATCTGTCCCGCTCCACGCCGGAATGCACCGTGCTTTTCTATTTTGCATTATAACAAAACCGGCGTCTGCCGCTCGGATGAGTCTGGCAGACGCCGGTTTCTGTTTTTGAAAAGAACATTATTTTCCGCCCAGCAAGATGGCCAGAACGGCTTTCTGGACATGGAGGCGGTTTTCGGCCTCATCAAAGATCTCGTCTGCGTGGCCCTCGAAGACCGCCGTGGAGATCTCTTCGCCCCGGTGGGCGGGCAGGCAGTGGAGCACCATGTGGTCGGGCTTGGCCGCTGCCAGCAGGCTGCTGGTGAGCTGGTAGCCTGCGAAATCCCGCAGGCGCTGCTCGCTGTCCTGGGTGCCGGGGCGGGCCGTGTTCCAGACAGCCGTTACCACCACGTCGGCGTCCTTGACGCCCTCGGCGGGGTCGGTAGTCAGGTGGAATTTTTCGCCGTACTTGTGGGCGAACATCACCACATCGGCCGCCGGGCGGTAGTCCCGGGGACAGACACAGGTCACGCTCATTCCGGCCAGCAGGCCGCCCACGATGAGGCTGTTGGCCATACTGCTGCCGTCGCCCACAAAGCAGAGCTTCTGGCCCGCCAGCGTGCCCCGGCGCTCCCGAATGGTCATCAGGTCGGCCAGCACCTGGCAGGGGTGAGCGTAATCGGTCAGGCCGTTGATGACGGGCACGCCCGCCAGTTCAGCAAATTCTTCCAGATCGCACTGACGGTAAGTGCGCCAGACGACACAGTCATAATAGCGGCCCAGCACCCGGGCGGTGTCCTTGAGGGGCTCGCCCCGGCCGGACTGCAGCTCGGTGGCTGCGTTCATATAGTGGCCAAGGCCTCCCAGCTGGTAGACGCCCACTTCAAAGCTGTTGCGGGTGCGGGTGGAGTTCTTGGAGAACATCAGCGCCACGCTTTTTCCCGCCAGCAGGGGAGGGGTGCCCCCGGCTTTCTGCTGGGCTTTGAGCTGGTCGGCCACATCCAGGATGTGGGTCACCTCGCCGGGGGTGAGGTCGCTCATTTTCAGCAGATGTTTCATGCCGTTTCCTCCACCGTCTTGGGCTGCATCCCGGTGAGCACTTCGCCCAGAATTTCCAGCGCCATGTCCACATCGTGGGCGGTGAGGGTCAGCGGGGGCAGCAGGCGGAGACGGGTCTTGGCCGTCAGCACCAGCAGGCCCTTTTCACGGCAGGCAGCCAGCACATCGGCGGCCTGGATGCCCTCCAGGAAATCAATGCCCACCATCAGGCCAATGCCCGAAAGGCTTTTGACCCGGGGCAGCTTGGCAAGGCCGGTGCGGAGCTGGACGGCCCGCTCATTGACATTGGAGAGGAACGCGGCGTCCATCCGGTCCACCACCACGTTGGCACCGGCGCAGACCACCGGGTTGCCGCCAAAGGTGGAGCCGTGGCTGCCGGGGCCCATGCCCTCGGCCACTTTTTCATTCATCAGCACCGCGCCAATGGGCAGGCCGCCGCCCAGGCCTTTGGCCAGCGTAACGATATCCGGCTTGAGGTTGTAGTGCTCACAGCAGAGGAATGTACCCGTGCGGCCCACACCGGTCTGCACCTCGTCCACAATGAGGATGAGGTCTTTTTCATCGCAGAGCGCGCGGACGGCCTGCACATATTCAGGGTCCAGCGCCATGACACCGCCCTCGCCCTGCACCAGCTCCAGCAGGATGGCGCAGGTGTGGCGGTCCACCAGCTCGGTCAGGGAGTTGATATCCCCCGCCGGGACATACTGGAAACCGTCGTTGAACGGGCCGAAGTACTGGTGGAAGACCTCCTGACCGGTGGCGGTCAGGGTGGCGATGGTACGGCCATGGAAGCTGTTGACCAGCGTGATGATCGTATCACGGCCCTTGCCGTAGTGGTCAAAGCTGTATTTGCGGGCCGCCTTGATGGCGCCCTCGTTGGCCTCGGCACCCGAGTTGCCAAAGAAGACTTTGCTCATGCCGGTGCGCTTGCAGAGCTTTTTGGCCAGCTTGCCGCAGGGGGCAGTGTAATACAGGTTGGAGGTGTGCTGCAGCTTGTGGGCCTGCTCCGACACGGCCTCGGCCCAGGTCAGGTCGCAGTAGCCCAGACTGTTGACGCCGATGCCGCTGGTAAAATCAAGGTATTTCTGGCCCTCTGGGCCCTCGGCATAGAGGCCGTGGCCTTTTTCGAGGACAACAGGGTTGCGGCCATAGGTATGCAGGACATATTCGTTGTCCCGCTTGATGACTTTTTCGGAATCCATAATGTTACCTCCTGATCGTAGGGCTTCTCTTGCTCTCTATTATATCGCCCTACTGTGCTTTCCGCAATCCTTATTCCCGATGGCTGCGGCGGTAGAAACGGGTACCGGAGCCGCGGTCCGAGAACAGCTCCAGAAGGATGGAGTGGGGCACACGGCCATCAATGATGACAGCCTCGTGCACGCCCTGATAGATGGCATCGGCCATGCCGCCGATCTTGGGGATCATGCCGCCTGCAATGATCCCGGCGGATTTGTAGCCCTCGATCTCGGAGACTTCCACCTCGGGGATGAGGGTGGTCTCATCGTCCTTATCCCGCAGCAGGCCGGCAATATCGGTCATGGAGACCAGCTTCTCGGCCTTGAGGGCAATGGCGATCTGGGCTGCGGCGGTGTCCGCATTGACGTTGTAGGCCTGGCCCAGGTCGTCCATGCCAACAGTGGCGATGACCGGGATGAATCCGCCGTCCAGCAGGCTGGAGATCAGGGTTGCGTCCACATGGACGATCTCGCCCACATGGCCCAGCTGGGGGTCCAGCTCGGTGCAGCGGAGCATCTGGCCGTCCATGCCGCACAGGCCCACGCCGCGGCCCCGGAGCTTGGCCACGAGGTCTTTATTCACCTTACCGGCCAGCACCTGCTGGACGATTTCCATGGTGGCATCGTCCGTCACCCGGAGGCCGTTGGCAAAATGGCTCTCGACGCCCACTTTTTGGAGCATCTCATTGATGGCCGGGCCGCCGCCATGCACCAGCACCACCCGCACGCCCAACAGGGTCAGGGTGACGAGGTCGTTCATGACGGCGTTCTTCAGCTCTTCGTTGATCATGGCGTTGCCGCCGTATTTTACCACCATGGTCTTGCCATGGTATTTCTGGATATAAGGGGTGGCCTCTGAAAACAGGCGGGCCATTTCTTCATTTTTCATATACTCTCCTTGCCGCCAGCACACTTGCTCCGGCATTTGCTTCCCACCAGACAAACTCCTTCCGTCATCGCTGCGCGATGCCACCTCCCTCAAGGAGGGAGGCTTTCAGGCTCCCTCTATGAGGGGGCTGTCGCCGCAGGCGACTGGGGGAGTTTCATTAAGTTCTGTAATCGCCGTTGATCTTGACGTAATCGTAGGTCAGGTCGCAGCCCCACGCCTTGGCGGAGGCGTCGCCCGTACCCATGTCCACCTTGACCAGCACATCGTGCTCGGCCAGCACCTTGGCAGCTTCTTCCTCGCTGTAGGGGTGGTAGGCGGCGTTCTCGCAGACATAGACCTCGCCTGCGTTGCTCGAAAGCCAGACACAGACTTTATCAATGGAGAAGTCGCCGGGGGTGTAGCCGATGGCGCAGAGGATGCGGCCCCAGTTGGCGTCACGGCCAAAGACGGCTGCCTTGAACAGGTTGGAGCAGACCACGCTGCGGGAAACGGCACGGGCCGTCTTCAGGTCGGGGGCATGGGTCACTTCGCAGGTGATGAGGTGGGTCGCGCCCTCGCCGTCGCCAGCGTGCTCGGCACACATGTGCTCCGCAATGGCGGTCAGGGCCGCCACAAAGGCCTCGTAATCGGCGTTTTCCTCGGTGATCTCCGGGTTGCCCGCCAGACCGGAGGCCATGATGATGAGGGTGTCGTTGGTGGAAGTATCCAGGTCCACGCTCATCTGGTTGTAGGTGCCCGGGACAACGGTCTTGAGGGCCTTTTCCAGCAGAGCGGGGGAGACGGCCGCGTCGGTGGTGTAGAACGCCAGCATGGTGGCCATGTTGGGGGCGATCATGCCGCTGCCCTTGCCAATGGCACCCACGGTGCAGGTCTTGCCGCCCAGCTCAAACTGGATGGCGTACTCCTTTTTGTGGGTGTCGGTTGTCATGATGGCCGTTGCCGCGTCGGTACTGCCCTGCTCGGTAGCGGCCAGCTTGGCGGCTGCCGCCGGGATGCCCCTGGCAAACGGGTCAATGACCATGGGCTGGCCGATGACGCCCGTGGAGGCAGGCAGAACATCCTCGGCGGGCAGATCCAGCGCCTTGCCCACCAGCTCACAGCACTCCTCGGCCAGGGCCACGCCGTTGGCGGCGCAGGTATTGGCGTTGCCGCTGTTGACGAGGATGGCCTGTGCGTAGCCGTCTTTCAGGTGGGCGCGGTCCACCTTGATGGGCGCGCCGCAGACCTTGTTGGTGGTGTAAACACCCGCCGCCGCGCAGCGCACGTCCGCCTTGATGAGGGCCAGGTCGTATTTCTCGGTGTGGCCCGCCCGGATGCCGCAGCAGACGCCTGCGGCTGCAAAACCCTTGGGCGCGCAGATGCCGCCCGCTACTTCCTTATACTGCATGGATATATCCCCCTATCCCATCCTCGCTCTCTCCATCACGGCGTTTGCCATGCCGCCTCTCGCAAAGAGAAAGGCAAGAGCGTTTCTGTTGCGTCCCTGGCTCCCTTTTGGGGGAGCTGGCGCGTCAGCGCCTGAAAGGGCGCATTCTTCATTCCAGCCCTGTGGTCTCCGGCAGCCCCAGCATCAGGTTCATGCACTGGATGGCAGCGCCGGAAGAACCTTTGCCCAGGTTATCGAACAGGGAGACCAGCATCATCTGGTCGCCCGCCGCGTTGACCGTCATGTACAGCTCCATCCGGTCACTGCCCGCCATGGCGTTGGAGTAGAGGCCGTTTTCCGGCAGGGTCTCATTGAGGCCGTGCACCTTGACCGTGGCACCGCCCTGATAGTACTCCGCCAGCCCTTTGGCCACGGCTTCGGCGGTGGTGCCCGCCAGCTTGAGGTCCAGCGGCACCAGCACCTGCATCCCGGAGTAGTAATCACACACCACGGGCACAAAGGCAGGCGTATGGGCCAGGCCGCTGATCTTCTGCATCTCGGGCAGGTGCTTATGGGCAAGTCCCAGACCGTAGCTCTTGGGTGCATCCAGCTTGCTGTGGGCCGGGCGGGCCGGGTTCTCATACTCGGCGATCATTTTTTTGCCGCCACCGGAGTAGCCCGAAATACCCGTGCAGCTGAACGGATAATCCGCCGGGGCAAGGCCCAGCTCCACCAGAGGCCGGGCAATGCTGATGAAGCCGCTGGCATAACAGCCGGGCACAGCCACCCGGTAAGAATTCTGGATCTTCTCTTTCTGGCCGTTCAGCTCCGGGAAACCGTAGTCCCAGGCCGGGTCGGTGCGGAACGCCGTGGAGGTGTCCAGCACTTTCACGTCCGGGCGGAGCAGAGGCATGACCTCTTTGGAAGCCGCATCCGGCAGGCAGAGGAACGCCAGGTCTGCCGAGTTGATGACCTTGGCCCGCTCGTTCACGTCCTTGCGGCCCTCGGCGGAGATGCTCAGCAGCTCGATCTCCGGCCGGGCGGCCAGACGGTCGGCGATCCGCAGGCCCGTAGTGCCTGAAGAGCCGTCAATGAACACTTTTACGCTCATGCGTTGTTCGCCTCCCATGCGGCCAGCTGGGCATTTGCCAGCTCGATCTGGTGGTTGACGCTGCCCTCGCTGGGGCCGCCGTAGCTGGTGCGGCCCTCGCAGCACTTGATGAGGTCGATGGCGTCATAGATATCGTTCTCAAACAGGGCGCTGTAGGTCTTGAACTCGTCCAGCGTCAGCTCTTCCAGCGTCTGATCCTTGGCGATGCAGTCGGAGACCATGCAGCCCGTCAGCTTGTAGGCATCGCGGAACGGCATTCCCTTTTTGGTCAGGTAATCGGCGCAGTCGGTGGCATTGATAAAGCCCTTGGCAGCGGCCCGGCGCATGTTGGCAGGCAGGGTCTTCATGGTGTCCAGCATGGGGGTCACCGTCTTGAGGCAGAGCTCCAGCGTGTCCACAGCGTCAAAGATGGCCTCTTTGTCCTCCTGCATGTCCTTGTTGTAGGCCAGCGGGATGCCTTTCATCATGACCAGCAGGGTGTTCAGGTCACCGTACACCCGGCCGGTCTTGCCGCGGATGAGCTCGGTGACATCGGGGTTCTTCTTCTGGGGCATAATGGAGGAGCCTGTGGTAAAGGCGTCGTCCAGCTCAATGAACTTGAACTCCCAGCTGCACCAGAGGATGATCTCCTCGCTCAGGCGGGAGAGGTGCATCATGCAGATGGAGATGGCGTTGGCCAGCTCGATGCAGAAATCACGGTCCGAAACGCCGTCCAGACTGTTGGGGCAGGGAGCTGCAAAGCCCAGCTTTTCAGCGGTGAACTGGCGGTCCAGCGGGTAGGTGGTGCCTGCCAGTGCGCCGCTGCCCAGCGGGCACTGGGCGTCCATCCGGGCGGTGGCGTCCTCAAAGCGCTGCAGGTCCCGCAGGAGCATCCAGGCATAGGCCATCAGGGCGTGGCCAAAGGTGATGGGCTGGGCCCGCTGCAGGTGGGTGTAGCCGGGCATGACGGCAGTGGTGTTCTCCGCCGCCTTTTTGCAGATGACCTTGACCAGCTCCACGATATAGCCCTGCAGCATGTGGCTGTAGTCCCGCAGGGTCAGGCGGATATCCAGCGCCACCTGGTCGTTGCGGCTGCGGCCGGTGTGCAGCCGCTTGCCGGCATCGCCGATGCGGGCGGTGAGGGTCTGCTCCACAAAGGTATGCACATCCTCGGCGTTGGGGTCGATCTCCAGCTTACCGGAAGCCAGATCGTCCGCAATGGAGGCCAGCCCGTTGAGGATGTCCTCACAGTCTTTCTCGGAGATGATGCCCTGCTTGGCCAGCATGGTGGCGTGCACGCCGCTGCCCCGCATATCCTGGGCGATCATCCGCTGATCAAAGCGGATGGAAGAGTTGAAATCGTTGACGCGAGAGTCCACCGCCTTGGAAAAGCGGCCTTTCCACAATTGTTCTGCCATAAAATAAAAACCTCTCTATAAACGGCAAAGCCGCCGCAGGGGAAAACGCTCCTGCGGCGGTGCCGCCGGCATCGAGCCGGTTGATGGAAACCTCAGTGTGAAAGTGTGAAAACACACGGAGGGGGAAGATTGGCCGGGTAAAATTACTTGATCTCGGGCCAGTTCTTGGAGAGCTTTGCGCGCTCCTTGATGGACAGGCCGAACAGGTTGATGAAGCCGGTCGCATCGGACTGGTCATAGTCCTTATCCACGCCGAACGAAGCAGTCTGCTCATCGTACAGGGTGAACGGAGAGGTGACGCCTGCGTTGATCATGTTGCCCTTGTAGAGCTTCAGCTTGACGTCGCCGGTGACGGTCTTCTCCAGGCTGTCGGCAAAGGCATCCAGAGCCTCACGCAGCGGGGTGAACCACTGGCCGTTGTAGACGATGTCGGCATACTTCTGAGCCAGCTGAGCCTTGAAGTGTGCGCTCTCCTTATCCAGCGTGATGGTCTCCAGCACGTTGATGGCCTTGTACAGGATGGCACCGCCGGGGGTCTCATAGACGCCGCGGCTCTTCATGCCGACCAGACGGTTCTCCACGATGTCCAGCAGGCCGATGCCGTTCTCGCCGCCCACCTTGTTCAGGTACTCGACCAGCTCAACAGCACCCATCTCCTTGCCGTCCACGGCAGTGGGGATGCCCTTTTCAAAGTGCAGGGTGATGTAGGTCGGGGTGTCGGGAGCCTGCTCGGGGCTGACCCCCAGCTCCAGGAAGCCGGGCTTGTTATACTGGGGCTCGTTGGCGGGGTTCTCCAGGTCCATGCCCTCGTGGCTCAGGTGCCACAGGTTCTTGTCCTTGGAGTAGTTGGTCTCACGGTTGATCTTCAGGGGGATGTGATGAGCCTCGGCGTAGTCGATCTCCTCGTCACGGCTCTCGATATCCCACTCACGCCAGGGAGCAATGATGGCCATATCGGGGCAGAGGGCTTTCAGGGTCAGCTCAAAACGGACCTGGTCATTGCCCTTGCCGGTGCAGCCGTGGCAGATGGCATCTGCGCCCTCTTTGATGGCGATGTCGGCCAGAGCCTTGGCGATGCAGGGACGCGCGAAGCTGGTGCCCAGCAGGTAGTCCTCATACTTTGCACCGAACTTCAGGGTGGGGAAGATGTAATTCTCCACAAAGTCTTTCTTCAGGTCCAGAACGTACAGCTTGGAAGCACCCGTTGCCTTTGCCTTTTCTTCCAGGCCGTCCAGCTCGGTGCCCTGGCCCACATCGCCGGAAACAGCGATGACTTCGCAGTTGTTATAGTTTTCTTTCAGCCAGGGAATGATGATAGAGGTATCGAGGCCACCGGAGTAGGCCAGAACAACTTTCTTGATGTCTTCCTTTTTCATGGTAATTGCTCCTTTGTTTTCACGTTTTACACTTTGTTTCGCACGCCGGGCATCCCTCCCGGGCTTCTCGATCGCTCGTTCTCTTGAGTACGCTTTTATTATACGCCGTGCGGCTTTTCCGTCAATTCTCAAACCCGCCAAACCTCGGCCCCTTTTCCGGTGCGATTTGCGTCAATTTGTATGTTTATTCAATATTTTATGTTTATATCCAAATTTTATGCAATTCAAACCTGTATATTATGCCGTATTTTTTTAAAATTATACACACAAAAGCGGCACCCGCTTCCACGGATGCCGCTGGTTTACCGCTTTGTTTCCGGGGCAAACGGGCAGCCCGCCGCGTTCCACGCCGTACAGAGCAGTTCTTTTTGTCCTTTGGGGAGTTTTTTCAGGGCGATCTCCCGGCGCAGGGCAGCGGATCTATCCGCGCAGCGCTCAAGGTACGCAAACCCCAGCGCCCCTTGTGCCCGGGTGTACTTGGCCCCCTTGCCGCTCTGGTGGGCCCGGAGCCGGGCGGCGGGGTCGTTGGTCCAGCCTGTATAGAGCTGGCCGCCTGTGCACCGCACCATATAGACGAATGCCCGCTTGGGCCGCTCAGATGCGGCCATTGTTTTTCAGCACCTGACGGCAGGCGGCAAGAGCCGTCTCCTTATCCTTGGCCGTAATGAGGAAGCGGCTGGCGTGGCAGAAGCTGATGCCCGGGATGCCGCTCTTCTGTTCAATGACCTCCTGCGGCTGGCCGCCCCAGGACTGAGGGAACGGGAGCTTGGGCTTTTTGGTCTTGTGGTCGGTCACGCACTGAGCGCTCCAGCCGCCGCGCTGGCTGGGGTAGACCACAAACAGGGCATCGGTTTTATACAGACCGTTTTTCCAGGGCAGGTAGCAGGGCAGCACCACGATGCCGTCCCGGGAGTTCTGGTAGGCCTGCTGAACTTTCTCATCGGCCCGGTTGACGGCGTTGGCGCTGTCGATCTGGTGCTCCAGAATCTGCTTTGCCACGGCCACCGCCTTGAAGAAGCAGGCGTCCTGGTCCTCCTTGGAGTCCCACACCGGGTTGAAGAAACCGATGGCGTCGCACAGGCTGTTCTGCTCGCCGGTGTTGTCGTTCAGGTCCAGCGGCTGGATAAAGTTTTCGTCGATGAGCCGGGCCTGCCGCTCGCCCACCAGCCCCGGGCCCAGCACCCGCCACAGCAGGCCGAACGCCGCGTAAGGCACACCGTTGGCGCGGTACTCCCGCGGCTCCTGATGGTGGTCGAACATGCCAAAACCGATATCGTACACGATGCCGTCAAAATCGTCCGGCACCACAAAGCCGCGGGTGATTTTAATATCCGGGCGCAGGATCTGGAGCAGCGCCGTGGCAAACACGTCGTCCGCGTGGAACTTGCCGGCGTGCGTAAAGCCGTTTGCGGGAATTTTCATGGGTCGTTACCTCGTTCTTATTTGTTTGCAACCAGTATAACACATTCCGCGGCAGGGGACAATTAAAAACACAGCCCCGGGGCGGCAGATGCCGTTCCGGGGCTGAAGATTATTGGTTGTAAATTATATTCTTGTTTTACTCGCCCTGCATAAGCCACTTAAACTGATTTGTGACATTATTGCCGTTCTCATCTGTAACGGTCAGGCCATTGGGGACGCCTTCCACGATAGTGATCGTATACTGCTTGCCCGCTTCATCGGCCAGCACGATCGTTGCCGTATTGCCGGATTGAGAAGTGCTGACGTACTTATAGATCTTATAGCCGTCCTTCGGCCACTGGCACAGACCGTTGGTGGTGTACTGGATGGTCTTATACTCGGTAACGTAATACTGCACACCGTCTGAATCCGGATGCGCATATTCAATCATCGTATACTTCGGCATACTGCCCTGATAGCAGATAGTGTACTTGGCTCCATAGGAATCCGTAAAGGTCTCCGCAGCATAGGGCTGACCGTTCACCTTTACAACTGTCTTGTACAGCTGGTAGGGCAGATCATCTGCACTAAAGCCGATATCATCCCACAGCTGACCTTCTTTATAGGCTCCCTGCTCGCCCACTGCAACCTTCGACTTTTCAAGCAAGGTGTACTCCCACTCTGTATTGTTCTCGACCGTTCCGAATACCACCATCGGAACCGAGGATGTGCTGCTGACAGACCTCATTTTCACATAGATGTCATTTCTATCCGCTGCAAGAATATAGTTTGTTCCAGATTTATATGCTTTGTTCGCACCATATTCCACAGTGGTGTATTCCATGTACAGACCGGTGGACTGATGATTCTTCACATTCTGAACAAAAGCTGCATACTGGCTTCCGCTGAAGCTTGCGATCGGCGTGCCCAAAGTGCCGGACCCGCCACCCTCACTTTCGGAACCAGTGCCAACATTTTTAAACTTGTCCGGTGCAGGCACAGCCACGGATATGCTTCCGCCATTGTTTCCGCTGCCGCCGCCATTGCCGCCGCCATTGCCGCCGGTGGAGCCGCCGCCACCACCGCCGCAGGCGGTCAGCATAGATACTGCCATGACAGCGGCCAGAGCCGTTGCCGCAATTCGATTGGACAATCTCATCATTGGATTCCTCCTATATGTTATTTCAGAAGCCGACCCAACGCGGCTCTGTAAGCCAATCTTACCCCCCCCCTGTATAAAAATGTCAAGTGTTTTTCCGCAATTTGTCACATTGCAAAAAACGCCCCGCAAAAACTGGAACATCCAACAAAAAAACAGCCGTCCTCCTTTCCAATCGGGAGAACGGCTGCATTATTTTACCGTATGGTTACTTTTTGCCTTTCCGGCTGGTCTTGGTCACGGCCTTGGTGGGCGTTTTGGTCACGGCTTTCGTGGGCTGGGTGGCGACGGCCTTGGTCGGCGTCTCTGTGACAGCCTTGGCCGGCTGGGTGGCAACGGCTTTTGTCGGGGTCTCGGTGACCGCCCTGGTGGGCACCTCTGCCACGGCTTTGGTCTTGGTTTCGGCCACGGCGGTGGTGGGCTTAATGGCAGGGGTCAGGTCGGGCTTCGGGGTGACAGCTTTGGTGGAAGCCGCGTCCGGCTCGCCCAGAGCCAGCACCTCGGTCAGCTCTTTCTGCACCTTGGCGTTGATGGGGTCGGTGACGGCCAGCACATCGGAATAGAACTGCTCCATCCCCTCGCGGGTGGAGAAGTTGGCCACATACATCTGGTTGCCCATGGCGCCGGAAAGGGCGTCCGGGATGCGGTCCACCATCTTCATGTTCTTCTGGTACTTCTGCATGATCTGCTCATGGCTGTACACAAAGTGCTTGCCATCGCGGCGGCCCGCAAAGGCGCAGTAATAGTGCTCGCCCACCGGCATATCGGTGCCGCCAAAGGCGATCATGTCGGCCCAGATCTTATAGACGTTGGTGGAGCGGGCAAAGTCGATCATGTCCGGGGTAAAGCCGCCGCAGGGGCGCATGTTGACTTCCAGCGCCAC
>ENA-ORCM01002818-ORCM01002818.1-human-gut-metagenome-genome-assembly--contig:-NODE-2818-length-12027-cov-3.731297_pt1 | contig 12027 bp, 9 predicted proteins | sample MGYA00242906_ERZ507928 | MGnify/ENA primary metagenome ERZ507928 (study PRJEB26167, sample SAMN06115497) | human gut metagenome | host: Homo sapiens | place: China:Shanxi | collected 2015-05-07...
ATACTCCGTAATGGAGATTTATTCCTGGAATAATCCCTGAGCGGCCAGCTCTTCCTCCCTTTCGGCTCCGTATTGCTCGTACAGTTTCTTGCGCAGCAGTGTTTCCATGCCGTGCAGCTGCTGTTCGGAAAACAGGTCTGCCGAGGATAGTTCGTCTCCTCCGGCCAGCGAATAGGTATGACATTCCATGCCGTACATGCCGTGCGCCCCTCCCGTGAAACTCCACCGGCTGATAATATAGGTGACGAGCGAGTCCGTGACCGTAACTTCGGCTTCGGCCGAGATCTCGTAGGTTCCCATCGTCTGTTCGACGCTGTCCGGGAGCATCTCCGCGGCGATCTGGCGGATGGCGGAGTCGACCGCCTGGCGCGCCGTGCCGCCGAAATCTTCCAGTTCGAAGAAATACCCGGCATTGGCCGCTTCGATGGAGCGCAGGGCCGGGGATTTCGCTGCGTTGGCGATCGTGGCGAAACGGAATTCGATCTTGCATCCGTTGGCCGGAGTGCCGATGAGGGTGTCGATCGAGAGCATGCTGAATTCGGGAACGACGGGTTTCCGCGTACAGGCTGCGGTCGCTGCGGCCATGCCTGCGATCAGTATGGCGGTTTTAATGTATTTCATAGGCAAAGCGTACTTTGTATTTATCGTAAAGATAACGAAAATACAGGTATATGCGAAACGGGCCAAAAAAAATCATAGAATTTGCAGGAAAATTTTGCAGTTTTGAAAGAAGGCGTTATCTTTGCACCACAAAACCGATACGGTGGATTCATCTAAGGGTTAGGATACGTGCCTCTCACGCACGACATAGGGGTTCGAATCCCCTATCCACTACAAGGCTTCCGAACGGCCGCACGCAGGTGCGGTCGTTTTCCGTTTCCAGCTGCCGGTGCCGTCCGTCTGCAGTCTTTGGGGGTGGGTAGGAGCGAAACGGAATTGCGTTGCAGAACCGCCCGCCGAGCGATGGGTAAGGAGCCGGGGCGGAAATTGCCGGCAGGATGTTGCCGGGCGGGAATCGTCAGCAGGAACCCGTCAGCCGGAGTGCGCCCGCCACAAACCGCCGGGTGGAAAATTACCGCAGCCGCCTCATGAGGGGCGGCTGCGGCTTCGTTTTAGGTTATCGGTTGGTTGGTGGGTTACTTTTCCAGTTTGCCTTTGAATTTGTCCAGCTGGCGCTTGATGGCGTCGATCGCCTCGTCCACCGATTCCTCGAACGATCTGGACTGGTGGCATGCCACCAGGTCTTCGCCCGGCATATGGAGTGTGACCGTTGCTATCTTGTTTCCCTTTTCAAAGTCTTTATCGAGTCTGAGAATGACCTCGGCACCCGTCGAACGCTCTGCGAAGCGGTCGAGTTTGTCCATCTTGTTCTCGACGAATTCGACCAGCCGTTTGTCGGCGTCGAATTTCACGGATTGAATCTGTACGTTCATAGCCTTACAGTTTATAAAAGTTAATCACTTCCCTCCCTTTTCCCGGGGATGGGCCTTTGCGTATATCTCCCGGAGCCTGGCGATGCTGTTGTGCGTATAGACCTGCGTGGCCTGTAACGAAGCGTGTCCCAGAAGCTCCTGGATCTCGCGCATATCGGCCCCGCCGTTCAGCAGGTGCGTCGCAAACGTATGCCGGAGCACATGGGGGCTCTTCTTGCCCTGTACGCCCGCACGGGTCAGTTCCGCCTGTACCGTGCGATAAACGACGCTCCGCGATATGCGCTTTCCTTTGTGTGTTAAAAATAGTGCTTTTTCCGCAGAATTGCAAATATTTTGCCTCGCAATTAGGTCGAGGTAACTTAAAATCTTTTCGCGTACGAATTCGAGGATCGGTACCATCCGTTGCTTGTCTCCCTTGCCCCGTACCCGCAGCGAGGCGTAGTCGGCCGAGAAGTCGTCGCGGTCGATGCCGACCAGTTCGGCAAGGCGCAGGCCGCAGGCGTAGAACATCAGGATGACGAGCGAATTGCGTGCCGTTTCGAAATCCCCGTCCGCCTCTTCGCATTTGCTGACGATGTCCGTCATGCGGCTCTCGGGGATGAAAGCCGGCAGGCGGCGCGAGGTCTTGAGCGAGGGGATCGTCCGGCAGATGTCTTTTTCGATGGCCCCCGTGCGGAGCAGCCACCGGAAGAGGGTGCGGATCGAGGCGATTTCGCGGTTCATCGACGCCGCGCCGATCTTGCCTTCTTCCGTGCGGTGGATGATCCATTCGCGCACCTGGTCTGCGGTGATGCTGCGCGGGTCGGAGCGCGCCTCGTCGAAATCCAGCCATGCCAGGAACTGCCCGACGTCGTGTTTGTAATTGCGGACGGTGAGCGGGGAGTAACGCCGTTCGGCGCTGAGGTATCGGATGAATTCCGTTAGCATATGGCAAAGATACGTTTTTTTCGTATTTTTGCCTTCACTAAACCCATATACCATGAAACGGATTTTTATTTTTACTTTTTTGCTGTTGCTGGCGGTGCAGGCCGTTTCTGCGGCTACGGTCGATACGCTTGCCGTGCACAGTCCCTCGATGGATCGTGACGTACCCGTCGTGGCGATCGTGCCCGAGGGCGTATCCGCCGCTGAGCCCTGTCCGGTGGTCTACCTGCTGCACGGCTACTCGGGCGATGAGACGGCATGGCTGAAGATCAAGCCTTCGCTGCCCGCAATCGCCGACCGCGAGGGGATCGCCTTCATCTGTCCCGGCGTGGGGAACAGTTGGTACCTCGACAGCAAGGTGCGCGAGAAGAGCCTCTACGAAACCTTCATGACACGCGAGTTGCTGCCCGCCGTCGAAGCGCGTTATCCCGTAGTCCGTGACCGCTCGGGACGCGCGATCACGGGCCTGAGCATGGGCGGTTTCGGGGCCATGTCGCTCGCCATAAAGCACAAGGGGCTGTTCGGTGCCGCAGGCAGCACGAGCGGCGGGCTCGACATACGTCCTTTCCCGCAGAACTGGGAGATCCCGCAGTTGCTGGGCGAGATTACGGAGCATCCCGAAGCCTGGGAAGAGGCTACGCCCATCAACCTCATCCCGCAGCTCGGGAACGGCGACCTGGCGATCGTCTTCGACTGCGGCTACGACGATTTCTTCTTCGAGGTAAACAACGATTTCCACGACGAGTTGCTGCGCCGGGGCATCATGCACGATTTCTATGTACGCCCTGGTGGGCATACCGGTGCCTATTGGGGCAATGCCATCGACTTTCAGATCGTATTCTTCCGCAATTTCTTTGCGAAGGCTAACTGACGCCGCCGATGAAGGAGAGCTGGAAACCCGGGACGCTGATCTATCCGCTGCCGGCTGTGCTGGTGAGCTGCGGTGCGACGCCCGAAGAGTATAACCTGCTGACCGTGGCGTGGACGGGCACGGTATGCACCAACCCGCCGATGTGCTACATTTCGGTACGCCCCGAACGCCACTCCTACGAAATAATCCGCCGCACGAGGGAGTTCGTCATCAACCTCACGACTCGCGACCTGGCCCGCGCCGCCGACTGGTGCGGGGTGCGGTCGGGGCGCGACTACGACAAATTCCGCGAAATGGGGCTCACGCCCGGGAAGGCCTTGCAGGTCGCGGCGCCGATCGTCGAAGAGGCGCCTGTAAGCATCGAGTGCCGCGTGCGGCAGGTGATGCCCCTCGGTTCGCACGATATGTTTCTGGCCGAGGTGGTCGCCGTGCAGGTCGATGCCGCCTATATCGACCCTGCTACGGGGCGTTTCTGCCTCGAACGCGCCTGCCCGATCGTTTACTCCCACGGCGAATATTTCGCCCTGGGCGAGGCCATCGGCCACTTCGGCTGGTCGGTGCGCAGGAAGCCGCGCCGGACGGCGGGCGCTGCCCCCGCAGTCCCTGCACCTGCCGCAGGGAATATCCCGGCTGCGGAAGTTTCCGAAGCACCCGGGGCAGACCCCGGGGACGGGAAGCCCGCCGCAAAACGTGTCCCTGCGCGAAAACCCGTAGCACCTGCCGCCCGCCGTTCCCGCCGCAAACCCGACGCGAAGAAGCCGCGGCGCTGATGCCGGGCGCGGGGCTGTCCGGCGACTCAGGGCACAAGAAATCGCTCCGGTCACAGGTGTCTGTGGCCGGGGCGATGCCGTTTATGAATTCCGATCCGATAAAGGAAGGCCCCTGCCGAAGCAGGGGCCTTACCGGGTTCAGTCGGTTTCGGGTCGGTGGGTGTCGTGTGTCAGGTCGGTGTTGTGTATGCCCAGCACGGCGCGCCCCGACGGTTCGTTCATGTCGCGGAACGCCTTGTCCCAGGCCAGCGCTTCGGCGGTGCTGCACGCTACCGACGGTACCGACGGTACGCACTGCGCTGCCGTATGCGACGGGAAGTGTTCCTCGAAGATCGTACGGTAATAGTACTCCTCCTTGTTGCGGGGCGGGTTGATCGGGAAACGCTCCGCAGCGTGTTCCATCTCGCGGTCGGAGACCGCCTCTGCGGTCAGCTGCTTGAGCGGGGCGAGCCAGTTGTAGCCTACGCCGTCGGAGAACTGTTCTTTCTGACGCCATACGATCTCGGAGGGGAGCATGTCCTCGAACGCCTTGCGCAGGATCCATTTTTCGATATGCCCGTCCTTGGCCATTTTCGCCGCCGGGTTGATGCGCATCGCTACGTCGAGGAACTCCTTGTCGAGGAACGGCACGCGCCCCTCGACACCCCATGCCGAGAGCGACTTGTTGGCGCGCAGGCAGTCGTAGAGGTGCAGCTTACTGATCTTGCGCACGGTTTCCTCGTGGAAGGCACGGGCGTCGGGCGCCTTGTGGAAATAGAGGTAGCCGCCGAAAACCTCGTCGGCACCCTCGCCCGAGAGCACCATCTTGATGCCCATCGACTTGATGACGCGCGCCAGCAGGTACATCGGCGTCGAGGCGCGTACGGTCGTCACGTCGTAGGTCTCGATATAATAGATCACGTCGCGCACGGCATCCAGCCCTTCCTGTACGGTGTAGTTGATTTCGTGGTGTACGGTGCCGATATGGTCGGCGACCTTGCGTGCCGCCGCCAGGTCGGGCGCCCCTTTCAGCCCGATGGCGAACGAGTGGAGCTGCGGCCACCAGGCCCGGTCGCGGTCGTTCGATTCGACGCGTCGGTCAGCGTATTTCTTGGCGACGGCCGAGATGATCGACGAGTCGAGGCCGCCCGACAGCAGTACGCCGTAGGGTACGTCTGACATGAGCTGCCGCTTGACGGCCGATTCCAGCGCCTCGCGCAGCGTCGGTATGTCGGCGCCGTTGTCCTTCACGGCGTCGTACTCGAACCAGTCGCGCTTGTACCAGCGCACCATTTTCCCCTCGCGGCTCGACCAGTAGTGCCCGGGCAGGAATGGCCGGATGGTGCTGCATACCCCTTCGAGGGCTTTCTGTTCCGATGCGACGTAGAATTGCTCGTCGCTGTCCCAGCCGATGTAGAGTGGGATGACGCCGACCGGGTCGCGGGCGATCAGGTATTCGTCCTTTTCGATGTCGTACAGCGCGAAGGCGAAGATGCCGCTGATCTTTTCCAGCAGCCCGACGCCCAGCTTGCGGTAGAGAGGCAGGATCACCTCGCAGTCCGAGCCTGTCCGAAAATCGTATTCTCCGGCCAGCTCGGCGCGGATCTCCTGATGGTTGTATATCTCGCCGTTCACGGCCAGCACCTGTTTCCCGTCGCAGCTGAACAGGGGTTGACCGCCCGACTGGGGGTCGACGATAGAAAGCCGCTCGTGCGAAAGGATCGCCCGCTCGCCGCAGTAGACACCTGACCAGTCGGGGCCCCGGTGCCGTATCTGCTTCGACATTTTCAGTACCTGCCCACGCAGCGCATCCGATTTCCGGCGGATGTCAAATAGTCCTACGAAACCACACATAGATTGATTGTTGTTGTATTACGTTACAAAACTGTTAATTGCCGGCCGCCTGTGTCCCGCTGCGGGAATCCCGCCGCGTCGCCGCCTCTCAAGTCCCCGCCGGGGCGGGGGCTCGGGGAAGGCCGGATTTACAAGCGGTGCCGGAGGCGGCGGATACAACCCGCCGGAGCGCGAAACAATCTGAAAAATTGCAAGGCCTCCCGGGGAATCAGTTGTTTTCCGGGCGGAGCTTGCGCACCACGGCGCCTGTCTGCCACATCTCGCTTTCACGCATCTCGCGCAGCTCTTCGTTGAGTTTCTCGCGGTAGTCGGGTTTGCTGTTCAGGTCGATCGAGCGCTGCGCCTCGTTGCCGGCGGCCACTTCGCCGTAAAGCTCTTCGAAGACGGGTTTGGTGGCATCGCGGAAGCGTTTCCACCAGTCCAACGCACCGCGTTGTGCCGTGGTCGAGCAGTTGGCGTACATCCAGTCCATGCCGTTCTCGGCCACCAACGGCATGAGCGACTGGGTCAGCTCCTCGACCGTTTCGTTGAAAGCCTCCGAAGGGGTGTGCCCGTGGGCGCGCAGCGTGTCGTACTGGGCCGCGAAAATACCCTGGATGGCACCCATCAGCGTGCCGCGCTCGCCCGTCAGGTCGGAGTAAACCTCCCGCTTGAAGTCGGTTTCGAACAGGTAGCCCGAACCTACGCCGATGCCCAGCGCCACCACGCGTTCGAATGCGCGCCCCGTGGCGTCCTGGAATACGGCGTAGCTCGAATTCAGGCCGCGCCCTTCGAGGAACATGCGGCGCAGCGAAGTTCCCGAGCCTTTCGGGGCGATCAGGATCACGTCTACGTCGGCCGGCGGCACGATGCCAGTGCGCTCCTTGTAGGTGATGCCGAAGCCGTGCGAAAAGTAGAGCGCCTTGCCCGGCGCGAGGTATTTCTCGATCGTCGGCCATACGGCGATCTGCCCGGCGTCGGAGAGCAGGTACTGGATGATCGTTGCGCGCCGGGCGGCCTCTTCGATCCCGAAGAGCGTCTCGCCCGGTACCCAGCCGTCGGCGACGGCCTTGTCCCAGCTTTTCGAGCCTTCGCGCTGTCCGACGATGACGTTGAATCCGTTGTCCTTGAGGTTGAGCGACTGCCCCGGCCCCTGTACGCCGTAGCCGATTACGGCGATGGTTTCGTCCCTGAGGACTTCGCGTGCTTTTTCCAGGGGAAACTCTTCGCGGGTAACGACCTTTTCTTCTACTCCGCCGAAATTGATCTGTGCCATAGTTGTATGAGTTTTAAAAGTTAAAATGAATCCGTTCTTTGTCTGTTCCTCTCGAGTTCTTCGAGGTATTCGTTGAGCAGCTCGCGCCGCGATTTGATGATGGCCACCGTGCCGCTGCGCACGAACTGCTGCACGCCGAAGGGTTGCAGCAGGCGAAACAACGCCTGCGTCTCGGCCTTATGGCCGGTTTTCTCGACGACGATGTAGTCGTCGTCGATCTCCAGAATGCGGACATTGTGCTCGCGTACGAGTTTCTCGACGTTGCGGCTGCGCGTGACTTTATAAAGGGCGATCTCCTGCTGCACGACTTCGTCCGAGGTGTAGACGAAGACCTTGAGCACGTCGATCTTCTTCTCGACCTGCCGCGCGAGCTTCTCGACCCGGTCGGGGCCGGTGCGGACGACGATCGTGAATTTATGGATGCCCGTGAGCGCCGACTCGGAAGTCGTCAGGCTTTCGATGTTGACGTTGCGGCACGTGAAGACCGTCGTGATCTGGCTCAGCAGCCCGACCTTGTTCTCCGAAAATACGGTGATGATATACTCTTGTTCCATACCTCGTTCGGTTTATTCGAGCCGGATCGCCGACACGGGGGCGCCGGCCGGCACCATCGGGAATACGTTTTCTTCGCTTTCGACGCGCACCTCCAACAGGTAGGCGCCTTTGCAGGCTTTCATCCCGGCCACCGCACCGGCCAGCTCCTCGCGCCGCTCCACGCAGCGGTAGGCGATGCCGTTGCCGCGGGCAATCAGCCCGAAGTCGGGGTTCGCCAGTTCGGTGAACGAGTAGCGGCGGTCGTAGAAGAGTTCCTGCCACTGCCGTACCATGCCCAGATAGGAGTTGTTGAGCAATACGATCTTTACGGCGACCTGCGACTGGAAGATCGTCCCCAGCTCCTGGATGGTCATCTGCAGCCCGCCGTCGCCGGCGAAGAGGCAGACCTCGCGGTCGGGGGCGCCCAGCTTGGCGCCGATGGCGGCCGGAAGCCCGAAGCCCATCGTGCCCAGGCCGCCCGAAGTTACCAGGCTGCGGCTGCGGCGGAACCCGAAATAGCGCGCCGCGAACATCTGCTGCTGCCCGACGTCGGTCACCAGCACCGCGTCGTTGTCGTAGGCATGCGCTACGGTGTCTACGACCTCGCCCATGCGGATGCGGCCGCCTTCCGGGCGGATCGCCTTGCGGACGACCGCTTCGTATTCGACTTTGTCGCAGGCGCGGAACCCTTCGATCCAGGCCTTGTGCCCGGCGGAGCGGATCCTTTGGGTGAGCAGCGGGAGCGTTTGTTTCACGTCGCCGATGACGGCCACGTCGGCGTGTACGATCTTGTCGATTTCGGCGGGGTCGATCTCCAGGTGGATTACCTTGGCGTTCGCCCCGAAACATTTCGGGTTGCCCGTCACGCGGTCGTCGAAACGCATCCCCACGGCGATGAGCAGGTCGCACTCCTGGTTGCGGATGTTGGGGCCGTAGTTGCCGTGCATGCCCAGCATACCGACATACTGCGGCGAGGAGGTCGGCACGGCCGACAGCCCCAGCAAGGTCGAGGCGACCGGTATGCCGCTCTTTGCGAGGAAGGCCTGCAATTCTTCTTCGGCGTTTCCGAGCATCACGCCCTGTCCCGCCATCAGCAGCGGCCGTTGTGCGGCGTCGATCAGCCGTACCGCCTCGGCGATGCACTCCGCGGCGGGCGCGGGTGCGGGGACGTAGCTGCGGATGGACGTCAGCCTTTCGTAGCGGAACGGGGCCGTCCCGCACTGGGCGTCCTTGGTGATGTCCACCACCACAGGGCCCGGACGCCCCGAACGGGCGATATAGAACGCCTTGGCAATCGCCCCGGGAATGTCTTCGGTACGCTTGACCTGGCAGTTCCATTTGGTTACGGCCTGCGTGATGCCCACGAAGTTGGTTTCCTGGAAGGCGTCGGTACCCAGCAACGACGAACCCACCTGCCCGGTCACCAGTACCAGCGGCGTGGAGTCCATCAGCGCGTCGGCCAGTCCGGTCACGGTGTTTGTCGCCCCCGGGCCCGAGGTGACGAGGCAAACCCCTACGCGGCCGCTGACGCGGGCGTAGCCCTGTGCGGCATGTACGGCGCCCTGTTCATGGCGGACAAGGATGTGGCGCAGCCGGTCGCGGTAGTCGAAAAGCGCATCGTAAACGGGGATGATGGCTCCTCCGGGATACCCGAAAAGCGTGTCCACGCCCTCGCGCAGGAACGATTCGAGCAGGGCCTGCGACCCTGTGATACAAGGGCCGGGCTGTTGTCCTTCGGTTCTGGTTGTCGTGTTCGTATTCATGGTGTTGTCCGGTTTTATTCTTCTTCGACGATGCGTACGGCCCCTTTGTCGGCCGAGCTGACCAGCTTGGCATAGGCCCTTAGCGACGCGGGTATGCGGCGGTCGCGTGCCGCGGGGCGGAAATGCTGCTGTGCGGCCATGCGCGCGGCGATTTCCTCGTCGCCGGCCATGAGGCGGATCGAGCGCCGCGGGATGTCGATCTCGATCTCGTCGCCCGTGCGGATGACGGCGATCTCCCCGCCCGAAGCCGCTTCGGGCGAAACGTGACCGATCGACAACCCCGACGTTCCGCCCGAGAAGCGGCCGTCGGTAATCAGCGCGCAGGCTTTGTCGAGGTGTCTGGATTTGAGGTACGACGTGGGGTAGAGCATCTCCTGCATGCCGGGGCCGCCCTTGGGGCCTTCATAACGGATGACGACCACGTCGCCGGCCTGCACCTCGCCGCCGAGGATGCCGCCGATGGCCTGTTCCTGCGATTCGTAGACGCGGGCGCGCCCGCGGAAGACGAACAGCGACGTGTCGACGCCGGCTGTCTTGACGATGCAGCCCCGGCGGGCGATGTTACCTGTCAGTACGGCCAGCCCGCCGTCGCGGAAGTAGGCGTGTTCCATGTCGCGGATGCAGCCTGCCGTGCGGTCGGTGTCCGGTGTGTCGTAATAAGTCCGTTGTGTGCCCAGTTCCCGGCTGTAAAGGCCGCCAGGGGCGCTCAAGTAGCGCTGTTTGGCTTCGCTGCTCGCCGTTTCGCTCCGCAGGTCGAAGACCGCGATGGCCTGGCCGAGCGTGCGCCCGTCGACCCTCCCGGCCGAGGTGTCGAGCAATCCGCCGCGGGCGAGTTCGCCCAGGATCGAGAGGATGCCGCCCGCACGGTTGACATCCTGGATATGGTAATGCGAGTTGGGGGCGACCTTGCACAGCACGGGCACCCGGCGCGAAAGGCGGTCGATATCCTGCATCGTGAAATCCACCCCGGCCTCGTGGGCTACGGCCAGCAGGTGCAGCACCGTGTTGGTCGAGCCGCCCATGGCGATGTCGAGCGACATGGCATTCTCGAAGGCTGCCTTCGTGGCCACCGAGCGCGGGAGCACCGAGTCGTCGCCCTCGAAGTAATAGCGTTCGGCATTGCGGACGATCAGCGCTGCGGCCTCTTCGAACAGGCGGCGGCGGTTGACATGCGTGGCCACGACGGTGCCGTTGCCCGGGAGCGAGAGCCCGAGCGCTTCGGTCAGGCAGTTCATCGAGTTGGCGGTGAACATCCCCGAGCACGAACCGCAGCCGGGGCATGCGGCGCGTTCGACGCGCGCCACCTGTTCGTCGCTGCAATTTTCGTCGGCAGCCATTACCATGGCGTCGATCAGGTCGAGCGCCCGCTCGCCGAGATGCCCCGCCTCCATCGGCCCGCCCGATACGAAGACGGTCGGGATGTCGAGCCGCATGGCGGCCATCAGCATGCCCGGGGTGATCTTGTCGCAGTTCGAGATGCAGACCAGTGCGTCGACCCTGTGGGCATTGGCCATATATTCGACGCTGTCGGCAATGATCTCGCGCGAGGGCAGCGAATAGAGCATGCCGTCGTGTCCCATGGCGATGCCGTCGTCGATGGCGATGGTGTTGAATTCCGCGGCGAAACAGCCGAGCGCTTCGATCCGCTGCTTGACGTATTGTCCGATTTCGTGCAGGTGCACGTGTCCCGGAACCAGCTGGGTGAACGAGTTGGCGATGCCGATGACCGGGCGGCCGAACTGCTCTTCGCGCATGCCGTTGGCACGCCACAGGCTCCTGGCTCCGGCCATACGCCGGCCCGTCGTCGTGACGGCACTTCTGAGTGGGTGTTTCATCTTTTTCTTGTTTTCTGCGTATTGCGCCTTTGCCATCTGCCCGGATAATAAAAAACCTTTCTCCATCGGGAGAAAGGCCTTTTTATCATCTTTCGGATATACACATCACCTTTCTCCCGTTATCTTGCCAAAGACGACGAGCAGCAGATTAATGACGTTATTATTCGAATGGTTCTGGGCGTTCATGGCCGGAATTTGCGTGTTTGTTCCGTTTCAAAGATAGGGATATAAAATCGTTTCGTCAAAATAATTTTGCAAAAAATTTAATAATGTGATAGTCCGGAACCTATATCCCCTCTTGCGCTTTATGAAGACCCGGATAGAAGCCTTTTATATTACAGTTTGAAACCGTATTTTTTGGGCCTTTTAACCGCTTTTCGCCCGATTCGGAGGAAAGCAGGCCTTCCGGGAACCCCTAATATCTTACGGTTTGTCGTCAAGTTCGGTATTTTCAGCCTTTCAGGACTACTCCTATTATATATAAAGCGGCCGCCGGTGCTTTTTAGGGCGTCTTACGATTTGTTACCCGAATTTGGATATTAAATTTTTTTGTTTTATATTTGTCCCCGATGGATATGAAACGGAACCATACGATGACCGGGGGATGCGGGGTAGCCTGCAGCCCGGTGGCGTGCGCCGTTTCTTTCACCGTCCTTATCTCCGCTACTACCACTACGACAACCCCTGTGGGGGTGTAGTTGTTATTTTTCCGTCACGAGCATACCCGTTATGCATTTTCCGGCCAAGGCTGCCGGAACGGAAAGCCCGGTTCGATCAAAGGTAGTTTCATTCAAAAGGAGATTTTTATC
>ENA-ORCM01002820-ORCM01002820.1-human-gut-metagenome-genome-assembly--contig:-NODE-2820-length-12025-cov-3.123786_pt1 | contig 12025 bp, 21 predicted proteins | sample MGYA00242906_ERZ507928 | MGnify/ENA primary metagenome ERZ507928 (study PRJEB26167, sample SAMN06115497) | human gut metagenome | host: Homo sapiens | place: China:Shanxi | collected 2015-05-07...
CAATTGCTTTATCTACATCTCAGAAATTAAAATCAGTAGATTATCCTTTTGTAACTACAATAATATTTGATGAGTTTATAGTTGATAAAGGTTGTATAAGATATTTAACAAATGAAGTTGATGTATTTTTAGATTTATTTGAAACAATAGCAAGAAAAAGAGAAAATGTTAAAGCATATTTATTAGCTAATAATGTTTCAGTAGTTAACCCATATTTTACCTACTTTGATGTAACTCCTAAAAAGACAGAAAGATTTACAATTGCTCGTGATGGCGAGCTAGTTATAGAAATGTGTACAGATACAGTATTTATCAATGAAAAGCTAGAAACAAAATTTGGGAAACTTATTAAGGGTACAAAATATGCAGACTATTCAATATTTAATAATTCACTTAGAGATAGCGAAATGTTCATTGAGAAACGACCTAAAAGGAATACTTCTCCTGTTATGTCTATAACATTTAACGGTGAAGTTAGCATGATATGGCTTGATTATAAAACTGGAATATTTTATTGCGATGATAAATATATGAAAACATGTAACGAGTATGTATTAAGTTGTGAGGACCATAATCCTAATACATTATTGAATGCAAGTGGAATTAATCTCAATATGCTAAAACAATTAATTTCATATTTCCAAGTTGGAAGAGTAAGATTTTCTGACCAAAACATCAAACATTTAATGTATGATATTTTTAGAAGTCTTGGGGTAAAATAAAAGGAGGGAATAACCCTCCAATTATTATACCATTTCTCGTATTTCTTTCTCATGTTCCCTTAATCTTTTCCTTATCCTTGAAAGAATTGTTTTTGTTCCATTATATTTTACACCAAATTTATTACTTATTTCTTCAATTGTATAACCTTGACAGTACATTTTAAAATATTCCCTATGTCTTTCATTTTTAATAAATTCGCATACTTTGTTTATTGTTTCGTTTATATCCTCATAATTATCTTCGGATTGAATAACGTTATATAAACTCATATCATTATCATTATCGTTAACTTCTTTATCTAAAAATACCCTATTATCGTAAACTTTTCTTTTTTCTCTTCTTTCAATTTTTAAAACATCATAAACTCCATTTTTTATTACTTTTGCTATGAATGTGTTTAACCCTGCAATATCTTCATTATATTCATTTATAGCAAATGCGACTTTTGTTTCACATATTTGTAACACATCTTCAAATTCTAGTCTATCATGATATTTTACCAAAATAGAATTATAAAATCTATAGGTCATACCTCTTATATACTTATCTCCATATTTATCAATATATTCTTCATAACTCATAATTCCCTTACCTCCTAAAATAAATAATAACTATTTGAAATTTTATAGGGTTGTTCCTGAATAAGAGTACCACCTTTTATTATTTTTGATTTTTTAGACTTAATTAACCCTACTATTTTCTTCGTACATTTTTTATCGTAATAATAATATACATCATTTTCTTTTGTGAATAATTTCATCTTTTTTAATTCCTTACTTGAATGTGGACAATTATCAAATACATTAATATCATCAACTTGCTTCATTATACTATCTGTTAATCCACAACATTTAATTTCCCATTTATGAGTTTCTGCGTTCTTTTCTGCATAACGTTTACTACCTATATATTTAAAATCTTCAAAACACAATTCGTTGTCCCAGTAACCGTATATTTTTGCACCTATATTAACCCCTTTAACTTCTTCAAGTGTTCCGTATAAATGTAAACTATCAGTATCACAGTATAGAAATCTTTCATAATTTGCATTAATTGCTTGAACTAAATATTGTTTTGCATAACTTGTAATAAATGTTGCCATAGGTAAATAAATACTATCTGAAACATATTCATCATGCAAATGATTAATTGTAAATATTCCGTCTTTATTTTCAAATTCTGTTATTTCATTAGATCCACTCATACCAAATTTACCATATAACCCGTTTTGTCTAAGTTTTGCGATAGCTCTATTTGCTCCTGTACTATTCTTTTTTACTTCGCTCCAAAAATCAATGTAATTTTTAAATAAATCATGACTACCAGTAAATGCCATATGACCACCAAGTTCATAACTATAAACATTATAACATTCAAAAAGTAAATCAAGTAATGGGTTGCATAATCTAAAAGTTAATGTTACTTTTTCACCGTCTTTCACATTATTCTTTAAAATTTCTCTACCATTAAAATTTGGATTATCTTTAACTTGTAAAAAAGCCATTTTATTTTCCTTTACTTCAAAATCATAGATAGTAATTTCTTGGATATAAAGAGGAAAACACTTTTTGTAACTTTCATTCATTTGACAATATGGAACATCTTTATAATTTGCTTGACCATAAGGTAATAATCTATCACTCATAATATATGGATATAATGAATTAACATCTAAAACTATACCATTATGATTTTTACATTTTTTAAATTTTTCTACGTTTTCAAAGCATACTGTGCTTAGTCCACCGTAATAAGAATGTCTTTGCCATGAGTCCGTAAAATAACTTTGTTTTGGAAATAAGCACTCAAAAATTATTTGTTTCTTTAATGACGGTTTATTAGTTTGAAAAAATTTTGACCTCATTAACCCATTATCTACATAATCAAATAAATCTTGATTTTTAAACATATTTTGTTTTAAAGTATAATCTTCAAGAACTGTTTCTTTATAATCCTCTAGTGATTGACCACTATTAGTTAATTTTGTGTATACTACATGTTTTCCGTTAATATCAAGCCCGTCAATTTTTAGCATTTTTACTAAATAACTTAACCCAAAAACATCATTATAAATATAACTCAATTCTTCCTTGGTTAAAATATCATCGATACTTCTTTCCTTTTCATAATCTAGTCCATCTTTTGGTAAGTGTAATTTAAGAAAATCCTTACAACATTTTTGCAAACTGTATGGTGCAATTTTAAATGTGTCATAAAAATTGATTGTAACATCATCACCCGGTAAAGTTAATTTATAAAACACCCCATCTTTCATTACTAAATTGTACTCATAAGATTTTAATTTTAACTTATTTTTAGTAACAAATTTTAATCTCTCTTTTTTCTTATTATAAAAATCATAGCATTGTTTTTCATAATATTCATCAACTCTCTGTTTAGTATTTTCTTGCTCTGTAAACCATAAAATAAAAGGTTTAATATCATATAAAGCATTATGTGCAAATAAATTAATTGTTTTCTTTTTAATAGATAATAAATCATTCATAAAACTATCTACTGTTCTATAATGGTAACAAATATCTCTATTGTTATCACATGACATTAATGCGATAGAATAAGTTAACATTTCATTCTTTTCTTTTAAATAACATGCTTCTATATCAAACGCAAAATTTTGTGTATCAGCATAAATTGGAATATTCCTATAAGAATAATAATTTTCTAAATTCTCTGTTATATTTTTTAACCTCACATTTAAATCCATATATTTCACTCCTTATTTAAAACTATTTAACTGTCTATATTCGTTAATAGTTCTGTCGATTCTCGCATAAGAATTTTCTGAAGCTTTTTCAATTTCACCCTCGCCAATATCTAAATATTTATCCCTTAAATTATTTAGTTCGCCTTTTATAAATAATTCTTTTTGAAGTGGTGAAAGAGTATGCCATTGTTTCCATATAGCCTGTTTTTGATAATCTTTCATATTTTGAACAAAATCTAAACTCATAAAACCAGCAAACCATTTATTTTGATTAGTGTCATCATTTAATCTATCGTAAACTGCTTGAATGGTTATCTTCTTATAATCATTCTTTAATTTATTCAACATTGCTAATTTTCTTTCATCATCAGAAATAATTAAATCACCTATTTTCTTCAATGTAACACCATCAGCTCTAAAACTTTTATTTCTTCTTGATGGAAAAAATATGTCTTTACCACTCAAATAATCAATTTGTTGTTCAGTAAGTCCCATAGCCTTTAATGCATTTATTGATGATTCAACTTGTCTATTATATCTTTTTATATAGTTATTAAGTCTAGTATCAATTGACATTTGTCTTTTAGGTTTATTATTTGAACTTTCTTTTTTAATTTGTGATTCTAACCCACGTTGAATTTTATTAATTTGTGATTTTAATTGTCTATCACTAAGTTGTCCATTTTTTAAATAAGTTGGAATTTTATAACCTAACATTGTTAACTTATTAGTTAAGTATTTTACTTTTTGTTTAGTTGACTTCTTTTCCCAGTTTACTCTTTTTAATCCAGATAATTGCCTTTTTGCATTCATACTATACCCTCCCATTATTCATATATTAATAATATATGTATTAGGGTGAATATACTCACCCTTATTTATTAATTTTCGCCATCTTTTACTAGTTGTCTTGTAATAGCAGATGGAACAGTTTCATGATCATTAATGTATTCACCTAACTCTTGTTCAAGGTGATAATTTTCATGGAATTTAAAACCATCATATGGAAAATAAACTCTTTCATTATCATCATTAAAATAAATTGTTTCCTTAGTTAAATCAATTTTGTTTCCTAAACTATCATAATATACAATATAATCATATTCTCCATTATTTTCAACTTTTACCAAAACTGGCATTGCAAAACATTCTTTATGTGGTTTAAAGTTTGTTTCAGCTTTTACTGTTGTTCCTCCAATGATCATCATTGTTAATGCAGTGATTAATAATTTTTTCATTTTATCATTCTCCTTTTATTAAATATTTGTTTCCCTTTCTATGATTTTATTATACAACATATAAACGATAATTGCAATAATTAGTAAACAAATATTTTTAAATTTTGTTCGACAAAAAAGGACAGATAATTAACTGCCCTTTCATTTATTATTTATTCATTAATTCGTTATATCTTGTAACCTTGCTTATATAAATACTATCAAAATCTTCGGGTATAATTTCAAGTTTTTCGTTTAACTTTTCTAAACAAATATATACATCAACCATTTCCTCAACTACCATACTGTCTATTTCTTCTTTACTTGCTCTTAATGTTACATCACCGCTTATCCAACGATTAAGTTTTGATAAAGCTTGTATAAGTTCAGAGCATTCCTCTATAGTAATTGAATTAACATCTTGTAAACTTTCTCTAATCATTTCCACATCACCTCTATAAATTTTTGTGGGATATCACCTCTAAATTCTGTATTTAAAATATCCTCATATCTTTCTTTATCTTTTTCGTCTTCAATATAATCATATAAATTTAATAAAAAATCATCAGTAAATACTCTATCCTCTGTTATGCATTCATTTCTTAAATTGTAACTTTTTTCAATTCTATTCATTTTAATAACTCCTCTCTCCAATCATTATTTTCAAATAAAAAGTTAACTAAATATTCATAATCTTTGCGAGATTTGCAACCTCCGTTTATATATGCGTATGCTATCCAAAATATCTCATCAGGATAAAGTTCCCTATAGCCGAGAACTTTCCCGCATTTATCTGCTAATAGTTTAAATGCTATATATCTATCACTCATATACAATATAACTCCCTTATTACTTTAGCTTTTAAATCTTTTTCTGTTTTATAATGCTTTGGAATAATAGTAAACATTTCGTCAGTCATTTCATCTGTAATTTGATTTTTTCTTTTATATTTTACTTCTAATATTTCATAATCTAAATCAAATACCATTGATATTTGCTCACAACCTTTAGAAGCTAAAACTTTATAAATTTCCCAAGTGTAATTCATTTATTTACCCCCTTATTCTTGTTCATCTAATTTTGTAACAATCATAAAAAATGCAATAATTAAATAGACTAATGATAGCCATATAATCATTAAATCTAAAAATGTAACCATTTATTTTTCCTCGCTTTCATCATTCATAGATTTTAAAGATTGTTCGGTTTGATAAGTGGAAATTGTACGATACCAACATTCATAACAATTGCCCATCTCTTCGCATTCACATTGGAAGTCAGCTAATTCCTCAAAAACGTCGTCGGGACATTCAGTAATAATCGTTAATAAAACATCTTCAATATTATCAAGAGTAAATTTTTTCATTTATTTTCACTCCTCTTTTCAAATTCAATTAATCTATCAATATATTCTTTTGCTTTTTCTAAATCTTCAATACCGTTTTTCTCTTTATATCTTGTTACATATTTTATTACATTACCTTGCATAAATGTTAAGTTATTTCTTAAACAAAACTCTATCACATCAATACCAGTACCGTAGTAAGTTGGTTTAATTTTATTTATACCCATTGACATAAATCACACACTCCATCATTTTTATAATATTCGTAACTGTCTATTTGTCGACCACACTTGGAACAACAGTAATAAAAATGTTTAACTCTATAATTATTATTAATTCTTTTTATCATATTCATCTAACACTCCTATTAATAAATTTGTAATTACAGTTAATTCACCATGTTTATGAGCTAAATGCACTTTTATATTTCTATCACTTTGTTGGTCATACATCTTTTGTAAGTGTAATTGATGATAACTAATACTTTCAATTAATAATTCTATTTGTCGCTTTGTCATTTTATTCACCTCCTTATTTTTGTAATATATCATAAAGTTCGCCTAATCTAGTAATTAATAAATCGTCATCTAATTCAATACACATATCATACATTTTTGAATAACCATCACTTGATAAGCTTTCATAATCAAAATTATTAATTTCACAATAAGCTTTAATAATTAAGTCAACAATTACAGATTTTCCTACATTATACATATAATCACCTCTAAATATCATAAAATAATATAAAAACTTCTAATAAAAGAAACAAACATAATAACGTTAATATTAACATTTAATCACCCCTAATCATCATAATATACCCTATAATTATATAATACTACCATCTTTTCACTAGTGTTACATATAAAATTATCATTAATATCATATAGTGCATAATGATAAGTATCTCTTTTATCTTTCTTTGCTACAACATAAACACCTTTGGAATAATCATAATTATGTTTTGGAGCGTATCGTAATTTTGAGCAATCTGTTTTGTTCTTTTTACATGTCCCATCTTTCCAGTAGAAGCAAGTTGAAAATGTGCATTTCATTCAATCACCTCATTTATTAACTTCTTATACTTCTTCTTTCAATCTCATACTTAAACTTTTCAATATATTGTTTTCTAAGTGCTTTTAAATTTCTTCTAAGTTGTACTTTAGCTTCTCTACTTATAAACTTTTCAGCTACAAGAAGTTCTTTTTCTATAACATTAAATACATCTAAAACTTGGTCAATAGATAAATAACTATTTTCATTTCTTAATAACATTTCCAAACCTAGAAATAATTTCTTAGTTCTATCAAAATAAGTTTGTATCTTTGCATACTCTCTTTGAAGTCTTTGATTCTTTAATTGTTCTGCTTCTCTTTCTAGATATCTTACAAATCTATAATTATAATAACTCATATTATCAATCTCCTTTTTATTACTTTCATTTATTTCTGTTCCCTTTCTATGATTTAATTATATAACATTTGGAAAGAAAATGCAATACTTTTTTGATAAATATTTGAAAGAAATTATAAGAATAATTCGACAAAATAATGAATAATAAAAATAGCTAATACTAGTTAATATAATTACATGTAAAAGTTAATGGAACTGTGTGATATAGTATGAAAATCCCCTGCCCTAGTTTAGAATAAATAACATGTAGTTATTAAAACCATGTGGGGAAGTATTTGGAACTGGGAAGATGTTGGTGGATTTTATAAAAGGATTAAGTATTAAAGATTTATTGTATATGTACGAAAGATATTGTGATATGGCTTTTACTTTTTATGTTGATTGTGATATGGGAAAATTTGATAGAACAATGGATATCATTAATTTAATTGATGAAAGACTTAGAGAAAAAGGAATATGGACTAAAAATAATTAAGAGGTGATTAAGTGGGAACATTATTTTTTATTTTTATTGTTATTTATATTGTTATTCTTATTATTATGTTAGCAATATATGCATTATCATAATTAAGAGGTGATTAAATGGAAATATTATTTTTTATTTTTATTGTTATTCTTTTTATAATTGTTTACCAATTCATCTACAAATAGTATAATATAATTGAGCATAGTTCTATCGGACATTTTTTCATTTTTTCTCCTTTCAATTTATTTATAGCGGAATTAAACCACCATTTTAATTACCGCACATTTATTAATCACCTCTTTATTCCTGCGAGGCGATTTATTCGCCTCAATTATTACATATATTATACTGGTATTACTCTTAAATATTTTTAAAATAGTGTATACTTTAGCTTTCAAATATCAGTATAATATAAATACAAAGAAAATAATAAGTATTAAAGTGAGGTTGATTTTTTATGAACAAAGTAATTATTAGTGGAAATTTAACAAAGGATATGGATGTAAAAGTATTAGCTAATGAAACAATAGTAGGTAATTTTACAGTAGCGAATCAAGTAGGTTATGGTGATAAGGCTAAAACTAATTTTGTACCTGTTACAATGTTTGGTCAAAGAGTAGAAAGTTTAGAAAAATATTTAGTTACTGGTGCAAAAGTTTTAGTAGAGGGTGAAATTGATTATAAATCAGTTCAAGATGATAAAGGAAATTGGAAGAATTATTTTTCAGTAATTGTTCACAACATTGAAATTATTAAATTCAAAGAAGAAAATGTATTTGAAGAAGATAATAAAAATAAGAGAAATAATAGAAAAGGTGGTAGAAGATAATGGAAAGTATTAAGGCTCATTTATTAACTTTATTAGATGAAGTAACACAAACTTTAGAATTAGCTAAAAAGGTAAAAGTAAAAGATAAAAAGGAAGTAAATAGATTATTAAAGTTAGCTAGTTCTGATAATGAATTTATAGATATGGATAAATTAACAAATCAAGTAGATGAATTAACTGATAAAATTGCTATAGAAGAAAAAGAAATATATGCAATGAAGAAAATAGCATACAGATTAAATAAAGCAATTCAATTCGCTAATGGTGAAATAGAAGAATAAAATTTAAGGGTAGACATTTTGTCTACCTTTTATTTTTTCAATCGTATATATTAATTGTAGTTTATAATACGTTGAATAATAATGTTACAATTATACACCACGGTGAAGAGCCGATAATTGTAAGGTCGAAAGTGGTATTTCCGTTATTAACATTTATAAATTGCATTTTTATTGAGTACCCAACGCACTACAAGGTGCATATTTGGGTATTCTATTAAGAATTAATAAATTAAAAGGAGGAAATAATAATGGCATTTGAAAATTTGGAACAAGCTAACGACTATCAATTAAAAGCTGAAAAAGAAATCGCAGATTTAAAACAACAATTAGAAAGTCAAAAATCAGTTTTATCAGAAAAAGATGAAACAATTAAATCATATGATGAACAAGTTAAAAAATTAAAAATAAAAAATTATGAATTATTTGAGCAAGTATCAAGTAATCCCGAACAAAATAAGTCTAAATCTCAAGAAACTCAACCAAAAATGAGTTATCATGAGTTTTTAAATAAAGTATTATAGGAGAGTGATTATATTATGGCATTAGATAATGTTACATTTGCAAGTATGGTTAGTGATTTAGCAAGTCAAGAATATAAGGATAGAGTTCCAACTGCAACACAAGACAATATTGGAAACATTGAAGAAATTATTTTTGCTTATCCAAATACAAAGAATGAATTTATTAGTGTTTTAACAAATCAAGTTGCAAAACAATTATTTTTTAGTAAAGCTTATGAAAATCCTTATAAATTATTTAACAGAGGTATGCTACCTTACGGTAAATCAATCGAAAGTATTTTTGTTGATATTATTAAAGGTAAGCAAAGAACACACGAAACAAACCCAACTAATTTAGCTAGTGGGTTATTAGCAAGAGAAACTCCTAACGTAAAGGTTGAATATTATTCAGAAAATTTCCAACATCAATATAAAACAACTATTACTGATGAGGAATTAAAAGGTGCGTTCAGAGCAGAAAATGGTTTAAGTTCTATGACTGGTAGAATATTACAAGCACCATTGACTTCAATCGAATATGACATGCAAGAAATGGTATTACATGCATTACCTGAATTAAAAGGTGGAAAAGCTACTATTGCTAAGGCAGCATATACTACAATGACAGAGGAAGAAAAAGCTAAAGTATTAGTTAAAACTATAAAATCTCAAGTTATTAAAATGGGATTCTTAAATAACAAACATAACGGTCAAGGGGTAATGACTTTCTCAAGACCTCAAGATTTAGTTGTATTCTTAGACCCTGACATGATGGCAAATATTGATGTTGAACTATTAGCACAAGCATTCAATATTGATAAGGCAGAAGTTCCACTTCATGTATTACCAGTTCCACAATTTACAAAGAGAACAGGAACAGGAACAGAAGCAGAATATGCAGAAGATACTGATTGTTTAGCTATTATTTGTGATAAAGACGCAATTCAAATTTATGAAACATTAAATAGTTCTGAAACATTTAGAAATCCTCAAGGAATATATACAAATGTATTCTTTAATAGATGGGGATTAATGTCAGCTTGTAACTTTGCAAATGTTTGTAGAATAGTAACTGAATAAAATAAGGAGGTATACAAGCCTCCTTTTTTGTCGTATATGAAAAAGGAAAGGAAGTGAATTTATGGCAAGACAAAGTACAATTTATTTATTCAATTGTTGGTTTTTAGATGTTGGTCATAATCATACAGTTAACTTTAATAATGTAACAAATCAATTTAATTTCTTTATGAATTATTTACAATTTAAAATTGACAATTGCACATATTTAAGAAAAGAGAGAACTTTAAAAGTACCAAAATATATAGATGAACTTATGTTATGTAATTATTGTGCATTTCAAAACTCTGTTGATGGTAAGATGGAATATTTTTTTATTTTAAACAAAACTTATCTATCTGAAAATGTTACAGAACTCACTTTAAAATTAGACGTAATTCAAACTTATTGGTTTGAAATGAATTTTACAAAAATTAAATCTCACATAGATAGGCAACATTTATGGAGGTGGAATCAAGATGGAACAGTAGCAGATTATAATATGTTAGAAAATGAAGATTTTGAAATAGGTGAGTATATCTTACAAAACAGAACAGCACTTTATGATTATGAAAATAAAGGCGGTTATATTGTTACTAGTTCTGATAAGTTGTCAATAAAATATTCTGGTGGTTCAGGTGGTTCAGGTGGCTCAAGTTCAGGAAATCAAAGTACATTATACAAAGAGGGTTACGTTAGTGGGAACGGGCTTTGGTTCATTAAACAAGGTGAGGGGTTCTCAGCAACACCGTATAATCTAGGTGATGGAACTTATACAATAGGGTATGGTACTACTTCTGAATATGACCCTGACCATTATAATCAACTTGCCCCTGAATGTACAGAACAACAAGCTTCCGAAGTATTAGGAGATAGTTTATATAATAAATATTCAAAGCAAGTTTATGACACATTTGTTCGTTATGGTTATGACATGAACAATATGAAACAAAATGAATTTGATGCTTTTTGTAGTTTCTTTTATAATACTGGACAGTTATCAAGTAAGACTATATTCACTAAATATATAAATGGAGATAGCAAAGAAAGTATAGCAGAAGTATGGAAAACTACTGTAATAATGTCTGGCACACAATTTGAAGAAGGATTAAGAAATAGAAGAAACGCAGAGGCTAATGTATTTTTAAATGCGGATTATAATTATAAACCAATTCCAAACCTAAACGGTGGAACAATAACAGACAATGATGGTAAGGGTTATATACCTGAACCATATAATAGACAAGAGACATCAACAAGCGATAAAAGGCAAGCAATCATAAATAGCGCATTAAAATTAATTGGTTTGCCATATGTATATGGTGGAAATTATCCTCCACTTGGTAACAGTAGCGGAACAGATTGTTCGGGTTTATGTCAATGGGCATATAATGACAACGGAATTTCAATTTCAAGAACGACATATACACAAATTAAAGAGGGAAAAGAAATCACATTGGAAGAATG
>ENA-ORCM01002823-ORCM01002823.1-human-gut-metagenome-genome-assembly--contig:-NODE-2823-length-12013-cov-3.388824_pt1 | contig 12013 bp, 9 predicted proteins | sample MGYA00242906_ERZ507928 | MGnify/ENA primary metagenome ERZ507928 (study PRJEB26167, sample SAMN06115497) | human gut metagenome | host: Homo sapiens | place: China:Shanxi | collected 2015-05-07...
TAACGCCTGTGGAGATAGTAGGTTACGAGGTCGATGAAGCAGGAAGCCCATTGGCTTAAGACAATGGGTAGTTCACTATTGTACAGGAATGGGGATTGGCATGTATGTACAGGAAGCGGAACCGTCATATTGATAATTATGGGAATAATTATCGCTGTTTTCCATATCATAGGCGAATACCAGAGAATCCGAATCAGCGGTTGATTTCTTCTGGTGGTTCAGGCTGTTGTCCTGATAGGAAATATAAATATAGCCATCATTGCCGAAATCTTCGCCGTAGCTGTTTTTTGCAATCCAGGCACCTTTTTTGCTCGGACGTATGCCACTTGTGAAATTTGCCGTCGAATAATCATCATCCCAGCCGACGATCGTGAGCTGATGGTTTGTTCCGGTGTTGTTGTTGCAGTAATAAGCACCGGTAGACTTTGAATAATATTTTTTCAGGTTTACACAGAGCGGGACGGATACCGAACCGTACTGCAGGATCAGACGTTTGATACTGGCAGTGTCAGAACCGTTTACATAGCGGACATTCTGAAGGTGGCCGACATCCTGGTAAGCCAGGCTGGAAGATGGGATATAAAGCTGTTCATATGGATAAGGGGCAAGGGATTCCGCAGCAGCTCCGGTCCATTTGGAGAGTGCAAACATCGTACAGGCATCTGCACCGCCGACATCCATGTAATCCGGGTCTGCAAGAAGGGTACAATCACCGGCGGTACCACCAAGAGCGTCTTCCTGAGTGTGAAAGAAAAAGTAGGCGAAATGGAATTCGGACAAATCAAAGCTGGTATCTTGCAGTCCTTTTCTGATCATGCTCGTCTCGCAGGCGGAAAGGGCGGAGAATGCCCAGCAGGTTCCGTAGGGATTCTGATCTTTGACCGGTGTCACCAGATCATGCTCTGCCGCATTGTATCTGGAGGGCAGTACCGTCGCTCTTTTTGCGTTGTTTTCCAGAGTATCTGTCTGCAGATCACCTTCCGCTGAAGTATCGGAGGGAAATTCATAAACCGGAACAGCCGGAAGTTGTGGGTGTAGGAGAGCTTCCCCGGCGTGGACGCTGACCGGGGCAAATGTGATGCCAAGGGTCAGCAGAAATCCATGCAGGAAAAGAGAAGTCCGTTTACTGGAACAGTTTTTCAGGGTAGATCCCTCCTTTTACGAGTGCCTGGATGGAGTCTGTGACATAAGCCTTGTCCTCGGCGTAAGTGACACCGAACCAGCGGTCACGTGTCTCCAGTACCTGCACATCAGCAAGTTGTTTTTTCAGCATATCATCCACAACGCTCCGCATCAAATATTCGCATTTTATATCTCCTTCTTTCTACACAGAAAGGAACGATGCGAAATCCTGATCCAGATAATCGAGGATTTCCGGTGTAAATCCCCACATATTCATGGAAACATGACTGTTTGTATCAAGCGGTGCAAAACCGCCGTTTCCATCCGGAACACCGGCACCGTCTGCTGTTTTGGTGATATCGTGGGTCTCAACGATGGAAGTTAAAAGTTCTCTGTCATCTACCTGACAGATGCCGCGTGTGACGCCGCCGTTCTCACTTAAGGTATTTCCGAGGATAAAGCCTGCCATGCAAAAATGCAGCAGGTCATCCTGGCTGTGCTCCTCTACCAGGAAATCATGCACTTTTTTAAAACCTTCTTTTCCATAGTAATCGTCTGCATTGATGACAGCAAACGGTGTGTCGATCACGCCCTTGCAGCACAGAAGAGCCTGGCCGGTGCCCCATGGTTTGGTGCGGCCGTCCGGAACGGAAAAACCATCCGGCAGAGCGGACAGATCCTGAAAGGCATAAGATACATCTGCGATTTCAGAGATGCGATCCCCGATGATGCGTCTGAAGTCCTCTTCGATATCCTTGCGGATGATAAATACGATTTTATTGAATCCTGCTTTTAAGGCATCATAGATAGAATAGTCCATGATGATCTCACCGGAAGGTCCGACCGGTGCCAACTGTTTGATGCCGCCGCCAAAACGGCTTCCGATACCTGCTGCCAGGATAACAAGTGTTGTTTCTTTCATAAATAATGCTCCTCTCAAGTCTTTTTTACGATAACAGTAGCTATATTATATCATAGAATGTCTGAAAAGCAAAGGAAAAAGCAAGGCTTTATTGGAAGCTTTGCCAAAAGGAGTTTTCCGGTTGAATATTGTTGCCCCAGATGGTATAATATAAAGAATCCGTATGGAAAAATAAGAGAAACGAACTGACTGATGGAGGTAAAAAAGAACATGAGAACTTATCTTGTAACCGGAGGTGCCGGTTTTATTGGTTCTAATTATATTCACTATATGTTTAAAAAATACGGGGACGACATCCGTATTATCAACGTTGACAAGCTGACTTACGCAGGCAATCTGGAAAATTTAAGAGATGTGGAGAACCGTGACAATTATACATTTGTAAGGGCAGATATCTGCGACAGCGAGGCGATCAACAAGATCTTCGATGAAAATGACATTGACCGTGTGGTTCATTTCGCAGCAGAGAGCCATGTAGACCGAAGCATCCGCAACCCGGAAGTTTTTGTAAAGACAAACGTGCTTGGTACTCTGGTCATGCTCAATGCGGCAAAGGCAGCCTGGGAGCTTGAGGACGGCACATTCAAGGCGGATAAGAAATTTTTGCATGTATCCACAGATGAAGTTTACGGCTCTCTGGAAAACGAGGGGGAATATTTCTACGAGACGACACCTTATGATCCTCACAGCCCGTATTCTGCAAGCAAGGCATCTTCGGATATGCTGGTAAAAGCCTATATGGATACTTACAAATTCCCGGCAAATATCACAAACTGCAGCAACAACTACGGACCGTATCAGTTCCCGGAGAAGCTGATCCCACTGATCATCAACAATGCATTAAACGGCAGAAAGCTTCCGGTCTATGGCGACGGCAAAAATGTGCGTGACTGGCTGTATGTGGAAGACCATGCAAAGGGCATTGATATGGTTCAGGAACAGGGCCGTCTGTTTGAGACATACAACATCGGCGGACACAATGAGAAGCAGAACATCGAGATCATCCATATCATTCTCGATACGTTAAACGAGATGCTTCCGGACGAAGACCCGAGAAAAGCACATATCAATGAAGAGCTGATCACTTATGTGGAAGACCGCAAGGGCCATGACCGCAGATATGCGATCGCACCGGACAAGATCAAAGCTGAGATTGGCTGGTATCCGGAGACGATGTTTGCAGAAGGCATCAAGAAAACGATCAAATGGTATTTTGAACACGAAGACTGGATGGCAAATGTGACAAGCGGTGACTATCAGAAATATTACGAAGAGATGTACCGCAAATAAGAAAGGATCGATATATGAAAGGGATTATTTTAGCAGGCGGTTCCGGTACCAGACTGTACCCGCTGACCAAAGCGATTTCAAAACAGATCATGCCGGTTTATGATAAGCCGATGATCTACTATCCGTTGTCCACACTGATGCTGGCAGGGATCCGTGAGATCCTGATCATCTCTACAGAGCGTGATCTTCCGGTATTTAAAGAATTGTTTGGCACCGGTGAGCAGCTGGGGCTTCAGATGTCTTATGCTGTTCAGGACAAACCTCGGGGACTGGCAGATGCGTTTATTATCGGAGCCGATTTCATCGGAGATGACAGTGTGGCACTGGTGCTCGGTGACAATATTTTCTACGGACAGAGCTTTTCACAGGTTCTGATGCGTGCAGCCAAGATTGAAAAGGGAGCGACTATTTTCGGATATTATGTGCGTGACCCGAGAGAATATGGTGTCGTAGAGTTTGATGAGAACGGAAAGGCACTCTCCATCGAGGAGAAACCGGAGCATCCGAAGTCCAACTACGCTGTTCCGGGACTGTATTTCTATGATAATGATGTGGTAGAGATCGCAAAGAATGTCAAACCTTCCGCACGCGGTGAGATCGAGATCACCAGTATCAACAATGAATATTTAAGGAGAGGAACCCTGAAGGTGGAGACACTTGGCAGAGGTTTTGCATGGCTGGATACCGGCACACACGATGCACTGCTCGATGCGGCAGATTTCGTAGCTGCCTTCCAGAAGAGACAGGGACTTTATATTTCCTGCATCGAAGAAATTGCATATAAGAGAGGATTTATCACAAAAGAACAGCTCGTTGAGCTGGCACAGCCTCTGCTGAAGACTGCATATGGCCGGTATTTACTGGAAATTGCAGAGGGACTTTAGGAGGAAAAGGAATCTATGAAAGAAACCCGGTCACTGCCCGCAGAGCTTTTTGCGGGCAGAACACTGATTTTTCAGCTTGCGAAAAATGATTTTAAAAAGAAATACGCCGGTTCCTACCTGGGGATCGTCTGGGCGTTTGTACAGCCGGTTGTGACGGTCATGGTTTACTGGTTTGTTTTTGGTATGATAAGGAGTTCATCACCAAGACCGGTACCGTTCGTGCTGTGGCTGATCGCCGGACTGATTCCCTGGTTCTTTTTTCAGGACGGACTGATCAACGGAACGAATGCACTGCTGGAATACAATTATCTGGTCAAAAAGGTGGTATTTCGGATTGATATCCTGCCGATGGTCAAAGTTGTATCCGCTGTTTTTGTACACCTGTTTTTTATTCTGGTTGCTCTGATCCTGTACACGGCGATGGGATGTTATCCGACTGTTTATACGATCCAGGTGATCTATTATACGTTTTGTATCTTTGTGCTCGTGCTCGGGATCACTTATATGACCAGTTCGGTCGTCGTCTTTTTTCGTGACCTGACACAGGTGATCAACATTGCACTTCAGGTGGGAGTCTGGATGACTCCGATCATGTGGTCGATGGAGGATCTCGGCATTACCGGCATCCTTGCGTCCATCTTGAAATTAAATCCGATGTTTTATATTGTCCAGGGATATCGTGATGCCTTTATTTACAAGATATGGTTCTGGCAGCGTCCGGGCATGACTCTGTATTTCTGGGCATTTACTCTGGTGTTCTGGCTGATCGGCACGAGACTGTTCCGGAAGTTAAAGATACATTTTGCGGATGTTCTGTAAATTTATGAGGAATCGAAATCTATGAGTGAAATGGCAATTCAGGTAAAAGACCTGAGTAAGGTATATAAATTATATAACAAACCGTCTGACCGTCTGAAGGAGACGCTTGGATTTCATGTGGATGCGAGGGAGCATTATGCGTTGAAACATGTTAATTTTGAGATCAGAAAAGGCGAGACGGTCGGCATCATCGGGACGAACGGTTCCGGTAAATCGACGATCCTGAAGATCATCACCGGTGTTCTGAATCCGACCGGAGGCGAAGTGAACGTGGATGGACGTATCTCGGCACTTCTGGAGCTTGGAGCCGGATTCAACATGGAATACACCGGGATCGAGAATGTCTATCTGAACGGAACGATGCTTGGATTTACAAAAGAAGAGATCGATGAGCGACTGGACAATATTCTGGAGTTTGCGGACATCGGTGATTTTGTTAATCAGCCGGTCAAATCGTACTCAAGCGGTATGTTTGTGCGGCTGGCATTTGCCGTTGCCATCAATATCGATCCGGAGATCCTGATCGTGGATGAGGCACTGTCGGTCGGAGACGTTTTTTTCCAGGCAAAATGTTACCGCAAATTTGAGGATTTCAAAAAAGAAGGCAAGACGATCCTGTTTGTCAGCCACGACCTTGGAAGCATCACAAAATACTGTGACCGTGCGATCCTGCTCAACCAGGGCGAGAAGATCTTTGAGGGAACACCGAAAGAAGCGGTTGATATTTATAAGAAGGTTCTGGTGCATCAGTTTGATCCGTCTGAACTGGAGACAGACAGCCGGATGAACGATGTCGAGGATGTCAGTGCAAACTGGAAGGATTCGGTCGTGGTCAATCCGAAGCTGATCGAGTATGGAGAGAAGATTGCGGAGATCACAGACTATGCGATCCTCGATGACAAAGGGCTGATCACCAATACCCTGATGAAGGGCAGCACCTTTTCTGTTCGCATGAAGGTGGATTTCCACGAGGAGATCAAAGAGCCGATCTATGCGTTTACGATCAAGAATCTGCAGGGGATTGAGATTACCGGAACGAACACCATGTATGAAAAGGCAGATGTCAAAGGTAAAAAAGAGGGCGAGAGTCAGGAGATCACCTTCACGCAGAAACTGGATCTGCAGGGCGGAGAATATCTGATTTCTCTTGGATGTACCGGTTACCGCAACGGAGAGTTTGTGGTATTTCACAGATTGTATGATGTATGCAGCCTGACGGTGATCTCAGACCGCAATACCGTCGGTTATTACGATATGAATTCAAAAGTAACACTATCCTGAAGCGGGGGGAATTATGGCAAAGTTTAATCTGGATTATTACAGCGGAGAGAATTTTTACTCCGACGGAGATATTGAAAAGGAAATACTGAAGATCGTCAAAACACAGGGCAGTTACGAGAGTATGGAGAATGTTCCGTTTCCGGTACTTTACCATCTTTCCAGAGTCCGCGAGAACATCCTGAACTGGTATCCGTTTCAGGAGGATGCGACCTGTCTGGAGATTGGATCCGGCTGCGGGGCGATCAGCGGCCTGCTCTGTGAGCGGATGAAAAAGGTCGTGTCGGTGGAGCTTTCCAAGCAGAGAGCGGACATCAACATGGCAAGGCATGAGCGTGTGCCGAATCTGGAGATCTGGGTCGGCAATTTAAATGATATGGTGTTCGGTGAGCAGTTTGATTACATCGTGCTCAATGGCGTGTTTGAGTATGCACCGGGCTTTACCGAGGGGGATCAGCCGTGCGAGACGTTTCTTAAGAATATCAAACGGCTGCTCAAGCCGGAGGGGATCCTGCTGATTGCAATCGAGAACCGCTTTGGACTCAAGTATTTTGCGGGTGCACCGGAAGATCATACCAACGGCTATTTTGACGGCATTGCCGGGTATCCGGACAATCATTCCGTGCGGACATTCTCCAAAGGAGAGTGGGAACGTCTGATGGAAGCCTGTGGTTTTTCTTATCACCGTTTTTATTATCCGTATCCGGATTACAAGTTTCCGCGGGAAGTCTTTACGGATGAGTCTTTAAAAGAGCAGAAATATGGTCTTCCGACCTGGAATTTCACAAAATACCGCATGGCACTGTTCCGGGAGGGACAGGTGGCGGAGACGATTCAGCAGGATGGCAGAATGGATTATTTTGCCAATTCTTTTCTGATCGAGATGAGCAGAAATCAGATCCGTGCTGATAAAAAAGTGCTTTATGCGAAGATGAGCACCGACCGCGACCGTCATTTCTCCATTGCTACCACGATTGAAGAGCAAAACGGAGAAAAAGTGGTTGTCAAGCAGCCGATGACAAACGAGGCAAAACGTCACCTGCAGAATATGCAGAACAAACAGAAAGATTACGGAAGCTGGAGCAGCCTTGGCGTAAAAGCAAAAGGCGATGCTGTCGTGACACCGTTTCTTCAGGAAAAAAGCCTTGGACAACAGGCAAAGCAGGCCATTTATGAACATAACGTGGAAAAAGTGAAAAATTTGATTTCCACGGTCAGTATGCTGTGTGAAAAAGAATCCGCAGCAACTGGGAACCGTCATATCGTAAGCCGGGAGATGTCCGGAAGAGAGCGGACGGAGTTTGCCCAGGTTTTTGGAACTTCACAGATCTGCCCGGAACTGCCGTGCATTGCCCCGGCGAACATCGATCTGATCCTTGACAATATTTTCGAAAAAGACGGAAAATACCGTGTCATTGACTGCGAATGGATCTTTGATTTTCCGGTTCCGGTGGCATTTATCATCTGGCGTGCCATCAATGAGCTGTACAGCAGCTATCCACAGCTGGAACAAGACTGTAGGATGCAGGAGCTTTTAGAAGAATATCAGATTACGCAGGAGATGTCCGAGACTTTCCACAAGTGGGGCACCTATTTTGCAGAACACTACGTCGGAGCGAACCGCGTATTGCACTACAGCATCCCGGAGATCGGTATTTCTCTGGAAGAGTTCCGCAAACGCCACCAGGAGAAGGATCTGCTGAACTGCCAGCTCTTTGTGGACACCGGAAACGGGTTCCGGGAAGAGGAGAAAATCCAGGCGGAAACGGTTCTGCAGGACGGAGCGTTCCGCGTGACTTTTGATCTGAAAAATTTTAAGGACTGGAAGGCACTGCGTTTTGATCCGCTGGAAGGAAAACCATGTATCTGCCGGATCGACCATGCCGGAACCAATGCGAAGTTAAAAGCGGCCAACGCTTCCGGAAAAGTGGAGCATGGCGATCTGTTTTTAACGACCGATCCGGTTTATCTGGTCAAAATGGAAGAAAACAAGGATCAGGTAAAGATCAGCGGCATGATTGCGGTGCTCTCCATGGAAGAGGCACTGGAGCGTGCAAACTGGCTGCTTGGTAAAAAAAATGGTCTTGCATTTTGGAGGAAATAAATGAAAAAAAGGACAGAGGCAGTAGATATTATTATACCGGTGTACAATGGTTACGATGATTTGCAGCTTTGTATGCCGAGTGTGTTAAAGCATACAGATCTTACGAAGCACCGGCTGATCCTGATCAACGACTGCAGTCCGGATGAACGGATTGCACCTTATCTGGATAGCTTTGCCGGGGAACATATTCTGGTGCTGCACAACGAAAAGAATATGGGGTTTTCCGCGAACGTCAATAAGGGAATGGCACAGTCAGAGGATCGAGATGTCCTTCTTTTAAATTCCGATACGATCGTTACTGCTGGGTGGCTGGACAAGATCATCGCCTGTGCATACCGAGAGGAGAGCATCGGAACGGTGACACCGCTCTCAAACAGTGCTACTTTATGTTCGGTTCCGGTCATGTGCCAGGACAATCCGATACCGGAGAATGTCACGGTAGATGAGTACGCCGGACTGATTGAAACGTGCAGCCTCAGACGTTATCCAAGGATCACCGTTGCGGTTGGTTTCTGTATGTATATCAAACGCAGTGTGATCGATGACATCGATGTTTTTGACGCTGAAACGTTCGGCAGAGGCTACGGGGAGGAAAATGATTTCTGCAACCGTGCAGAGCAGGCAGGTTATCATCATGTAATGTGCGATGACACCTTTGTATACCATAAAGGGACCGCTTCGTTTGACACCGAAGAAAAGAAAAAGCTTCTTGAAGAACATGAGGCAATCTTAAATGACCGTTACGCTGCCCAGATGCGGATGAACCATCTGTACTGTATGGAAAATCCGGATCAGGAGATCCGCGACAATATCAATATGTATACAAAGCTGCACAACGGAAAGCAGAACATTCTCTATCTGCTGCATCTGGATTTCCAGGAAGGGGCATTCAACAACATCGGCGGCACACAGATTCATGTCAAAGAGCTGACGATGGCACTGAGGGATGAATACAATGTCTTCGTGGCGGCAAGAGATGAAGAATATTTAAGACTGACGATCTACACGGACAAAGATGTGGTCTCCCTGAAATTTGAAATTGGCGAAGCACCGAAGTTTCCGGTTTTCCGTGATGAAAAGATGCGAAAGATCTATGAACAGATCCTGCTGGCATTTGACATTGATATGGTGCATATCCAGCATTCGCAGGATCTTTCTCTGGAGCTTTATTTTGCGGCAGAGCGTTTCGGAATCCCGGTGATCGCAACCATTCATGATTTCTATTATGCCTGCCCGACGATCATTCTTCTGGATAACGAAAATCAGTTCTGTCAGAAAGAGGATGTAAAGCTTTCCTTTGAAGAGAGGCAGAAACGCTGCCGGGAATGTCTGCGTCAGAAAAAAGACATTGCAAGCCAGGTTGATTATCTTCGCATCTGGAGAAGGGAAAATAAAAAGGCACTTTCCATTTGCCGGAAACTGATCTTCCCATCCGAAAGTGCGAGGGATATTCTGCTTGAATATTTCCCTTCTCTGAAAGAAAAATGCATGGTCATCGAACACGGAGAAGACAAACTGGAGCGTGATATCATCCATGTGCCGTCCCCGGAGAAGCATCAGAAGAGCGAGCACCTGCACGTGAAGCTGGATCGTGTGCCGGGAGCCGATCAGGGGCTCAATGACATCAAAGGCTGGGCTTATCTGGAAGGCGTGCCAAACGAAGAGACGAAGATTTATGTGGAATTTACGGACAGCAAAGGCAAAAAGGACTGTTTTCTGGCAAACAAAGTACCAAGACCGGATATTGTCGATGCATTTGGTGCAACAGAAGCACTGATGTGCGGTCTGGATCTTCGTATCAGTACCAGAAAACTTGCCGACGGACCGGTGAAGATCCGTGTCTATGTCAAGCATGACGGCGTGTTCTACACGGATAATCAAAGTACCAAAGGAGAATATCACCATCGCTTCGGAAAACGAGGAAGGCTCAATGTGGCATTTCTTGGAGGAATGGTTCCGCAGAAAGGAAGTCTGATGGCAAGAGAGCTGATTCCGATGGACAAAGGCGGGATCAACTGGTTTGTACTGGGTGCGATCGGTGATAAGAATATTCTGGAAATTTCACAGGAGAACTGTTTCTTCAGCTCCACTTACAAAAAAGAGGAACTTCCGCAGCTTCTTGAAGATAATGAGATTGATATTATCTGCATTCTGCCGATCTGGCCGGAGACCTTCAGTTATACCGTCTCAGAAGCATGGCTTAATGGGATTCCGATCGTTGCAACCGACATCGGAGCAGTCGGGGAGCGTATCAGAAAGACAGGCGGCGGCTGGCTGGTGAAGCCGGATGCCAGCCCGGATGAGGTGATGCAGCTGTTGCATCATATCATCGATCATCCGGAAGAATATCAGGCAAAGAAAGAGATCGTGGATGATATGGAGATGAAAACGGTGGAGCAGATGTGCGAAGAGTACCGCAGCTTCTACCGGGAACTTCTGGAGTTTACGGAAAAAGAACTGCCGGAAGACAAGATCGACCGGGATTTCATTTTCCAGGGACTGGCTCTTGGCGATCCATCCATTGGCGGCAGCGGCAGCATCGCGGCGATGAACCGACTGAAAAACGAGAATGCGGCACTGAAAGCGTCGATCGAAGTAACAAAAGGAACGATTTCTTATAAAATGGCAAGGAAAATTTCGGATGCGAAAATACCATTTAAAGAGCAGATGAAACGATTCTTTCATCGAAAATAGAGCAGAAAATGAGCAGTCGGAGGCCCGGTGGTTTCCGGCTGCTTTTTATAGAAAATGCTCACTTCCGGTAAAATGCAAAGGTGTGTTCTCCTGAGCCGACCGGAACACAGACGAAGCAGGCATTGGCACGAAAAACATCGGTCTTGATGCCGTCCACATAAGCTTTTACATTTTTGCTGTATGGGATTGGCAGAAAGAGAAAACCGGCATTTTCTGTCGTCACGATACCGGAGATCTGGTTCTTTTCGGTATTCTCATCGAAAGCAATCTGAGCACCGGTGTAGGCGGATATGGTTTTGACGGAACCAAGCAGTGCCAGGTCTGTGATCCGACAGCTTTCCTTTTCACAGGAAAAGTTTACCGAGTCGGACGAGAGGGAAATGGCGATCTGCACGTTTTTCTTCTCGCCGGCTGTAAAAGGAATCCGATACTGGAGATCAGAACTTTGCAGAACATTCAGCGTACCGTTGGCATCGGATTGCAGAGTAAAAGTAAGATAAACTCGCTGGTAAAGTCTTGATGTGGCGGTATCAAGCTGGATGGCTGCCGGAGAGCCTGCACTTACCGCAAGGTCAGCAAGGTCACGGGAAATGCCGTTTAACGTGCAGCTTTTCGAAAGTTTGGATACCGGACGCATCTTCTTTCCGGTGATTTCTTTTGCAAGGGAAGCGGTCGTACTTTCCGAATCCGCAGCGTCGGAATCTGCAGTATCGGCATCCTTTGATCCTTCCCCTTCCAGCAGGACATTCTCCTGAAGAATCCGCTCCAGATCAAGGGGAAGATCACTATTCAGGATCGAAGTATCTGTAGTACGTGTATAAAAACGTGCAAAAGAGGCCGGATCCTGACTCTGGGCGGAAGCGGCGTCGCCGAACTGCTCACTGTAGTAGGAAACGGCGG
>ENA-ORCM01002829-ORCM01002829.1-human-gut-metagenome-genome-assembly--contig:-NODE-2829-length-11993-cov-5.460389_pt1 | contig 11993 bp, 9 predicted proteins | sample MGYA00242906_ERZ507928 | MGnify/ENA primary metagenome ERZ507928 (study PRJEB26167, sample SAMN06115497) | human gut metagenome | host: Homo sapiens | place: China:Shanxi | collected 2015-05-07...
ATGGAAGCTGCCTGACCAATAAACCCCTTGAGTTATAAGGCTTTAGGGGTTCTTTTCTGTCATCGAGAGTAAATTTAACCTTATTTTCAGCCTTACCAGGTCCTGAGGTTTCTGTAGCACAGGAACTTCAGGGTCTGCTTTGTACCTTCGCTTTATCCCATGGAAACTGTTTTGATATATGCTTCCATATGGGCTGCACTGACTTCTTTCATCTGCATTGTAACATGGCCGTAAACATCCTGTGTAAAGGTGGCTGTGGCATAACCTAAATTCCCCTGTACGGTCTTAATATCGTCCCCGGAGCGAAGCGTCGCCACAGTGTAGCCATGTCTCAGGTCATAAAAACGCGCATCCAGTCTGCCAATGGATGCAGTAGCTCTCTTAAATGCTCTATATAGGGTCGGCTTTGTGATGTGGTTTCCGGTTGCGTCTGTAAATACAAGTCCGCTCTGCTGCCTCAATGGGCAGTAAGAAGCCGTTCCTTTGTCTGCTCCACTTTTCGATGCTTCAGCCGTTCCATAACAAAGGGGGCCGCCGTAATAATTGTCCGGGCCTTGCTGTTTTTCGTAGAAACAAGCTGGTATGCTTTCATGTCCTTATCCTGATGAAGCTGCATCTGCTTATTGATCGTCAGAACACCGTTATCAAAATCCACACAATCCCATGTCAGCCCGAGAATCTCACCCTCACAAACTCCTGTAAACAGAGTGACAACAAAGAGGGTTTCAAAGCGGTTCCCGTGAACTTCTTTTATAAAAGGCGAAATCTGTGCATCATCACAAGGTGTGACCTTTGCCTTTTCAACACGTGGAAGAATGCAGGTATCCGCCGGATTAAACCGGATATATCCAATCAGAACAGCCTGCTGCAATGCTTTACGAAGAACTCTATGGACATTTTTGATTGTCTTGGGGGAAAACCCCTTTGGATGCTTTCCAGAAGGCCTCAGAAGATTGATGTAAGCTCCCTGTATCGTTGGAGCATCCAGCATATCTAAGCGGATCGCTCTCAGCAATGGTTTGATGTGGAGCCGAATGTCGGACTTATAAATATCAAGTGTGCGGGGCTTGATATTCAGCAATCAGTGTCCATCCAAGTATCTAACCACTGCCCAAGTGTCTGCTTATTGGGCTCTATATAAGAGCCGCAGTCGATCTGTGGTAATGACTTTTAGTTTTTCTGCGACCACTTTCTGCGTCTTTCCCGATATGGAACGTTGAATCTGCTTTCCTGTACCGGGGTCATACCCAACTGTATACCTAACCTGCCAGTAAGTATATTCTTTACCATTTTTGATATTCCCCTTCATGTTAAGGCCCGGCTGGACACATTCCCGGCAGGGAGCATCACTTCTGATGGGACCGAGGACATGGCGGTGGAATTTGATACCATGTACGGCGGCTTCCTGTTTTTGGGAATTTTCTTGGGCCTGCCGTTCCTGCTGGCCACCGTGCTCATCATTTACTATAAGCAGGTGTCCGAGGGCTATGAGGACCAGCGGCGCTACCAAATCATGCAGCAGGTAGGCATGAGCCCCGGAGAGGTGGCCCCGTCCATCCGGGGGCAGATTCTGCTGGTATTTTTCCTGCCGCTGCTGACAGCGGGACTTCATATCTTAGTGGCATTCCCCATGATCTGCCGTATTTTGGAGCTGTTCAGCCTGTATGACACGCGGCTGTTTGCCCTCTGCACGGCGGGGACGCTGGCGATGTTTGCCGCTGTGTATGCCATGGTGTACGGTCTGACGGCCCGCACCTACGAGCGCATTGTGGGCGGCATCGGGTAAGCCACTGAACGCATGACCTGCACGAACAGGATTTTGCCGCAAATTTTCAGATGCCTCTTGACAAGTAATCGATCGGTAGCTAAACTATAAGTTACCGATTGGTTACTTCTTTTTTTAGGGGGGACATGATAGCAGTGGAGACAAAAGAGAGGATTCTGGAAACGGCGCTGGAATTGTTCGCGCAGAACGGCTATCTCGGAACATCCATGAGCATGATCGCGGAGCGGTTGGGAATCACAAAGGCCGCGTTATATAAGCACTACACCGGTAAGCAGGAAATTTTAGACCGAATTGTGGAACGGATGAACGAGCTGGATCGTGAGCGGGCCGCGCAATACCAAATGCCGCAGGCAGAGACAGCGCAGTTTGCAGAGGCGTATTTAAGTGCGCCTGCCGAAAGGATTTTGGCCTACAGCACGGCGCAGTTCAACCATTGGACACAGGAGCCCTTTCCCGCAGATTTTCGCAAAATGCTGACGCTGGAGCAGTACCGGGACCCGGCCCTTGCGCGGCTTTATCAGAAGTATCTTGCAGCCGGACCCCTTGATTATATGGCGGCGATTTTCCGGGGATTGACAGGGGATGATAAGACCGGTATGCAGCTGGCCTTGGAGTTTTATGGGCCGATCTACCTGCTCTACAGCATCTATGACGGTGCGGAGGACAAAGCTCCCGTGTCGGCCTTGCTGAATACACACATTGACCGGTTTATCGTTCAGGTTGAAGCCAGCTATCGAAAGAAGCCGGAAATCAAAGAAACGCACCGGTGAAGACCGGTGCGAAAAGGGGGAAAGGGTATGAATATCACCGTCATTTATGCCACTGGCAGAAGGGCGCAGTCCAGTACATACAATCTCGCCCGGCTGCTGATCTGTGAGCTTTTGGACAACGGGCGGCTCTTTGAATTTCATCTTCCAAAGGATATGCCCCATATCTGTATGGGGTGCTATGCCTGCATCAGGGGACAGGAGCAGAAATGCGGCGGCTCTGCCGCGCTTGCTCCGATTCTTGCCGCTATGGAGCAGTCCGAATTGCTCATTTTCTGTGCACCGACGTATGTGTTCCACGTTCCGGGGCAGGTGAAAACACTGCTGGACCACTTCGCTTACCGATGGATGGTCCACCGCCCGGACCTGTCCTTTATGAAAAAGCAGGCGATCATCATCAACACAGCCGCAGGCGGCGGCACACGCTCAACGACCCGCGAGCTCAAGGACAGCACCGATTACTGGGGGATTGCCCGGACCCATATTCTCTCCCAGAAGGTGTGGAATTACGATTGGACGAACCTGCCCGCGTCCTTCCGCACATCGGCGGAAGCCAAGGTCCGGCGAACGGCCCGGCGTGTCCGGCGGTGTGCGGCGCACTTGACACCGTCCCTCAAGGTAAAATGCCTGTTTACGCTCTATCAATTCTTGCACAGAAAGCAGAAAATGTCCGCCGTTGACGATGCCTATTGGCAGGAGCAGGGGTATACCACGGGAAAGCCGTGGCAGTAGGCGGCAGGAAAGGGAAGTCCCTTACTGCGCGGCGCGGGCCGGTGTACACAGGAGGCGCTTGAGTAAAAATACGATTCCGCGTACCAGAAGGTTGATGGCAAGGATAAAAAAGGACAGAACGGCCGCCCCCTCCGGGTTGATCTGGTCGCTGTACTGCGTGACCAGCATGGAAAGCGGGCGGGTCTGGGCGGTGGCCAGAAACGATACCGCCGAGATCGTGACCATGGCATTTAAAAAGAAATAGGAAAACATATCCAGCAGCGTTTCGGCACACTGGGGCAGAAATACGTTTGCAAACAGGCAGAAAGGAGGGACTCCGAGCACCCGGCCGGTGCCCTCCAGATTGGCATTCAGCTTGCCGAAGGTCTGATAGAGCATCAGGTAGGGCGTTGTGAAGAAATGGATGATGCTGGAGAAGATCAGGATTCCCATGGTCTCATAAAGCGCAGTCCGCTTGAAGGCCAGCACATAGGCAAGGCCCAGCACCAAGCCGGGAATCGACAGCGTCAGGGTGGAAAGCAAATGGACCGATCTTGCAAGGCTGCCCCGGTGTCTTGCCGCGGCATACGCCGCAAAGGCTGCGATCACTGTCCCGCCCAGCGCGGTGCCTGCGGAGAGCAGCAGGGAGTTCTTTAACCCCAGTACGCCCCGGGCATTCAGGCAGTCCCGGATGTGCCGCAATGTCAGTTCCATGTGCAGCGGATAATCCTCTAACAGCATGGTGAAAAGAAAGGCTAAAATAGGCAGGACAAATAGAAGTCCGATGACACAGCACAGGCAGAAGGCGGCTATGTCGGCCACCGGGCGGTGCGGGACGAAAAATTCCCGGCGCGTTGTGCCGGAGGCGCTTTGTCTGCGCCCGGAATCAAAGAGAAAGGCCAGCAGGGCCGGAATTAGCAGGCAGACGCCGATGATACAGCCCTTGCCGAATTGCTGCTGCCCGGCAACGCTGGCATATAGAACCGTAGCCAGCGTTTTCACCTTGCCGCCCACGGCCAGCGGGATGCCGTAATCCGTGACCGCCATGGAAAAGACCAGAAAGGCGGCGGCAATGCTCTCCCGCCGGAGATGTCCCAGCGTGAGACTGGCAAAGCGGCTGCGTGCAGGCACGCCCAGCACCATAGCCGCCTCATGGGGGGTATAATCCTCATACCGCAAAATGTTGCAAAGAAGCAAAAAGGCCACCGGGGCCGTGTATAGGACCTGCCCTAAAACAATGCCGTGGAGGCCGTAGATACTGCCGGAGAGATGCAGGAGCCGGGTCAAAAAGCCGTTGGCCCCTAACAGCAGCACCAGCCCTGTACCCAGCGAGACCGAGGGGACCAGCATGGGAAGAATGAACACCACCTGCCAGACAGCCCCGCCCGCATGGGTCCTGCATACCAAAAGCGCCATTAAGAGCGCCAACAGCATGGAAAAGACCGTTGTGAAAGAAGCGGAGACAAGGGAAGAACAAAGCGCCTTACGGAAAACAGGGGAGGAAAACACCTCCATAGCGCTCTGATAGGTGATCGAGGAAAACATGCGCCCCACCGGCCAGACTACAAAGCAGGCGAAAAAGAGCAGCAGCAAGCAAGCGGAATTTCTGACAAAAGTAGATTTGTTCTCCATTTTGTCACTGTTCCTCCGCCATATTGGTATACTGCTGTAAATCCCGCAGCCGGCGCAGCAGATTTTGCCCCACGAATTGTTCTACATAGCTGTCCGCCGGGTGATGCAGCAGGTTTTCCGGTGTGTCTAACTGATGAATACGGCCCTGCTCCAAAACCATAATGCGGTCGGAGAGGGCAAATGCCTCCTCCTGGTCATGGGTAACATAGAGGATGGTGGAGTCAAAGCTGTGCTGCAGCTTTTTGATCTCGTCCCGCAGTGTCAGGCGGTTTTCCGCGTCCAGCGCGGCCATGGGCTCGTCAAAGAGAATGACGTCCGGCTTCATGACCAGCGTCCGGGCAATGGCCGTTCTCTGCTGCTGCCCGCCGGAGAGCTGCGCGGGATACTTGTCCAGCGCGTCCCCCATGCCGACCCGCTCCAAAATGTCCTTGGCCATGGCGGCTTCCTTTCCGCGGAAAGCAGCGTGAAAACGCAGTGCGTAAGCAACGTTTTTCAGCACGGTCATGTTCTCAAACAGCGCGTAGTTCTGAAACACGATGCCGATTTTCCGTTGGTCCGGCGGCAGGTGGGTGATGTCCTGCCCGTCCTTGAGAATCGTGCCGCTGTCAGGGGAGACGAGACCGGTCAAAATTCGCAGCAGCGTGGTCTTTCCGCAGCCGGAGGGGCCCAGGATGGAGAGGAACTCTCCATCCCGGACGGTAAAGCTGATGTCCTGTAGAATCGGCTGGCCGCTGTACGCCTTGCTGCAATGAAGGATGCAGAGCTTGCTGTCGGGGTTTAATGCTCCCATTTTGCCAGCAGATCCTCTTTCACATCCGGCGTATTGTTGGACATATCGGCGTAGGGAATATCCGTGGGGTAATTTTCAACGCTGTTGACCTGATCCACCTTTACCTTTTCGGGCAGATAGGTGCTCAGGTAATCGTCGATCACATCACTGTAGAAATACGTGACAACGTCGATCACCGGCTGCCGGGTCTCGTGACCGGCGATGATGGACAATCCGGCAGGGGTATAGGGCGCGCCCTCTTTGAAGAACAGGATGTCCAGATCGGCCCCCTCGTTGATCAGGTCCACGGCCTTGAAGGTCAGGCTCAGGGCGATGGCACATTCCCCGGCCACTGCGTCTTTCACCGGTGCGGAGCCGCCGCCGGTATATTGCAGAATATTTTCATCCAGCTTGTCGAAGTAGGCCAGAGCTTCCTCCTCGCCCCATGCGTTGGCAAGGCTTTTCAGGAAAAGATAGCCGGTGGAGGACTGGGTGGGGTCCGGCATTTCGATCAGTCCGCGGTACTCGCCGGCTAAAAGATCGTCATAGCTCTGGGGAATAGGCAGGCCCTTTTCCTCCAACAGGTCGGGACGGACAATGACAGAGCCGCTGTAGCGGTCCACAGGCATATACTTGTTGTCCGGGGAGCGCATATCCTCTACAAACTGGTCAGGGTCAATAAAATCGATCACCGCCAGATTGTCGCTGAGGCTTTCCAGATAGCCGTATTCGCAGTCAAAAATAATATCGCAGGAGGTGTCGGCGCCCTCGGCTTTCAGCTTGGCCGCCAGATCGCCGGAATGGTAGTATTCCAGAGAGATGTCATACTGGGGGAACTGCTCGTCCAACCGCTGCTGCATATATTCAATGAGATAGTCCTCGGTGGGGGTGTAGATCACAACCTTTTCGCGGTCGGCCCCATCGGCTGCCGGGGAATCGGGCGTCTCCTGCTTGGAGCCGCAGGCGGTCAGCCCCAGCACCATGGCTGCGGCGAGACCCAACGCTCCCAGCCGCTTGAAGCGGTGCTCTGTGCGGGAGGTGTGCAGGGATGGTGTGCCGGCAATGGTGAGAGACTTATTCTCCATACCGACACCTTTGCCGCTATGCTTCGCGGCAATGCTGAATGCGTTTTTCATTGTCATTCTCCTTTTTCTGCATTCGTTTTTTATAGCGGTGGAAGGTGGTGTCCCCGATCCGCCGCTGCAAACGCGCCCAAGCGCGCTGCGAACAATAAAAAAGAATATGCATAACTGCATATTCGTAGGTCAAACCGTTTATTTCCCTACGTTGGCATTACCCAAATCAGGTCGCGGGTCCCGGCAAAGGCAGCCGTATCTCAGCCTGCTGACGCAGGCACCCCGTTGTTGTGGATTTATTAAAGCATATCTGACGCAAAAATGCAATCCCTGTTTTATAAAGTAAACGATTTGGTGTTGGTACGATTTCGTTTGTCGGGTGCGGAAAACAGGATTTTGTTGGATCAATATAATTGAACAAAAACAAATTTTTGTTCAATTATGAGTGGAGGGACATATAAATAAAAGATTTGGTGCTGGATTTGTAGTAATTTTTTTAATTGGTCGAATATAGCCGAAGCCACTGTTGGAAGTCATGAATGAATAATTTAAATTCGGTTTTCTTTATGGGCGGACTGCTGGCGGTGGCCGCTTATTTCACGCCGTTTTCCATTCTGCGTGCTTTGGGCGATTCTAAAACGCCGCTGATCTTTTTGGTGGTATGCAGTCTGCTGAATATCGCGCTGGACCTTCTCTTTGTGGTGGGCCTGAACACAGGGGTCGCCGGAGCCGTGATTGCCACAGTGCTGTCTGAAGCGCTGGCCGCTGCCGCCTGCATCATCTATGCCTTTAAGAAGGTTCCTCAATTTCGGCAAGCCTTTCAGTATAGAGCCATCAATAAGGGATTGATGCAGAAAACTCTGCGGGTCGGTGTTCCGACAGGTCTACAGTACGCCTTGATTTATGTGTCCAGCATCATTTTGCAGCGCATCGTCAATGACTTTGGCGAGTCCGTTATCGGTGCTTTCACCGCGACAACGCAGATCGAGCTTCTGGTGCAGCAGATCTTTTCCGTACTGGGTGCCGCCATCATGACCTATACCGGGCAGAATATCGGTGCCGGCAAGCACGAGCGGGTCTTGCTGGGCGTGACGGCCGCCATGAAAATCAGTGCCGTGGTCTCCGTCATAGTTTTGATAGTGTTTTGGCTGTTCAGCCGGCCAATTATGAGCATTTTCGTAACCAATACAGAGATTATTTCCATCGCGGCCAATGGCATCCGAATCACCAGTCTGTTCCTGATGGGGTTGGGCGGTGTCCAGATTCTCCGCTATATGCTCAACGGCGCAGGGGACTCTATGTATGCCCTGGTGAACGGTATTGTGGAGGTGATTGCGCGGGTAGCCTTTGCCATTGGCCTGACAGCGATTCCTTTCATTGGGATGTGGGGCATTTGGCTGACAACGGGCCTGACATGGACGGTCACGGCGCTTTTTGCCTTGGTGCGCTATAAACACGGCGCGTGGATGTCTAAGAAGCTGGTTAGGGCAGTGAAGGTTCCCCTACGGCAAAAGGAAGCGGATACGCGCTCTATAGCGCGTATCCGCTTCCTTTTCTGTGGCCCTGCGGGGCAACGTATTTCAGCTATTCAAGAATGTCATTACCAATATGCGGCCTTACTGTGACCCGCCCTATGCCCAAACCGAGGACTGCTATCAGGTGGAATTCTCAAAGGAGGACTACCAGCGGCTCCATAATGTCCTGCTGACTTGTCAGGGCAAGGCGATACTTCTCTTGAAAGGACATTATTTGATGGTCAGCAGCAGCTGGCCGCCCTTGACGGTGTCACCCTCCTTGACCTCCACGGTGTCCACCGTTCCGTCCATCCGGGCGGTAATGGCGGTCTCCATCTTCATGGCTTCGATGGTGACCAGCGTCTGGTTCTTTTCCACCCGGTCACCGGCCTTTACGGCGATCTTACTCACCGCGCCGGGGATGGACGCGCCTACCTGACTCTTATCCTCCGGATCGGCCATGGGGACTTTGACGATATTCTTCTGCGCAGCCTCATCCGGCACCTGCACTTCCCGGCGGATGCCGTTGAGCTCAAAGATAACGGTGCGCATTCCGTCCTTATCTATATCGCCAAGGCCCAGATACTTGATGACCAACGTTTTACCGTCGGCAATATTGACCTTATTGGTCTCACCCACAGCCAACCCATGGAAGAACACATGGCTGCCCAGCCGCATGATGTAGCCGTATTCTTTCTGTTGCTTGACGAACGCCTCCACTACCTTGGGATAGAGGCAGTAACTCAGCACGGCACGCCGGCTGGGATCGGGGTCGAACGCCTGCATCTCTTTTTTCTTGGCGTCAAAATCCACCGGGGGAAGCAGTTGGCCGGGACGGCAGGTGATGGGCTGCTTTCCCTTAAGGACTACCTTTTGCAGCTCCTTGGGAAAACCGCAGGCCGGCTGTCCCATCATGCCGGAGAAGTAGCTGACAACGCTGTCGGGGAAAGCGAGGCCCTCGCCCTTTTCCACGATGGTCTCCGGAGTCAGATCGTTCTGGGTCATGAAGATGGCCAAATCGCCCACCATTTTGCTGGAGGGGGTCACCTTTACAATGTCGCCCAGCATTTGGTTGACCAACCGGTAGTTTTCCTTGACCTCTGTGAAACGGCTGCCGAGACCCAGTGACTCTACCTGCGGCTTGAGGTTGGTATACTGGCCGCCGGGAATCTCATAGCGGTAGATGTCCGCGTTGTTGCACTGAAGGCCGCCTTCGAAGGAGTCATAGCGCTTGCGCACATCCTCCCAGTAGTTCGTGAGGAACTGCAAACGCTCCAAATCCAGTCCAGTGTCCCGTTCAGTGCCCTGCAGGGCCGCCGCCACAGCGTTCATGGAGGGCTGGCTGGTCATGCCGGCCATGGAGCTGATGGCCAGATCTACCACATCTACTCCGGCCTCCGCTGCCAGCAGGCAGGCAGCTACCTGGTTGCCGGAGGTGTCATGCGTGTGGAGCTGGATGGGAATGCCGATTTCCTGCTTGAGGGTGGAGACCAGCTTTTTAGCGGCATAGGGCTTGAGGATGCCGGACATATCTTTGATGCAGAGCATATGGGCGCCCCGGTGCTCCAGCTCCTTGGCCATTTTCACATAGTAATTCAGGGTGTATTTGTCCCGCTTGGGATCCAGAATGTCGCCGGTGTAGCAAATGGCGGCCTGACAGATCTTATCCTGCTTGAGCACCTCGTCCATGGCAACCTCCATGCCGGGCAGCCAGTTCAGAGAGTCGAATACGCGGAACACATCAATGCCGGAGCGGGCAGCTTCCTTGATGAACTCCCGGATCACGTTATCGGGATAGTTGGTATAGCCCACGGCGTTAGCGCCCCGCAGCAGCATCTGTAGCAGCAGGTTGGGCGCTTTTTGGCGGATGAGGTCCAGCCGCTCCCAGGGGGACTCATGGAGGAAGCGGTAAGCGACGTCGAAAGTTGCGCCGCCCCAGCACTCCAGAGAGAAGGCGTCGGACAGAATCTCACTGGTGCCGTCCATGCCCTTGACGATGTCCCGGGTACGGACGCGGGTGGCCAGCAGGGACTGGTGGGCATCGCGGCAGGTGGTGTCAGTGATAAGCAGCTTCTTCTGAGCCAGCACCCAGTCCGCTACCGCTTTGGGGCCCTTGGCGTCCAGCAACTGCTTCAGACCGTCTGGACGGTTGCCGGTCACCGGCGGGAACCGGGGCGCATCGTAGAACTTATGACCGTCCCGCTCCTTTACCACGATATTGCCGATATACTTGAGCATCTTGGTGGCCCGATCCTGACTCTCACCCAACTGGAACAGCTCCGGTGTCTCGTCGATAAACTTTGTATGGCAGCCGCCGGCGATAAAAGTGGGGTTTTTCAGGATATTGGTGATGAATGCGATGTTGGTCTTAACGCCCCGGACATGCACCTCGTTGATGGCACGGGCGGCCTTCCGGCAGACGCCGGCGAAGGTGTTGTCCCAAGTGGTGACCTTTACCAGCAGAGAATCATAATAGGGGGAGATCACCGCGCCGGTGTAGGCATTGCCGCCGTCCAGACGAATGCCGAAACCGCCGGAGGAGCGGTAAGAGGTGATCTTTCCGGTGTCCGGCGCGAAGTTGTTGGCCGGGTCCTCGGTGGTAATGCGGCACTGGATGGCGTAGCCGTTTTGATGGATGTCCGCTTGGGAGGTGATGCCGATCTCCGGGTCGCTGAGAGGCTTGCCCTCGGCAATGAGAATCTGAGAGCGTACCAGATCGATGCCCGTTACCACCTCCGTGACCGTGTGCTCTACCTGAATGCGGGGATTCATCTCGATAAAGTAATGGTGGCCGTCCTTGTCCACAAGGAATTCCAGCGTTCCGGCGTTGACATAGCCTACGTGCCGGGCAATCTTCACTGCGTCATCACACAGCGCCTGCCGCACCTCCGGTGCGACGGAGAAAGCAGGGGTGAATTCCACTACTTTTTGATAGCGCCGCTGCAAAGAGCAATCACGCTCGTAAAGATGCACCACATTGCCGTATTCATCGCCCAGCACCTGAATCTCGATGTGCTTAGGCTCCACCAAAAATTTCTCCATGAAGATGTCGTCATTGCCGAAGGCCTTTTTTGCTTCAGCCTTCACCAGATCGAAATTTACGCCCACATCTTCCACGGTGTCGCAGCGGCGCATACCTCGCCCGCCGCCTCCTGCGGCGGCTTTCAAAATCACAGGGAAGCCGAACTCCACGGCCAGCTTCTGTGCCTCTGCCCGGTCTTTCAGCGGCTCTGCCGTGCCGGGGGTGGTGGGCACGCCGCACTCCAGTGCCATCTGCTTGGCCGAGAGCTTGTCGCCCATCATATCGAGAACCCTGGAACTGGGGCCGATGAACTGGATGCCTGCTGCCTCGCAGGCGCGGGCGAAGTCACCATTTTCGCTCAGAAAGCCGTAGCCGGGATGGATGGCATCTGCCCCATGCTTTTTGGCAAGGCGAATGATCCGGTCGATATTCAGATAGGCCCCCAGAGGGCTTTCATTCTCGCCAATGAGATAGGACTCATCCGCCGCTGTGCGGAACAGACTGTATGTATCTTCATTGGAGTAGATCGCTACGGTCTGCAGCCCCAGATCGTGGCAGGCCCGGAAGATCCGCATGGCGATCTCGCCCCGGTTGGCGACCAGGACCTTCTTGAATGCTTGGCTCATATATCGTTCCTCCTTCTCTCCGCCGGCAGGCGGGAATCTTTTGGTTCAGCTTAGTATACACCAACCCCGCCGCCGGTTGCAACGGCTTCC
>ENA-ORCM01002835-ORCM01002835.1-human-gut-metagenome-genome-assembly--contig:-NODE-2835-length-11980-cov-23.253045_pt1 | contig 11980 bp, 9 predicted proteins | sample MGYA00242906_ERZ507928 | MGnify/ENA primary metagenome ERZ507928 (study PRJEB26167, sample SAMN06115497) | human gut metagenome | host: Homo sapiens | place: China:Shanxi | collected 2015-05-07...
AAACTGGTAGAGATCGCCAGAAAAGAAAACGCTGTTGCAATCTGCCACGGTGCTACCGGAAAAGGAAATGACCAGATCCGTTTCGAGCTTGGTATCAAAGCACTTGCTCCGGATATCAAAATCATTGCTCCTTGGCGTGATGACAAGTGGCAGATGGATTCCCGTGAGGCAGAGATCGCATACTGCAAAGCACACGGAATCGATCTTCCATTCGGCACAGACCAAAGTTACAGCCGTGACCGTAACTTATGGCATATCAGTCACGAGGGACTGGAACTGGAGAATCCTGCAAACGAGCCAAATTATGATCATCTTCTGGTTCTTGGTGTTTCCCCTGAGAAAGCTCCGGACGAAGGCGAATATGTAACCATGACATTTGAAAAGGGTGTTCCAAAGACGGTAAACGGAAAAGAAATGAAAGTTTCAGATATCATCCGTGAATTAAACCGTCTCGGTGGAAAGCACGGTGTCGGCATCATCGATATCGTAGAAAACCGTGTCGTTGGTATGAAATCCCGTGGTGTATATGAGACTCCTGGCGGAACGATCCTTATGGAAGCACATGACCAGCTGGAAGAACTGGTTCTCGACCGCGATACCTTATCTGCAAAGAAAGAGATGGGCAACCGTCTTGCCAATGTTGTATACGAAGGAAAATGGTTCACTCCTCTTCGCGAAGCAATCCAGGCATTTGTTACTTCTACCCAGAAGTATGTCACCGGTGAAGTAAAATTCAAGCTCTACAAAGGAAACATCATCAAAGCCGGCACAACTTCTCCATACTCTCTCTACAGTGAGTCTCTGGCAAGTTTCACAACCGGTGATCAGTACGATCATCACGATGCAGACGGATTCATCACACTGTTCGGACTTCCTCTGAAAGTTCGTGCAATGATGCTGCAGAATGTAGATAAAAAAGATCTGGATAAATAAATCCCCAGAATAAAAGAAGCACCGCAAGTCGCGGTGCTTCTTTTATTTTTTCGATTGTTACCCGGATTTTATTCTGCCGGAAACCAGGAAGCAAGCTTTACTTTGCTGCTGCCATCTGCCTTATAGCAGTAAACCGCAAGTTTCTCAGTCACATCAGCTCCCTTGTACGGAACATTTGCTTCCACGAATACATAATTTCCACAAACCGAGTATTTTTCAATGCCAAGTTTAAAGGATGCCACAAGGTTTTTCTTTCCCGTCCTGTTATCTGTCCGGTAGAGTTTCGTCTGCATGTACCGATCCTTTCCTGTCGTACTATAGGTATACGTTCCATCATTGACGGCTTCCAGCGAAACACTCAGATAATTTTCATCCTTAACAGCAAAGGAACCTCTCTGATAACTGTTTCCCTCCAGATCATAAAATGTCTTGTTCTCGTTTTCCTTGGTATAGTAAATCTTTCCCTCACTCTGAAACAGGGAATACCGATAAGCATCTCCGCTGTTTACAATCTGTGCAACTTTCTTTTTATCCGTTCCGTCCGTCTTCATGCTCATAACGGTTCCAGTATCTTCCGAATAATTCATGCCATCTTCACTTTTACTTTTCAGTGCCAGATAATAAATCCGTCCATCTACAAGCTGTGGATCACGTCCGAGCGCAAGTTTCTTTGCGGATTTCCCGTCTTTTGCGATCCGGTAAATATATTCTTTTGTTGCATCGGTTCCATAGTAACGATCCCAGGTTGCATAAATATATTTCTTATCCACAGATAACTGGGAAAAACCATTGCTTCCCTTTTTGTTTTTCCCTATCTTGTAGGAATATACCTCACTCTTTTTGCCTGTTTTGGTGTTGTATTTCATAATGCCCATACGCACACCCATCATTTCAAACGCATAATACAGGTTCTTTCCATCCGAAACCGTACATGACGTACCCTTCATCAACGGCTTTTCCTCCGTCTTCACGTCCGTGTGGATCGGCATCACCTCATTATCATACGATACCTGACCGGTCTGTTCCGTTGTATCTGCAAAAGCTGTAACCGAAGGCATCACCGCACACCCTGTAAAAGTGATCGCTCCTGCCAGTGTCGAGGCAGCCATTGTTTTTTTAAACTGATTCCAAGATTTTTGTCTCATCATCCAAGACCTCCATTCCTATCTGTCTTTCATTTCGTCTGCATTGTACTCCCGCTTTTTCAGGAACGCAAGTTATATCTGAAAAAGATAAGAATTTCATAAGAATCGTAACATCTTCTTAAAATATTAAGCCCAAAGTCCCATTGCCCGTGCGATCATGGCAAGAAGAAACAGGTGTGCCGGATAGAATATATAAAAGAAATATTTCATCTGTTTTCCTCTGGTTCCGTTATATAAATAAATCGGTATCATATCCAGAAATGCTGCTGCTTCAATGATACTTGCCAGCAGAGTTAATACCAGAACACCGATACCCATTCCCTTCACTTTCTTCGGATAAAACATGTAAATTGCAAAAATTGTCACAATTCCCGACAAATCGTAATCTGTACGGAAAAGAAGCGCCAGAAATCCCCCGGCCGCAACTATCACAATGGTAAGAATCAGGCGGATGACTGCGGCCTTATTTCCGTAAACATCCTCCACAAACTTCTGCTTTATCCCTTCAACACCCCAGATCACCAAAAGCCCGAACAGCAAAGTAAAAAAGACATTGCTGCTGGAAAAATCCCACATTCTCCTGCTGAATGCCAGGTCAAACGGAACCTCGGAAATCAGTGCAAACAAAAAAAGCCTTCCCGCATATTTTGCCCTGCTGCGTGTATGGTAAAATCCTTCTACCAGAAGAAAACAGTAAATCGGAAACGCAGCTCTTCCAATGATGCGCATGAAAAATGCGGGGGCTTCTAATCCCGGAATCTGTTCTAAAATAACGGCTGACGTGTGATCAATCAGCATGGAAACCACGGCGATCACCTTTAACCAATAGCCGGAAATTCCCTGTTGTTTAACATTCATAATCCTTCTCCTCTTTATTATTTTGCAAGAAGCTGTGCAATCTCTTCTTTGTATGGCGGAATCGTCTTTTTGGTCTCTCCCTCGGCACAAAGCCACGGTGTCTCTAAAATCTTCGGGATTTCCACAAAGCGCGGATCGTGGACCAGACGGTACAATGTCTCAAATCCAATGGTTCCCTTTCCAATGTTTGCATGACGGTCTTTATGTGCTCCCAGGGGATTTAAACTGTCATTGATATGAAAAACCGCAATCTGATCCAGCCCGATCACCTTATCAAAAGTCTCGAACACGCCATCATAATCATGCACCAGATCATAGCCGGCATCATTCACATGACAGGTGTCAAAACAGACTCTTAACCGTTCCTTTTTGTGCACTCCGTCATAGATTGCCCTAATCTCTTCAAACGTTCTTCCAATCTCGCTGCCTTTTCCTGCCATCGTTTCCAACGCAATAAACACATCATCCCCGTTGGCATCAAGCACCATATTCAGTCCCCGGACAGTCTGTGCAATTCCTGCCTCCGCCCCCGCGTCTAATGCAGATCCCGGATGCAGTACCAGAATTTTACTGCGCATGGCAGCCGTGCGCCGGATCTCTTTTTCCAAAAATTCCACAGCAAGCTCAAATGTCTCCGGCTTTACTGTATTGGCAAGATTGATGATATACGGTGCATGAACCACGATTTCCCGGATTCCAGCCTTTGTGGCATACTCCCAGCCCGCCTCAATATTTAAGTCTTTGATTTCTTTTCTCCGGGTATTCTGCGGTGCCCCTGTGTAGAGCATCAGCACATTTGCTCCATAACGCTCCGCTTCCTTCACGGATGCCAGAAACATCTCTTTTCCTGCCATTCCCACATGAGAGCCTATTTTAATTTCTTCCATTTTATATGTCCTCTGCTTTCAGCTTTTTCTTCTGCTGATGTGCAGTAATTGCGATCAGCAGATTTTGCGGAATAAATCTTCCGCATATCGTTGCTGCCTTGATTTCAGTCGTCGGAACTATGAGCACTTTGCGTCTTTTCATCTGCTTTAATGCATATCCGGCGCAATACTCCGGTGTGATTCCGGCCAGTGCAAATTCAACATTCGCCACTTCATTGAATTCCGTATTCACCGGACCCGGACACAATGCCCCTACATACACCCGGCTGCCTCTCTGCTTCAGTTCCAGCGCCACTGCCCGCGTCAGACTCGCCATATAGGCTTTGGTCGCATAATAGGTGGCCATATAAGGGCCTGCCGGAAGCAGTCCTGCCGAAGAAGCGACATTTAAAATGTAACCGCCCTCCTGCTTTTCCATGCGGCGAAGCATCAGTTTCATCAAAAGATGCATGGCCTTGACATTCACATTAATCATCTGCATTTCCTTCTCTGCATCTGTCTCGAGAAAACTGCCGCAATCCCCAAAACCGGCATTGTTGATCAATATTCCGACCGGAACCGGCTCCAGCTGCTGCATCAGACGGTAACACGCTTCTTTTTCGGACAAATCTGCCGTGATAACCATGCTTTCCGTCCCACTTTTTTTCAATTCCTCCGCCAGTGCCTGCAGCCGGTTTTCCCGTCGCGCAACCAGTACCAGACGGTATCCTTCTGCCGCGAGCTGTCTTGCAAATGCCATACCAATTCCAGAGCTTGCCCCTGTAATAACTGCATATGTTTTTTTCATTTTACATCCTCCTAAAGCATAATGAGTATAACACAGCAGCCCCCGGTTGTCTAATAAAATCAGGGCTTACAGAGGTTTCCCCCTGTAAGCCCTATGGCAGAAAATGAGTATAAAACGATTGTTTTAAGGTTCTGGCTTATTTCACCTTTACCTTCATCTTTACTGTTTTCTTGGTTCCGTCTTTTAATGTAACCTCTGCGGTCACTTTTCCGGTTCCTTTCTTCTTTCCAGTAATCTTTCCATTTTTATTTACGGAAACCACAGACTTCTTGGAAGACTTATAGGTAATCTTTGCCACGTTTTCCATATTCAGCTTCTTGTTCCATTTAAATACGGTTGTCTTTTTTGTAGCAACATTTACTGTGGTCTTTGCCGGCTTAACAGTTTTTGCGATCTGCTTTGCCTCAGCCTTTACCTCAGCCTGTGTCTTTACGACATAAGTTCCCTCACCCTTAAATGTCAGTGAGACAGAACCATCCTTTGCGACCTTGTAAGCTTTCTGGTTTACAAGAACCAGTTCCCCGGTCTTTTCATCTTTCTTCATTACGGCAAGTTTTGCACCTGCTTTGACATCTGCTGCATTTACCTGTAAGGTGTATGCTGTTGTTCCATCTGCTTTCTTGACTTCCTGTGTGATGGTTACGTCTTTCGTTCCGGCAGCTTCTGTTACAGCTTGGATCACATCGGCATTTACGGTTGCTTTCACGCCTGTTTTGCTTGTCTTTCCAGTTGCTGCTACTGCTGCCTCTGCGGTTACTTTTCCGCTTGCATCCTTTGTGACTGTTACGGTTGCAGTCGTTCCTTCCGGAAGTTTTTCTGCAGGAATAACGCTCTCTGTCGTTGTTGCATCCTTTTTGGTATCTTCAGAAGGCTTGGTTTCGGTTGTTGTGCTTCCGCTGGAGGAACTTCCACCAGTAGATCCGCCGTTTGTACTTGAATTATTTTTCAGAACAACGGTACCACCATCTGTTGCCGCTGGAATGATCACTTTAACCTTTCCGTTACTTACCGTATATGTTTTTCCAGAATACAGATCCTTCAAAACAGTTCCATTATTTTCACTAACAGGAATTTCTACAGTCTGTGCAACATCTTTGATATTTAAACCAACATATAATTTTGTTCCTTTGTAGCTTCTGGATACAATATCATAACCATTTTCATCAGATGCTAAAATTGTTTTTCTGTCTCCTCTTGCAAATACATCTGTATATGCATTACGGATAGAAAGCATCTTCTTATAATGCTGATATGTCTTATTGTCATTACTTACTATTGACCAGTCAAAATCATAACGGTTTGTCTGATATGGATAATTATTTAATCCCGTCAGACCGATCTCTTCCCCATAGTAAATAACCGGCTGTCCTTTTGCAGTAATCTGCAGGCTTGCGGCTACCATGGATGCCGCAGTTGCTGCATCTTCAGCCATTCCACCATCCAAAAGTTTCTTCTTAAATCCATCCTCGTCATGACTTCCAAGGAACTGACCTGTCATATATGTATTGTTTAATACACTATTTCTGGATGTCAGGAAACTTTCTACGGAAGAAATATTTCCCTTTACAAAATTAGTTGCCTGATCATTAAAATCAAAATCCAGATCCGAATCCATTTCTCCGGTTCCTAAAGTATTGCCATTAGAAGCATAGCCTCCTCCTGCATACTCTCCAATCATCTTAAAATCTGAATCTACTTCCGTCAGAGCATTCTTTAATTCTGCCCAGGTATCATTTTCCACATGTTTAACTGTATCAACACGGAAATAGTCGATACCAAAATCTTTCACCCACTGTGTCTGCCACTTTACAAGCTGCGCGCTGACTGCAGGATCTTCTGTTTTAAAATCTGGTAAATTGCTTAAGGAATCTTTCTGATCACTTCCAGATACAATATCGTCTCCGCTTCGGATCATATTACCAAAATCTGTATCATATCCGGCATGGTTAACCACAATATCTACCATAATGCGGATTCCACGGCTGTGTGCCTGGTCGATCAATGTCTGAAATTCTTCTTCTGTTCCAAGCGTTGGGTTCAGCTTTGTAAAATCGCTTGCCCAATATCCATGGTATGCAGCATTGTACGGAACATCTTCTTTTCCCGTGTCAGTGACCTTAACTCCCGGAATATTTTCTACAATAGGAGTAATCCAGATTGTATTAATTCCCAAATCCTCTAAATAGTCTAACTTTTGTGTAATTCCTGCGAAATCACCACCATGATACAGACCTGCATTATCCTTTCCGTAAGTCTGTGCTCCGCTTGCTGTATTGTTTGATTCATTTCCATCAAAGAAGCGGTCCGTTACCATAAAATAAATAACGGATTCATCCCAATCAAAATCTTTCGCATTTTTCTTGGTTCGAGCAGTCACTTCAACCTGTACACTTGTTGAATACTCATTTCCATACTGATCTGTTACAACAATTGGCAATGTTTTTTTACCTAGCGAAGTATCTGTTGTGGCTGATATTGTTACCGCCTGCAAATCCGGTACAATTGCCAATGTACTGCTTCCACCTAAAGAAGAAACATCAATGCTTGCCGATGCAACTTCTAATTTCTTCTCATCTTTCTCATCCTGATTTACAGTAAATTTTACGACATTATTCTCATTATAATTAAATGACGCATTCATTACCTCTGCCTGAATAGTAGCATTCAGCTTATAATACTCAATATAAGAATAATCGTTTCCCCCTTTTTGTTCCTGCTTACCGTTATATTTGTCTAAAATATATTCATCCCCGACTTTATAACGATAATATGTACGTCCGCTTTCCAGTTTGTTATAGTTATACTCAAAACGCTTATTCCCAGCATTATAAGTCATTTCATATTCCGTACCATTGATATCTACAGATACCTTCATATCTGCAAGCTTATCATCAATTAAGGCGTTATCATCCCGATAATAAAATGCAATCTTATTTTCTTTTGGAAGGACTTCATATCCCTTATTGTATGGAGCACTCAATATAGGTTCTTCGCCCTGTTTCATGTTCGCACATACGACATTCTGATCCTCTGGAAATGCAATAGAATGATCTCCACCATCCTTGACCCAGTCAGAACCGGAAGAATCCACTGCAATAACGAAATCAACTTTTGTACAGCTTGACTTTACCGGAACCTTAATTTTCCATTTTCCAGCTCCTGCGGATTCAAATTTTTTCAATTCTGCCGCAAAACCAGTAGTCCACGAATAAAACTCCGGAATGGTTGTTAAAGTATCATTTTCATATTCCAGATAAAAATATCTTGGATCTTCTTTGGTAATGGTAGGTTTTTTTGTGACAGGTGTTTTTCCATACACATACCATAAGGTTACTTCTGAAGTATCCTCATCAATGGTATATAATCGATCCTTATCTTTTCCACCATCCCAGGATCCAGCTTTGTCTCTAGCAATAATTCCAAGTGAATTGTATGGCACCGTAACCGTTCCCTGTACCCATGTTACATTATTTTCTGTATCTTCTACCGTTTTATTTAAAGTAACAGTCGTATTGTTACTCCCACCATACTCAAAAATGTAAATATCCGATACCCCAGGCTTCATTTCCAAATCCTGAGAATACATATTTATGGTTACCTGATACTGCTTTTCTACAACTGGAATTGACATTTCCTGTTCGAAATCACCACAAGAAACAATAACCGTCACTTCCGTCAAAGACGTGTCTTTTGCAACAGAAAGCATATTGTCTGTCAATGTTACTCCCGCTATTTCTTCTTTTAACTTATAAGAAACATTAACATCATTTGCATTAGCTGAAGTGCCATCATAATACTTTGCAGATGTTTTTAATTCTTTTGTTTTTCCCTTTGAAATATTTCCATTATCAACTACAAGTTTCTTTAACTTTTTCTGGCTAACCTCTACATTTTTTGCATCCGATTTATCTGTAAGGTCAATTGTAAAAGTAACATCAGACGGAGCCTCTATGGTCACGCTGCGATTACCATCATTGCCTTCTCCATATCCCCATGGTTTATCCCAGCTACAATTCTCAGGATCCTGTAAAATCTTATAGGAATATATACCTTTTGCAACATTATGAAAAGTAATACTGAACTTATTTTTATCTGAAACATCCTGCGACAATACATTTCGCGTATCTTTTGCATCCCAGTTGCTATTTCCAGTCAATCCAGAATCTCCTGCAAGTGTAAATGTATTTTTAATTTCAGCCGCTTTAATTTCTATTGTTTTTTCAGCACTTGTATACCATTTTCCCGCTGAAGGGTCAAAATATGCTTCTTCATGTCCTTCCTTTGCAATTTGAGCATTCCAGCATTTGTATTCTGTTTTATCCTCTTTAACAAACTGCAAGCCTTCTATGGTTCCGGAAATTTTTACATATCCCCATTTATCATTTGCCGAATCGGGTAATAATGTTGGTAATTTATCACTTCCCCAAGGAGCAATTGTCTGATCCAAATTTCCTTCTGTAACTTTAGCATTAGACCAGACATTCACACCCCAATCCGTTACTTTTGTTCCTTGCGGCAACTCAAAATACAATTTTACCGTTGCCTCTTCTGCTTTTGCCTGTACCGCCCCAATCGGTAAAAGTGTCAGAACCATCGCAATTGCAAGTAAAAAACTTACAAAACGGTTCTTTGTTAAAAACCTTCTCTCTCCCATTTTTTCCTCCTTTTGAATTATTTTTCGGTTTTTTTCGTCTTTCATTATACTTGAAAATGTATACGAAATAAAGTTGGAAAAACTGCCAAAAAACCTCTGGAAATTTTGTCTAAAAATTCCAGAGGTTTTTTTAACTTATTATACACATTGTATATTCATGTTTATTGCTGCAGTATCAGCTCGCGCCCTGTCACATCCAGTTCCATGCTCTGTGGATCTTTTTTGTACTGCTCCAGCACGGTCAGCCACAGCATATGTACTTCGTAGACCAGCATCTGATCCGCCTCCACTGCATACGGAGCTAAAACATCCACATCGAAGAAGCGGATGCCAAGCGGTGGCTGGAAAATTAAATTGCAGGACTTCTTTTTTTCTCCGCAGGTATAAATCTGCTCATAAGAAACCAGCAGAAATTCTTTCTCCTGATCCATACAGTGATAGGAAACAAAACATTCATCAATCACCCAGGTCTCCCCATTTTCTGTCTCCACCGGTTTGGTCGAAGGATCATTGTACTCGGTGGTCTGGCACTGGATATCCCAGTGCAGTTTTCCTTCCCGTGTCTTCTGGATCATATCCGTCACTTTACGGATCAGCTGTTCTTCCTTTTTTTTCATAGAACCGCCTACTCTCTTACATAAATCTGTGACAGATTATTCATGATTGCCGCAGCAACATCCGGCTTGTTCATCGAATAGATGTGGATATGATTTACACCATTGGCAATCAGATCAATGATCTGCTCGGTTGCATAGGCGATTCCTGCCTGCTTCATAGCTGCAGGGTTGTCCCCGAAACGATCCACAATACTCAAAAATTTGGCTGGAACAAGGTTTCCTGTCAGGGAAATTGTCCGCTTTACCTGTGCAGCATTGGTCACCGGCATGATTCCTGCTGTGACCGGCACATCAATCCCTTTTGCAAGTGCCTTGTATAAAAAGCGGTAGTAAATATTATTGTCGAAAAACATCTGTGTGGTCAGATACTCACAGCCTGCATCCACTTTCTCTTTCAGATGATCCAGATCTTCATTCATATTGGCAGCCTCCGGATGTCCCTCCGGATAACATGCACCGCCGATACAGAAGTCTCCTGCCTCCCTGATCTCACGAATCAGCTCAATCGCATGGTGATACTGATCCGGAAGTGGGAAATCCGTGTTTGTCGGAATATCCCCGCGAAGTGCAAGGATGTTTTCGATTCCGCGCTCTTTCAGCTCACTGATTACGGTATGTACCTTTTCTCTTGTGGAAGAGACGCAGGTCAGATGTGCGATTGCCGGCACCCCATAAGAGTTGATTGCATCTGCGATCTCTACGGTATAATCACTGGTTCCGCCGGTTGCTCCATATGTGCAGCTGATATATGCCGGTTTCAGCTTTGCGATTTCTGCTGCAATTGCCTTATAATTCTGCAGCTGTGCTCCCTGTTTTGGTGGGAAAATCTCACATGAGATGGTCACCTCATTCTTCTTTAAAATTTCCGATACTTTCATTTTATTTTTGTCTCCTGTTGTTAAAATTTTCGAAGCTCATCTGTGCCGTCATCCACAGTATTGACAATACGCTTAATCTGCACAAAATAGGAATAATTATCATTTACATGAACTTCACAGCGATCTCCGGCTTTATGCCCGAAAATAGCTGCGCCAAGCGGTGATTCCCGGCTGATCAGATTTTTCAGTGAATTGCTTCTGACTGTTGTCACCAGTTTATATGTTTCCGTCACATCGTCCTCTTCAAAATAAATATCGACGGTATTGTTCATTCCAACTTCATCTTCCGGAGAGTCTTCAGAAACAATCACTGCTGTCTTGATCATTTTTTCCAGATAACGGATACGGCTTTCATTTTCGTTTTTAAACTTTTTGGCTGCCTTATATTCAAAATTTTCGCTCAGGTCTCCCTGGGCACGTGCTTCTTTTACATCTTCGAGGGCTTCCTTCCGAACCACCAGCTTCCGGTGCTCGATCTCTGCCTCCATTTTTTCAATATCCTTTTTTGTTAATTCATCATGCATATTCTGCCTCCAGATATTAATCTAACATTTTACATACAAAATCGCAAGTCCTATCTTCCTGCGTACAGACACTGATCAGATATCTGTCTTTTATGGTTCCCAGCGGAATTTCTTTATAGTATTTCCCATGCAGGGTATCCACGGTATGAAATGCCTTTGTCATTCCTTCCCCGGTCATTTTCACATAGCTTTCTTTTCTTGTCCAGAACCGGAGCAGTTCCTGCGGATCATCCCCGGCATCTTTCCACCAGTTCCATTCCGCTTCCGTTAATATCCGCTTTGCCAGCTTCTGATTGCGGGCTTCCTGCCAAAAACGGTTCTGCTGTTCCACATCCACACCTACCGGGACATCCGACAGTGCTCCCACTGCGTATGCTCCCGCATGGCTTAAATTAAAGAAAACCCCATCTTTTTTCAGACGCGGCTTTCCATGTCCTTCCAGCCCAAAAGATTCTGCGGCATAAGGGATCTGTTCTTCCAGCAGCATATGCCGGAGCAGAAGCCCCGCCGCAATGGATCTGCTGCGGTTTTCTTTTCCTTTTATTGTTCTTACTTTCTCCCTGCGGCTCTCCACAAGAAGAGACAGCGAATTCTCCTCTTCTTCCGGACGCTGGAAACAGACCGGCCGGATATATAGTTTAAGCATGTAATGCTCCTAAAAATCCACACGCCAGCACAAAAATGCCAAGAATGATCC
>ENA-ORCM01002846-ORCM01002846.1-human-gut-metagenome-genome-assembly--contig:-NODE-2846-length-11964-cov-28.501977_pt1 | contig 11964 bp, 10 predicted proteins | sample MGYA00242906_ERZ507928 | MGnify/ENA primary metagenome ERZ507928 (study PRJEB26167, sample SAMN06115497) | human gut metagenome | host: Homo sapiens | place: China:Shanxi | collected 2015-05-07...
AAGAGCCCGCTGTGGAAGAAGATGATCGCCAACATCCTGAATCTGAAGGTGGATGTGATTGAGAGTGAAGAGGGTCCTCTCCGGCTTCAATGGCAAGACGCTTGTGTCCAAGATCCTGAAGTGCGATAACCTCGGCGCGCACCTCATCCTGCGTCAGCTTTTTGCGCGCAATATGACGGTTTTTTGCGTGATACGGGCAGTAAACGCAGCTGTTCACGCAGTAGTTGGAAAGATAGAGCGGAGCAAATAATACGATTCGCTTGCCGTAGTAGTCCAGTTTAATGGCTTCTGCTAATTGGTAGAGTTCTTCCCAGACGGTTTCCGATGGACAGGCAAGCAAAACAGAGGCTTCCCGGTGGGTCAACCCTTTTTGTAAGCGGGCTTTGGCTAAGATTTCCTGAATCAGTGGAAGATTGTTTTTGTTTTCCTGTGCATAAGCAAGCGTCTGCATCACTTCTTCGTGGCAGAGAAATTCTGCTGCTTTTGTGGAGTTTGGAAGATACATCGTTCTCTCGTCACCTTTTTTCCATAAAGTGCAGCCAAAAGCGGCTGTCTGATTGTTATTATACCATCCAGCGGATACTTTGACAATGAATCGAATTCGCAATTGCTAATAAATGGAAATCTAAACGTGAGCTTGCATAAAAAGATATACAACTTTTGTGATGATTCTCCTTGACATTTTGTATAAATTATGGTATCCTTATAGTAATATCATTCATGTTCAATTTGGAAAATAGAAAGGATGGAACAAACATGAAGAAACAGGGAAAGAAAAACCGGATATTTGCCGGAATTGCCGCAGCGGTGATGGCAGTGAGTGCAACCGCAGTGGGAATGCAGTCCTATTCTGCCAATGCAGCAGATTTGGAACTGGACAACTATGCGAAATTGCTGCAATATTCGCTGTATTTCTATGATGCAAATATGTGCGGCGACAAGGTAGGGGGAACTTCTGCATTCTCTTGGAGAGATAATTGCCACACCGGAGATGTCGCACTGGGTGGCTTCCACGATGCCGGCGATGCAATTAAATGCGGACAGACTGCCGGATTTACCGCTTCTACTTTGGGCTGGGCATATTATGAATACAAAGACCAGTTCCAGAAGACCGGAACGACTGCACACTTCAAGGTTATCAGCGATGAATTCAACGAATTCTTTAAGAGATGCACAACGCTGTCTGGCGACACTGTAACATCGTTCATCTATGAAGTTGGCGAAGATGGATCAGACCATGCGAAATGGTGGGCTCCGGAACAGATGTGGGATCACGGCAGTAGTGAAACCTATTCCACGACGGATGGGGCAAGCGATATTGCTGCACAGTATGCCGCTTCTCTGGCACAGAGCTATTTGAATTTCGGCAACGAAGAAGATTTAAAATATGCGGTTGCTCTGTACAATTTTGCGACCAAATATCGCACCATCACTTATGACCAGAATACATATGCTGGCGGTGCAAAGGATGTACAGGATGATATTTCCTGGGCAGCAGGCTGGCTGTATCTGGCAACTGGCGAAGAACCATATCTGACCGAAAACAGCAAGTATACACAAGTCAAGAATGACTGGACACAGGATTACTGCTATGCAAACTCTCAGTTGGGTGCAGCCATCATCAACGCTGAAATCACTGGAAACTGGAGCTTTGCAACCAACTACATCGGACAGAAAGTCAACGCAAACCAGAATCAGTTCTATGTCATGAACAGCTGGGGCAGTGCAAGATATGATGTTTTGATGCAGTTCTGTGCATTGGTCACTTCCAAATATGAACAGTCTGGCGTAGACTATACCGAATGGGCAAAGAAGCAGATGAACTATATTTTAGGTGACAACAATGCAAATGTTTGTCTGGTTGTTGGCTATAATGATGTAGTAGAAGGTACCGTAAAGAATGTAACAGACTTTGGCGCATTCATTGATCTTGGCGGAGCAGACGGACTGCTTCACATTTCCGAAATGTCATGGGGCAGAGTAGAAAGTCCTAAGAAAGTATTTAACGTTGGAGATACTGTAAAAGTATTCATCAAAGATATCAACGAGACCAAGATCGCACTCAGCATGAAATTCCCTTCTGAGAATCCATGGAACGGAGCAGCAGAGAAGTTTGCAGTTGGTAATATCGTAAAAGGAAAAGTTGCAAGAATGACAGATTTTGGTGCATTCGTTGAGCTTGCTCCAGGTGTTGATGCATTACTTCATGTTTCCCAGATCTCCAGAGATCATGTAGAAAAACCAGCTGATGTATTAAAGATCGGACAGGAAATCGAAGCAAAAGTGGTAGATTTCAACGAAGATGACAAGAAAATCAGCTTATCAATCAAAGCCTTAGAGGCACCGGAAGAGGATACTGTAGAAGCTGCTGAAGTTCATACAGAGGAATAATATGCTTGATAATTATGAAAAATTCAAAAAAGATGTATATGTGTTAACTAAGATCGATCTGAACTGTTATAAGGAAAAACAGATGCGCCGTAGAATTGATACGCTTATTAATAAGAATGGGATCTCTACCTACGATGCATATGTGGATCTAATCAAAAAGGATAAAGAAAAATTCGAACAGTTCGTCAACTTTTTGACCATCAATGTCTCTGAATTTTATCGTAATCCGGAGCAGTGGAAGATCTTAGAGGGTGAGGTATTCCCAAAACTGATCAAAACCTATGGAAAAAATCTGAAAGTCTGGAGTGCAGCATGTTCTACAGGAGACGAACCATATTCTCTTGTTATGGCGTTGTCCAGACAGATACCGCTTGCAAATATTAAAGTAATTGCTACGGATATTGACAAGCAGGTTTTGGATAAAGCAAGAATGGGACTCTACAATGAGAAGAGTATTGCGAATGTTCCAAAGGATCTGAAGGATAAATACTTTAAGAAGATTGGAGCATCTTATCAGATCTCAGATGAGATCAAACGCAGGGTGGAATTCAAAGAACACAATCTGCTGAAAGATCCATATCCGGCTGGCTGTAATCTGATCGTATGTAGAAATGTTGTGATCTACTTTACCGAGGAAGCCAAGGATGAGATTTATAAAAAGTTCAATCAGTGCATGACAAAGGGAGGAGTTCTCTTTATCGGAAGTACAGAACAGATTATGAATTACAAGGAACTTGGATTTGTCCGTGATAAATCTTTCTTCTTTGAAAAAGAATAATAGAATTACAAAGGCGAAAAAACCATCACAAAAGGTTTTTTCGTCTTTTTCTGTATTGCAGTGGTGAGAGACCAAATTCTTTCCGAAAAGCATCCCCAAAATAGTTCCCATCATTAAAACCGCAGCGGATGGATGCAGAGCAGAGCTAATGTTTTTCGGTAAGAAAATGCCGGAAAACATGACGGGTATACTGGAACAGAAGAGAATCGGAGTCCAGAAATTCCAGGGTCAGTTCAAAGTAAGAGAGTTTATCTTTATTTGATTCTTTGAAAAAAGGCGTGATCAATGTTTCATATTGTGGAACAAAGATGGCGTCTTTTTTTGTGTAGCAATTGGAGGCAGTTGCCTTTTTGCGGAACTCTTTGTCCACATAGGAGGCGACGCTTTTGTGGATTGCCATATCTTCCGCCGGAAGATAGTAGTAATCTTCCGGGTGATCGAAGAAAAACTTCAATGTGCCCTCAAACAGACGGATCCGCAATCTGGACTGCATGCCATCACAGATCAGATAAAATGCATCCGTCTGGCAGGAGACACGCTGTGGGATCGGGTATTGGTTTTGCAGCGTGAGGATCAGCTCCTTCTGAGGGATGCCATTGCAGTCTTTGTAAATATTTGTTTCTGTCGAATTCACAGTAAAAGCCCCGTCAAAAAGCTTTCTGTAACTGCGGATGGCAATCAGTCCGGTCATGCCAAGCACATCTTCGTAATTGTGCTGTTTCAGAAAGAACATTGCCTGCTCATCGGGAGTTTTTAAATAATTCTGGTAAACTTCGATCAGTTCACCTCCGGAAAAAGTATCATTTCTGGAGAGACCGAGGAAACGTTCTATGGTTTTCTGTTTGTAGTCTGGCAGTTTGAGCAAAAATTTTAAGCCAGAAACTTCTTTATAAATATCAATATAGTCTTTTTCGTCAAAAGGGTGTGTAAGACCATATTTTTCACATTTCTTTTTTAAATAAGGAATATCAAATCCAAGTCCGTTGAAGGAGATGACGGTCTGATAGTGGCAGAGTTCCTGCAGAAAGGCAGAGAGAATCGCGCCTTCCTCCTCTTTTGTCTCGGCGAAATACTGTGTGATGATAAAATTGTCACCCATACGGTGCGCACAGCCTATCAGGTAGAGGAAAGTATAGGCGGGAGAGAAACCGGTCGTTTCAATATCAAAGAAAAATGCGTCTTCTGTGAATGTTTCATTTAAAATTAAATTTGTATCGGTAAGATGGTGTGTTTTGTTCCAGATTTTCATAGGTATATCGTTTCCTTTATCGTGTTTTCCACCACAGTTTACCATATCCGGCAAAAAGAATACATAGATTTTATTATGTAAAAATTATTTATATATTCTAAAAAATATGTATATTATTGTTAAAAACTTGTCAAAAGGTTCTAAAAAAAATACAAAAAAAACATATTTCATCTGAGAGAGCTGTGTTATAATCATGCTGATGATATTTTGTGATTCTAGCGCAAAATATAATACTAAATAAGAGAAAGCGGGGCACAAAAATGGGTTTAAAGACATTTAAAGGTGGCGTCCATCCTTATGAAGGAAAGGAACTGGCAAAAGATCAGCCAATCAAGGAAGTTTTACCTAAGGGCGATCTGGTTTATCCGGTATCCCAGCATATCGGCGCACCAGCAAATCCAATTGTAGCGAAAGGTGATACCGTATTAAGAGGTCAGAAGATTGCAGAAGCAGGAGGTTTTGTTTCTTCTCCAATCTACGCATCTGTATCCGGTACCGTAAAAGCCATTGAACCACGCCGTGTAGCGGTTGGAGATATGGTGAATTCCATTGTCATTGAGAATGATGGAGAGTATAAGGAAGCTGAGTTCACTCCATGTGAGGATGTGACAGCTCTTTCCAAGGAAGAAATCATTAACAAAGTAAAAGAAGCAGGCGTTGTCGGAATGGGTGGTGCCGGTTTCCCAACTCATGTAAAACTCTCTCCAAAGGAGCCGGAGAAGATTGAGTACATTATCGCAAACTGCGCAGAGTGTGAGCCTTATCTGACGGCTGACTACCGCAGAATGCTTGAAAATCCGGAAGAGTTAGTTGCCGGAATGAAGATTATTTTACAGATCTTTGATAAAGCAAAAGGTGTGTTCGGTGTTGAAAATAATAAACCGGACTGTATCGCAAAATTACAGGAGTTAACCAAAGACGAACCTCGTATCGAAGTCTGTCCATTACAGACAAAGTACCCACAGGGTGGTGAGCGTCAGTTGATCTACGCTGTTACAGGAAGAGCAATCAACTCCAAAATGTTACCTGCTGATGCAGGATGTATCGTAGATAACGTAGAGACAATCATTGCAATCTACAATGCAGTAAAATTAGGAAGACCGGTTATGAACCGTGTATCTACAATTACAGGTGATGCAATTGCGAATCCTGGCAACTTCCTGTATTATATCGGAACGAATTACGCAGAATTAGTTGAGGCAGCAGGTGGATTCAAGGTGCAGCCACAGAAAGTTATTTCAGGCGGACCAATGATGGGATTTTCCATGTTTTCACTGGATATTCCTACGACAAAGACATCTTCCTCACTGTTATGTTTTGCTGAGGATGAAGTTGCAAAAGCAGAACCATCTCCATGTATTAACTGTGGACGTTGCGTGGAAGCGTGTCCGGAACAGTTGATCCCATCCAGACTTGCAAAGATGGCAGATCATGGTGTAGCAGATGAGTTTGAAAAATGGCATGGACTGGAATGTATCGAGTGCGGAAGCTGTAGTTTCGCATGTCCTGCAAAACGTCAGTTGGCACAGTCCATCAAGACCATGAAAAAACAGGTTCTTGCAGCAAAGAGAAAAAAATAAACAGACAATAAAGAGAGTTTTATAAGATTTTATTGTGAAAAAAATACGAAGAAAGAGGTGGATCCCGTGAGTGATTTATATCATGTTTCATCATCACCACACGTACGCTCGAAAGACACAACAAGCAAAATTATGCTTTATGTGATCATTGCATTACTGCCAACCAGTTTGTTTGGTATTTATAACTTTGGTATCAGAGCGTTAATTTTAATTTTAGTAACTATCGCAAGCTGTGTAGCTTCCGAATGGATCTTCAACAAGATCGTACATAAAAAGAACAGCATCGATGATTTAAGTGCCGTTGTAACAGGTTTACTTCTTGCATTAAACCTTCCGGCATCCCTTCCTTGGTGGGAAGCAGTCATCGGCGGTGTGTTCGCAATCGTCATTGTTAAGATGATGTTCGGTGGACTTGGACAGAACTTCATGAACCCGGCTCTCGGAGCAAGATGTTTCTTACTGATCGCATTTGCAGCGGATATGACAAACTTCACTGTAGGCGCATACTCAGGAGCAACACCACTTGCACAGATGAGAAATGGGGAAGCAGTGAACACCATGAGCATGCTGATCGGTAAGACAGCAGGTACGATCGGTGAGACATCTGCAATCGCAATTTTAATTGGAGCAATTTTCCTGATTTTAATGGGCGTTATCGACCTTAGAATCCCGGCTTCCTATATTATTACATTTGTTGTATTCATTCTGCTGTTTGGTGGACATGGATTTGACATGAACTATGTGACAGCACAGCTCTGCGGCGGTGGATTAATGCTTGGTGCATTCTTCATGGCGACAGACTATGTTACATCTCCAATCACACCAAGAGGACAGATCATTTTTGGTATCTGCTGTGGTATTTTCACAGGACTGTTCCGTTGCTTCGGAGCCAATGCAGAAGGAGTTTCCTTTGCAATTATCTTAAGCAACCTCTTAGTTCCTATGATCGAGAAATACACAGTACCAAACGCTTTTGGTGTTGTGAAAACAAAACCTGAAAAGGAGGCAAAGTAAATTATGAATAAAAAGATCGTACATGACGCTTTGGTTTTATTCGCATTTACAGTCGTTCTTGGTTTGATCCTCGGAGTTGTCTATGGAATTACCAAACCTTCCATTGATCAGGTAAATTACGAAAAAACACAGGCTGCCTACAAACAGGTATTTGAAGATGCAGCATCTTTCGAAGAATACAGTGATTTTGATGCAGACGCAGCAGCAGCACTCATGACAGAAAAAGGTTTTTCTGACCAGATCGACAGTGTGAATACAGCACTCGATGCAAGTGGCAATGTGATCGGTTATGTTTTGACCGTTACAGCAAAAGACGCCAGCCAGGCAAGCATTACCTTCTCTGTTGGCATCAAGAATGATGGCACTGTAAATGGCTATTCTATTACAAATATCGCAGAAACACCTGGACTTGGTATGAAAGCACAGGAAGAAGCTTTCTATAGCCAGTTCGAAGGAAAGAACGTTGATTCTTTCACTGTTGTAAAAGCAGCGCCTGCCTCTGACAACGAGATCGAATCTATCTCAGGTGCAACGATCACATCCAAAGCTATGGCAAACGGTGTGAATGCCTGCATCGCATACTTCCAGAATGTATTAGGAGGTACAAACTAATGAACAAAAATGTAGAACGTTTATATAATGGTATTATCAAAGAAAACCCGACCTTCGTTCTGATGCTTGGAATGTGTCCTACTTTGGCGGTTACATCATCTGCTATCAACGGACTTGGTATGGGACTTTCTACAACTGTAGTGTTGGTATTATCCAACCTATTGATCTCAGCGTTCCGTAAGGCCATTCCAAACGGTGTGCGTATGCCGGCTTACATTGTGATCGTTGCTTCACTCGTTACAGTTGTACAGTTTATGATGCAGGCTTACACACCAAGTCTTTCTGACTCTTTGGGTGTGTATATTCCTCTGATCGTTGTAAACTGTATCATCTTAGGACGTGCAGAAAGTTATGCCTCCAAGAATCCGGTTGTTCCGTCTATCTTTGATGGACTTGGTATGGGACTTGGATTTACACTTGGTCTGACACTGATTGGTCTGTTCCGTGAATTACTCGGTGCAGGACAGATTTTTGGCGCACAGGTTCTTTCTTTAAGCTGGTTCACACCGATCACGATCTTCGTTATGGCACCTGGTGCATTCCTTGTACTTGCCTGCCTTGTGGCGATTATGAATATCGTGAGAGCTAAGATGGAAGCAAAAGGCAAGCCACTTGCAAAACCATCCGGATGTATCACTGGTGATTGTGCAGGATGTGGAATGTCTGCAACATGTACCGGTAAAAAGCCGGAATCAGCAGCTGCTGAAAAAACAGAGTAGGAGGATAGATACAGATGAAAGAATTAATTTTAATTGCAGTCGGATCTGCGATTGTAAATAACGTTGTATTAAGCCAGTTCCTTGGTATCTGTCCATTCTTAGGTGTATCCAAGAAAACTGAGACCGCAGCCGGAATGGGTGGCGCAGTTGTATTCGTTATTACAATTTCATCTTTTGTAACCGGATTGATTTATAAATATATTCTTGCAAATGAATATTTGTTAAGCAAAGGTATTGACCTTACTTATTTACAGACAATCGTATTCATTCTTGTTATCGCAGCATTAGTACAGTTTGTAGAGATGTTCTTAAAGAAATCCATGCCAGCTTTATACAAGAGCTTGGGTGTGTACTTACCACTGATCACAACAAACTGTGCCGTATTAGGTGTTGCACTTACAAACGTTACCAAAGAATATAATATTCTTCAGGGTGTTGTAAATGGTTTTGCAACTGCATTTGGTTTCCTGATCGCAATCGTAATTATGGCTGGACTTCGTGAGAAGATTGAATACAATGATATTCCAAAGCCTTTCCAGGGAACGGCAATTGTACTGATCACAGCATGTCTGATGTCAATCGCATTCATGGGATTCTCAGGAATGATTTAGGAGGAAAAAGACGATGAACGTTACAGCAATTATTTTTGCAGCCGTTGTAGTCGGTGGTGTTGGTATTTTAATTGGATTTTTCCTTGGTGTTTCCGGAGAAAAATTCAAAGTAGAAGTAGATGAGAGAGAAGTAGCCGTTACAGAGGCTCTTCCTGGAAATAACTGTGGTGGTTGTGGATATGCCGGATGTTCCGGACTTGCAGCCGCTATCGTAAAAGGGGAAGCTCCAGTCAATCAGTGTCCGGTTGGTGGAGCACCTGTTGCAGCCAAGATTGGTGAGATCATGGGTGTCAAAGCAGAGGAAGGCGAGCGCAAAGCAGCATTTGTAAAATGTGCCGGAACCTGTGAAAAAGCAAATCAGGACTATGAGTACACAGGAGTTCAGGATTGTGCCGCTATGGCATTTGTTCCAAATGGTGGACCAAAATCCTGTAACTACGGATGTCTTGGATTTGGTAACTGTGTGAAAGCATGTCCATTCGATGCAATCCATGTCGTAGACGGTGTTGCAGTCGTTGACAAAGATGCTTGTAAAGCATGTGGCAAATGTGTTGCTGCATGTCCAAAACATCTGATCGAGCTTTTACCAGTGAGCGCAAAACATATCGTACAGTGCAGCTCCAAAGACAAAGGTAAAGATGTTATGAAGGCATGTTCTGTTGGATGTATTGCCTGTCACTTATGTGAGAAAAACTGCCCATCTGATGCAGTTCACGTAGTGGATAATGTTGCATACATCGATCAGGAGAAATGTACAAAATGCGGTCTCTGTGCTGAGAAGTGTCCGAAGAAGATCATTTTGTAAGACCTTAAGAGCAGTGAGCAGGAACACAGGATAAAAAATAAAATGTGGGACCTATCATAAGTCTCAGAGCTGAATGCGTCTGTATCGACAATCATGCCGGTACAGGCGTATTTTTATGCAAAAGTGTCGATTTTTTGTCAGGGATATAGTAAAATAAAGAATATCATATGTTTTTGCCAGAGAGGCATGACAGGTTCCGTCTGGCATGGGAAAAGGAGGGGTTCGATGAAGAAAAAGTGTTGGATAGTTTTATGCGTGGTCTTTATGCTGTCTGTTGCAGCCGGATGTGGCAGTAAGAGCATGGAGACCATGTCGGATTTTGCATCCGGGGAAAGCAGTATGAATGCCGCTATTGAGAACGAGGATTATAAAAATGAGGGGGAAATAGCAGCAGAGGAAGGAATCACATCAGAAAATGGGCTGGATGGACAGGTGGCCGCCGGACGGAAATTGATCCGCACCGTTTATCTGTCTTTGCAGACGACAGAGTTTGACTCTGTGCTCAGCAATTTAAGCGAGAAAACAGCCGAGCTGGGCGGCTATATTGAAAATTCTTCAGTGAGTGGACATAGTTATTATTATAACAATACCAGATATGCAAGTTATACGATAAGAATCCCAACCGCAGAATTAAATCAGTTTGTAGATGTGGTGAGCGAGATTGGTAATGTAACGCAGAAAAATGAATCTGTCGAGGATGTGACCTTACAGTATGTGGATGTGGAGAGCCGCAAAAAAGCATTGGAGACAGAGCAGGAACGCCTGATGGAATTACTTTCCAGTGCGGAAAACATGGAGGATCTTCTGGCTATAGAAAGTAAATTATCAGAGGTGCGGTATGAATTGGAAAATTATGGAAGCCAGCTTCGGATGCTCGACAATCAGATTGATTACAGTACAGTGAATGTGGATGTGGATGAAGTAGAGCGTATTACGGAAACCGGAGAGAAAAGCTTTTTTGCAGAGATAAAAGACCGGTTTGGCGACAGCTTATATCAGGTAGGCCGTGGTATCCGCAGTTTCGTCATAGGATTTTTAGGATCCCTGCCGATCATTTTTGTGTGGGTAGTGATCGCAGCAGTTGTGGTCATTGTGGTGAGATCGATCAGGAAGAAGCGGAAGAAGAAAAAAGAATAAAAAGTTTTTTGATATTTGGATTAAGATATGATAAAGTGGTAAATAGCTCAAAATTTTACCTATATCATGATCGGCTGGATCATAGATATAGTCAATGACACAAAGAACAGATGCATCAAAAGGGGCAACATGAACGAGAAAGAATTTGATTTTACCAAGAAAAAAAGAGTAGTTGTAAAAATCGGTTCCTCTTCTTTAAACAGGGGAGAGACCGGAAATCTGAATTTTACGAAGCTAGAGCATCTTGTGCGCGAGCTTTGCGACATGAGAAACCGCGGAATGGATGTATGTCTGGTAAGTTCCGGTGCGATCGCAGTGGGACGTCAGACAATCGGTCTGAATGAGAGACCGAAGGATATTTCAACAAAACAGGCATGTGCGGCGGTTGGTCAGGCAAGACTCATGATGACATATCAGAGAATGTTTGCAGAGTATAACCAGATCGCAGGACAGATCCTGATGACAAAAAATACAATGGTAAACCCGGTGTCGAGGAAAAATGCCAAAAACACATTTGAAGAGTTATTTCGGCTTGGAGTGATCCCAATCGTAAATGAAAATGATACGGTTTCTACTTATGAAATGCAGTTTGGTGACAATGATACATTGTCGGCTATCGTTTCTTCGCTGGTAGGGGCAGATCTTCTGATTTTATTATCGGATATTGATGGACTGTTTACGGATGATCCGCATAAAAATCCGGAGGCAAAACTGATCAAAGTGGTTGATAAAATTGATGCAAAACTGCTTGGAATGGCAAAAGGTTCTACCGGAAGTGATGTCGGAACCGGCGGCATGGCGACAAAACTCACCGCAGCAAAGATCGCAACGCTTTCCGGCGCGGATATGGTGATCGCAAATGGTGCAGATGTATGCATTTTACATCATATCATTGATGATGATTTCACAGGAACAATTTTTAAAGCCGATAAGAGTGAAAGCTTTCATATCGCAGATTTTATTATGGAGACAATAGGATAATGGAACAGTCAAAAATCGACAGAATTAATGAATTATACAGAAAATCAAAAGCCGAAGGACTGACCGAGGCAGAGAAGAAGGAACAGA
>ENA-ORCM01002847-ORCM01002847.1-human-gut-metagenome-genome-assembly--contig:-NODE-2847-length-11962-cov-3.604964_pt1 | contig 11962 bp, 7 predicted proteins | sample MGYA00242906_ERZ507928 | MGnify/ENA primary metagenome ERZ507928 (study PRJEB26167, sample SAMN06115497) | human gut metagenome | host: Homo sapiens | place: China:Shanxi | collected 2015-05-07...
TACATCGGGTAGCGCATGGGCCAATACAATGATTTCTATGTTTGGGCGTGTGATGTATTCGTATGCATGACTCATTATATGCCTGCACCAAAGCAGAAGTTTGTCGGACACTGACAGAAAGATCAGAATATATTTCGACAACCTCCTGCTTAACAGCCCGTTGTTCCTGCACTCTGTAAATTGCATTTTGTGCAACAAAAAAAGAACCGGCTTTAACCGGTTCTTTTCTAAAATCTATTCATTCTGTCTTTCAGAATCCAACGATTGTCTTTCCCTGCTTACTTTTTAAAGAAATCAGGAATCTTGATCGACTGCTCTTTTACATTGCTTGAAGGTGTTCTCGGCTGCAGTGTCGGCATTGTTCCTCCCTGCGGTCTTACTGTGGAACCTGCTCTTCTCTCATGATCCAGTGTAGATCTCACATGAGATTCTCCGCCGGACGGAAGAATGGATCCAACCTTCTGCTGTCCTTCCAGTCTTGCTTTTAACTTAGAAGCACTTCCGCCTACATTATGTAAGCCGGTAGCAATAACTGTGATCGTACATTCATCAGATTTTGTATCATCATACATCGCACCAAAGATAATACTTGCACTCTCGCCTGCCAGCTCCTGAACATAATCAGCCGCATCAGATGCATCCATCAGCGTAATATCACCGGATACATTGACGATAACGTTTGATGCACCCTGGATCGTAGTCTCAAGCAGCGGACTTGCAACAGCCTGCTTTACAGCCTCAAGAGCCTTATCATCACCGCGTCCTGCACCGATACCGATATGTGCAATACCCTTGTCCTTCATAACCGTCTGGATATCCGCAAAGTCAAGGTTAATCAGGGATGGGACATTGATCAGGTCAGTGATACCCTGAATACCCTGCTGAAGAACCTCATCTGCTTTCTTCAGGGCTTCCGGCATTGTAGTGCGTCTGTCTACAACCTCAAGAAGCTTATCATTTGGAATAACGATGATCGTATCTACATTTTCTTTTAATTTATCAATACCACTTGTGGCATTCTGCATTCTAGTCTTGGATTCAAAACGGAACGGCTTTGTGACAACACCTACCGTCAATGCACCCTGCTCTTTGGCAATACGTGCAATAACAGGAGCTGCTCCTGTTCCTGTTCCTCCACCCATTCCACAGGTAACAAATACCATGTCTGCACCTTTCAGTGCTGCCTGGATCTCTTCTGAACTTTCTTCCGCAGCTTTCTCCCCTACCTCCGGCTGTGCACCTGCACCAAGTCCTTTTGTTACTTTTTCACCGATCTGAATTGTGTTCGGTGCTTTGCAAAGCTGCAGTGCCTGCTTATCGGTATTGACACCAATAAATTCTACACCTGCGATCGCTTCATCAACCATTCTATTCACAGCGTTATTGCCTGCACCGCCCACACCGATTACGATGATCTTAGCCGCAGACTCAGCTTCGTTTGTCATAATTTCTAACAAGAGTATTTCCTCCTTCGCATATGCATCTCTATTCTTCTATAATATAGTTATTTGCCCAAATAATCAAGACAATTTTAAAATTTCTTATTAAAAAGCTAGTTTCGCCCATCGAACCACGGCCGGAACTGTGCAATATTCCCATCATCCGTGTCACTAATTGATGTAAGAACCTGTATATGGATCAATATAGCCGTATCCATCGGTAATAATATTGCCATTTTCATCGGTATAATTATACTCATCACACTGCGTCGTCGTGACTCCGGCAGCATCGGTATAGGTCTTGTTTCCATCGGCATCGGTCGAAAAAGTACCGTCTGTTTTTGAGTACATTCTGCCTCCGCCTTCCTGTGTTTCCTGCGTGGAAGTTTCAGACTCGCTACTTCCGTCAGTCGAGGCCAGATCTTCCGTACCGCCGCTCTCGTTTTTAAAGGTCACCTGTCCGCTGTTTTCACTGTAGGATTCCATGTACAGTGTTCCATGTCTGCCGTCAAGCTGTGCGTATATGGAGTTGAGTGCCGACATCTTGTCCTCCAGATCCGTATCATCTCCAAGGTTGACCTTGATATCCTCGAACACCAGTGTGATCGTATCTCTTGTATTAAAACGGATCTCATTTGGTACCAGACCGTCTTTGTTCAGTGTCTTGGTCAGAGTTACGATCGTATTGTACATTCCTTCATCCTTCACCGGAAGTTTTTCATATAATTCTGCTTTTTCAACATCCAGCCCGGTGATCAGTGGAACATCTTCGCTTGGCTGATCCGAGATCTCCACGATCATGCCGTCTTTATCGAAATAAATATAGCTTCCCTGATTCAGGAGATATCCGATCTGCTGTTTTTCTTTTACGGTCACCTGCACTTCAAATGGTGTTCTCAGCTTTGCCTCTGCTCCGTTCAGGAACGGAATGGACTCCTTTACTTTTGCCTGATCGCTGAATTTCCAGAGCAGATAAAGCGAATTCTTGCAGAGACCATCCTGCATGATGGACTCCTGTATCTCCTCCGCTTTATATTGCTTATTTCCTGAAATTACCAGTTTCCGCACCCGAAACAGCCCAAAAATCACCACCAGACCAAGCACCAGCACGGCCAGCAGAATCAAGATCACTTTTCTTCTTTGCTTTCTTCTGTTCTTCTTTTTGTTCTTCACAGTTTCACCTTTCTGCTTTTTTCTTCGAAATAACCGCTCCAAGCTTTCTTAAATCTCCTGCCAGATCTTCATATCCGCGTTCGATAAAAGCACTTCCGTATACGCGGGTGATCCCCTGTGCCATCAGAGCAGCGATCACAAGTGCCGCACCGCCTCGCAGCTCTTGGGCTTTCACCATCTGTCCGGACAGATGTGCCTTTCCTTCGATCACAGCTTCCCTGCCGTCTGTGGTCACATCCGCCCCCATCCGGTTCAGCCACGGTGCAATTCGGAAGCGTTCTTCAAAAATACACTCCCGAATCACGCTTCTGCCCCTGGCCACGCAGAGCGTTGCAAGCAGCTGGGACTGCAGATCCGTCGGAAAACCGGGATACGTCTCTGTACAGACCACAGGAAGCGGATTTATCGCTTTTCTTCCATCCAGGTAAAATCCATCTTCCCTGTTCTCATACACTGCACCCATCCTGCCAAGCACATCCAGGACGGACTCCATATCGGATGGACGCATCCCTTCCAGACAAATCTCGCCTCTGGTCGCTGCCGCTGCAAACAGATAGGTGCCTGCCACGATCCGATCCGGCATCAGCGTGTAGGTGCTGTCCCTCAGATGGCTGACTCCTTCTACCAGGATACAGGAAGTTCCCTCTCCTTCGATCTTTGCACCTTTTTCACGCAGAAATCTGCAAAGTTCTGCAATTTCCGGTTCTTTTGCACAGTTTTCAATCCGGGTACGCCCTCTGGCATAAACAGCCGCAAGAATGACATTTTCCGTGGCACCGACACTTGGAAAACGAAGATGGATCCTGGTCCCGCAAAGGCCGTCTGTCACTGCACAGAGCATGCCGTCTGTCTCTTCAAAGACAGCTCCCATCTTTCCAAGGGAGGTGATATGGATGTCGATCGGCCGCATCCCGATGATACAGCCTCCCGGAAACGGCATTTTCGCCCTCCCGGCTCTTCCAAGCATCGATCCGAGCAGAATGATCGTGGAACGCATCCGCTCGCCGAGCGATGCCGCAACCTCAAAATGTTCTGCTTTTGCAGCATCTATGATCAGCGTCCCGTTGTCTTTCTGTACCGTACAGCCGATATTCTCCAGTATTTCAATCATCACATCAACATCACGAATCGCCGGAACATGATGCAGCGTCGTCCTGCCCGGATGCAGAATGGATGCCGCCATCAAAGGCAGGGCCGCATTTTTGGAACCCTGAAGTGTGATACTTCCGTGCAGAGGTGTTCCACCTGTTATTTCAAAGTATTCCACCCAAACCCCTCCGCTTACTCAATCTGGAAATTGCTTCTATAAAATTATCATATGCATTTTTTCTCGCTTTGCCACCGGCTGACTGCCAAAACCAGCCCCATCTCCGAGAGCAGAAACAAAACGGAAGTGCCTCCATAACTAATAAACGGAAGTGTGATCCCGGTATTCGGAATCGTGTTTGTCACAACGGCTACATTTAAAATCACCTGGATCGCGATGTGCCCCATGGCTCCCGCTGCGATCAGTGACCCGAAAAGATCCGGTGCATGTACAGCGATCACCATAAACCTCCAGATCAGCACCAGAAAAACAAGCATCAGGATCGTGGCACCGACAAATCCAAGTTCTTCGCAGATGATTGAAAAGATCATATCATTCTGTGCCTCCGGCACGAATCCGAGCTTCTGGATGCTCTCGCCGAATCCTCTGCCGAACAGTCCGCCGGAACCGATTGCATAAAGTCCCTGGATTGTCTGATAGCCCTTTTCGTAAGCCTCCGGATTCTTCCAGATGGCGATCCTCTCCAGGCGATAAGACTCCATCCCAAGGAACAACGCCATCATGCCTGCTCCGGCCGCCGCGATCCACACAAACTGCATATATCTTTTGTCCGATACAAACACTACGATCACTGCGATGCCGAGGATGATGATCGCCGTACTTAAGTTGTTCGTCCCTACCAGTGCCACGATCGGCAGTACCAGAGCAATCACAAACACCAGGTTCAGAAAACTGTTCCTTTTTTTCTTCTGTCTTCCGACCATTCTTGCCAGAAACAGAATCACGGCAAGTTTGGCAAACTCGGACGGCTGAAAGGAAAGAGGACCAAGTGAGAGCCATCTTCTGGAACCGTTGTAAGCATTGCCCGCAAATAATACCAGGGTGGATAATGCAAGGGAGATCAGATAGGCTGCGATGGCATATTTTTCAAAAATATGGTAATCCATACAGCTGATCAGGTACATGGCAAGCATCCCGAGTGCCGCTGCAAAAAACTGCTTTTTCATATAATAAAAAGCATCTCCGAAGCGGACACTCCCATTGTAGGAACCGGTGCTGTATAACACTGCCAGCCCAAAAACAACAAGAAACAGCACCATGCATACCAGCAGTACATCTCCTCTGCCGGATTTTGTTCTCATTGCATCACTCCCTGCATTCCCGTATTATAAATTTCTTACTAATTCTTTGAATCTTCTTCCGCGGACTTCATAGCTTGGGAACATATCCCAGCTCGCACATGCCGGTGAAAGAAGTACGGCATCGCCGCTTTCTGCATTTTCTGCACAAACTTTGACGGCTTCTTCGAGGCTTTCTGTCATGATGATGTTATCAAATCCACACTTACGTGCTGTTTCTGCAATTTTTTCTTTTGTAACACCGAGCAGTACCAGATATTTTACTTTGCCGTCAAAAGACTGGATCCATTCCGTGTAATCGGAGCCTTTGTCATATCCGCCTCCGATCAGCAGAGTCGGGCGTGACATCGCCTGGATGCCCTTGATCGCCGCATCCGGATTGGTTCCTTTGGAATCGTTGTAATAAACAACACCGCTTTTCTCTGTCACAAACTCAATGCGGTGTTCTACTGCCTGGAATGCTTTTACTGCTTCCTGGATCTTTTCAAGCGGAACGCCGTAAGATAATGCCATGCCGGCTGCTGCCATTACGTTTTCGTAGTTATGTTTGCCGACGATGTTTAAATCCTGTGTTTTGCAGATTGCAAGTTTCTGACTCTCATCTGCATACCAGATCGTCTCATCTTCCAGATAAAGTCCCTGTTTCAGTTTACGCTCACTGCTGAAAAATAATACCCTGATCTGAAGATTTTCTCCAAATGCACGCAGGATCGGATCTTCGTAGTTGAGGACACAGGTATCTTCGGATGTCTGATTTTTGGTGATGAGCTCTTTGACTCTTATGTACTCCGCCATGGTATGATGGCGGTTCAGATGATCCGGTGTGATATTTAAGATCGCACTTACCTTTGGATGGAACTGATCGATCGTCTCCAGCTGAAAACTGCTGATCTCCGCAACGGTCACACTCTCTTCTGTCATCTTCGGAGCTGCCTGCGTATAAGGATTTCCAATGTTTCCAACGACATAAACGCTCTCTTTCCAGCATTTCATGATCTCACCTAAAAGGCTGGTTGTTGTCGTCTTTCCGTTCGTGCCGGTGATCGCCAGAACATCGCCTTTTGCGTTTTCATATGCCAGCTCTACTTCACCCCATATGCGGATGCCAGCTGCTTTCATTTTTTCTACCACCGGCAGATCTGTCGGTACACCAGGACTTAATACCACAAGATCCAGCTCTTTTAACTGCTCATCGCTGATCTGCCCGATCAGGATCTGTGCCTTGCTTGCGGAAGGCAGTTTCATGCGGATTGCTTCCTCGTGAAGCTTTTCATTGCCATCAAACAAAATCACAGTTGCACCGCTTTTTTCCAAAAGCTCACAGGCTCCGATGCCGCTGATGCCGCTTCCGAATACCAGGACCTTTTTATCTTTAAAATCCATCTTCTATTCTCCTCCTCGATGTTCGTATCTTATACTATGCTGTCAGAATTAAAAACCTGAAGCTATGATGTCTTGCTATGGCTTAATACTCCACCTTGATATCTGTTTATGATACCAGAACGAGTCCCAGCAGGCACAACAGTGCTGTCACAACGGTAAAGACTGCCACAACTCTGGTCTCAGACCAGCCACAAAGCTCAAAATGATGATGGATCGGGGCCATCTTAAAGAATCGTTTTCCGCCGGTCTTCTTAAAGTAGGTGACCTGGATCATAACAGAGAGTACCTCCACCAGATAGATCAGTCCGACGACCAGGATGATCCACGGCATCTTCAGCACATAGGCTGCACCTGCCACAAATCCTCCAAGTGCCAGAGATCCGGTATCTCCCATAAATACCTGTGCCGGATAGACGTTAAATAACAGAAATCCGAGCAGTGCACCGGTAACCGCTGCCGTGATTGGCTCAATACCGCCACCAAGCCCGATAGATACAGCAGTAAAGAATACAGCGACCATTGTCGTAACGCCTGTTGCCAGTCCGTCCAGTCCATCGGTAAAGTTGACTCCGTTGACTGTTCCGATCACTGCCAGATAAACAAGCGGAACCGTGATCCATTTGCAGTCAAAATACTGATCGCTGAACGGGATCCTCATCGTCAGGAAACTTTTGTCCACGATCAGGATATACGCCAGAAAAATGGTTGTAACAATGATCTGTCCGAGCATTTTCTGCTTCGGAAGCAGACCGTCGGATCTTCGAAGCACAACTTTCAGATAATCATCCAGAAATCCGATGATACCAAAACCCAGTGTCAGAAACAGAACCGGGATGATGTTCGGATATCTGCGGACAAAGAAAAGAGAGGTGATCAGCACACTGATCAGAATGATCAGTCCTCCCATAGTCGGCGTGCCTGCTTTTTCAAGATGGGACTGTACACCTTCGGTTCGTTCCGTCTGACCGATCTTCAGTCTTTTCAGGAATGGGATAATGATCGGACTCAAGACGACACTGATTGCAAAGGATGCCAGCAATGCAATGATTACTTCTGTACTTATTTTCATATTTACCTCCTGCTGCCGCATAACGGCGGCCTCGTTTTCTGGTTGTCAGGCCGCTTGTCTGCGACGCATAACTCTATGCTAGTATAAAACTTTTCCTCTTTTTTCGCAACTGTTTTATCTTAGTCGGAAAAGACTCCCCTTCTGTTTTATTCAGCAGACAGCAAATGTTCGACTTGATCCATTGTTCTGACCGCATCCGTTTCCTGTGCAGCTTCTTTTTCGATTCCGAGATAAGGCAGAATATTTTCAAAAACCGTCCGCATGACCGGGGCACAGATCGTTCCTCCATAATATACGCCCTGCGGATTGTTTATAATACAGATTCCAAGGATCCTAGGATCTTCTGCCGGAACAAATCCAAGAAAAGAGGAAATGTATTTATTTGCACTTCGTGGCAGTGTCTCGGAGGTCGCTGTCTTTCCTCCTATATGATATCCTTCGATATAGGCCTTTTTGCCGCCTCCTTCGGAAACGACTTTTTCGAGAATCGCCCTCATTGTCTTGGAAACCTGCTCCGATACGATCTGTTTTCCTTCCTTATAAAAAAGTGTTTCCAGCAAAGTGCCGTCATCTTCCCGCACTTCCACCCCAAAATGCGGCGTGATCTGATGGCCGCCATTGATTAGGGAACACACCGTTGCTGCCAGACGGATCGGCGTGATCTGAAAGGACTGTCCGAACGAGATCGTTGCCAGTTCCACCGGCCCGATATCCTTTTTCTGATGCATGATCGTCCCTGCCTCTCCCGGAAGATCAATCCCAGTCTTTTCGAGCAGACCGAACTGCTGAAAATACCTGTAAAAAGCATCTGTCCCCAGCCGCTGTCCCACTTCAATAAAAACCGGATTGCAGGAATTCATGACCCCCTGCACAAACGTCTCACTTCCATGACCGGTCGTTTTATGGCAGCGTATCCTCCTGTCATCGACAATCCGAAATCCGGGACAGCTGAAAGTATCTTCCGGTGTTACAACGCCCTCTTCCAGAGCTGCCGATGCCGTTATGATCTTAAATGTCGAACCCGGCTCATACGTGTCGTTGATGCAGCCATTTCGCCACATTTTGTTTCTTTCATCCTGAATTTCCTGCTGTGACATGCCATTCGTACTTTTTTTCAGGTTAAACGGATCATTCAGATCGTATTCCGGTACATTTACCATCGCCAGGATCTCCCCGTTCCCGGGCCGCATCAGAATAATGGAGACACTGTCTGCCTGTTTCTGTTCCAGTGCCTGGTAAGCCGCCTGCTGTGCATACTCCTGCAGGTTTGCATCCAGGCTTAAGATTAGATTTTTCCCGGAAACCGGCTCTTTTCTTCCCTCTCCGGTGTCGGATAATTCCACACCTCTGGCATCCGTCATGGTCAGAATCTGCCCGTCTGTTCCTTTTAAGATGCTCTCATATTTGACTTCCAGTCCCACGATCCCCTGATTGTCACTTCCGGTAAATCCAAGCACTTTGGAAGCCAGATTTCCATATGGATAATTTCTCTTATAGTCTTCATCCACTTTCACGCCAGCTAGATCGTATTCTCTTATTTTATCCCCGGTCTGTTTATCCACATTCGTTTTGATCCGCTCAATGGAACTGTTCTTTTCCACGCGTTTCTTGACCTGGTCACGCTCCAGCCCCAGTTCTTCTGTCAGCACATCGATCACTTTTTCCGGCTCTTTGATCTGACTGTGGATCACAGAAATCGTACATACCGTCTTATTATCTGCCAGCACTTTTCCGTTGCAGTCCAGAATTTTTCCGCGGGCCGCTTTGATACTTCGCTCCCTCTCATGGAGATCCTGTGCTTTTTCGCTGTAATAATCTGCCCGAAGCAGCATCAGATACCCCAGCCGCCCAATCAGAAAAAGCATCGCCGCCATGCACAGTGCAAAAACAACCACGATCTTTTTGCGGTGAAATGTTTTGATCTTTACAAACAATACAAAAAACCTCACAAAAGCTTTCTATTATTATATCGCTGCTTCTGTGAGGTTAAAACTGCAAATTTTTTATATCTTAACCAAATCAAGGAAGTCCCCTGCTTCAATTGCGAATATCCATTTGACTAATAACTGTTATTATTCTCATCAATACCAAGCTTTTCGTTGGTAATCCAGTCCTGCGTACTCACGCCGTCACCACTGTCCTGTGACTGGAGCGGAGCCGGTATATTTGAATGAAACGCCGATCCCTCATCGTCCGTCGTACCCTGCGTCGTGGAATCGCTGCCACTGATCACATTTCCATAAGCATCCGTCTGTGATGTCTGAGCATCGGTTGTGCCTGTCGCAGAGGATGTACTGCCGGATGTCGTTCCGGAGGAAATGACATTTCCGTACTCGTCCGTTTCAGCGGTCGTACCGGAAGAGATGACATTTCCGTACTCGTCCGTCTCAGCGGTCGTTCCGGAAGAGATGACATTTCCGTACTCATCTGTCTCCGTTGTCTCTGATTTTTCTTTAATCAGAGCTGCGTTTCTTCCGTTTTCCACATCTTCTCTGGTCAGTTCCAGCTCCTGAAGCAGCTCATCTGTGATCTCTTCCGTCTGTGGAATGTTCAGATACGGAAGCACTTCCATCATGATCTTTCTGGAAATGATCATAGAGTAACCACCAGTTTCCTGATTTTCAACGTTTGGCTCATCGACAACAACATACACTGTAAGCTGCGGATCATCCACCGGTGCACATCCGATGAAAGATACCAGATATTTTCCTTCCCAACGTGTTCCGGTCTCCGGATTGATCTTCTCTGCAGTACCTGTTTTACCTGCCACACGGTAGCCCGGCACTCTTGCTTTTTTTCCGGTACCATCCAGAACAGTCTGCTCCATGGCACTTAACACAAAATCTGCATTTTTCGTGGATACCGGCTGACGCAGAAGGACCGGATTGATATTCTTTACCACTCCGCCGTTATCATCCAGGATCTGCTTTACCATATGCGGCTCATAATAATATCCTCCGTTTACCACTGCATTAAATGCCGCATATTCCTGGATCATCGTGCTGGTAAAAGTCTGACCGAAGGTATTGGTCGCCAGCTCTACCTCGTGCATGCTGTCCCTGTCATACAGTACACCGGTACTTTCATTCGGAAGGTCGATCCCTGTCCGGCTTCCGAAATTAAACAGTCTCTGGTATTTCAGGAATGGTGTGATCTGCATTTTCATTCCGATCTGCATCATCGCATCGTTACAGGAATTTTTGATAACATCACTTAACGTCTCATTTCCATGACCGTAAATATTATCACATTTGATTTCTGTATCGGTGACAAATTCTCCACCGTCACAGACGTAGGTAGCATCTGTCGTGATCGCACCCATCTCCAGTGCCGATGCTACCACGATCGGTTTAAACGTAGAGCCAGGCTCAAAACTTTCGGATACGCAGTAATTGTACCATTTCTCATTCAGAGCATCTGATTTTTCTTCCTCTGTCATGGATTTCAGCTCTGCGTCCGTATACTTGTCGCTTAAATCGTCCGGATCCGTGAGGTCAAATCCGTGGTTGCTCGCCATCGCATAAATCTCGCCGTTCTGCGGATTTCCGACGATGACACCAATGTTTTTCGCACCTTTGCCGTCCTCGGCATCTTTGCCGTACTCTGCATCAAATTCAGCGATGTACTTTTCCACAACCTGCTGGATGTTGATATCCAGGGTGGAAACGATTGTATTTCCATTGGTCGGTTCAACGATCGTCCTCTGCAGGTCGGAGTTCTCATCCAGATAACCGAACTCTCTGCCGTCTGTTCCGCCCAAGACATCTGTGTAGTAAGATTCCAGCCCGCTTGCACCGCCGGAATTGCTTCCGACTCCGATCACATTGCTCGCAAGTGTTTTCAGCGGATAATCCCGGACGTAATCTTCTTCAAACCAGACACCCTGAACACACCGCCGCCTTGCAAGGTCTGTCTTGGTATACTCCTTTTCAGAATCGATTTCCGTATAGTCCTCAAATGTCTGCTTTTCTTCCAGAGAAATGCCCTTTTTCAGAACCTGATACCGACTCCCGGATGTTGACGGATCAGTGATCATTGAACGAAGCTCTGCTTCATCCAGACCTAATGTTTTCACAAGTGCATCGATCGTCGGTTCGATGTAATCAATTTCCTGCTCTTTCAGCTTTGCCTGTTCTTCTTCATCACCACCGTTTACCGCTACACAGTCGAGAATGACATTATAGACCTTTTCACTTTTTGCAAACACATTTCCATTGCGATCCTGGATCTCTCCGCGTTTGTATGGAACCTGTGCTACATTACTGTAACTTCCTCTGCCTGCACTTCCCTTGATCTTGTAGGTTGCAGCGATTTTGTAATAATAAGTATTTCCGCTTGTTACATCTTTATCCGTATAAGTCAGTGTCGCACCGGATGAGATCGCAGCGATCTTCTCAAATCCACTGTTTGACTTGTCGCTCCGGTAAATATCATACCCCTGTGCTTTTGAAACTTTCTTCCAGCCAAGTGTGACCTGATTTTTGCTGTTACT
>ENA-ORCM01002851-ORCM01002851.1-human-gut-metagenome-genome-assembly--contig:-NODE-2851-length-11947-cov-27.021820_pt1 | contig 11947 bp, 7 predicted proteins | sample MGYA00242906_ERZ507928 | MGnify/ENA primary metagenome ERZ507928 (study PRJEB26167, sample SAMN06115497) | human gut metagenome | host: Homo sapiens | place: China:Shanxi | collected 2015-05-07...
AATAATGAATAAGTAATAATGATGGTGGACCGCCGTGCCTGCGGCACGGCTCAAAAAAAGCCAAGGTCGCAGCAAACATCAGACTGAGCCCCCATTAAAAGGCTGTATCTATTTTATTTGCGCGCGCGGCGCGCACACCAACATTTTTGATTATTCTTTATTCTCTATTCATTACAATAACACCGGAGGTTTTCTTATGCCCCAACTTTGGCAGGGACGTTCCAGCAAAGCGGTGGACAGCCGCGTGAACGACTTTAACTCTTCCATCCGCTTTGATGCGCGGATGATCGAACAGGATATCCACGGCAGCATGGTACACTCTGCTATGCTGGGCAAGCAGGGCATCATCTCCCAGCAGGATGTGGACGATATCCACAAGGGCCTGCAATCCATTTTGAACGATCTGCACAGCGGCGTGTTGGAGATTGACCCCAATGCCGAGGATGTGCACACCTTTGTGGAGCAGACTCTGACCGCCCGCGTGGGCGATGCTGGCAAGCGGCTGCACACCGGCCGCAGCCGCAACGACCAGGTTGCGCTGGATATCCGCCTGAACCTGCGGGAAGCATCGCTCCACTTGCAGGGACAGATCAAGGAATTGATCCTGACCATCTGCGACCAGGCAGAAAAATCTTCTTCCTATGTTATGCCCGGTTACACCCATCTGCAGCGTGCCCAGCCGGTCACCTTTGGCCACCAGCTGATGGCTTACGCCTGGATGCTGCTGCGCGACCTGGGCCGCATGCAGGACGCCACCGCCCGCATGGACGCTGAGTGCCCGTTGGGTTCCGGCGCTCTGGCTGGCACCACCTACCCGCTGGACCGTTTTTATACGGCACAGGAGCTGGGCTTTGCTGCTCCCTGCGGCAACTCGATTGATGGCGTATCTGACCGCGATTTCTGCATTGAGCTGACCAGCGCCATGGCCACCTGCATGATGCACCTGTCCCGCCTTTCGGAAGAGATCATCCTGTGGTGCAGCTGGGAGTTCAAGTTCATTGAACTGGACGATGCCTTTACCACCGGCTCGTCCATCATGCCCCAGAAGAAGAACCCCGACGTTACCGAACTCATCCGCGGCAAGACCGGCCGGGTGTACGGCGACCTGAACACCCTGCTGGTGATGATGAAGGGTCTGCCGCTGGCCTACAACAAGGATATGCAGGAGGACAAGGAGGCCATCTTTGATGCAGTGGACACCTTGGAGCTCTGCCTCAAGACCATCACCCCCATGCTGGATACCATGAAGACCCTGCCCGCCAATATGCGCCGCGCCGCCGCAAAGGGCTTTATCAACGCCACTGACTGCGCCGACTACCTGACCAAGAAGGGAATGCCCTTCCGGGATGCCTACAAGCTGACCGGCTGCATGGTGTCGGACTGCATTGCCGCCGACAAAACACTGGAAGAGCTGACCCTGACCCAGTTCCAGAGTTACAGCCCGCTGTTTGAGGCCGATATCTATGATGCCATCGACCTTGTGCACTGCTGCGAGGGACGCACCAGCTACGGCGGCCCCAGCGCCGCCAGCGTAGAAAAGCAGATCGTGCTGGCAACGGCACGGCTGGACGCATGGGAGGAGGAAAACGCATGAAGGTAAAGGTGTTTATTGATGGCTCTTCCGGCACCACCGGCCTGCGCATCGCCGACCGTCTGGCCGAGCGGCCGGAGATCGAGCTGCTGTCCATCTCTGCCGAAGGGCGCAAGGACGTGCACGAGCGGGCAAAGGTCATCAATTCTGCCGACCTTGCCTTCCTCTGCCTGCCGGATGCGGCTTCTAAAGAAGTCATGCCCCTGCTGCGCCCGGACGTGAAGGTGCTGGACACCTCCACTGCCTTCCGAACCGATGCCGCATGGGACTACGGCTTCCCGGAGCTGAAGGGACAGAAGGAAAAAATTCAGAACTCTTACCGCGTGGCAGTGCCCGGCTGCTATGCCAGCGGCTTTATCAGCATCGCCCGCCCGCTGGTGGAGCTGGGGCTGGTGCCGCAAAGCTACCCCTTCAGCTGCACCGGCATCTCCGGCTACTCCGGCGGCGGCAAAAAGATGATCGCGGACTACGAAAGCCCCGACCGCCCGGCGCACAGCAAGCTGGATGCGCCCAAAAGCTACGGCCTGAGCCTTGGCCACAAGCACCTGCCGGAGATGCAGAAGATCAGCGGCCTTGCGCACACGCCGATGTTCGTGCCAGTGGTGTGCGACTACTACTGCGGGATGCAGGTGCTGGTGCCGCTGGATCTTACCCTTGCGGGCACTACTGCCGAGGTCGTGGCTGCCGCCCTTGCGGATTACTACAAGGACGCCGCCACCGTGAAGGTGCACGGCCTGAACGAGCCGCTGCCGGAAAACGGCCTGTACTCCAATGCCATGGCGGGCACCGACCGCATGGAACTGTACCTGACCGTGAACGCCGCCGGAGACCAGATGATGCTGGTCTCGCTGTTTGATAATCTGGGCAGGGGCTCCTCCGGTGCCGCCGTCCAGTGCATGAACCTGATGCTGGGTCTGGAAGAGACCAAAGGGTTGGAATAAGAAAACCCTCTCAGTCACCTGACGGTGACAGCTCCCCCGAAGGGGGAGCTTTTGGCAAAAAAGATAACGTTTCCCTCTTACTGAAAAGCTCCCCCCTCGGGGGAGCTGGCAATGCCGCAAGGCATTGACTGAGAGGGGTCGTCCTGTGGGAAAGGAAAATCGTTATGCAGTATAAGGAAATTGCGGGCGGCATCTGCGCGCCCAAGGGCTTTGCCGCCGCCGGTGTCCATTGCGGCATCCGGGCAAATCACAGCGAAAAATACGATCTGGCACTCATCAAGGCCGAGGTGCGCTGCGCCGCTGCGGGCGTGTACACCACCAACAAGGTCTGCGGTGCGCCCATCAAGGTGGACCGCGCCCATCTGGCCGATGGCTATGCACAGGCCATTGTGGTAAACAGCGGCAACGCCAACACCTGCGCCGCCAACGGCGTGGCGCTGGCCGAGGAGTGCTGCGCACTGGTGGGCAAGGCGCTGAACATGGACGCAAAGGACGTTCTGCCCGCCTCCACCGGCGTCATCGGTCAGCCTATGGTCATCGACCCCTTTGCCCGGGGCATCCCGGCGGCAGCGGAAAAGCTGGCTGCCACCGCGCAGGGCAGCACGGACGCTGCCACCGCCATCATGACCACCGACACCCATAAAAAAGAATACGCCATCCAGTTCGAGCTGGGCGGCAAGGTGTGCACCGTGGGTGCCATCGGCAAGGGCAGCGGCATGATCGCCCCCAATATGGCTACCATGCTGGCGTTCTACACCACGGACGCCGCCGTCTCGCCCGCGCTGCTGGAAAAGGCGCTCAAGACCGTTGTGCCCGGCACCTATAACCAGATGAGCGTGGATCTGGACACCTCCACCAACGATACCCTTATCATTATGGCGTCCGGTCTGGCGGGCAACCCGGAGATCTGCGAAGAGAACGCGGACTACGCCGCCTTTGTGGCAGCGCTGACCGCCATTGCAGAGCACATGTGCGCCGAGCACGCCGGAGACGGCGAGGGTGCTACCCACCTGATCACCTGCGAAGTGACCCATGCGCCCGACCTGAAAACTGCCCGCGCCGTCAGCCGCAGCGTGGTCTGCTCCAACCTGTTCAAGGCGGCGGTCTTTGGCCGCGATGCCAACTGGGGACGCATCCTGTGCGCCATCGGCTACACCCCCGGGGACTTCTCCATTGATAAGGTCTGCGTCTGGCTCTCCAGCAAGGCGGGCGAGGTGTATGTGTGCGAGAACGCCGCCTACCACCCGTACAGCGAGGATGAAGCCGCCAAGGTGCTGGCAGAGCACGATATTCTGGTCAAGGTGGATATGGGCACCGGCGAGGCAAGCGCCAAGGCATGGGGCTGTGACCTGACCTACGACTATGTGAAGATCAACGGCGATTACAGAACCTGACAGGAGCGCGAAACAGATGAAAAACGAAGAAATGGCGCGGCTTTTTTCGGAGGCCACCCCTTATATCCAGAAGTACCATGGCAGGACCATGGTCATCAAGTACGGCGGCAACGCCATGATCAACGAGACGCTGAAAAACGCCGTGATGAACGACCTTGTCACCCTGACGCTGCTGGGCGTGCGGGTGGTGCTGGTGCACGGCGGCGGCCCTGCCATCAACGAGATGCTGAAAAAGGTGGGCGTGGAAAGCCACTTTGCAAACGGTCTGCGGGTGACGGACGATGCCACCATGGAGATTGTGCAGCAGGTGCTGGCCGGTAAGGTGAACAAAGACCTTGTGGCAAAGCTGCGCGGGCGCGGCGTGGGTCTGTGCGGCATGGACGGACAGATGCTCCGCTGCACCGAGCTGGACCCGCAGCTGGGGCATGTGGGCGAGATCGTCCATGTGGACGCTACTCTGATCGAAAGCCTGCTGGACGGCGGCTTTATCCCGGTGATCGCCACCGTGGGCATGGACGACCTTGGGCAGGCGTACAACGTCAACGCGGATACCGCCGCTGCGCAGATCGCCATTGCCCTCAAGGCGGAAAAGCTGGTATCCATGACCGATATCGCAGGTCTGCTGCGGGATAAGGAGGACGAGACCACCCTTATCCCCGAGGTGGAGGTGACCGAGATCGAGGGCTACAAGTCCGCCGGTATCATTGCGGGCGGCATGATCCCCAAGATCGGCGGCATGGCGGATGCCATCTATCAGGGCGTGCACGAGGCTGTTATCATTGATGGCCGCGTGCCGCACTCCATCCTGCTGGAACTGTTCTCTGACCGCGGCTCCGGTACCCGCTTCTACCGCCGCAGCCATCGCGAATAAAAAGATTGCGCAAGCGAAAAAGCAGTATTATAATAGAAAAAACGCTCCCTCCGGGGGAGCGGCGCATGCGCGGAACTTCTATTCACAGGAGGTACACCTATGGATTCTGAAAAAGTCATCAAGCGGGACAACGAGTACGTCCTGCACACCTATAACCGCAGCCCCATCGTGCTGGAAAAGGGGCACGGGCTGTACGCCGAGGGCCCCGAGGGACAGAAGTATCTGGACTTCACAAGCGGCATCGGGGTGAACAGCCTTGGCTACTGCGACCTTGCATGGGCAGAGGCCGTGTCCCAGCAGGCACACAAATTGCAGCACACCTCTAACCTGTACTACACTGCACCCTGCGGCAAGCTGGCGAAAAAGCTGTGCAAGCGCACCGGCATGAGCAAAGTTTTCTTCGGCAACTCCGGCGCTGAAGCCAACGAGGGTGCTATCAAGGCCGCCCGCAAGTACAGCGTAGACCACTATGGTAAAGACCGCTACAACGTCATCACGCTGGTCAACAGCTTCCATGGCCGCACCCTTGCCACCCTGACCGCCACCGGGCAGGAGGTGTTCCACAACTACTTCGGTCCCTTCAACGAGGGCTTCCAGTACGTCCCGGCGGGGGATATCGAAGCGCTGCGGGAACTGGTAGACCGCCACACCTGCGCCGTGATGATGGAACTGATTCAGGGCGAGGGCGGCGTGATGGCGCTGGACCCGGACTATGTACAGGCCGTGCGCGCTTTGTGCGACGAAAAAGACCTTGTGCTCATCGTGGATGAGGTGCAGACCGGCGTGGGCCGCACCGGCACCTTCCTGTGCTGTGAGCACTATAACCTCAAGCCGGACATCGTCACCCTTGCCAAGGGGCTGGGCGGCGGCTTGCCCATCGGCGCGGTGCTGATGAATGAAAAGGTAGCCGAGGGCATGGGCCCCGGCACCCACGGCTCTACCTTTGGCGGCAACCCGGTGGTCTGCGCCGGTGCCAACGTGGTGGTGGACCGTCTGGACCAGAGCTTCCTTGCACAGGTCAGCGAGCGTGCCGTACAGCTGCGCACTGGTCTGGCAAAGCTGCCCCACGTCAAGAACATTTCCGGCATCGGCCTGATGGTGGGCATCGAATTCTTTGATGTACAGGCTGCGGATGTGCTGGCTGCCTGCCGTGAAAAGGGCCTGCTGGTGCTCACCGCAAAGACCCGGCTGCGTCTGCTGCCGCCGCTGACCGTCTCCGAACACGAAGTAGACATGGCGCTGGAGGTGCTGGCCGAGGTGCTGGGCACGATGGAGCCGACGGCTCCGAAGGAGCAGGCATGAAAAATCTGCTGAAAATGAGCGACCTTTCCCCCGCCGAGCTGACCCACATTCTGGATGTGGCAGACCAGCTGAAAGCGGACTGCAAGGCGGGCCGCACCGCCCCGCTGCTGGCGGGCAAAAGCGTGGCGCTGCTGTTCTCTAAGGCATCCACCCGCACCCGCACCAGCTTTGAGGTGGGCGTGTACCAGATGGGCGGTCTTGGCAACTACATGAACACCGCCGAATTGCAGGCCGGGCGGGGCGAGCCCCTGCGGGACACCGCCCGGGTGCTGGGGCGCTACTACGACTGCGCCGTCTGGCGCACCTACCGGCAGCGGGACTTGGAGGAACTGGCGGAGCTTTCCGGCATTCCGGTGATCAACGGCCTTACCGACTACGCCCATCCCTGTCAGGTGCTGGCGGACCTGATGACCATTCGGGAGCGCCGGGGCACGCTGGCAGGGCTGAAGCTCTGCTTTGTGGGCGACGGCAGCAACATGGCAAACAGCCTGATCGTGGGCGGCCTTTTGGCGGGGATGCAGGTGTCCTGCGTCTGTCCTCCGGGCTACCGCCCGGCAGCGGATGTGCTGATGTTTGCCCACAAATACGGCGATGCCTTCCACCTGACCACTGACCCCGCCGAGGGCTTGCGGGGCGCGGACATCGTAGCTACCGCCGCGTGGAACACCACCGCCCCCGGCACCGCCGAGAGCGAGCAGCGTCTGCGGGATTTTGTGGGCTTCCAGCTCACCGGCCGTCTGCTGGAAAACGCCAAGCCGGACGCGCTGGTGCTGCACTGTCTGCCCGCCCACCGGGGCGAGGAAATCTCCACCGCCCTGTTCGAGCAGCACGCGGACGAGATCTTTGACGAGGCAGAGAACCGTCTCCACGTCCAGAAAGCCGTGCTGGCGGTGCTGCTGGCGGGCAAGTAAAACGGTTTTGAATGCGCTCTGCGTTGCTTCGCGCATAAATGGCGGAAAACATATTTTTACTGCAGTTCCGAAACGCCTGCGGGCGTTTCGGAACTGCTTTTTTATGGGAGAAAAGCATACCCCCCCCCGTATCGTGATTTTACCCATAATTTTGCACCATTTTTTGGCAGGTATTGTCCGCAAAAACGCTTTATTTCCTTGAAGTTTCGTGCTATACTCAACTTGGCGTTTTTGTCCGTTCCGGCTGTTCCGTTTGGGGGTATAGCCGGACAAATCAACCGACAAAGGAGAGGATATCATGAAAAAACGCATTCTGAGCATGATACTGGCACTCAGTATGATGCTCTCTATCCTCCCTGTGTCCGCATTTGCAGATGCAGGGGCGGGGCTTTCTTCCGCGGCAGCGGAAGAGACCAACAGCATCACTTATAGCTCGCAAAGCGACTATGAGGATGTTGGTACGAACGCGGAAACGCAAAATCAAGTGGTCAAGATCAAGTTTGGCGATGCCGGTCTGCCCAAGGCAGCAGCCGGTACCGGCTGGAGCTACACCGATGCCGGCAAGATGCTGACCATTAACGGCGTTGGAAATGCAAAAACAGAGTACATTCTGGACGGCACGGTCAACTGCACTGTGTTCCTTAACAATGCATACGGCGCCACCGTGTATCTGCTGGATGGTACAGTTAAAGGCACGCTTCGGATCGCCGCCAGCAGTCTCCCCGGCGTCTATGTTCTTGGCGGCAGCTACGCCGATGTGCAACTGTTCACCGGCACCATTGAGGGCGGCACCTATGATAAGCTGGTGCAGAACGACGGCGAGATCAAGGGCGGCTTTTTCCGCGATATCTCCGGCCTGAGCGCCAGCACGCAGCAGCAGGCACACAAGCTGACCCTGCCGGAGAACTGCACCCTGAACGGCCGGAAGGAAACCGGGGATATCTATATCGTCAATTCCGGCACCGAGAGAAACCTGAAGCTGGTGGTGGAAAGCGACACCTCCTGCGAGGGCTGGGCGGTAGCTACTACCAGTGACAACGGCGGCGTTATGACCCTGCCCGCAGGCGTTACCGACTATAACTTCCCACGCAAGGGCAACGTCATTGCCATTGTCTCCATCAGCGAAGACGGCAGAGAGCTCTCTGCCAGCTTTGGTGCGATCCCAGGCAATGCCCCCATGAAGCTGGTCACGATCCAGTCCATGAGCAAGGAACTGCGCTTTACCAATGAGGGTCTGCCCGACCTGACCGATGTGGCCTGCGTGGAAAGCCTGGACGAGGGCGAACATAAGCTTCAGGCCTACCTGTGCCGTAACTGGACCTATGCCTGCTATCCCAACATGCTTAATTCGAGGGGCGTTCTGATGATGGCAGATCAGGGCGGCAGAGAGATCAATTTCAAAGCGCTGAGCCCTGCCCCCATCAACTGCGCGGTTCAGCTGACCAATGCCACCATTACGGACGCAGCGTTTGGCGAAAAGGGCGCTCTGGCGCTTACCAGCGGCAAGATCACCGGCGGCATCTATCCCGATGCTAGCGTTGGCGTTGGCACGACAGACGATACCGACAAGGTCGAGATCACCGGCGGTGTCTTTGACTCCCTGTCCTGCTACGGCGAGTGCACCATTTCCAATGCAGTTATTCTGGACTGCATGTTCAGTACCTTTTTCGATAACAGCAAGTTTGCCGTTTCTAATACCGTGTTTGGTGCGCTGCCTGACGACCTTGAGGGTGCACTGAAAGCCGGGCAACAGCTCAGCAAGCTGACCGTGCGCAACGGCGATGTTGTTGCGATGAACGGCAGAAATCTGACCCTTTCCACCAAGACCATCTATCTGGTGGGCAAGGGCAGCGCAGAGCTTACCCTGAACACCAAGGTGCGGAGCATCAACGAGGAGGCAGTTGAAAACTATAACGCCAATACCTCTGCCGAGGGCAAGGTGCTGCGCATTACCGGCAACAATGACGGCAAGGATATTCTGGTGAACAAGTCCACCGATGTAAGCGACCTCATGCCTCTGCGCATTACCGAAGAGGGTCTGCCCGACCTGACCGAGGTGGAGCCCAAGGAGATAACCGGCGGGGGCATGAAGACCACCCTCTATGAGGGTCTGGGTTGGAAGTACGCCACCAGGACCTACAAGGATAAGGGCGAGGACGGTACGCAAATTACCGAGTCGCTGATCCTTATCACCAGCCCGGACGGCAGCCCGGTAGACCTGACCTCGCGTGAGATCAACCCCTCTCAGGCGGCGCTGAAGAGCAATGGCATCACGCTGCAGGACGTGACGGTTACCAATATGCATGCCGATGCTCCGGTCGAGCTCAATAACGCCGTTATTGAAAGCGGATACTTCCACAAGGAAGTCTCCCTCGACGATACCAGCGCCATCACCGGCGGCGTGTTCGACGCAACGGTCGAACTGAGAGAAAACGCTAAGATCACCGCCGGTGTGTTCCACGATATCAAGCTGCCAGACCATGCCTCGGAGGCAGCGGTCATCAAGAACGCCGTGATCCTTGGCAGCCTGACGGGTAATCACAGCAAGGCCGCTGTTTCCGATACGGTGAGCCTTAGCCCCATCGACAGCGCATACCTTGCCGCCGGTCAGCAGCAGAGCAAGCTGCGTAACATGGACGGTGTTGTGACCGAAGTCAACAGCAATCCCGTGGCAGATGCAGCCGCTGTTTACTGCATTGGCGAAGCCGGGATGGTGCTTACCTTCAGCAAGTCGGTCAAGGACATCAACGGCAAGCCTGTCAGCGCTTATACGGGCGCTTCCCTTTCTGATAACGGCAAGACTCTGATCCTTAGCGGCCGCAATGACGGTAAGGATATTGTGGTAAACCAGACCGGCGAAACCACCGAAAAGCCGAAGTTTACCGTGACTGTGTACGGCGAAACTGGCGAAATTGTCGATAGTCCGAAATACGCTGAGGGCGAAGAGGTCAGCATCACCGCACCCAAGTTGGATGGCTACACCTTCACCGAGTGGTATGCGGGTGGTGTGCCCGCTGGTACGGTTACTACCAACGAGACCATCACCTTTAAGATGCCCGCAAAGGACGTCATCCTGCAGCCGCTGTATGAGGAGACCACCGTCCCCGCAAAGAAGTACGTCCTGAATGTGGACGGAAAAGTTACGGAGCACGTTGAGGGCGAAGAGATCAGCGTTACCGCAGACGAGAAGAAGGGCTACACTCCCAGATGGGAGGCGGATGGTGTGCCCGCAGGTACAGATCTTACCGGCAAGACCGTCACCTTTAAGATGCCCGCAAATGACGTTTACCTGTACCTGAATTATGACGTGAACGCCCCCCAGAAGTATACTTTGACCGTGAAGAATGAGAACGGTGAGAACAGTAGGGTAGAACAGCACGAGGCGAACGAGCTGATCCAGACCATCATTGCCCCCGAGAAGTATGGCTACACCTTTACCGGTTGGAAAGTAGAGGGCCAGCTGCCCGATGGTACGGATACCAGCAGCGCAATGCTCAGCTTCAGAATGCCCGCGAACAATGTTACCCTGACCCCGCAGTACGCCAAGAAGTACAGCGTGACCGTGAACGGTGTGAAGCAGGGAAGCTACTTTGAGGGCGATGATGTCACGATTGAGGCACCGAAGTATGAGGGCCTCACCTTCGCTGGTTGGGTGCATACGGAGGGTCTGCCCGATGGCACGGACACTACCGGCAATACCATCACCTTTAAGATGCCCGCAAACGATGTGACGGTTTACGCAAATCTTATCCAGACTCCTCCCACTCCGGAACCCGATCCGGAGCCCGAGACCTTTGCGCTGAAGGTCACCGATGCAAAGGTCACCCTGAAGGACGGCGGCGCTGTTGCCGACCTGACAGCTGTACCTGTGGGTACAGAGCTGGTTGTCACCGCAGATGCAGACACCGATACCAGCGTGTTCAAGAAATGGAACTGCACCGGCATGGAGCTGACCAAGGAGCAGAGCACTAACCGTGTGCTGGAGTTCACCATGCCTGACCATGATGTGGATCTGATGGCTGAGTTTGAAGTTCCTGCTCCCACTCCTGATCCTAAGCCGGACCCGAACCCGGATCCGAACCCGAACCCCGATCCGAACCCGGATCCGAACCCGAACCCGAACCCGAACCCCGATCCGAACCCGGATCCGAATCCGAACCCGAACCCGAACCCGAATCCGAACCCGAATCCCACCCCGAATCCGGATCCCACTCCTACTCCTACCCCCGATCCGGATCCCGCTCCCGCACCCAGCGATGACGGAAGCGCTGCAGTGATTGTGGCGGCAACCGCTGTGGGCGGTGTAGCCGTTGGCGTGGGCGCCTACATGGTAGGCACTACCGTCTACCTGAAGAGCGTTCTGCCCGAGGGTGTGGCGATCCCCGCTAACCGCCAGCAGCTGGCAGTTGCACTGTGGACCGCCGCAGGCAAGCCCGCTACCCAGAGTACTGCACTGTTCAACGATGTGGCAGCCGATGCCGCAGAGCTGCAGGCTATCCGCTGGGCAGTGGATACTGGCCTGATGTCCGCACAGGACGGCAGCTTCAAGCCCGGCAGCCGCGTAAGCCGCTTGGAGGTCATCCGCACTTGGAAGAACTACCAGAAGCGTGGCTAAAACCGCTGCCCATTAACCCCTTATAACCCCGCAGGGACTGCCGCACAGCGCTGTGCGGCAGTCCTTTTTTTGCGTCCCAAAAGGGTGCGCAAGGGCTTTTTGGGGGCTTTTTAGGGCGATTCGATGCATTTCAAGGGCCATTCACGCAGAAATGCTCCACTTTTGCCGCCGTTCGTGGTATACTACAAGCACAGAGCAGTACTCTGTTCAATATGCCATTCCCATAATTCCTATAGAGCAGAAAACCGTCCGGTAACCGCAAACCGGGCGGTTTTCTGTTTTTTGCGGGTGCGTCCGGCGCACCGGGTCGTTTCAGCGCATT
>ENA-ORCM01002852-ORCM01002852.1-human-gut-metagenome-genome-assembly--contig:-NODE-2852-length-11944-cov-3.065560_pt1 | contig 11944 bp, 10 predicted proteins | sample MGYA00242906_ERZ507928 | MGnify/ENA primary metagenome ERZ507928 (study PRJEB26167, sample SAMN06115497) | human gut metagenome | host: Homo sapiens | place: China:Shanxi | collected 2015-05-07...
TCCGGAGATACTTAAGTATAGCTTAACATAACGGAGATATCGGAGAGTGAAAACAAATGGTCAGACGAGGAGATATTTATTACGCAGATCTAAGCCCCGTGGTCGGATCAGAGCAGGGAGGGATACGACCTGTCCTGGTTATCCAGAATAATATCGGAAACCGGCACAGCCCTACGATCATCTGTGCGGCGATCACTTCAAAAATGAATAAAGCGAAACTTCCGACGCATATCGAGATCAGTACGAGGGATTATAATATAGTAAAAAATTCTGTGATCCTGTTAGAGCAGATCCGTACAATCGACAAGCAGCGACTGAAAGAATATGTATGTCATATAGATTCTGCAATGATGAAAAAAGTAGACGAGGCGATCTGTGTCAGCCTGAATCTGCCTACATAAGACAGGAACGTGGACTTTACAGATGAGAAAAAGCGTGGTAAACTTATTAAGATAATGCTCTGGTTGCGGAGAGCAGGAGGAAGTACAAGTCTTAATTGATTTAAGTCAGATAGAAAAGGAGAATGAAAGTATGTCAGGACATTCTAAATTTGCGAATATTAAGCACAAAAAAGAGAAGAATGACGCAGCAAAGGGAAAGATATTTACAAAGATCGGCCGTGAGCTTGCGATTGCAGTAAAAGAGGGTGGAAGTGCTGATCCGGTGAATAATAGCAGACTTCGTGATGTGATCGCAAAGGCAAAAGCGAACAATATGCCGAATGATACGATCGAAAGAAATATCAAGAAAGCAGCCGGGGAAGGTTCCGCAGATAATTATGAGCGTATTACATATGAGGGATATGGTCCGAACGGAACAGCCATCATCGTAAAGACTCTGACGGATAATAAGAACCGTACAGCATCAAATGTAAGAAATGCGTTTACAAAGGGAGCTGGAAATGTCGGAACTCCGGGATGTGTATCTTTTATGTTTGATGAAAAGGGACAGATTATTATCGATAAAGAAGAGTGTGATATGGACTCAGATGATCTGATGATGCTTGCACTGGATGCGGGTGCTGAAGATTTTAATGAAGAAGAGGACAGCTACGAAGTGCTTACTTCACCGGAGGATTTCAGTGATGTACGTCTGAAGCTGGAAGAGGAGGGAATTGCGATGGCTTCTGCGGAAGTTACGATGATTCCTCAGACTTATGTTGACCTTACAAAAGAAGAGGATATCAAGAACATCCAGAAGACACTGGATCTGCTTGATGAAGATGATGATGTGCAGGATGTATATCATAACTGGAATGAATAAATAACCTACTAAAAAGATATGGAGCAAGCTGAAATTGACAGCCTGCTCCATTTTTTAAGAAAATTTCAAGGAGGAAGAGGAAATGAGCAATTACAGAATTGAGACAAAGTGTGTGCAGTCAGGATATGAACCGGGAAATGGAGAGCCAAGAGTTCTTCCAATTTATCAGAGTACTACATTCCGTTATACCAGCAGTGAGCAGATGGGACGTTTATTTGACCTGGAAGAATCCGGTTATTTTTACACAAGACTGCAGAATCCGACGAATGATGCAGTAGCAGCAAAGATCTGTGATCTGGAAGGCGGAGCAGCGGCAATGCTGACTTCATCCGGTCAGGCAGCTAATTTTTATGCCATTATGAATATTGCAGAAGAGGGAGATCATATTGTATGTGCATCTGCCCTGTATGGCGGAACATATAACCTTTTTGCTCATACAATCCGTAAAATGGGTGTGACGGCTACTTTTGTTGATCCAGACTGCACGGAAGAAGAACTGGAAGCAGCATTTCAGGATAATACAAAGGCAGTATTTGGAGAGACGATTGCAAATCCGGCACTGGTCGTTCTGGATTTTGAAAAATTTGCAAAGGCGGCACATAAGCATGGGGTTCCGTTTATCGTAGATAATACATTTGCTACCCCGATCAACTGCCGTCCGTTTGAGTGGGGGGCTGATATTGTGACGCATTCCACAACAAAGTATATGGATGGTCATGCAACATGTGTAGGCGGTGCGATTGTTGACAGCGGTAATTTTGACTGGGCTGCTTACGGAGATAAATTTGCCGGACTGACAACACCGGATGAGACTTACCATGGAATCATCTATACAGAAAAATTTGGAAAAGGTGCTTATATCACAAAAGCAACTTCCCAGTTGATGAGAGATTTAGGATCGATCCAGTCACCGCAGAATGCATTTCTCCTGAATCTTGGACTGGAGAGTCTGCATCTGCGTATGCCAAGACATTGTGAAAATGCAATTAAGATGGCGGAATATCTGCAGGGACATGAAAAAGTAGCATGGGTAAACTGCCCGTCGTTACCTGGCAATAGGTATTATGATCTGACGCAGAAATATATGCCGAATGGAAGCTGTGGTGTCATCACTTTTGGATTAAAGGGTGGAAGAGAAGCTGCCGTGAAAATGATGGATAAGCTGAAACTGGTTGCTATTGTGACGCATGTGGCAGATGCAAGAAGCTGTGTCTTGCATCCGGCAAGTCATACACACAGACAGATGAATGAGCAGGAACTTCTGGAGGCAGGAGTACAGCCGGATCTGATCCGCTTCAGTCTTGGAATTGAAAATATTGAAGACATGATCGCTGATGTCAAGCAGGCTTTGGAAGATTAATAACGATGAGAAGGTACAAGTGTAAATTGGATACATTTGTATCTTCTTTTTTATACCGGGGTATGAAGGAAAAACTGACAGTGGCAGAGTGTCTATACAGATCGTATGTTCCGCCCCGGACTGTTGTATGTATTCCTACATATTTATTATAAATCTGTTCATACTATGGTTCAGAACTTGCAGGAGGTGGAATCTATGGGAACAGAAAAAATGGATACAAAACAGGAGCAGAGAAATAAGGAAAATGAAGAGATCCGCGAAATGGGGACGATGGAACTGAGAAAAAAGGGAAACCCGTATGGGATTCAGCTTCTGACGATCATCGGTGAGATTGAAGGACATGAGAATGTATCTGGAAATACAAAGGCTACAAAGTATGAACATTTGCTCCCGCGGCTTGCGGAGGCAGAAGAAAATGATGAGATCGAAGGAGTACTGATCCTTTTAAACACAATGGGCGGGGATGTAGAAGCCGGACTTGGAATTGCAGAAATGATTGCATCCCTTGGAAAACCGACCGTATCACTGGTCCTTGGAGGAAGTCATTCTATCGGAGGACCGTTGGCTGTATCTGCAGACTATTCTTTTATTGTCCCGTCAGGCACGATGATTATTCATCCGGTGCGTTCGTCTGGAATGTTCATCGGAGTGATCCAGAGTTATCGAAATATGGAGCGTACCCAGGACCGCATTACCCGCTTCATTGCGACCCATTCTCATATCTCCCAGGAACGGATCGTGGAGCTGATGCTGGATTCAACGCAGCTCGTGAAAGATGTGGGGACAATGCTGGAGGGAGAGGAGGCTGTCAGAGAGGGAATGATCGATGAAGTGGGAGGGATTCATGAAGCGTTTCAGAAACTTCATGAACTGATCGATGAGGAGAGAAGAAAAAAGAAGCAGGAAAAACCGGATCATTTTTTTGATGACACTAAAAAAAATTGATGGTATACTAAAATAAGTATGTGAAAATAAGGGGGAATTATATGGCTGCGAAGTCAACAAAAGGAAAGAAGAATACAAAAAGTACGGCAAAGAAGACGCAGCAGAAATCCGGACAAAGTCAGAACCGGGATGAGATCAGAGGGGAGATCATCATTCTGGGACTGCTTGCAGTGTGTATCCTTCTTGTCCTCAGTAATTTTGGACTGGGTGGAATTGTAGGCAAGACGGTGTCATCGGTATTTTTTGGCATTTTCGGATTTATGGCATATTTTCTGCCGTTTATCTTATTTGGAGCAGTTGCATTTGGAATTTCCAATAAGGGAAATTCCCATGCTTACATAAAATTAGGAGCAGTTGCTGCATTATTTCTGATCCTGTGCGGAATGATTGAGCTTTTGTTCCATCCATACGATAAGAATGCAACATTATTTTCTTATTATGTCACATCCAGTGAGCATAAGAATGCAGGAGGCTTCGCAGGAGGCTGTCTGATTCGGTTATTTTGTCCGCTTTTTGGAAAGATCGGTGCCGGTGTGATCCTGGTTGTATTGGGAATCATCAGTATTATCCTGATCACAGAGCGTTCTCTTCTGTCTCCCATCGGACGGAAAAGCAAAGTCGCGTATGAAGAGGCAAAAAGAAAGAGACAGGAAACCGCAGTGATCCGTACGAAAGAGCGGGAAAGGAAAGAAAGAGAGCGGCAGACAGCTCAGGAGACAGAAGAGAGCGGAGCAGGAGCTCCTGGTGGAAAAGAGAAAAAGGCAAGAGGAGTTTCTTTTGCAACGACTCTTTTACATGGGGAAGGAGAAGAGGAAGTACCGCGGGAGAGAAAAAGCAGAAGGTGGAGAAAATCTCCTGAGATCCAGGAACTGACCCCGGAAGGGGCAGTCCCTGACGGAGGAGATAGCGAAGAATCGGATCCGGGGCGGTTTGTTATTAACCGTGCAGAACCGCTTACAGCAGAAGAGACAGAGATGACCGGAACAGAAAGATCTGCTGAAGAAGGAGTACCTGATGCAATGCAGATGCCATCTGATCCGCAGGAGATGCCGGCCAGACGGAACAGGAAAAATACGAAAGAAAATGCACAGGCAGTTGCAGCCGAGACAGCCAGTGTAGAGCAGTCTGTCAGAGCAATGGAAGAGCAGCCGCAGAAGATTTACCGCATTCCACCGATGAATCTTCTGGTAAAAGGAAAAAAGGGCGGTGGAGATTCCGATGCACATCTGCGTGCCACAGCATTAAAGCTGGAGCAGACACTTCAGAACTTTGGAGTAGGGGTTCATGTCACCAATGCAAGCTGTGGTCCGTCTGTGACCCGGTATGAGCTGCAGCCGGAACAGGGAGTAAAAGTCAGCAAGATTGTCGGGCTGGCAGATGATATCAAGCTGAATCTTGCTGTTGCTGATCTGAGGATCGAAGCTCCTATACCGGGAAAAGCTGCTGTCGGGATTGAAGTCCCGAACAGTGAAAATACAGCCGTTATGCTGAGAGATCTGTTGGAGTCCGATGAGTTCAAGAACAGCAGATCACCGATCTCCTTTGCAGTTGGAAAAGATATTGCAGGAAAAGTTGTTGTGGCAGATATTGCAAAAATGCCGCATCTCCTTGTCGCAGGAGCGACAGGTTCAGGTAAATCTGTCTGCATCAATACCCTGATCATGAGCATTATCTACAAAGCAGATCCGGAAGATGTGAAGCTGATCCTGGTAGATCCGAAAGTTGTAGAACTGAGTGTATATAACGGAATCCCGCATCTGATGATTCCGGTTGTAACTGATCCGAAAAAGGCTGCCGGGGCTTTGAACTGGGCAGTTGCCGAGATGGAAAAGCGTTATAAGCTTTTCGCTGAGTACAATGTAAGGGACCTGAAAGGATTCAATGAAAAAGTCCTGAGAGGTGAGACCGGAGAAGATGCAAAGAAAAAACTTCCACAGATCATTATCATCATTGATGAGCTTGCAGATCTGATGATGGTAGCTCCCGGAGAAGTGGAGGGGGCGATCTGTCGTCTTGCACAGTTGGCACGTGCGGCGGGGCTTCATCTGATCCTTGCGACCCAGCGTCCGTCAGTGAATGTCATCACGGGACTGATCAAGGCAAATATGCCGTCAAGAATTGCATTTTCAGTTTCATCGGGAGTGGATTCGCGTACGATCATTGATATGAACGGGGCAGAAAAGCTGCTGGGAAAAGGAGATATGCTGTTCTATCCATCCGGTTATCCAAAGCCGGTGAGGGTGCAGGGATCCTTTGTCTCTGATAAAGAAGTTCAGAAAGTTGTAGATTATCTGATTGACAAAAATGGAAGTACGGCTTACAGTAATGAACTGGAAGAACATATGATGACTGCTGATGTTCCGACATCCATTTCAGGAGTATCTGCGGAGGATACAGATGACAGGGATGTCTATTTTACAGAAGCAGGACAACTGATCATTGACAAAGACAGGGCTTCGATCGGAATGCTCCAGAGAATGTTCAAGATTGGGTTCAACCGTGCTGCAAGGATCATGGATCAGCTTGCAGAAGCAGGAGTTGTCGGTCCCGAAGAGGGGACAAAGCCGAGAAAAGTTCTTATGTCAAAAGAAGAATTTGACGCATACATAGCGGAAAATAAGCAGGAATCGTAGTTTACAGAACTTGCATGAAAGTGTGAGGATGTTATTGAAAATAAGAGGGATGAACAAGGAGGAAACAGGAATGAAGACAGATATTCAGATTGCTCAGGAAGCAGAAATGAAGCACATCAGAGAGGTGGCAGAGGGTGCAGGAATCGCAGAGGATGAACTGGAATTTTATGGAAAGTATAAAGCAAAGCTTTCTGATGAACTCTGGGAACGGATCAAGGACCGCGAGGACGGAAAGCTGGTTCTTGTTACAGCCATTAATCCGACCCCGGCGGGAGAGGGAAAGACGACAATTTCTGTAGGTCTTGGACAGGCATTTGCAAAGCTTGGCAAAAAATCAGTGATCGCATTACGCGAACCATCTCTTGGACCATGCTTTGGAATCAAAGGAGGAGCAGCCGGTGGCGGTTATTCACAGGTGGTTCCGATGGAGGATCTGAATCTTCATTTCACGGGAGATTTTCATGCCATCACTTCTGCCAACAATCTGCTGGCAGCAATGCTTGATAATCATATCCAGCAGGGGAATGCCCTGGGGATCGATCCACGTCAGATCGTGTGGAAACGCTGCGTGGACATGAATGACCGTGTCCTGCGGAATATTGTAGTTGGTCTTGGAAGAAAGACCGACGGAATGGTAAGAGAAGATCATTTTGTTATTACAGTCGCCTCCGAGATTATGGCAATTCTCTGCCTTGCAGATGATCTTGCTGATCTTAAGAAGCGTCTGGGAAGAATTATTGTCGCTTATAATTTTAATGGAGATCCGGTGACAGCAGATGATCTGCAGGCAACCGGTGCCATGACTGCACTTTTGAAAGATGCAATCAAGCCAAATCTGATTCAGACACTGGAACATACACCGGCACTGATCCATGGTGGACCGTTTGCCAATATCGCACATGGATGCAACAGTGTGCGTGCCACAAAGATGGCCCTGAAGCTTGGCGATATTGCAGTGACGGAGGCAGGGTTCGGTGCAGATCTTGGAGCCGAGAAGTTTTTTGATATCAAGTGCCGGATGGCAGGATTGAAGCCGGATGCAGTTGTCCTGGTCGCAACAGTACGTGCATTAAAATACAATGGCGGTGTTGCAAAGGCAGATCTTGCAGAAGAAAATTTAGATGCACTTGCAAAAGGAATTGTAAATCTTGAAAAGCATATTGAAAATATTCAGAAATATGGTGTGCCGGTTGTTGTTACGCTGAATTCTTTTGTATCAGATACGGATGCAGAGAATGCATTTATTGAAAAATTCTGTCATGACCATAACTGTGAATTTGCACTTTCAGAAGTATGGGAAAAAGGTGGCGAAGGCGGTATTGCATTAGCAGAAAAAGTTTTGAATACATTGGAGACAAAAGAGAGCCATTTCCATACATTGTACGAAAACAGCCTGAAGAACTTTCTCTGAAAGATAAAATCCGTACGATCGCACAGCAAATCTATGGTGCAAGAGATGTGGTGTATGAACCGGCTGCGTCAAAGCAGATCGCAAAGATCGAAGAGATGGGATTCTCAGATTTCCCGGTATGTATGGCGAAGAATCAGTATTCCCTGTCAGATGATGCGAAGAAGCTTGGAAGACCGGAGAATTTTGATATCCATATCAGAGAAGTCTATGTCAGTGCCGGTGCAGGATTCGTTGTCGCTCTGACGGGTGCAGTAATGACCATGCCTGGACTGCCGAAAGTACCGGCAGCAAATGGAATTGATGTAACAGACGACGGAAAGATCACAGGTCTGTTCTAAGGATCTTCTGTCATACAGGAAAATAAAGATGTCAGGATTGTGGGAGTGCGTAGCACGAAACAATCCGTTGGCATCATTGTTGGGGGCTTTTGACCCCAACATCAAATAAAGGGTGTATAAAATAATAGGGTAACCGGAACAAGAAGGAGAAAAGAATGGCACAATTAATTGATGGAAAGGCAATTTCACAGCAGATTAAAGATGAATTAAAAGCTGAGGTAGAAGCATTGAAGAATGACGGAACGGACATTTGTCTTGCCGTCATTCAGGTAGGGGATGATCCGGCTTCTTCCGTTTATGTAAGAAATAAAAAAAGAGCCTGTGCATATATCGGAGTAGAATCAAGGGCATATGAACTGCCGGAGGATACGACAGAAGAGCAGCTTGTAGAGCTTGTAAAGGAACTGAATGCGGATGATACGGTAAATGGAATCCTTGTACAGCTCCCACTTCCTGCTCAGATTGATGAAGATAAGATCATCCGGACGATTTCGGCTGATAAGGACGTGGATGGATTCCATCCTGAAAGTGTGGGAAGACTGTGGATCGGGGAAAAGGGATTTTTATCCTGCACTCCGGCCGGTGTGATCCAGTTGCTGAAGCGTTCGGGAATAGAGATTGCCGGAAAGGAATGTGTGATCATCGGAAGAAGCAATATTGTCGGGAAGCCAATGGTAGCACTGCTTCTCCGGGAAAATGGAACAGTTACGATTGCACATTCCAGAACGAAGAATCTTGCAGATGTGACAAGAAGAGCAGATATTCTGATCGTTGCAATCGGAAAAGAGCGTTTCATAACATCAGATTATGTTAAAGAAGGTGCGGTTGTTATTGATGTCGGAATGCATCGGGATGCAGAAAATCATCTGTGTGGAGATGTTGATTTTGCAGATGTTGAACCAGTTGCATCAGCGATCACTCCTGTTCCGGGCGGAGTAGGACCGATGACGATCGCCATGCTGATGAATAACTGTGTAGAGACTGTACGCAGCTAGGAGGTACCGGATCATGAAGTGTGTACATTGCGGAGCAAATATACCGGATGGTCAGTTGATCTGTCCCAGGTGCAATGCTGAAGTACAGATGGTCCCGGATTATAACCCGCTGGATGATGTTCTTGCAAGAGAAGTAAAGGGTTCGGTAGAAGGGGCTACCCGTCAGATCCGGACAGATGATGTCCGGAGACAGCGTCAGATGAGTCAGACCCAGAGTGTCCGTTCTACCCGCGTTCTGAATGAAAATGAGATGGAACGGCTCAGGGAGGCAAGAAGAGAAAATCTCCGTCGTTCTAAAGAACAGCAGAACCGGAGACAGGCGGAGAGGCAACAGACCGGAAATCTCAGAAAAGATTCACCGGAATACCGCAGGATTCAGCAAATGAAGCGGAGAGAAGCCGCAAAGAAAAAGAGAAGGAATCTTTTGCTCGTTCTTTTTTTAATCGTATGTCTGATCGGTGTGGGAATTTATGTGATTTATCAGAATTCTTATACCGGAGTCATGAAAAAGGGAATGTCAGCACTGCAGGAGGATAATTACGAAGTTGCACAGAAGTATTTTGACCGTGCTGTGATCAAGGACAAATCCAGGCCTGAAGCGTACAAGGGGCTTGCAGATATTTATGTGGATCAGGGAGATCTGGACAGTGCAGAATCTGTGTATCTGACTGCGTTGGAGACACAGCCATCCAATGAAAAGCTTTATGAGGCAGTCATTGATTTTTATGTGAAAAATGATGAACTGGATAAAATCTCTGTACTGCTGGAAGACTGCGATGACAGTAAAGTACTTAAGGCAGTAAAAAAATATGTTTCCACAGCACCGGAATTCAGTCTGAAAGAGGGCAGTTATACAGAGGTTCAGCAGGTTTCTCTTTCTTCCGAGACAGGAGGAGATATTTATTATACGACAGACGGGTCAGAACCGACGACTGCCAGTCAGAAATATTCTGAGGCAATTCTTCTGCAGGAAGAAGGCGTGACTGAGATTCGGGCGATTGCTGTCAACAAGGCAGGAGTGCCAAGCGTTGTGGCAAGTGCGAAATATACGATTGCATTCCCGGTGGCTGATGCACCGGCGGTTTCTCCATCTACGGGTGCATACAACGGAACGATCCAGGTGACCGTGACAGTTCCGGATGGGTATACGGCTTATTATACAACCGATGGTTCTGTACCGGATGCAGGTGCCACGAAATATACAGCACCGGTTGACCTGCGGCTGGATGCAAAGGTTACTTTTAATGTAGTACTGATCAATAATCAGAATGGAAAAGCGACAGCCATGACAAGCAAGACCTATATTCCAAAGCCTTCGGCAGAATAATTTTTATGCAGAAAGAGGTTCTGTGTAAAGTTACTATAAGGCAACTCTGTTTTACCTGGAATTTATACAAAATTTCCAAAAACAGGGTTGCTTTTTTGCGTGCAGAGAGATATAATATACATGTTAAAAAAATAACAATACTACATAAAAAGGAGAGATTTGTTATGAGTAGATTTTGTTTACCAAGAGACATTTATCATGGAAAAGGCTGTCTTGAAGAACTGAAAAATCTGAAAGGAAAGAAAGCCTGTCTTGTTGTCGGTGGAGGATCTATGAAGCGTCAGGGATTCCTTGACCGGGCAGTAAACTACCTGAAAGAGGGCGGCATGGAAGTAAGGCTGATCGAGGGTGTTGAGCCGGATCCGTCTGTTGAGACCGTTATGAAGGGTGCAGAGGTGATGCGTGAGTTTGAGCCGGACTGGATCGTTGCCATGGGCGGTGGATCACCAATCGATGCAGCGAAAGCTATGTGGGCATTCTATGAGTACCCGGAGATCTCCTTTGAAGACCTGATCACACCATTCAGCTTCCCGGAACTGAGACAGAAAGCAAAATTTGCAGCAATTCCTTCTACATCAGGAACAGCTACAGAGGTTACAGCATTCTCCGTTATCACGAATTATCAGACAGGAGTAAAATATCCGCTGGCTGACTTCAATATCACACCGGATGTAGCCATCGTTGATCCTGACCTTGTATCAGGACTTCCGGTAAAGCAGGTTGCATATACAGGTATGGATGCCCTGACTCATGCGATTGAGGCATATGTATCCACGCTGAACGGACCTTTCACGGATCCGCTTGCATTACAGGCAATCGAGATGGTTCTTGATTATCTGCCGGCATCTTATCATTGCGATATGGTTGCAAGAGAGCAGATGCACTATGCACAGTGCCTTGCAGGAATGGCATTCTCCAATGCATTGCTTGGAATCGTCCACTCCATGGCTCATAAGACAGGTGCAGCTTTCTCAACAGGTCATATTCCGCATGGTTGTGCAAATGCAATTTATCTGCCGTATGTTATCCAATATAACGCAAAAGATCCTGTAGCTGCAAATCGTTATGCTGAGATCGCCCGCAGAATGGGTCTTCCGGGAACATCTGAGAAGGCACTGATCAACAGTCTTATTGAGAAGATTGATGATTTCAATGTAAGACTTAACATTCCTAAGACGTTGAAAGACTTCGGTATTAATGAGGATGAATTCAAGGAGAAGGTAGACAAGATCGCAGAACTGGCAGTTGGCGATGCATGTACGGGATCAAATCCGCGTGCCATTGATCCTGCCGCTATGGCAAAACTTCTTACATGTACATATTACGGAACAGAGGTTGATTTCTAAACCGGACAGAGATCCGGACCTGATTCCGAAGAAAAGAGGGGCAGACACTTTTTCCGGGTGTCTGCCTTTATGTTATGCTTGAATTTCGACAGGGGTTAGCGTATTATAAAAAAAGGGTAATTATTTGCAAGGAGGAGAATCATGTATAAGATTGTAAAAGCTAGAAGACTGGCCGACAAGATCTTTCTGATGGATGTTCATGCACCGCGTGTTGCAAGTCACTGTCAGCCGGGTCAGTTTATTATCGTGACCGACCTGGCACTGAAAGAAGCGCTGGCCGAAAGCTGTGACCACCAGACTTTTATTGCCAAAGCACCGCTGGTACT
>ENA-ORCM01002854-ORCM01002854.1-human-gut-metagenome-genome-assembly--contig:-NODE-2854-length-11933-cov-5.814777_pt1 | contig 11933 bp, 9 predicted proteins | sample MGYA00242906_ERZ507928 | MGnify/ENA primary metagenome ERZ507928 (study PRJEB26167, sample SAMN06115497) | human gut metagenome | host: Homo sapiens | place: China:Shanxi | collected 2015-05-07...
CCAGAAAATGCCGAATCCCACAAACAACAGAAAAATACCGATAATGGCAGTTGCCAGCGTCTCGTACTTGCCATGACAGATGAAGAATTTGCAATTGATTTTGTGGATGTTACAGACAAGATGAGGAGCATTGCAGATAAGCTTCCGATTCGTGACTATTATTCCAACACAACATATTTCCGGCTTTTTATTCCGGATATGTTTCCACAGTACCGCAAGGCACTTTATATTGACAGCGATACCATCGTAGTGGGAAATATTGCAGAATTATATGACCATAAGCTTGGTAAATTATATGCCGGAGTCTGTCCGGACCGTGTGGTAGCGCAGACAGATATCTTAGGTGATTATGTAGAAAAGGTATTAGGCGTAAAGCGTGCCAGATATTTCAACGCCGGAGTAATGCTGATGAACTGCAGTCAGTTCCGTGAAAATCATCTTTTAGATGAATTCTTAGAGATGCTTCACATCTATCTTTTTGTGGTAGCGCAGGATCAGGATTACCTGAATCTGATTTGCAAGAATCAGGTGCTTTATATGGAACCGAAGTGGAATGCACAGGTATTTGGAGAACTTGCCTGCCCGGAAGAAGAGGTGGGATTATTCCATTTTAATATGGCAGCCAAACCATGGCATTATGAAGACTGCCGTCTGGCAGAGTATTTCTGGAAATATGCGAAGATGACAGCGGATTATGATGCCATAAAAGAAGGACTTGCCAATTATACCGATGAGCAGCGCCGCAATGACAGCGTGTCTGGTGAGAAATTAATCCAGCTTGCGGTATCTGAGATTAACAGAGAAGATAATTATCTTCGCAAGATGGAAAAAGCCGGAAAATCAGAAAGTAAGCTTGCGCTGCTTGCTCACATAGAGGAACTGGAGCGGGAAGGAAGATTTTCAGAAGATGCAGAAGAAAATCCACCGGCACCGGTTCTGATGCCGGAAGATATTAATTATCTTCCAAGAAGTTTAAAGAGCAAGCCCCAGACTAAATATGCATTTAAAGTAGCAAGATGGTTTGTCAATATGCTGATAAAGAAAAAGCAGTTGGTAATCAAAGAATACAAAGGCATTGAAAATCTTGAAAAAGTAGCAGACGGAGCAGTCATTACCTGTAACCATTTCAATGCATTTGACAGCTTTGCCATCCAGCTTGCCTTCGAGCAGGGTAAATTGAAAAAGAAAAAAATGTACCGTGTAATCCGGGAAGGCAATTATACCGGATTTCCGGGATTTTACGGAGTGTTAATGCGCCATTGCAACACACTGCCGTTAAGCTCTAATTTTAAGACCATGGAGAAATTTATTGCTGCCGTAGACAGGGTATTAGAGAAAAATCAGTTTGTACTTGTCTATCCGGAGCAGGGAATGTGGTGGAATTACCGGAAACCAAGACCGTTGCAGAAGGGCGCATTTACCTTCGCTGCCAGAAATAATAAGCCGGTACTTCCGGTATTTATTACCATGGAAGACAGTGATGTTTTAGATGATGACGGATTCTATGTGCAGGAATATACGGTGCATTTCTGTGAACCGATTTATCCGGATCCGAATAAAAAGCGTGCACAGAATTCCTGTGAGATGCGGGATAAGAACTATGAAGCGTGGAAAGCTGTTTACGAGCAGACCTATGGAGAGAAACTGACCTATAGTTGTGATGAAAAACAGCCGATTAAAGAGAAGAAAGCACTCTAATAAAAGTTGCAGGAAATGTAATATGTATTGAGAAAGGGTAAAGGGATAAATTATGAATAATCAGTGGAACCAGATGCCACCAAACATGCCGTCACAGCAGAGACCGCCGATGCCACCGAATATGCCGCCGCAGCAAGGTGGACCAATGCCGCCGAATATGCAGATGCAGCAGGGCAGACCGATGCCACCAAACATGCAGATGCAGCAGAGACCGCCGATGCCAACGAATATGCCGCCACGACAGGGAAAAATGCCACGACCGGAGCTCTCTCCGGAAGATAAGAAGCAGGCAGACAAATTATGTATTATTTCCATGATTTTGATGTTTGCACCGATGGCAGTAATTTTTATTAAGAATATTATTCTGGGACTGTTGTTTGATGCAGGAAAAGAAGAAATTTATTATAATATCGCAAGCAGCTATGTATTAGGTTCAATTCTGACTTTTCTTATGGCTGGCTGTGGAATTGCAGCACTGGTACTTATGATTTTGGTCCGTGTAAAATATCCGCAGAGTGTATTTGGTAAAGTGCTGATGTGGCTTTATATTGCACTTGCCATTCTTGTAGTAGTATTTATAGCAGTAACAATTATTGCCTGTGGGCTGGCATTCATAAGCTGTGTCCGAAACTGTCCGGGCTGATGAGGCAGGAAAATAAATGATAGATATTACGATTTTGCACTGGAGAATTTCGCCGTATTTTATCTGTTTTCTCTTAAGCTTTGTACTGGCATATCTTTATGTCACATGGTATTTGAAAAAAGCAGGAGTAAGGGGCAGTCATATCTTTTATTCAGAGCTTTTGAATACAGTCCTGGCATTATATTTTGGAGCATTTTATACCTTTATTGTGCAGCTGGCAGAACAGGGTAAAGTAGAAACATTTGGTTTTTCCAGTCTTGGCGGTATGGCGGGCATCCTGCTCGGTGTGTGGATTTTTACAAAAATCAGTAAGGAACATAAGATAGAGCTATGGACTGCATATGTGCTGGCATTGGGACTGATGTATGCGGTTTCAAAGCTAGGCTGCTTTTTTGCAGGCTGTTGTGTTGGCATGAGATATCAGGGACCTGGCAGTATCCGCTATCTTGATAATGGAGCAGCGGGGGAATACCTTTTTCCGGTCCAGCTGGCAGAGACGATCTTATTTCTGCTGGCGTTTTTGTTGCTTCACAAGATGGCAGAACGAAGAAGGAATGGTATAATTCCAAAGAGTCTGTTGCTGTATGCGATATTAAAATTCGTACTGGATTATCTGAGGTATTATGAAGACAGAAAGATTTTCAGTGCGAACCAGTGGGGATGTCTGCTGGTAGCTGTAAGCGTATTGCTCTATGAGGCAGTACGGCAAATTAGACAAAGAGCGAATAATAAAGTAACATAACGGATATGAGAAAAGAGTTTTGTGGGTGTTGTGCCGGCAGAACTCTTTTGCATTGTTATGCATCCAAAGAAGCTGACGGACAGGTTATGGTGTTTATCAAGCGTTATATTTATTGTAAAAGGTTGGATTCGGAACAAAGTATTTAGAAAAAATTGGGAAATAAGTTTACATAATATAGGTACGAAATATGGGACACATCCTGTTGTAACATGATCTTATCAGAGAGCAAAGCCACTGAAAAATACCAGAAAAGTGGCAGAAAAGCGAAGGAAAAGATAAGAAAAAAGACACAGGGAGGTCACAATTATGCGTGATAATACAGTACATGTAAGAAGAGGAAAGAAACATCCGTCAAGAATGGAAATGATAGTGCTTGCAGCTCTTGCAGCCCTTATGGTAAGCGGCGGAACATTATTACTGCTGGCAGCTTTGCTGGGACAGGATATTACAGACTGGAACCACAGAGCAGCAATTACAGCAGGTCTTTCTCTTGCCGGAGTTGTGTGGGGATGGTTAATCAGGGCAAACCGTTAGACATATCCGTGGGATAAGTACGACATGGTTTTTCGAATTGAGGTTGACGCATTCCCGATAGTTTTCTATAATGAAACTGATTATATTGTACAGGAAAATCAAAAGAAGATTTTCTGTTGTTTTGGAGAAAAAGGGAATTGAAGGAGACGGAAAATGAAGAAAACAATTCGTAAGATAGAGATACTTTTCATGACATTGATTTGCATTTTTGCCATGTCAGGAATGCCGATGCAGGTATATGCAGGTCCTGCGGATAATTCGCTGGAGACACTGACAGTAGCCGAGGGTTCATTATCACCTGCATTTGAAGGAAGCCGTATGTACTATACGGTACAGGTAGGACAGGATGTAAGCAGCGTGACGGTAAGTGCAAAAACGGTAAATCCGGCAGCAACGATTCAGTCCGGGGTGGGAACCACTACCTTAAAAACAGATGGAGATACAAAGATTGACGTAGTAGTGCAGGCAGAGAATGGAAATCTTGCAACTTATCATCTGACCATAACCAAGTCTGCAACAGGTGCTACAACAAATACAGATACTACAACAAGCACAGACACAGGCAATACTCCGGCGGACAATAATACCGGAGCAGATAATGGCACAGATACAGCCACACCGGACGATACTGTATCTGCCTATACCGTGTCAGAAGATTTCGCAGCAGAACAGATTCCGGCAGATTTTACAGAAGCACAGGTGCCTTATCAGGGAGCTGAATACCGTGGTGCTGCTTTTAACAATGGTAATTTATCTCTTTTATATATGACAGATGCAGCAGGAAATGCAGGCTTTTATGTGGTAAATGGCACCGATGGCAGTGTGTGCCCATATATTCGTATCGATAATGGGGATAATTATCTGATTTTAATGACACCTTCGGCAGTGACTTCCTTTGTACCGGGCGAAGCAACCACGCCTATTCAGGTTGGGGACAGTACATTTGAAGATGCATACGCAACAGATACAGAAAATATTTATACCGTATATGGAATGACAAATGATGGACAGGAAGGCTGGTATAATTACAATACCAGTGATGGAACCTTCAGCGAATACCAGTACAGTGACAGCACGGAGGAGGATACCGATACCACCTATCTTCAGAATGCATTAAATGACTTAAATGACAAATATACCGCTAGAAAAGACCGGGATTTAAAAATTATTGCCGGATTAATTGTAGTAATCGTAATTCTTATTTTTATCATTATTAATCTGTTGCTTCGTGGAAGAAGAGGTTATGAAGAAGAGGACGATGATGAAATCGAAGAAGCAGTAGATATCTTTGAAGAAGAAAAACGCAGAAAGGCAAAGAAGAAACAGAAATTCGTAGAAGATGCCGGTAAAGTCGAAGAAGAACCGGTCGAAGAAAAAGAGACCAGTGCAGTGAAGGATTTACCGGAGAAAGCAGAGTCAGAAGAAAAAGAAGAAGCGGATTCCGCCGCTCAGTTACCGGAAGAAGTGGCAGAACGGTTAGGCGAAACTGACTTTATGGAAGAATTTGAAGAAGAACCGGAATTTATGTCCGGCAGAAAGAAACGTGAAAAGGAAAAGAGAGAAAAAAAAGAGAAGAAACGGCGGAGCAAAGATATTTTTGATGACGATGATGAAGATAATGGAATCTTTGCAAGCCATGATGACTTTATTGAAAAAGAATCATCAGATGATGATATTGAAGTAATGGATTTAAATGATTTATAAGAGAATTGGCGCGTAGTGACAGGAGGATTTTATGCATAAACCATATACAAAACAAGCGCAAAAAGTAATAGAACTGACGACAAAGGCAGCCAGAAGCATGCATCATAATTATATTGGAACAGAGCACCTTTTACTGGGATTGCTAAAAGAAGGCAGTGGAGTAGCTGCCTGTGTTCTGATGGATGCGGGAGTAGAAGAAACCCGTCTGGTAGAACTGATAGAAGATTTAATCGCTCCATCTTCGGATGTGGCAGTATTAGACCGGAAAGGTTATTCTCCAAGGATTCAGCATATCATTGAGACCGCTGACCAGGAGGCAGAGCGTTTTGACAATGAGAATATCGGAACAGAACACCTTTTAATTGCATTATTGAAAGAGGCAGACTGTGCCGGTGTACGTCTGTTGAATACACTGGGTGTGAATATCCAGAAGATTTATATCGAGACTCTGGTAGCCATGGGAGAAGACGCAAACCGCTATAAAGAGGAGATTGCGGCAAGCAAATCCGGAAAAAAGAAAGCAGTAGAAGTAACGCCAACCTTAGATCAGTATTCCAGGGATTTAACTGCTATGGCAGCCTATGGTGAGATAGACCCGGTGATTGGCAGAGAGGCAGAGATCGCCCGCGTGATTCAGATTTTAAGCCGCAGGACGAAAAATAATCCATGCCTGATTGGAGAGCCGGGAGTTGGAAAGACAGCTATTGCAGAAGGACTTGCCCAGCGTATTGCATCCGGACTGGTTCCGGATACAGTCCGGGGAAAACGAGTGGTAACACTGGATTTATCCGGAATGGTAGCAGGCTCTAAATACCGTGGAGAATTTGAAGAGCGGATTAAGAAAGTCATTCGTGAAGTGACAGAAGCAGGAAATGTACTTCTTTTCATAGATGAACTTCATACCATTATCGGAGCAGGTGGAGCGGAAGGTGCTATTGATGCATCCAATATTTTAAAGCCATCCCTTGCCCGTGGAGAAATACAATTAATCGGAGCAACCACATTAGAAGAATACCGTAAATATATTGAAAAAGATGCAGCCCTGGAACGTCGTTTCCAGCCGGTAACGGTGGAAGAGCCGACGGAAGAGCAGGCGATAGAGATATTAAAGGGATTAAGAGAACGCTATGAAAAGCATCATCATGTACAGATTTCAGATGCGGGAATAGAAGCGGCAGTGAAGCTGTCTGCCCGTTATATTGCAGACCGTTATCTGCCGGATAAGGCCATTGATTTGATGGATGAGGCTTCCTCGAAGGTTCGCCTTGGCGGATTTAAAATGCCGGAGAAGATTAGTGAACTGGAGCGTAAGATTGCTCAGTTAGAGGACGATATGGAGACGGCATTGATGGAACAGCGGTTTGAAGATGCCGGGGCAATCCGCAAGGAGAAGGAAGCTGCCCGGAAGAAATACGAAAAGCAGGTGGAAAAATACCATCGGGATGCAGACAAGAAGAAACTGGTTGTCGGAGAAAATGAAATTGCAGAAATTGTATCTGACTGGACAAAGATACCGGTGAAGAGACTGGCAGAGGGCGAGGTTGCACGTCTCAACCGTCTGGAAAAGACACTGCATAAGCGTGTAGTAGGACAGGAAGAGGCAGTCAGTGCAGTGGCAAGAGCAGTCAGAAGAGGACGGGTAGGATTAAAAGATCCGCATCGTCCGATTGGTTCCTTTCTTTTCTTAGGACCAACCGGAGTTGGTAAAACAGAGATAACAAAGGCACTGGCAGAGGCTGTCTTTGGCGATGAGCAGGCAATGATTCGTGTTGATATGTCAGAGTACATGGAGAAGCACAGTGTTTCTAAAATGATTGGTTCACCGCCAGGTTATGTAGGTTATGAAGAAGGCGGCCAGCTCAGCGAAAAGGTCAGAAGAAAACCATATTCTGTTATTCTTTTTGATGAAATTGAAAAGGCACACCCGGATGTATTTAATGTATTGCTTCAGGTACTGGACGATGGACAGATTACAGATGCCCAGGGCAGGCGGGTAGATTTTAAGAATACGATTATCATTATGACTTCCAATGCAGGGGCGCAGTCTATCATTGCACCGAAGAAGCTTGGATTTGCTGCAGGCGAAGATGAAAAGAAGAATTATGAATACATGAAAAATGGTGTAATGGAAGAAGTCCAGAGAATCTTTAAGCCGGAGTTCTTAAACCGAATTGACGAGACCATTGTATTCCGGGCTCTCAATAAAGAGGACATGAAGAAGATTGTCACCATTTTAAGCAAATCTTTAATTGACCGGTGTGAAAAACAGATGGGTATCCATCTGACCATAACCGGCAGCGTAAAAGGATACATTGCTGAGAAGGCATACAATCCGAAATATGGAGCAAGACCATTGCGGCGTATGATACAGACACAGATAGAAGATATGCTGGCAGAAGAGATTTTATCCGGTAAAATCAAGCCGGGAGATGATGTGGAAATCCGCATGGTAAAAAAGGAAATAAAAACCGTTGTGAATTCATCAAAATAACTGGAAAAATGTGTCGAGATAAGCTATAATATTTTCATAAAATTTACGAAAAAGCCATCGTGGGATAGTGGCTTATAGGAGGATAAAAAATGGCTGTAGTTGCAGAATTAATTCGTTCAGAAGCAAACGGAACAATCAGTTTTGGAGATTATACACTGGGAGCAAAATCCAAACTGGACAATTTTGAACATGCGGGAGATTTGTACAAAGTTAAGACATTTCGTGAGATTACCAAATTAGAGAGAAATGGAATGTTTGTATATGAATCTGTTCCAGGAACTGCAGTTACAAATATGGTAGCATCCGAAAACGGTGTGGAATTTGAAGTAGAAGGACCGGAAGATGCAGAGATTACACTTGGCTTAATGGAAGAGACAGAGTATGATGTATTTGTAGCAGGAAAATCAATTGGTCAGATGAAGACCAATTTAGGTGGTAAATTAACACTTAGCGTTGAATTAGATCCGGAAACTCCGGTTGCAGTAAAAGTATCCAGAGTATAAATGGATATATCAATAAGATGATAAGAAAGAGAATCCAATTCCAGCGGATTGGGTTCTCTTTTTACTAATTTACGCGAGTAGCGAGAAAAAATCCGGGAGAAAAGAAGAAACTAAGCTCGTAAAGGGTGTTTCTCGCAGTTGCCGGTAGGTAAGAAAGACAGTTATTGCAAGAATAAGGGGGAAAATAGATGGCAAAGGGAAAAGCAACCGTATTTTTCTGCCAGGACTGTGGCTATGAATCATCCAAATGGATGGGACAGTGCCCGGGATGCGGCGGGTGGAATACTTTTGTAGAAGAAGTGATAGATAAATCAGCACCTGCAAAAGTGCGGAAGGAAGCAGCAAAAGCAGAAGTTGTAAAAATTGCAGATATTAAAACAGGACAGGAAGAACGGCTGACCACCGGACTAAAAGAGTTAGACCGGGTTTTGGGAGGTGGAATTGTAAAAGGTTCCCTTGTTTTAGTAGGTGGAGATCCTGGAATTGGAAAATCCACACTGCTTTTACAGGTGTGCCGGAATCTTTCCATGCAGAAGACAGATGTATTATATATTTCCGGAGAGGAATCCTTGCAGCAGATAAAGATTCGCGCAGAGCGTATCGGAGAGTTTGGAGATACTTTATCACTGCTTTGTGAGACAAATCTGGATACCATCAAAGAAGTGATTAGCAGAACCAAGCCGGAAATCGTAGTCATTGACTCCATTCAGACCATGTATAATGAAAATGTCACATCGGCACCGGGCAGTGTTTCCCAGGTCCGGGAAGCAACCGGAGTTCTGATGCAGATTGCAAAGGGGCTTGGTATTTCTATTTTTATTGTCGGACATGTGACCAAAGAGGGTGTTGTGGCAGGTCCCCGTGTGTTAGAACATATGGTAGATACGGTATTGTATTTTGAAGGTGACCGTCATGCGGCATATCGTATATTGCGTGGTGTGAAGAACCGGTTTGGTTCCACGAATGAGATAGGTGTATTTGAAATGTGTAACGAAGGGTTAAGGGAAGTGGAAAATCCTTCGGAATATATGTTAAGTGGAAAGCCGGAGGGAGCATCTGGTTCTGTTGTGGCATGCTCTATGGAGGGAACCCGTCCGATTCTTTTGGAAATACAGGCACTGGTGTGCCACAGTAATTTTGGAATGCCAAGAAGAACAGCTGCAGGAACGGATTATAACAGGGTCAATCTTCTGATGGCTGTATTAGAAAAGAGACTGGGACTGTCTTTAAGTTCCTGCGATGCATATGTAAATATTGCCGGGGGTATCCGTATGAATGAACCCGCAATTGATTTGGGTATTGTGCTTGCGATTGTATCCAGCTATAAAGATGTTCCAATTGATGAGAAGACCATCTGCTTTGGAGAGGTAGGATTAAGTGGCGAAGTACGTGCAGTCAGTATGGCGGCACAGCGTGTGCAGGAAGCTGAGAAGCTTGGCTTTACCACCTGCATTCTACCTGAAGTTTGTAAAGCAGGATTGAAGAAGAATCCAAATATAAATGTAGTGGGTGTCAGCAACGTACAGGATGCCATCCGCTATATTTTATCCAAAGAAAAATGAATTGAACACACAATTCAAATAATTTAGATAAAAAACGACAAATGACCTACTTTAATAAATATGGCAAAATCGTGTTGACATCCAGAAAATGACGTGCTATTATAAAACTCCACCGCGCAGGAAACGCCTGTTGCGGCGGGAGATAAGAATTAAAAAAATGAAAAAAGTTGTTGACAAAAGCTGACAGACATGATATTCTGTAAAAGTTGCAGGTCAGCAACAAAACACAAAGAACCTTGATAACTGAACAGTGAAATAACCTTGAAAGATTTTGAGAAAAACGTAATCAAAAGATTACAAAATCATTCAGGACAGCATCTCTATTTAATAGAAGAATGCGACCTAAAACAGTAAACTTTAGGATATTTAGCCAAGCTAGATTTCTGAAAGGACAAACACTATAACATGAGAGTTTGATCCTGGCTCAGGATGAACGCTGGCGGCGTGCTTAACACATGCAAGTCGAACGAAGCACTTTATTTGATTTCTTCGGAATGAAGATTTTGTGACTGAGTGGCGGACGGGTGAGTAACGCGTGGGTAACCCTATCCCTAGAAGACGAGCAGCTTCAGGTTTGTATCCGTTGGTATGTTGGAGGACTTTCTGAATGTGGTGCTTTTCAACGCTGGCTAGGTCCAATCCAATATTATTCCCCGTATTTTCAGATAATTCCAGCATCTGCAACGGCAGAGATTGATAGTCCAGTATTTCCCCCTCCGTAACAACTAAACATCTTTTTACCGTATTCTTTAACTCCCTGACATTTCCTTTCCATGGGTATCGTTTTATGGCTACCATGTATTTTTCTGATATCAGAAGCTTTTCCCTCCTTATTTTTTTGAAAAAGAAGATACGAATTCTCTTACAAAAAAATATCTTCCCGCCATTCCCATAATGGAGGAAGATGGATATGGAAAGAAGATAAACGGTTAAATAAATCTTCTCTAAAATTTCCATTAACTATTTCTTGTTCCAAATCGCGATTTGTTGCTACTATAACTCGGACATCGACATGTATTAGAGTAAGTACTACCAATTTTCATAAATTGCCCGGTCTCAAGAACACGCAGCAACCGGGTCTGCAAAGAAATATCCATTTCTCCTATCTCATCTAAAAATATAGTACCACCATTTGCTTCCTCAAAAAGTCCTTTTGTTTCCGTAATTGCCCCGGCAAAAAAACCTGCCGTGTGTCCGAATATTTCACTTTCGAGTAAATCTTTACTGAAAGAAGAACAATTTATAGCGACAAAAGTCTACCCACTTCGCTGGCTATCATTATGGATCAGACGTGCGAAAACATATTTTCTTGTTCCGGTTTCACCTGTCTGCAATACAGACGCATCCGTTTTTGCCACTTTTTGGGCTAATGAAACGGCCTCTAATATTGCCGGAGATTTACCGATTATTTTTTTAAGTGTGATTGTTTTTCGGTAGTTATATCTACAATAAATGCTTCGGATGCTTTCTCCATCTCTTTTGCGATAAGAGAAAAGATCCTGTTATTGTCATCACCTTTTACCAAGTAATCAAAGGCACTGCTTTTTATCGCCGAGACACTGTCTTCAATCTTTCCATGAGCAGTTAAAAGAATAATCTCCGCCGAGGGAGATATGTTTTTCATCCGGTCTATAAGTTCGATGCCATTACCATCCGGCAAACAGACATCGCGAAGAACAACCTCCGGGGTATTAACCTGTAATGATCTTAAACCAGCTTTACAAGTTGCCGCTCGATATACCTCATAACCTTCTAGCTCAAGAATACGGGACAATAATGCCAGCATCTGTTTTTCGTCATCGATGATTAAGATTTTTCCCATATAATTTTTATGATCATTTTAAATTTCGCCAAAATCCTTGGATATCTGTCCAGCGCAGACAGGTTTCCAACAATCGAAATTTCTCTTTTTAGCTAAAACCGTGTTATTGATTATAGGCAATTCGCAACTTTCGGGGTTTTAAGTGGTTTTGTGATCATGATGTTGATGGATATTTTTTTAGGTTAGGAGTGATGAAAATGTTTTATTTTTTGTTTATGATTTTGATGATTTTTG
>ENA-ORCM01002856-ORCM01002856.1-human-gut-metagenome-genome-assembly--contig:-NODE-2856-length-11926-cov-19.986919_pt1 | contig 11926 bp, 8 predicted proteins | sample MGYA00242906_ERZ507928 | MGnify/ENA primary metagenome ERZ507928 (study PRJEB26167, sample SAMN06115497) | human gut metagenome | host: Homo sapiens | place: China:Shanxi | collected 2015-05-07...
AAAAGTCGTGATATGCATAAATATAATACGTTATACATGCTAAGTTTATAGCACATGTTTTGACCCCAACATCATAATTATATAATAATTAAAACCGACTTCACAAGGAGGATGCAATGACATCACAGGAATTAAAGAATACTCTCAGGGATATAGACCATAAGAGTTATCCCGCATACAAATCACTTCGCGGCAGCTACAGCTTCAACGGCTATACACTCAACATTGAACATGTACAGGGCGATCCCTTCGCTGCACCTTCACAGCTAAGTATCCATGTCCCGCTGTCGACTGCCGGCTATCCTGAATACTGCACGGCAAATCCTACAGCAACAACGGCGCTCTGCGATTTTCTACTGCGCAGCTTCTGCACAGCAGTACAGCACTATTCATTTCAGGCAAAGGGCTCAGGAAAGAGTGGGCTTATAGAGGTATCCCATCCAGGACAGGAGCTGCTTGAAAGGAGCGACTGCGAAATCGCGGGGAACAAGCTAATTGTAAGATTCTTCGTCGGTTTTCCGGCAAACGGAAGAAACATCAACGCGGGTGAACTGGACAAGATAATTTTCACCTTCCTTCCCGAGTGTGTTGAGAAGGGACTTCTCTACAAAAATCTTAACGCGGACAGATTGAAAAAATGGATATATCTAGCTGAAGATCAGGCGGAAATCCGCAGACAGCTCACCGGAATGTCACTTGCCGCATTCGTCGCAGACGGCTCAATACTTCCGAGAGAGAGCGGCATTTCACAAAAGCCAATGAAATCGGCGGTTGCCTTCTTCTCCCCCGGCACTCTGCGCGTGAAGCTTAACCTTCCGCACCATGGAGAGATAAGCGGCATGGGAATCAAAAAAGGCATAACCCTCATAGTCGGCGGAGGTTACCACGGCAAATCAACCCTTCTCAATGCCCTTGAGCTTGGCATATATGACCACATTGCCGGAGATGGACGTGAGTATGTCATCACCGACAATACCGCAATTAAGCTTCGTGCTGAGGACGGACGTTTCATAAAGGATGTCGATATCTCACTTTTTATAAATGACCTTCCAAATAAAAAGGATACCCACTCATTCTGCACCGAGGATGCCAGCGGAAGCACTTCACAGGCTGCCGGTGTAATAGAGGGGATTGAATCCGGAACCTCTTTATTCCTTATTGATGAGGATACCTGTGCCACCAACTTCATGGTGCGAGATGCGTTCATGCAGAGAGTAATAAGCTCGGACAAGGAACCTATCACGCCTTTTACCGCGCGCGCAAGGGAACTGTATGAGAAATCCGGAAGCTCCACAATCCTTGTAGCCGGAAGCTCCGGAGCCTTCTTCCATATCGCGGACACTATCATCCAGATGGACAACTACAATGCCGTGGATATAACCGACCGTGTTAAAAGTATTGCCGCAGAATTTCCCCTTCCAAGGGACACCGTCTCAGCCTACACTGAGCCTGCAAGCCATCGCATTATGACAAAGGATCCTCAGGGAGCACCTAAGCGCCGTGATTACCGCACAGGTGCAGTAAAACAGAATGAACCTGATACACTTAAGGTAAAGCTCCTGTCGCGCGACAGCTTCCTCATCGGAAAACAGACCATGGATTTAAGGTATGTTGAACAGCTTATTGACTCTGAACAGACTGCCGCTCTGTCCATGCTGTTAAAATACACCGTTGAACACCTTATCGACGGAAAACGCACCGTCATGGCAATAGTTGATGAGCTGTATAAGCTATATGAGAAAAACGGTTTCTCCGTATTCATGGATGGCAGACCTCTGTCCGGCGGATATGCAATGCCTCGCAGACAGGAGCTTGCGGCATGCCTTAACAGATACAGACGGGCGTAAAACAACGCAATGCCCGTCTTTAATTTTTAAAATATGCAGGATTCGGGTGTAAAAACATGTCAATTTAGTTTATGAGTGTATAACGTATTATATTTATGCATATCAGCTCCGTTGTCCGAAGCAAGATGTTCTAAGAACTCTGATAAAGGTGTTCTATACGTTCGCCACCGAAGCCGGCATACATCCCTGTATGCATTGCTTCTAAAGCAGCCTCCGTGCTGCTTTTGGCTAGCTACGAAACAGAGTTCTAAGAGCATCTAAGCTTCTCCCAAAAGTCGTGATATGCATAAATATAATACGTTATACACAGCTAGGTATATACAGCATGTTTTGACACAGAATCTATATAGCAGAATATAAATACCTAATTAATCAAAAAACGTATGTCCGTTTACATTCGGACATACGTTTTTATTGATGTATTAAATGCCTGTAAGTGTCAGATTATCTCTGTACTCTTGCGCCTGCGCCGCCCATGATAGCTTCAACTTCCTTCTTAGTAGCCATTGTTGTATCACCAGGTGTTGTCATGGCAAGTGCACCGTGAGCTGCACCGTAGTTAACAGCTAACTCAGCATCGCCTGTAGTCATAAGACCATATACAAGACCTGATGCGAATGAGTCTCCGCCACCAACACGGTCCATAATCTCAAGACCCTTGTAATCCTTAGCCTTGTAGATCTCACCGTCTGCCCAGCAGATTGCGCTCCAGTCATTAACTGTAGCAGTCTTAACTGTACGAAGAGTTGTAGCAACAGCCTTGAAGTTAGGATATGTCTTAGCTGCCTCGTTGATCATCTTCTTGTAGCCGTCAAGGTTGAGCTCCTTGAGGTCTGCATCATTTCCCTCGATCTCGAAACCGAGACATGCTGTGAAGTCCTCCTCGTTACCGATCATAACATCAACGTACTTAGCGATCTCCTTGTTAACTTCCTGAGCCTTAGCCTGTCCGCCGATAGCATCCCACATAGATGGTCTGTAGTTAAGGTCGTAGGAAACGATTGTTCCGTACTTCTTAGCTGTCTTGATAGCTGCAAGAACTGTCTCGCATGACTGCTCGGATAATGCTGCGTAGATACCGCCTGTATGTAACCATCTTACGCCGAGTGTTCCGAAGATGTAATCGAAATCGAAATCCTCAGGAGTAGCCTGTGCAATAGCTGTGTTAGCTCTGTCAGAGCAGCCCTTAGCGCCACGGATACCGAAGCCACGCTCTGTGAAGTTGATACCGTTACGGCATAATCTTCCGATACCATCTGTCTTCTTCATGTAAATAAGATCTGTAGCAACGCCGCCCTGCTCAATGAAGTCTATCATTAAAGCACCTACCTCATTGTCAGCGAAAGCTGTGATGACACCTGATCTTAAACCGAAGCACTTATGAAGTCCACGAACTACATTGTACTCTCCGCCGCCTTCCCAGGCACGGAACTGTCTTGCTGTACGGATTCTTCCCTCACCCGGGTCAAGACGTAACATAACCTCGCCTAATGATACAGCGTCATACTTGCACTCGCTTGCTGGTCTTAAATTTAAATTCATCGCTCTGCCTCCATTTTCTGACCTGAAAGGTCAAGAATAATTGTTTTTGTAAGTTATTATGCCGCCCTGCGGCATACGTTGTCTGTATTATAGCATAAAAATGTAAGTACTTTCAAGAGCTTGTTCAGAAGTTAATATTTTCACAAAGAATTTTGGTAATTTACCAGTTTAAAACTAAACTTTGATATGGAAAATACTTTCATACAATGTTATACTGTATACAAACGATAAAAATAATATTAAAGGTGGTACTCAAATGAATCCTGATTCTAATTTAACAGCATTAGCGCGCAACAACAGAACATGTATGATTGCACATACTGCAACAGCCGGCGTTATGCTTCTTCTCCTGTTTTTACAGGCTGCCACTCGCGGGATTAATCCTGCCGTGTTAACCATCTCATGTATTCTCGGAATAGCTCCCGTAGCTGCGGAGCTGCTTTACTGGAGGAAAAACCATGAGACAACCGCCATCCGCCATCTCGTCGGAAACGGCTTTGCGGTGTTTTTCACATTCTACATATACACCTCCACAACCTTCATGGCTTCCGTATTCGTAATACCTATGATAGTTGTGATATCGCTGTACAACAACAAAAAATTCTCCCTTCTCGTAAATACCGGTGTTGTGATTGAAACAATAATCCTGGCTGTCATTGGCATCCAATCAGGAAAATATTCATATCCCGATTCCGACACAGCAATAATACATGTTATCTTCGTCATACTTGTAGCAGTCTATTCCTATATCACCTCTGCCACCTTGAACACGAATGAGAAACAGAAGCTCGACGCAATCACCGCCTCAAAGAATGATACAGAGAAGCTTCTTTCGGATATTTCCAATCTCTCCACAAAAATGCAGGAGGGAATAGAATATATCCACAATGAGCTCTCACTTCTCAACAATGGTTCCTCTGTCACCGTGTCTGCCATGCAGGATGTATCTGCCGGAGCTATGGATACCGCGAATGCCGTTCAGAAACAGCTCCTTCAGACAGAGGCTATCCAGAAGCAGGTCAGCACAGTAAGCAGTATCTCAGAAAACATACATTCCAGCATGGAACATACCATCTCCGTGATTGATGACGGACTAAACGATGTGAATACACTTGTGTCACAGGTAGATGATTCGGTTCATAACGGTGTTGATGTCAGTGAAAAACTCAAAGAGCTTGACCACCACATAAAGGAGATGAACTCCATCATCGACCTCATCAGTGACATCACCTCACAGACGAGCCTCCTCGCCCTGAACGCGAGCATTGAGGCTGCCCGTGCCGGTGATGCCGGCCGCGGTTTTTCAGTTGTCGCATCCGAAATCTCCCACATGGCGGGACAGACCAGTGAAGCAACTGAGCATATCACAGACATAATAAATAACTTTGCGGCAACCATAACCGAAGTGGTCCGAGTAATCACCCGCATGATTGACGGAATAAATACAGAGAAGCAATCCACAAGCAATACAGCCGGAATATTTGATCTCATCAAGTCCAACAGTGTATCCGTCCGCGAACAGCTTGATGAGCTCACTGAAAATGTAATGGAGCTCAAGGCTGCCAACAGTGCGATATCCGATTCCATACAGACAATCTCAGCCGTCTCCGAAGAGGTATCTGCACACTCAAGCCAGACACTCAATCAGGAGAACGAAAACACTGAGATTCTTAAGCGTATTGATTCTAAAATGCAGGAGCTTATAAAGCTGACTGATAACAGATAAACAGCTCTAATTTCTGTTCTTCTTAATGATGCCGACAACCTTATGCATTGTATTTATCATTGCTGAAAGTTCGTCGGCATCAACCTGTTCCTCTATATCGTCGAAGCAGCGCTTCATGTAATCGCGTTCCTCCTCCATAAGTCTGTGTGCTGTCTTGGTAAGCTCTACATAGGTCTTGCTCTTCTCCGCATTAGTTTTCCAATCAATATATCCCTTATCCTGAAGCTTCTGAACCGCCTTCGAGATGTCCTGGATTGACATATTCATCATCTCGGCAAGCTCCCACAGATAAGCCCCAGCTGGGCGCAGGCGTACTTCAAAAACTCCACCCGCTTGCCGGTGGGCTCCATGAGGGTCAGTTCCAGCTCCGGCTTGAAGATCTTGGTCACGATGCCCGGAAAGCCTGCCCCGGCACCTACGTCCACCATACGCCCGGCAACCTCCGGCTGGCTGGCAAACAGCAGGCTGTCGAGGAAATGCTTGTCCTCGATGCCCTCCGGGTCGGTGATGGCGGTCAGGTTGACCTTCTGGTTGTAGTCTACAAGGATCTGGGCAAAGGCATCCAGCTGATCCAGCTGGGTGCCGGTGAGGGCAATGTTCCATGTGGAACACTTTTCCTCCAACCGCTGTTTGTCGATCATAGTGTTGTCCTTTCTGTCGGGTGGTTGGGGTAGCGCAATCGTTTATTTTATCGCAACTTCGTATTATTTTTGTTGTTTCCCTGCCAGTGCGATGCTCAGCTGCGCCACATCGGAGGGCGAAACGCCGGGGATGCGCCCCGCCTGCCCCAGATTGCGGGGACGGATGCGGGCCAGCTTTTCCCGGGCTTCCAGCGTCAGGCCGGTCAGGGCGGCGTACTCGAAATCCTCCGGGATGAGGGTCTTTTCGTGGCGTGCCACCTCCCGGATCATCCGATCCTGTCGGGCGATGTAACCGGCGTACTTGATCTCAGTCTCCAGCCGCTCCGCCAGCATGGGGGTGATCTCCTCTCCCCAGCCGATGATACCCGCCACCAGCGGGTAGCTGATCTCGGGACGGCGCAGCAGCTCCTCGGCAATGCCGCCCTCGGCGGCGGGGGCAAGACCGGCGGCTTCCATGGCGGCGCGCAGGTCTGCGGTGCGCAGGTGCGCTTCGTGCAGGCGGCGGCGCTCGGCTTCCAAGATCTGCTGGGTGTGCTGGTACTTTGCCCAGCGGTCATCCTGCACAAGGCCGTATTCCCTGCCGATGGGGGTCAGGCGCTGGTCGGCGTTGTCCTGCCGCAGGGTCAGCCGGTACTCGCTGCGGCTGGTCATCATGCGGTAGGGGTCCATGACGCCCTTGGTCACAAGGTCGTCCACCAGCGTGCCCAGATAGCTGGTGTGCCGGGGCAGCACCAGCTGCTCCTTGCCCAGCGCGTTGCGGGCGGCGTTCAGACCCGCCAGCAGACCCTGCGCGGCGGCTTCCTCGTAGCCGGAGGTGCCGTTGAACTGCCCTGCCCCGTACAGACCCCGCACCACCTTGCTTTCCAGCGTAGCTTCCAGACTGGTGGGGTCTACACAGTCGTACTCGATGGCGTAGGCAGGGCGCATGATCTCCAGATGCTCAAAGCCTTTGATGCTGTGGTAAAAGGCGTTCTGCACATCCTCCGGCAGGCTGCTGGACGCGCCCTGCAAATACATTTCCTCGGTGTTCTCGCCACAGGGCTCTACGAACAGCGGGTGGCGGTCCTTGCCGGAGAAGCGCACCACCTTATCCTCAATGGAGGGGCAGTAGCGCGGGCCGACACCCTCGATCATGCCGCCGTACAGCGGGCTGCGCTGGATATTATCCAGAATGATCTTGTGGGTCTCGGGGTTCGTGTAGGCGATCCAGCATTCCACCTTGTTGTGCATGGGTGCATCGGTCAGGAAGCTGAAGGGCTGCAATTCGCTGTCCGGGTCGCCGGGCTGGCATTCCAGCTTGGAAAAATCAATGCTGCGGCGGTGCACCCGGGCAGGGGTGCCGGTCTTGAACCGGCGCAGCGGCAGACCGGCAGCTTTCAGGCTGTCGGTCAGGGCGTTGGCGGCGTGCATGCCGTCCGGGCCAGACGCATACCACGCATCGCCCACAAAAATTTTGCCGCCGAGGTTCGTGCCGGTGGCCAGCACCACGCACTTGGCGGTGTATTCGCCGTGCAGCTGGGTGACAACGCCCTTCACATGGCCGTTTTCCACTTCCAGCGCCACCACCTCAGCCTGATGGATGGCCAGACCCGGGGTCTGTTCCAGCGCGTGCTTCATGTATTCGTTGTAGCGGCGGCGGTCGGTCTGCACCCGCAGTGCGTGCACGGCGGGGCCTTTGCCCTTGTTCAGCATCCGGCTTTGCAGATAGGTGGCATCTGCCGCCAGACCCATCACGCCGCCCAGCGCGTCCACCTCCCGCACCAGCGTGCCCTTGGCAGTGCCGCCAATGCTGGGGTTGCAGGGCATATTGCCGATGGCGTCCAGACTCATGGTAAAGACAGCCGTTTTTGCGCCCAGCACAGCAGCTGCATGGGCGGCTTCGATGCCCGCATGGCCGGCGCCGATGACGATGACATCATAATCTCCTAAGTGGTTCATATACTTTCGGGTTTCCTCTAATCAATGATTTGAATTTATTTCCCCACACAGAACCGCTCGAACACCTGTTCGATGACGGCTTCCGAGGCGTTTTCGCCGGTCAGGTCGCAGAGCGCATCCAGCGCATCATCCACGCAGACCGAAACGGCGTCCAGCCCAAAGCCGCCGGCGGCGGCATCCAGTGCACCGGCTACGGCGTCCCGGGCGCGGAGGGCAGCAGAAAGCTGCCGCTGCCCGGACAGACTGGCGGCGTGGGGGTCGATGCTGCCGGTGCCCAGCAGCCGCGCCACCGCAGCGGCGATGACCTTGCGGCTCCCCTCTTCCCGGCAGCAGACCGGCAGCACCATGGCAAAATAGGGGGCGATGAGTTCCGCATCGAACTGGGTGGGCTTGTCCTCCTTGTTCACAAGGGCGATGGCAGGGCGACCGGCGCAGCGCTGTGCCAGCGCCAAATCCTCCCGGCTGGGCGGCTCAGAGCCGTCAAAGACGGCAAGGATCAGTCCAGTTTCTTCCAGTTTTTTCCAGCTTCGGCGGATACCCTCGGCTTCAATAGCGTCCTCGGTCTCCCGCAGACCGGCGGTGTCAAAAAGGTTCAGCCGGATATCCCCCAGCTGCACCGCTTGCTCCACCACATCGCGGGTGGTGCCCGCCACCGGGGTGACGATGGCGCGGTCGAACCCTGCCAGCAGATTGAGCAAGGTAGATTTGCCCGCGTTGGGGCGTCCCACGATGGCGCAGTCCACGCCCTCGCGCAGCACCGCACCGGCATCGTAGCTGCGGATGAGGGCGTCCAGCTCTTGCTGCACTGCGCCCAGCACGGTGCGCAGATGGGCGGGGTCCAGCTCCGGCACATCCTCCTCCGGGAAGTCCACCCAAGCGGCAAGATGCGCCTGCAGGGCGGTCAGCTGGGTTTTCTGGGCGTTGATCTTTTTCGCCAGCGCACCGCCCAGCGCGGCATTTGCCAGCGCGGCCCCCTGCCGCCCGTCTGCCGAGATCAGGTCCATGACCGCTTCCGCCTGGGTCAGCCCCAGCTTGCCGTTCAAAAAGGCACGGCGGGTGTACTCGCCGGGGGCGGCAGGCTGCGCACCGGCGGCAAGGCAGGCTTCCACCAGACGGCGCGCCACCGCACTGCCGCCATGGCAGGAAAGCTCCACCACGTCCTCGCCGGTATAGCTGTGGGGCGCACGGAAAAACAGGGCAACGCCCTCGTCAAAGGCTTCTTCTCTGTCCACGAAATGCCCGAACAGCGCAGTATAGCCTTTGGCCTGTTCCACTTTTTTTGCGGCGTTGGCCGGGCAGAACACCCGGGCCGCCACCTGATAGCTCTCCGCACCGGAGAGCCGCACCACGGCAATGCCGCCTGCACCGGGGGGCGTCGCGATGGCGGCAATGGTCGATCCCTGCATACTGCATCCTTTCCGCGCACCTGCTTTTGCAGATGCGCTGCTTGTGTGTCCGGTGCGGCAGACCCGCCGCAGCGCACACTTTCTGATTTTACAGCTTATTTTACCACGTTTTTGCGCAAAAAGATACACCCGCCGCGCGGTTTTTCCACATCTTCCAAAATGTTTGTGGAAAAACGGAACGAAAATGGCGGGGCAGTATCTGCGAAGTTCCCCCTTCCGTCTGCTCACTGCGTTCGCAGCCACCTTCCCCAAGGGGACGGCTTAACCCTCTCAGTCACGGCTTACGCCGTGCCAGCTCCCCCAAAGGGGGAGCCTTTGGCATGGAGGGAAATTTTCCAGCTAAAGTGTAAAGTTTGCGGGCGTACCCGCTCCCCCTTGGGGGAGCTGTCGCGCAGCGACTGAGGGGCTATAAATGGAGAAGCGAAAAAAGCGTTAAAGCGATAGCGCCGACTGGCGCAGCGCTAGCTTTTTTGTGCTTCGACTTCTTCTTTAGGATTGTCAAGGGCGTGCAGCCCTTGGCGACGGGTTGCGGCACCCAGCATCCGCTTCGTGCCTTGGGCGGCACTCGCGTCTTGCTGGCCGCTGCCCCAACAACTGCTCTCTGTTTCCGCCGCTGGCGGCGGTCGCAGTTGTTGCGTTGCGGGGTGGGTGGAGTCCAGAGGTAGGGAGGGGGGAATCGGAACACCCCTCCCTACCTCTGGCCCAGCGGAGCGTCTTTGCACGCTGAAAACAAGCAGAAAGTCACCCCGCGGAGCGCAATGCACTTTTCTGGTTCTCTTTTGGTGTCAAAAGAGAACATCCTCGGCTCTTACTTTCCCACACAAAACCGCTCGAACACCTGTTCGATGACGGCTTCCGAGGCGTTTTCGCCGGTCAGGTCGCAGAGGGCGTCCAGTGCGTCGTCCACGCAGACCGAGACGGCGTCCAGACCAAAGCCGCCGGCGGCGGCATCCAGTGCCCCGGCTACGGCGTCCCGGGCGCGGAGGGCAGCGGAAAGCTGCCGCTGCCCGGACAGGCTGGCGGCGTGGGGGTCGATGCTGCCCGTGCCCAGCAGTCGCGCCACCGCAGCGGCGATGACCTTGCGGCTCCCCTCTTCCCGGCAGCAGACCGGCAGCACCATGGCAAAATACGGGGCGATGAGCTCCGCATCGAACTGGGTGGGCTTGTCCTCCTTGTTGACAAGAGCAATGGCGGAGCGGCCGGCGCAGCGCTGTGCCAGCGCCAAGTCCTCCCGGCTGGGCGGCTCAGAGCCGTCAAAGACGGCAAGGATCAGCCCAGCTTCTTCCAGTTTTTTCCAGCTGCGGCGGATACCCTCGGCTTCAATGGCGTCCTCGGTCTCCCGCAGACCGGCGGTGTCAAAGAGGTTCAGCCGGATCTCCCCCAGCTGCACCGCCTGCTCCACCACGTCGCGGGTGGTGCCCGCTACCGGGGTGACGATGGCGCGGTCGAACCCAGCCAGCAGATTGAGCAAGGTAGACTTGCCCGCGTTAGGGCGTCCCACGATGGCGCAGTCCACGCCCTCGCGCAGCACCGCACCGGCATCGTAGCTGCGGATCAGGCCGTCCAGTTCCTCCCGCACCGCGCCCAGCACGGTGCGCAGGTGGGCGGGGTCCAGCTCCGGGACATCCTCCTCCGGGAAATCCACCCAAGCAGCCAGATGCGCCTGCAGGGCGGTCAGCTGGGCTTTCTGGGCATTGATCTTTTTCGCCAGCGCACCGCCCAACGCGGCATTTGCCAGCGCTGCCCCCTGCCGCCCGTCCGCTGCGATCAGGTCCATGACCGCTTCGGCCTGCGTCAGACCCAGCTTGCCGTTCAGGAAGGCGCGGCGGGTGTACTCGCCGGGGGCGGCAGGCTGCGCGCCCGCTGCAAGACAGGCTTCCACCAGCCGCCGCGCCACCGCGCTACCGCCGTGGCAGGAAAGCTCTACCACATTCTCGCCGGTGTAGCTGTGGGGCGCACGGAAAAACAGGGCGACGCCCTCGTCAAAGGCTTCTTCCCTGTCCACAAAATGCCCGAACAGCGCGGTGTAGCCCTTGGCCTCTTCCACCTTTTTTGCCGGGTTTGCCGGGTGGAATACCCGGGCAGCCACGGCGTAGCTCTCTGCGCCGGACAGGCGCACCACGGCAATGCCGCCCGCCCCGGGGGGCGTTGCAATGGCGGCAATGGTCGATCCCTGCATACTGCATCCTTTCCGCGCACCCGTCTTGCGGGTGCGCTGCTCGTGTGCCCGGTGCGGCAGACCCGCCGCAGCGCGCACTTTCTGATTTTACAGTTTATTTTACCACGTTTTTGCGCAAAAAGATACACCCGCCACGCGGTTTTTCCACATCTTCCAAAATGTTTGTGGAAAAAAGATCAAAAAGCGCCCCGCACTTCCGGTGGAAATGCGGGGCGCTTTATGGTTTTGTTGAAATCTGCCGGTTACAGCTCGATCTTGCCGAAACTGAAATCTGCAAAGTCGTCCACGCGCTCGGTGCGCTTGGGTGCTACGGGTGCTGCACTCTCGGCGTCGCGGGGGGCGTAGGTGCGCTCCGGCACACTGGACGGACGCGGGCCGCGGGGTGCACCGCTGCGGTTGCCACGGTAGCCGCCATTGCTGCGGCGCTCACCGCGATAACCGCCGTTGCGGTTGCCGCCGGGACGACGGCCATTCCGGTTGCCGCCACGGCCACGGCGCTCGCCGTAGGTGTTCTCAGTCTGGGCATCCGGTGCAGTAGAGTAGATGACCACGCGGCGGTCACGGCCCTCACCCTTGCTCTCGCTGCGCACACCCTCCATCTTGCTGATGGCAGAGTGGATGATGCGGCGCTCGTAGGGGTTCATGGG
>ENA-ORCM01002874-ORCM01002874.1-human-gut-metagenome-genome-assembly--contig:-NODE-2874-length-11879-cov-3.255211_pt1 | contig 11879 bp, 8 predicted proteins | sample MGYA00242906_ERZ507928 | MGnify/ENA primary metagenome ERZ507928 (study PRJEB26167, sample SAMN06115497) | human gut metagenome | host: Homo sapiens | place: China:Shanxi | collected 2015-05-07...
GAGGACTGTCTCATTATAGGGTCTTGATAGAAAGGTGTATTCACGACTTCTGCCGGTCTCTGTCTTTTTTATTGGAGAGATCACCTCGACAGGTAAGTTCGTGCCTTTGGACTTTGTGTTCTTTTGGCATGCCGATAAAAGGATGCCCAGAAGCAGGATATATGAAATTCTTCTCATAAGATATACCTAGTTATTTATTACCGGGCAAAAATAGAGGCAATGGGTGAAGGAATAAGGCGGATTTTTACTGAACCGGAAGATACCGTCGCTTAACTGGAAAATAGACCGGCCCAACCTTAATTTATAACGAGGCGGACGATGGATGCCTTACACCGTGTATCACTATAGGCAATGCCCACTGCAACGCCTGTGCAGAGACAATTAGAACCGGTGATACGGTGAGTAAGCTTCCGCAGTTCCGCTTTTTTATGTACTTTTGCCGGCAAAAAAGGAGAAAGTAATGACATTGCCTTCAGAAGAACATATATTCCAGTATCCGGGACAAGGGCGGATCGAGGTGATTTGCGGTTCCATGTTTTCCGGTAAGACGGAGGAGCTTATCCGCCGTTTGAAGCGGGCTGAATTCGCCAAGCAGCGGGTGGAGATTTTCAAGCCTGCGATCGATACCCGCTATTCGCAGGATAACGTGGTCTCGCACGATAGTAATTCGATTCCTTCTACTCCGGTGGATTCTTCCTCCAGTATCCTATTGTTCACTTCCGAGATCGATGTGGTGGGGATAGACGAGGCCCAGTTTTTCGACGAGGGATTGGTAAACGTATGCAATCAATTGGCCGCTAACGGTATCCGGGTGATCGTGGCTGGGTTGGACATGGACTATAAGGGAGTTCCTTTCGGTCCTATGCCGGAGCTATGCGCTATCGCTGATGAGGTGACGAAAGTGCATGCCATCTGCGTGAAATGCGGACGTTTGGCTTACGTATCCCATCGTATCGTGGGAAATGATAAACGGGTCTTCTTAGGGGAACAATCCGAATACGAGCCTTTATGCCGGGAATGTTATGCGAAGGCTGAAGGTTTGAAGAATTATTTATCCCTACATTTGTGAAATTAATAGTTTTGCGTTATATAAAGTATGAAAGAAAACGAGATGGTGTTCGGCATTCGTGCCGTGATTGAGGCTATACAGGCTGATAAGGAGGTAGATAAGATCCTTGTGAAAAGGGATTTACAAGGGGATCTATCCAAAGAGTTATTTGAGGTACTGAGAGGCCGTGAGATACCGGTACAACGTGTTCCGGCTGAACGCTTGGATCGTTTGACTCGAAAGAATCATCAGGGGGTGATCGCTTTTATGTCGGCGGTTACCTACCAGAGCTTGGAAGATATCATTCCTTTTGTGTATGAGCAAGGAAAAGATCCTTTCATCGTATTGCTGGATGGGGTTACGGACGTGCGTAATTTCGGCGCTATTGCCCGTACCTGCGAGTGTGCGGGAGTCGATGCGATCGTGATTCCGGCAAAAGGAAGCGTTTCGGTGAACGCCGACGCGATCAAGACCTCTGCCGGCGCCTTGCATGTATTGCCGGTTTGTAAGGAGAAGAGTATCAACCAAGCGATCCGTTTCTTGCAGCAAAGCGGGGTGAAGGTATTTGCCGCCAGCGAGAAAGCGGCGGAGAATTATACGGCGGTGAAGTATGAAGGACCGGTAGCGATCGTGATGGGAGCGGAAGATACGGGTGTGTCTCAGGAGAACTTGCGCATCTGCGATAATATGGTAAAGATTCCGCAATTCGGAACGATCGGCTCCTTGAATGTATCTGTAGCCACTTCTATTTTGGTGTACGAAGTGGTTCGCCAACGTATGAACGAGCAACAATAATAATATGTATATAAACTAAAGAAGAAAATGAAGAAAGTTATCGCTACAAAAAACGCTCCCGCCGCTATCGGTCCGTATAGCCAAGCGGTGCAAGTAGGTAATATGCTGTTCGCTTCCGGACAGCTGGGTATCGATCCTGCTACGGGACTTTTCGTTGAGGGATCCGTAAAGGAACAAACCGCCCAAGCGTTCAAGAATGTTCACGCAATCTTGGCAGAGGCTGGTTATAGCATCAATGATGTCGTAAAAACAACCGTGTTTTTAGCGGATATGGGCGACTTCGCCGCCTTCAACGAGGTATACGCCTCTCAATTCGAAGGCGCATTTCCCGCACGTTCAGCGGTAGCCGTTAAGACACTGCCGAAGAATGGTTTGGTAGAGATCGAGGTGATCGCCGTGAAAGAATAATCATAAGGAATAACAAGAGTAGTCTCATCGCTTGTCGAGACTACTCTCGTTATCCATCAAGACTACTCCCGTGATACGATGCGATTACTCTCGTAATTCATCGATACAGCTAATCTCAAAAGTCTATTATCTTCTTTTTCTGGGAGCGGGATTCGTACCACCATTCCGACCGAATAATTTCTCAATCAAATCCTTTCGTCCCATCTTTTGCAATACTTGCATGATCTGACGGCGTGACTCGGGTTTATACCAGAAGAAGAACTGGCGTTGTGCCAACTTCTGTTCTTTTGAGCGGGCCGTATATACTTTCTCCAACGTATAAGGATGATATCCAGTATAATACATCTCCGTAGCCAATGTCATCGGCGTAGGCGTGAAGTCTTGTACTTGTTCCAACTGGAAATGCAAGCTCTTGGTGATCACCGCCAGCTCCGCCATATCCGCCTCGGTACATCCCGGATGGCTGGAAATGAAATAGGGGATGAGTTGCTGGTTCAACCCGTATTGCCGGTTTACCTTATCGAATATCTTCTTGAACTGTCCGAATTGCGAGAAAGACGGTTTACGCATTTGTTTCAACACCTCGTCTTGCGTATGCTCCGGGGCCACTTTCAAACGGCCGGATACGTGGCGGGCGATTAATTCCTCGGTATAGGTTTGAGCTGCCTTGTTTAAAGACTCATCCGCATAACGGTGCAATAACAGGTCATAGCGTACGCCGCTTCCGATAAACGACTTCTTGATCCCGGGAAGTCTATCTACCGCTTTGTAGATATCCAGTAGCGGCGTATGGTCCGCGTTCAAGTTCTTGCAAACGACGGGGGAGATGCAAGACGGTTTCTTGCATTTGGCGCAAATCCGCTCATCTTTCCCCTTCATACGGTACATATTGGCGGAAGGGCCTCCCAAATCGCTTAGATATCCCTTGAAATCCGGCATTTCGGTAATCGCTTTCACTTCCTTCAAGATCGATTCCTTGCTTCGGGAGGCGATGAACTTCCCTTGATGCGCCGATATGGTACAGAACGCGCATCCTCCGAAACAACCCCGGTGGATATTCACCGAGAACTTGATCATCTCGAAAGCCGGTATCACTTTCCCTTTGTATTTGGGATGCGGCAAGCGGGTATAGGGAAGGTCGTAGGAAGCATCTATCTCCGCTTCCGTCATTGGAGGGAAGGGAGGATTCACTACGATCACCTGTTTTCCTACCTTTTGCAAGATACGTGAGGCATTGTATTTGTTGGATTCCTCTTCTATATACCGGAAATTCTTCGCTTGTTTCAATTTATCTTTTAGGCATTCCTCATGTGAGAAGAGCACGATATCGTCGTCTTTCGCATCCTCTTTGTCTGCCAGATAAACCGTTTGGCGGATGTTCTTGATCTCGTTGAAAGGAATGCCGGACTTTAGGCGGCGCACCAATTCCTTGATCGGCTTCTCGCCCATGCCGTAAATCAATAAATCGGCCGGGCTACTGGCAAGGATTCCCGGTAATAGCTTATCTTGCCAATAATCGTAATGCGTAAGCCGGCGTAATGAGGCCTCGATGCTACCCAATACGACGGGGACATCCGGATACAATTCTTTCAGTATTTTAGTATAGACGATGCTCGGATAGTCCGGACGCATTCCCGGACGTTGGTCCGGCGTATAGGCATCGTCGCTGCGTAATCGCTTATTGGCAGTATAATGGTTGATCATTGAATCCATGGCACCGGCGGATACACCGAAGAAAAGCCGGGGAACGCCGAGCTTCTTGAAATCCCGGTAATCTCCCCGCCAATCCGGTTGCGGTACGATCGCTACCCGTAATCCTTCCGCTTCCAATACACGACCGATCACGGCCGCCCCGAAAGAGGGGTGATCCACATAGGCGTCTCCCGAGAAAAGGATCACGTCGAGGTAATCCCATCCCCGTGCCTCGACTTCTTTCTTCGTCGTGGGCAACCAATTGTCTAGTTTAAATGTTTTCATAATACAAAGGTACGTGATAATCTTGGAATAATCATAGAGACGCTATTCATAACTTTTATTTATGGGGGATTCGTTTTTATGATTAGGACAAGAGTTCTCAATCTCGTATCTTTGTGTCGAAAAGAAAAATAAACATTTAAAAACAAGGTTTCTTATGAAAACACTCACAGACGAGAAGCTGACGATTGTCGGCGCAGCAGGTATGATCGGTTCTAATATGGCACAGACCGCTATTATGATGGGACTAACTTCTAACATTTGGTTGGGAGGGAGTGGCCGAGGAATTATTCCAGTGTGGTTTCGGGGGTGTAAACATCACTTTTACCTCAGACATCAAGGAGGCTTTGACGGGCGCTAAATATATCGTTAACTCCGGTGGTGCCGCAAGAAAGGCAGGTATGACCCGTGAGGATCTCCTAAAAGGAAACGCCGCTATCGCCGAGGAGTTCGGCAAGAACGTAAAGGCTTATTGCCCGGACGTAAAGCATATCGTGGTTATTTTTAACCCGGCGGATATTACCGGTTTGATTACCTTATTGTATTCCGGCTTGAAACCTTCTCAGGTTACGACGTTGGCCGCATTGGATTCAACTCGTTTACGCAGTGAGTTGGCAAAACATTTCGGTATCTCTATGGATCAGGTTGAGAATTGTCGTACGTATGGCGGTCATGGCGAGCAAATGGCTGTTTTCGCCTCTACCGCTAAGGTGGATGGCAAGCCTTTGACGGAACTTATCGGTACGGATGCCTTGACGAAAGATCAATGGGCGGAGATACAAACCAAGGTTACGAAGGGCGGCGCTAACATTATCGCTTTGCGGGGCCGTTCTTCCTTCCAAAGCCCGTCATATGTATCTATCGAGATGATCGCAGCTGCGATGGGTGGTAAACCGTTCCGTTGGCCGGCTGGCGCTTATGTATCAAACGGAAAGTTCGATCATATCATGATGGCTTGGGAGACCTCAATTACGAAAGACGGCGTAGCGTTGAAAGAGGTGCACGGTACACCGGAAGAAGAGGCTGCCTTGGAGAAGAGCTACAAGCACCTTTGCGCTTTACGTGACGAGGTGATCGCTATGGGCGTGCTTCCCGCTATTTCCGAATGGCATAAATTGAATCCGAATATCAAATGATCGAATAACAAGTCATTTAGATTTTCACGGATATATGAAATCCCCGCTTAGATGGCTTCGTGCCGGAAAGCGGGGATTCTTGTTTTATTTTATCTTTAGTCCGGGGATCAGGGGCGTGCTATCTACCAGCTCCAACTCTTGCACCATCTGTAATGTTCCTTGTTTGTATTTCTGGAAATGGGGCGTTTGGATATGGCTTTTATAAGCGTCTTGATCCGCGTAAATCTCTAGGATGGTTACTTTATTTGGATGTTCTTTCTCCGATACGGCATACAGTGTAAGAACACCCGGCTCTAGACGCATGGAAGCCTCGATCTCTTCTTCCAGAAAGGCGTTATAACGCTCCAACTGGGCGGGATCGACCGTGATCTTGGATAGGCGGACTAAGTTCTTCTTTGGGGCGGGCTGAGAGGATTCCTTAATGATTTTCAACGCTTTGATAGCGGAAGGGAAGCCGATATAAGGAAGACATTGTATAACCGCCGCCGTTAAGGTCTCCTTGCTATTGCCGGCCAGTAAGTTCCCTTCGAGATGCGAGTGTAGTTGGCTTTCGGCTTCAAGGGTCGTTAGTATGCAATAAGCCAGTAACTCCCGGGTTTTCAGGTCTAGCCCGTTGCGAGTATAGATATCTCCGAAGCAGAATTCGGTGAGGAATCGCTCTACTTCCGGACCCATATTTCCCGGGACGTTCCTCATGGCCTCTTTGATTCCCTCGCCGTAAAGCCGGCTTTGTATGGCTTGTCCTTTCTCGTGGCGATCTTCTTCCGTAACGGTAGCTTGTCTCTCCAGAGGCAAAGCGATGCCTTGTTGCTTAAAGACTTCGTTGATGGTATTTAAGGCATTCAATGTCTTCGGGAAACCGATGAACGGAGCGCATAGATATATCGCCTCCCGTAGCTCGATGGGAGTGACGCCTACGTTTAGCGCCGCTTTGGCGTGGGCGTTCAGTTGGGGCAAGGTTTGCATCGTGGCTAATACGGTGCAAGTGATAAGCTCCCGGGTCTTTTTATCAAGATCTCCTGTGCGGAATACCTCCCCGAAGATGAATTTCTGGAGAATGTCCATCATTTCCGGATCTGTTCCTTGTCCGGTCAATGCCTCGCCTCCGAATAGCTCGGTGTAATTCTTTTTACAGCGTTCGATTCTGTCCATATTTTGTTCTGTTTTAGAAGTTGGGATATCTTGTGCGAAGGCTGGTATGAAGCCTAGCAGGAAGAGTGCGATTGCTTTTGTTTTCATAAGGATATCATTATTGTTTAACATTACAAAGATATTCGGATTTATCTCAGGCGCATGTATACATATTACGGATCTTTGTATCAAAATTACCGTTCGTAAACGGAGCTGATCCGGATGACAGCCGGGGTTGGGCAAACGAATAAAGCGCCTGCGATTCCCTCGCGGGAGACACAGACGCTTTCGTTCAAATAAATATTCTTATAAAGTACGATCCGGATATAAGGCTTTCCACCATTCCGGCTCGTCTTTCAGCCATTTGGCGAACCATGCGTAGATGGTATTTTGCCAGCCTATACGTTTCTGATAGCCTACGATACCATGATTCTCGCCATCCACCTGCACGAATTCCACGGTTTTCCCTAGTATCTTCAAGGCGGCGAACATTTGGATACTTTCCCCGATGGGTACGTTCGTATCGGCGTTGCCGTGAAGCAACAGGAGCGGGGTCTTGATCTTATCGGCGTTGAACAACGGGCTTTGCTTAGTAAAGAACTCCGGGGCGTTCCAAGGATAAGTGCCGGCATTCGCTACGGAGCAATAGCCATATCCCCAATAACCTTCTCCCCAATAGCTACTCAATGCGCTGATACCGGCATGGCTGATAGCGGCGGCGAAAATGTCCGTACGGGTTTGTAGGTATTGTGTCATGAATCCGCCGTAGCTGGCACCGATGCAACCGATCTTCTTCTCGTTCACGAACGAATGCTCCTTGCAGAACAGCTTGGTGCCTTGGATGATCTCATCGGCGGTCTTCAGGCCCCATGCGTTCACATGGCGGGCGGCGAATTCCTGTCCGAAGCCCGTTGTTCCACTCGGATTCAAGGTGTAGACCACGTATCCGAGAGCGGCGTACATATGCATGGAATAACGCATCTCCAGCGCACGGTTCGTCGGGGAAGTACCGCCATAGTAATAAACGATCATCGGATATTTCTTATTCGGATCGAAATGAGGCGGCAGGTAATAACGACCTTGGATCGTCGTACCGTCATCCGACTTGAAGTTCCAGTCGTGTACCTCGCCTAAGGCGATATCTTTTAATTTATCTTGCGAGAGATCATACACCAAGCGGTTCTTTCCACCTTTCAGGTCGTAAGCGTAAAGGCGGTTGGCGTTGGACGCGCTCTGTCCGTAATAGAAGAGAACCGGAGCGTTGTCGGCCAACGCATACGACATGATAATATCCTCGGAGGCGGCTACTTGCTTGATCTTCCCGTTTGCCGGGTCGCACGTATAGATCCGTTGGTAATCCTCATCCTCACAGAGGATATAGATTTGCCCGTTGAAGCGGTTCCATACGGCATCGATCACGTTCGGATTGAAATCCTTGGTGAGAGGGGAGGCTTTACGGCTTGCCAGATCGTATAGGAATAACTGTCCGTCGTACGAGTTGGAGATCTGTCCTTGCTTGATATTTTGTCCGATCCCGTCGAAAGCGTCGCCCGCCCCGGCTACCAATAACTGTTTACCGTCGGGCGAGAAAGCGGCTTGGTTTACGTACGGGGCTTTCTCCCAGATCGTATCGATCGCCATGGTCTGCAAATCCAATTTATAAAGGGAGTTGCGGGAGTGCGGCAAGGAGGTGTACACCCGGTCGCTGGTACTGAACAATAGATAGCGGCTATCAGCGCTGATATCATTGATATAAGTGTCTGTATGCCCGAAAGTAAGTTGCTCGTACAAACCTGTTTTTAAGTCATACCGCCAGATAAAGGAGCGGTCACGGAAACCCGGGATGCGGTCTGCTGGCTCTAATACACGGATCAAGTCCGTCCCTTCCTTGGGACCTTCCTCTTCTACGGTATAGAGAAGCGTGGACTCATCGGGGGTGAATACGAACCGCCCTTTCGGAAGGTTCGGGACTAATACCGTTTGTTGGTAGGTAGACGGATCTACGGTTACCAACTCCGTACCGTCCAGACCGGTGCGGGTGTAATACAATCGGTTGCTTTTAGGCATCCATTTGGCGGTTGTCAAGAAACCTTCGTCTTGCAATAAGACCCGTCCCGTAGCGGCATCCATCAATTGCCCGTACGATTCGCTCTTGCCCTCCGGGAATCGATTGACGTATTTTACCAAGGCATACTTCCCGTTCGGGGAGACACTTACGCCTTGGAAATCCTTTCCTTCTAGGATATTCAGAAGGGTGTAGCGTTTCTCCGGGTTCAAGGAAGCTACGACTTTCGCTTCCGCCTCGCTTTTGAAAGTAGCCTTTAGGCTGGGAGGACAAGTGTCTGTTTCCGCTGTCAGGTATTTAACGACTACTTGATAGCGGCGGGGTTCCATCACCAACTCGGAAGAGGCTCCGACCGGTTTATCATTGACGAATACTTCGAACGCCCCGGGACCCGATATATCGAGCGTGCCTTTTACGTATCGGTCGCTGTTCAAGAAGAAAGAGAATAGATGCAGGGCATATCCTTTTCGCGGGGCAGCGAAGGTGATTGCGCCTGCCGTGTCAGCGTCGAGTACCGTGGCGTTCGCAAGCGTTTGCTCGAACGGTAAGGTCGCTTTTAATAGATTCTTCGCCTCGAAAGGCTTGCCGTTTACGTTGAGGCTGTCCGCTAGGATCGGCTTGTTGACCGTGAACGGGCCTGCGTGCTGGAATTGCGTTACTTTCACGTCTTCCATGGCGTAAAGCGAAAGGGCGGAAAGAAGCAATGCCGGAATTAAGTTAGTTTTTCTGTCCATATATAATTAGTTTAGGATAAACGTTTTCCGCAAACGATGTAAAGCTGTTCGGTATCCTCTACGACGAGCGGAAGAAGATAAGGCTCCATCAATGCCGCCACCTCTCGGGCCGGGGGCAAGGGCAGCGATAATCGATCGGCGTGCCGATGGTGGTGCGTATTGATCTTTTCCTTGCTCTCGCTGTGGCAGATAACCAATTTACCGCCGGGCGCGAGCAAGCCGCTCATATGCTCGATCAACCGTTCCGGCCGCATGAAATGCGGGTAAGCGCTATATAGGATAATATAGTCGAATCCTTTCCCCTCGTAGCTCATAGCGTCCTCTTGGAGGAACTCGATGAGCGGATGATCCGGATATTTCATGCGTGCTTTCTCGATCATTTGGCCCGCTATATCGATAGCTACGATTTGGCGGGGTTCGTACGGCAGCAGGTAACTTTCCAATATCCCCGTGCCGCAACCGACATCGAGGATGCGGGCGTTCTGCCGCAGGTTGGTACGATCCAATATCGTCCGGATCTTTCCCGGATCATGTACGCAGACAGCGTCCCAGCGTTCCGCCATCGTATCAAAAAAAGTCTCTATTTGATTCATGATAATTGTCCTTCCCATAGAAAACAATCGCTGAACAGGGATTGTTCCTTGAAATGGGTTGGTTTTTCGAACAAACCGAACACGGACGATCCGGAGCCGGACATGGCGGCATATAAGGCGCCTCCCTCGTATAAGGTATCCTTGATCCGCTCGATCACGGGATGTCTCGGGAATACGCTTCGCTCGAAATCGTTCACTATCCGCTCTTTCCATTCGGATACCGGTAGCCGGATGATCTCTTTCAAGGAGGTCTCGGGCGCGGCGGGTGTTACCATTGAATAGGCTTCGGGGGTGGAGACGGCTACATCCGGTTTTACCAAGCATAGATAATAATCCTTCAAGGACAAGTCCACGGGCTCGAATTGGTTTCCCGTGCCGGTCGCGAATACCGGCGTGTTACGGATAAAAAACGGGCAATCGGCTCCGATGGTGGACGCTATCGCCTCCAACTCATCCGGGTGAATATCCAAACCGCAGAAATCATTGACCAGCTTCAACATAAAAGCGGCATCGGCGGAACCTCCTCCAAGCCCGGCGCCAAAAGGTATCGCTTTCAACAAATGGATCTCTAGCGGGGGAATCTCGTATCTCGTCTTTAGGGCGTTCAGTGCTTTTATGACGAGGTTCTTCTCTTGGGGAGCGTCTACCGGAATTCCGGTTTGCGTGAAACAGGTCCGATCCGAGGCGACGATCTCGAGGGCATCCTTCACGGGGATCGGATAGAAGATGGTCTCTATATTATGATAACCGTCCGGACGTTTGCTTACCACGTTCAGACCTAGGTTTATCTTTGCGTTCGGGAAACAGATCATAGTATTTAATGTTTGTTTTATGTGATACGCAAAGATAATGTTTACCGATTAGAATTACCTTAGATCTGATGGGCAAATAGGATAATCACACCAAAATTTCCCTATAAGTGTCATACCGCCAGCGACCTGTTTCTCCATATCCATTAGGATGCCCATAATTAAATGCCTGCTTAAAAGAAAATCCCTCCGACCCGCCCTCATTCTCTTTATAGTCAGTATGCGGTAGTAACAATGCAACCTGTGGCTTGAGCTTGTAACAATACTGAGCATTACGATTCTTTTTGCGCTATGCTCCGCTCTCGCTTCCATTCGCAGTAGGTTCGACAATTCATTCTCAATTGCCAGAGATATACTCGCCCTATTTAAAAAGAACTACCTGAATTATGCTTTATATCAGTTCCGTCAACCAATTTAGCTGTTGGATCTTCACGTCCAATTCACGTAATTGCTTGGAATATGAATCTATTTCTTTTTGTAAATCTGCCACATTTATTGTGCGGACATAACGGATTTCATTTGCCGAATAACGTTCTAAACTGCCCGTTGCCGATTGCGTGACGGAACGAAGGACGGAGATGCGCAATGCTAAGATATCTTTCTTTGCGATCATTTCCGTAAGGCTTGTACCTTCTGCAAGGGTAGCCATGTTGGTTCGGTTGATTCTGAAAATCAGTGTTTCCAAATCATTCAGATTATTATTCAACTCATCCATAAGCCCCCGTGGATCTTCTGCGGGCTCTTCACCTTCTTGAATCCGGGCATTGTTTTTTAGCCGGACTTCCAGTTGTGATATTCTTTTTTGTAAATCAGCTCGTAAGCTGAGAGCTTCTGCTAATTTCATAATTCGGTATGTTTTTAATGTTTGCTGTTCTTGCTCTTTTGGAATTGCATACCCGATCATGAAGAGGGCTGCTTCCAGAGAACGCATGTCTTTAAATTGGCATTCTGGGAAGTTTAATACTTCTTTTAATAGCCAATTGGCTTTAAGGTTGCATTCAATATGGATTTTTCCTCGATCAAGTTTAGAAAATTTGTAAATGTCGCTGTTAGGATTCCGATTAACCTCCGGATTTCGGGCATCACCATAGGCGAATTTTAATGAAGAAGGGACACCGCCTACTATTGTATTCGCTTCCACATCTTTCGTCACAACCGCTCCAGCTCCCACCACAGCATTGTCACC
>ENA-ORCM01002877-ORCM01002877.1-human-gut-metagenome-genome-assembly--contig:-NODE-2877-length-11870-cov-2.824557_pt1 | contig 11870 bp, 8 predicted proteins | sample MGYA00242906_ERZ507928 | MGnify/ENA primary metagenome ERZ507928 (study PRJEB26167, sample SAMN06115497) | human gut metagenome | host: Homo sapiens | place: China:Shanxi | collected 2015-05-07...
CTTGTTCCTCATAGTTTGCTTTTGCAAAAGAAATGTCTTGGTATTCAAAGCAAACAGAATAATGTGTATCATCTAATTGTATAATTGAATTTTTTTCATTAAAGTCTTTAAAAAATGTATGAATAATTTGTGATGTAGTTTTAGGCTTTGCAACTTTATGTGCTTTTATTTTCTTTGAAAATTCATTAAATATAGTAAATAAAAAAAATTCTTTCTTTTCTTTATTTTTCTTGGACCAGACTGTTTCAGTGCGTGCCTGGAGAATCCAAAGGCGGTCTTTATGGTCGACAGCCCATTCCATATCCATATAGCAGCCGTAATGTTTTTCAATACGTTTCGCGTAATCGGCCAGCTGGGCAATCTGTTCATCGCTTATAACCTGCGCTTTGGCACGTTCCGGTTCCACTTTTCTTTCTTCCACATCGCCGCCTTCTTTGCGGATCAGTTCGATGGATTTTTCATTGATGCGGCGGGAAGTAATGGTAAGAGAATCTTTATCCACAACAAAATTATCGGGTGTTACGGTACCCTGCACGATGTATTCGCCAAGCCCCCAGGAGCCTTCGATCATGATGCTGTCGTCAGCGCCGGTCGCCAGGTTGACGGTGAACATGACACCTGCCGCTTTCGCATCAGCCATCATCTGGACGGCGGCGGAAAGCGCCACATTTTCATGGTCAAAGTTTTTCTTCGCACGGTAATAAACGGCACGGTCGGTGAAAGTGGACGCATAGCATTCCTTTACTTTCCGGATAACCATATCCCGCCCGGTGACGTTCAGGTATGTATCCTGCTGCCCGGCAAAAGAAGCATCCGGCAAATCTTCCGCGGTAGCAGAGGAGCGGACGGCGACGAAAGGATTCTTTTCACCCACCTTTTCGGCAAGTTCTTCATAAGCCTTTCCAATCTGTTCGGCAAGGTCTTCCGGCATAGTGGCAGAGCAGATGCTTTCACGGATTTTTGTACAGACTTCATGGAGCTCTACGGAATCTTCCACATCCTGCAGTTCCTGAAGCATCTTATGGATTTTCTTATTCTGTCCCGTCTTTTCCATGAAATAGCGGTATGCGCTGGCTGTTGTCGCATATCCGTACGGAACAGGCACATCCACGGAAGAAGTCAGTTCCCCCAGAGAAGAGGATTTCCCTCCTACCAGTCCCACGTCCGCGCGGCGCAGCTCATCAAACCACAGTACATAAGCATTTTCTCTTGCGTCCATCATGACCCTCCTTAGTCAATGAATGATATGTAAAAACGTATACTATATTCTTTACATCAGAAATTATAGTATACCACTAATACAAAAAAGTCAAATAGAAAAGGTTCGCAGAACCATCTTATTTGCGGAATGGACATACACATAAAATTCCCATTTTATTCATTTATCTTAGCTCGGCCAATTCCACACAAAAGAAAAGCAATAAGCGTATATTAAATATTTCATTAAGGCCGTCTTTTACAACAGAAAAAACGCTTCTCCGAAGAAAAGCGCTTTCTACTCTATTATATTATTTTATTTATTTACATACCGAAAATGAAGTACCGTGTCTCAAGGTAACACCCTGCCACAAAAAGAGACAGAAGCATCAGAGGAAAGCACCATTTCATAAAAGCGGTAAAGCTGATATTGAACCCTTCTTTTGCCGCGATAGCCACCATGATCACATTCGGTGAAGCACCAATCATAGTACCGTTGCCGCCGAAGCACGCACCGGTCGCAAGCGCCCACCACATATAATCCGCATGGGGCAGATTCATGAGAGACTGCATATCCTGGATCAGAGGAATCATTGTCGCCGTGAAAGGAATATTGTCAACGAAAGCGGAAGCTACACCGGAAAGAAGCAAAATGAGGAAGGTAATCAGGTGGCTGTCGCCGTCCACCATTTCGATTCCCTTTTCCGCAATTGCCGTAATGACGCCGGCATTTTCCATGCCCCCCACCAGAATGAAGAGCCCCATGAAGAACATGAGTGTGTCCAGATCCACCTCTTTAAGAGCATCTTCCGGATTGATACCACAGAAGAGCAGTGCCGCCATACCGCCCGTCATGGCGACCGTTGCCGATTCCAGACCGAAATGAGAATGGACAACGAAGCCGAGGACCGTAAACGCAAGAACCATAAGCGAACGGCTGAAAATAGATTTGTCTTCCACGCCGGACATAATATCAATTTTTTTCAGCTCTTTCGCACTCATGCGGACACTGGAAAAATCATTCTTGAAAATGAGAAGAACCGCAATCAGGATAACAATGACCGTAATGACAACGACCGGAGCCAGATTTATAAGGAAGTCATTGAAATCCAGGTGTGTCGCGGAACCGATCATGACGTTTGGCGGATTCCCGATCATAAGTGCCGTACCGCCTATGTTGCACATCAATATTTCAGAAATCAGAATAGGCACGGGAGACATACGGAGCATGCGGCACAGGGAAATCGTCATGGGCGCGATCAGGAGTGCCGCCGTGACAGAATCAATGAGCGCCGCCCCCACCGCCGTGACGATAGAAAGCAAAATCAGCAGCTCCCGCGGAGATCCCTTTGATTTCTTCAGCGCCCACAACGCAAGTACCTGAAAGAAACCGGATTGCTTCACAACGGAAATCAAAATCATCATCCCCGTCAAAAGTCCCAGTGTATTGAAATCGATAAATTCTGTAATCGCCTGCTCCTGCGTAACGAGGCCAAAGTAAATCATAGCGCCGCCGCCGGCAAGAGCACAAATCGTACGATGTATTTTCTCTGACATAATGCCCGCATAAGTCATGAGAAAAATAAAAATCGCCAAATAAAACTGTACTGAGCTGCTCATTCTTCCAATCTCCTTTCATCCCCCCGGCGGGTGTCTGTCCGCATCCGGGATGAATCGAATTTTATTTTATCACAACCATCAGAAAAAACAATGATTTTCTTTATATATATTCATCTCATAATCAATAGAAATTAATCTGCCTTCCCTTCATGATAGAAAGATGCAGTAATCATTAATATGTAAAAACTTTCGCATAAATTTAAACCATGAAATCTGCAGTCCACAGACAGATACACATACAAAAATGCGTGTCTACGGTACAGCACCGTTTAAAAATACCAATAAAAAAACGCGGCTGTCCGCGCGATATATTGGCAGGGGTAGGTGGAGTCGAACCACCGATAACGGAGTCAAAGTCCGTTGCCTTACCGCTTGGCTATACCCCCATTATGGAAAATGGATCCTATCCTGCAAACCGTATAGATTCGTGTAAAAAAAATGGGGCGAGTGGTGGGGGTCGAACCCACGCATAACGGAGCCACAATCCGCCGTGTTAACCACTTCACCACACCCGCCGCATCTTGTCATACAGCACCTGCTGTATAACGGAATGTATTATACCATGCTTGCCCACAGGCGTCAATATTTCAAATTTCCGGAGAAAAGCTCTTGTACGCGGTGGATCCCTTCTACTTTTTCTCTGTCTTGCCCGGAGCTATATAATAAGAAGAGTAATAAAACCTGTAGGAGGTCCTATGTCTCTTAAATTTCATGAAATGACGATTGATGCTTACCTATCCGCTCTCGGTTCTACGGCTCCCGCTCCCGGCGGCGGTGCTGCTGCGGGACTCATCGGAGCACAGGCCTGTGCCTTGGGAGAAATGGTTTCCCGCCTTTCTTCCTCCGGAAAGAATACTGATGATTTCCGTGAAAAAGCGGAGCAGTATGTTGCCGTTTTTGAATCGGCCCGCTCTATTTTCCTGGATCTGATGGACGAAGATGCGAAAAATTTCCGTGAACTGATGGCACTTCTTCAATCACCAAGGGATCCTGCCGACACGAAGCGGAAAGAAAATCTGGAAGCGGCTTTTAAAAAATCGGCAGAAGCACCTTACCGGATGGCAGACGCTATGAGCGAACTGCTCCCCGCATTTACCCAGCTTCTGCTTCACTGCAATAAGAATGTCATCACCGACGCGGTTATCGCCGCAGAAGAAGCCGTTTCCTGTATCCGTGCGGCCAGATTGAATGTGGAAATCAATGCGAAGTACGTAAAAGATGAATTTTACGCCCGGGAGATGAAGGATTCTTACCTCACCTGGGAAAATGCCATTTCCGCTATCGACGCGGTACTCACTTACCAGGTTAAACTTTAATTTTCAGGCTGCAGCATCTTCGCGGCTTATTTCTATCGGAAAGATTATGGACTCTCAATCGGAAAAGACGGAAAGGAAAGAATCCCGCCTGCAGTTTAATAAACAGCTTTTCAAAACATATCTCGCTCTTGATCACTGGCACCGGTTCCGTCTCCGCCTTTTTCTGGAGGGAATCCTCGTCGGAATCGTCGGCGGTCTTTTGATTGCCCTTTTCCGTTTCCTCCTGGGACTGGCTGATACCTATCGCCGCCGTCTGTTTCAGGAAATCATTATCCCGTCTTTCGGGATTTCCGATTTCCTCCCCCTCCTTTGGTGGCTGGCAGCACTTTTCTTCATCGGCGGCGTACTTTACGGCATGTGCCGATACGCTCCCATGGCTTCCGGGTCGGGGATTCCGCAGGTGAAGGGTGTCATTCTCGGTTTCTTCAAAATGAAATGGTTCCGCATTCTCTGGGTAAAAATCACCGCAGGTGCTTTAGGCATCGGCGCGGGCTTGTCTCTGGGCCGTGAAGGGCCGTCTATTCAAATCGGCTCCGTTGCCGCCCAGGGCTTGAGCCGCCTCATGGGACGGACACGCATGGAGGAACGGTATCTCATCACCAGCGGCGCCAGCGCGGGTCTTGCGGCGGCGTTTAATGCTCCCCTGGCGGGAACGATGTTCGCTTTGGAGGAGCTCCACCGCAATTTTTCGGGCGCTGTCCTTCTCCCTACAATGGCTTCCGCTATTTCCGCCACCATTGTGTCCCAGTTCTTTTTCGGATCGGCGACAAGTTTTTCCTTTCCTCTTCTTGTCCATCTGCCGTCGGAATACTTGTGGTGTGTAGTGCTTATTGCCGTTTCCTGCGGTTTTGCAGGTATCGTTTTCAATTACGGCCTGCTCCATATGGACGCTTTTTACGGTCTTCCCGTCTTCAGAAACCAATATATGAAAATCATGTTTGCCCTCTTTGCAGCGACGATTCTTGCTTTCACACTGCCCGATGTTTTAGGCGGAGGAAATTTCCTGGTCGATTCGCTGGCAAAAGCACGGTACGGCTTCGGATTCCTTGCGGCGCTTCTTCTGGCAAAATTTCTTTTCACCCTCATCAGTTACGGCTGCGGCGTTCCCGGCGGTTTTTTCCTGCCTCTTCTCGTCATCGGCGCCCTCATCGGCTCCCTGGAGGGGAAACTCCTCATCTCTGCAGGCATTTTATCCGCCCTCTACCTGCCAAACATTATTATCATTGCCATGGTCGCTTTCTTTGCCGCCAGTATCCGCGCTCCCATTACGGGGACGCTCCTCATTCTGGAAATGACAGGTGACTTCCATCACCTCACGGCGCTTGCCCTCGCTTCCGCCGTAGCTTATGTCACAGCGGAACTGCTGAAAGGCCAGCCGATTTATGATTCTCTCTTGAAAAAATCCCTGTCCAATGGTTCTACGCCCGTTTCCGACGAAGAAAGAAATATTCTGGAAGTTCCCGTGGGCAGCGGTTCCATCCTCGAAAACCGGACAGTGGAGGAAATCCCCCGTCTGTCTCACACGGTACTCGTCAATATCAAAAGGCAGGGGGCAGATATGATTCCCGACCCTGATACAAAACTTCTCTCTGGTGATTTCCTTTACTTCCTTACAGAAAGCAGGCATACGGAAGAAATCCACCACCTCTGCGAGGCACAGATTCCCAAAGACCATATCCGGTAAATTGAAAAGCGCTTGGACTGTTTGGTTCCAAACGCTTTTTTGTCCTAATTTTCATTCAGAGAAACAATGTACCGCTCCACCATCTCCGCCAGATTCCCGTTCGCTTTCAGACCGGGAGCAAGAGAAATGAAACGAAGACTGAAATCCTCATCTCCGCGGGGAGGTATTTCTTTCGGAAAAACCGCCCACACTTCTTTTACAGGGCGGCTGTTCCTGAGAGAATCGCTTTCTTCCATGCCGCGGTAAAATTTCGTATTCATATCGCGGTACGCGTTGAACTGGGTACGAATGCCCGCACTTCTTGCCGCGTCGCGCCACAGAAAAAAAATGTCACGGTATTTAAAATCTGCCACAAGAGAGCCATTATACGCTCCGTTCCGATAGTAGTCCATGCGGAGGTCAGGACGGCGGTGGACATTATTCGTATAGAGGGGATCCGTTTCCCTGTCGGTGTCCGATGCATGCTGGGGCACAGTGCCGTCATAAATGAGACGGATCTTTTCATCATTCCTTGACAGAGTAATTTCCGTTCCTTCTTCCAGGCTGGACAGACGGTACTTCCCGTCTTCCTGTACCACGGCAGGGCCCGTTGCCAGCTCCCACCCCTTTTCTTCCAGCGCCTTGATGAATTGGAGGAAACACCAAAGTTCGTACAGTTTATCCGTCCGCTTCCACTGGAATTGATAGAAAGATGATACGGAAAGACTGTCGGCAGGATTTCTCAAATTTCTGTACAGCCTGTACAAAAGGGAATAACGGGGGTCAAGAAAAACAGTCATGGGCAGTGTTTCGGGCATTCCGCTTTCTGCTTCATGAAACCAAGTCGCCTCTGCCACCATCCGGATCGCATTTCGTATATGCACCGCCCGGGCCCGGTATTTCTCAAAATGAGAAAGCGCATTGGCCCCGTTTTTAAAATCTCGGTTTTTATAGTACCCCGCATTGGCATCCTGTACTTTTCCCAGCCGCCGTGCATGATCGTCAATTTCCTGTACAAAAGAACGGAGATTTTCATCCAGCTTTTGTAAAATAGCTTTGGCAAAACGATTCTCCGCCACGTTCCAGGTCACTTCCGAGCAAATGACAGGCAGGACGGGCGTCCCTTCCCGCGACTTTCCCGATGCGCAGCGGATATGGGCGCCTGCGGCATCCCGATTGCTCCTTACGACACCCTGTTTGCGGACAATGCGGGAATTTGCCGTACGCGCCAGTTCCCCCAGCACCTGCACGACACGGTCCGACTCTTCGCTGATGGCATAGAAACGGAGCAGCATGGCAGATTTCAGCCCCAGTTCGCCTTCCATGGAACGGGAAATATGGATACTCCGTTTCATAAAATCGAAGGAAAGATCTTTTATTTCCTCTACCAGTTCCTCACGCATAGCCTGCCAGCTCTGCCGTCCCATGAACTTGGGGGTGATTTCCAAAAGCCCCCGCCATATTTTTCCCGCGCCTGTCACGGTAATCACATAGTAACCGGGAACAAGCGGGAAGTCTCTCCCCTCAAGAAGAAGGAACGGTTCTCCTTTCCATCCGGGGCGGAGATAACTCTGTCCGTCAATCTTTTCCGCATGGGGCAGTGTCACCACATCGAGCCCGTCCATGGTAAAACGGAAATCGGGAGGCCCGTCGAAGCGGAGCCAGATATCCTGATTTTCCACGAGACTCACACCGGCGGATTCTTCCAAAACTGCTTCTTCTCCGTTTACAAACCGGGTAACCGGGTAAACACGGCCGCCGTCGCCTTTTGTAATGAAAGAAAGCCTGAAGGGCAGTTTCTTTTCACGGCGGTTCCTTCTCCCCGGCGAAAATATCCGGTTCCGTTTTTCTCCTGACCGTTCAGACCGTGTAATCATACAAATTCAGTTCCTGTGCTTTAGCACGCAAGGCACATCGTGATTCCTCAAAATCAGAAAGATCGGAAAAACTGTCAAGCACCTTGACCAAACGGCCTTCCACTTCGCCTTTATCGGAGAGAGAAAGCAAAGCAGACAGCTGCTGGGCAGAGCCGCGTATTTTGGTAAGTATCCTCTGTACCAGCTGGCAGTCCAGTCCCGCTTCCCGATCGAAACCGTCATTTTCGGGAATATTCTTTAAGTACCTGTCCATTTGGCGCGCCACGCGGAAACCGATACACCCCTGGACACCGCCTTCCCGAAGGGCATCATTCAGCGTATCAAGGAATTCCAATTCCCGCGCCGTGAGTTCCATATCCCCCGTTTTCCGGTAACTTTCAAACTGGGCAAAGGATATTTCCTTCAGATCCGGCGGCTCCGCCTTTTCGGCAGTGAGCCAGTCGCTGAATCGTTCCTGATGGAGAGTAATCATGTTCGCGCGGTCGAGGATTTTATCGGAAAAACGGTATGTTGATTCATCCACGTTCACCGTGCCGGTGAAAATGACATTTCTTCCGATGGAAATTTCCGCAGGATAGGTTTCTCCATTATAAAGGCGCCCCTGGAGCGACGGATTGTACAGGCGGATAACCGGATCCTCCTCTTTTTCCAGTACGGAAATAAATTGGGCAAAGTAATGCTCCGCTCTGGCCAGGTTCATTTCATCAAAGCAAACGATATACATTTCCTCCGGATGCCTTTCCGCATCAAGAAGAAGCTCTGCAAGGCCCGTGTCGGCAGGGCGGTAAATCATATTTTTCATATCCACATAGCCGAGGATATCTCCGTCATCCATCCATGACGGGCGGACAGGCACGACGGCGATGCGGTCATCAGGCAGTCCCATGGCTTCGCCATAAAGGCGGACAAGACGTGATTTCCCTGTGCCGCTCATCCCCGACAGGATCGTCAGGCGCGAAGATTTCACGGAAATATGGAAATTGATCAAATCTTTTTCCGCATACAGAAGTCCTTTTGAAGAAGCAAGCGCGGAAAAACGGTTCAGGAATTCATCTTCCCTGTCCGGTCTTTCCTCCGTTTCTTCAGACATTTCTATTTCTTCCACTTTCTCATCGATTGCCTGTCCTTCCTCTCCGGCAGTCACGCTTTCAGAAGTGTCTTTCTCCAAAAGGGAAGGCAGGATATTTCCCAAACCCGCAGGTGCTTCTGCGGCAGACACAAAAGATACTGCCGGCCTTTCTTCAATGCCGCGGGCGGATAAAATATCCCCATCAGCCGGCACTTCTTCCATGCCCTCTTTCAAGTGTTCGATATATTCAAAAGGTACGAACCAAAGGGGTGAATTGGTACAGCGGAGAACGTGGCCCGCCATGATTTCGTCAGAGATGTCAATCACTTTGTACCCGAGACGGCCTCCGTGAAAATACGCGCCGCCCTCATCAATGACTGTCTCTTCAAAAGCATCTCCATTCAAAGGTGCAAAAAGAACAAAGTCGCCCAACTTTCCATCGTGCCGCTCCGCAGCCGCAGCAATAAAGTAGGGCGTAAAATCATTGTTCCAATATTTTTTTGACAGGCCGGGTATAGGTTTCCCCTCCAAAAGATGGCGGCAGAATTTATTGATATCTCCTTCCATCGCAGGCTCTCCCTGCCGTCCAAAAGCAGGAACGGGACGGTAATCTTCATCCTGTTCCATGAAAGGGGTGCGTCCTTCCTTTTTCAAATCATCAAGGACGAAAAACTTATTATTTCTAAGAGCAGGCGTGAATGTCACGAAAGAACCTCCCAGATCTTCCTGCAATCTGGCAAGCGCCTCCTCTTCACCGGCAAAAGCATTGAAACCGTAGCCGCTGCGGCTCATAAATCCGGTAAAGCCGAACCGCGGGCCTTCTCCCATTTCAGGCGGCAGCGATGACAAAGGATCAACAAAAAAGCGGTAATCCTTCACTCCCGCCCGCGGCGTGGATCCCTTGACAAGGGAACGGACGCGTCCGAGAACTTTCCCTTCTGCCTGCCGAAGAGGGAAAGCGGAATTATCCGCCGTAACATTCGGGGTAATAAAATAAGCCATATAAAATTCCTCTTTTCTTACATAAATAAAAGGTGCACGAAAATTCGTGACAAATACTAAATGGATCAGCTCATGATCCGTGGAAAGAATCCTTTCCTTTAATGATATATCAGATCTCCCTGATACATTTTCATTCTACCATAAAACCGATCTTTCCCACTATTTTATTTTCCTTACACGGACACGCCCCGTGTACATGGCTACCGTAATCATCCGCCCGTATTTCCCATTGTCGGTGGTCAGAAATATATTATATTCTTCTCCCGTTCCCGCGAAACCGTCTTTCCGGAAACGGAGCGAGGCCTTCCCTCCGTCCACGCGGATCCCTTTGGGCAGATATCCTTTCGGATTCACGCGCTCCGTTCCTTTCCTCGTGTAATACCGTCCCGTACCGTCAGTCATTGTTTCACAAAAGAAAGTGAGCCCCTCCGACATGGAAGGATAGTCGGCCGACTCATTTTTCGCAAGGATTTCCACCTGCCGTATCGCCGAAGCCACTTCCTCCGCTGCCAGTTCCAGCCTTTTCTCGCTCCGCCATCCCGTGTACAGAGGGATCACTGCCAGCGCCGCAAGCGATAAAATAACCGAAACCAGAAGAGCCTCAAATAAAACAGTGCCACGATGGAAAGAACGGAAGCTGAAATACTTCCGCGCCATATGCCGCCACACCTCCCAACGCGATGAACGGGCAGAAAGGAATCCCCTCCCTGCGGGACATTCTGCCAAAGAAAAGAAGCACCATGCCTGCAAGAGCCGCAGCAGAAGCAGAAAGGAAAAGAAAAAGCGGTACGGATCCCGGCGCGAGCCATAATGCAGCCGCCCCTGAAAGAAGTATATCCCCCGCCCCCATGGCATGCTTCGCCATCAGAAAAAGAAAACCGTACAGACCAAGAACGAAAACACAGGATAAAAAACCATCCGTCAGGCGGCTGTAAAAAACATTGTGCCCCAACCCTGCCGCCGCAAGGAAAACGCTCCAATAATCAGAAACATACCCCGTCTTCCAATCCTCCCAGGCAGGCGGAAGCAAAAGAAGCGACAAAGAAACGAAAGGACACCACAAGAAAACCGCCGAAGCGGCAAGAAAGAAACAGCATAAACCAAGAGGAGACTCAAATTTCTCTCCCCAAAAGTGCTTCTCTCTTTTTATTTCCCCGCAGGCCGTTCTTTCCCACTCATCCGCTTCCATATGTCCTCCCGCGCACTGCTCCAATCCCCTGTGTCCTCTCATCATTCTACGTCCAGTATAGGAAATATAAACCGATTATTCAAGCCGCCGGCTCTTCCATGAAACTTGAAAAATCGGGTCAACGTGCTAAGATGGATACATCTATTAAAAGTATTTAACCGTCACACAAGGAAATCATGAATACAGAAATCATAAAACAAGCGGCGGAAAAAGAAATCGCCTGCCACCCGGATCAAAAGAATATACGATTTAAAATCGATGATACCATTTTCTGGATCAAAAGAAAGTACAGCAATAAAAGAAACCGGCTGGTAAAACAGCCTCCGGAAACGGAATTTCTTTTCGAAGTCGCCCGAATTGCCATCGCCGCGAAGGCATGCCCCGGGCTCGTTCCGCAAATCGAAGTTCTCACATCCGAATACATGGTCACCCGTGACGGCGGCCCCACGATAGAAGATTGGATGGAAGATCCTGATTTCACCTTTGAAGAAAAAAAGAATCTTCTCTACCGCATAGGCGCGTCTCTTGCCGCACTCCACAATGCGGATGTCATCCACGGCCGTCCTGCGCCGCGGGATATCCTGTGCAGCACCGGCGGAAAAATTACGTTTCTCGACTGGGAAAGCCGGCACTACTGCAGCAGGAAAGAAACGCAGAAAATACAAGATTTCCTTCTTCTTCTCCACGGAATCTGCAGAATAAACTACGCAGAAGAAAGAGACTGGCTGGATGCCATTGAAAAAGGCTATACCGATACAGATAAAAATGGGATAAAAGAAAAAGCGGTCCGCTTCCTCCGCTCCCACCCCTTTATCGGCATGCTTACCAAAAAACTCCACCGCTTCCATATGACAGACGTGGAAGCTGCAGAAAAACTCTACCGCCGTTTTTGCTGAAAAATACATCCTATAAATATTAAAATGCCGCCCTGGCCGTC
>ENA-ORCM01002881-ORCM01002881.1-human-gut-metagenome-genome-assembly--contig:-NODE-2881-length-11834-cov-4.134643_pt1 | contig 11834 bp, 10 predicted proteins | sample MGYA00242906_ERZ507928 | MGnify/ENA primary metagenome ERZ507928 (study PRJEB26167, sample SAMN06115497) | human gut metagenome | host: Homo sapiens | place: China:Shanxi | collected 2015-05-07...
ACCTTCTGCGTCGTGCAATGTCCAAGAAAAAGGCAGCAGTCATGGAAAAAGAACGTCAGAATTTTGTCTATGGAAATACCAGACTGGTGGTATCTGCATTAAAATGGCTGATTGCAAATTATGGGAAAATGAATATAAGAATCTTAAATATTTCCGTAGGAATGCTTGCTTCGGCCAGAAGGGAAGAACAGGAGGAATTGTTAGCAGCAATTGAAGCAGTCTGGGATGCAGGAATTGTAGTGGTTGCCGCTGCCGGAAATAACGGACCAAAGGATAAGAGTATTACGATACCGGGGCTATGCCGGAAGATTATAACGGTAGGCAGCAGTGATGATGAGGAAGGAGAAGTAAAAAATCTGGGTCTGATGCGTGGGTATAGTGGGAGAGGTCCGACGGAAGCCTGCATTATGAAACCGGAAGTAGTGGCTCCTGGAACAGCGATTGTCAGCTGTAAGCGGATGGGAAATGGTTATGAGATGAAAAGTGGAACCTCTATGGCAACACCGGTGGTGGCGGGGGCGGTCGCGGTGCTTTTAAGCCGTTATCCAAATCTAAAACCGGCAGAAGTAAAACTGCGGCTTTATGAGACGAGTGTAGATACCGGAAAATCCAAGCATGCACAGGGCTGGGGGAGACTGGATGTCATGCAGCTGATTCGATAAAATAAAAGAACATGGAAGAGATAAAAAGCAGAGAGAAAGAGACAGAGGGAAAGGAATACGCCGGACATTTGATTTCTGGGAGAAAATGCGGTAAAATGAAAAATACGCATAAAACAAGGGGTAGAAAAGAAAGAGGAGGGAATAAGGTGAAGAAAATAGTTAAAGTTTTAATCAGCAGACTTTTTATCACAGTTTTACTTATTTTACTTCAGTTTGGATATTTATTTTATCTGCTGCTGGAAGTTGGTAAAATGTCTACTTACATCAACCTGATTCTCAATATACTTGCATTTATCGTAGCTTTATTCGTTGTAAATCGAAGAATGAATCCGGCATACCGGCTGGCATGGGTATTTATTATTCTGATGTTTCCATTGCTCGGATTATTGCTGTACGTGGTATTTGGAAGACCGGAACTCACTAGAAAGGCAAGAGAGAAAATGAACCGTGTAAATGAGGAAGTAGAACCGCTTCTTACAGAAGATAGAGCGTGCAGAGAACGGCTGGCAGAAGAAGATCCGGTTGCCGCTGGACAGTCTTCATATATCAGTGACTGGGCGCATTTTCCAGTTTATGAACATACAGCAACAAATTATTATCCGTCCGGAGAAGAAATGTTTCCAGTTATGTTAGAAGAAATCCGGAAAGCGAAAAAGTTTGTTTTTCTGGAATATTTTATTTTAGATGATGGAAAGATGTTCCGGGAGCTGATTCAGCTTTTGAAGGAAAAAGTGGAAGAGGGCGTAGAAGTACGTCTGATTTATGATGATGTTGGCTGCATTACGACACTGCCGAATAATTTCTATAAGGAATTGCAGAAAATCAGAATTAAATGTGCGGCGTTTAATCCGTTGCGGGCGAGACTTGCTGTCATTATGAATAACCGTGACCACAGAAAAATCCTCGTTATTGATGGAAATGTTGCATTTACTGGTGGAATCAATATTGCAGATGAATATATCAATGAAATTGAGCGGTTTGGATACTGGAAGGATACCGGAATCCGTATGAAAGGTGCAGCGGTATGGAGCTTTACCTGTATGTTTCTTGAAATGTGGAATTATATAATAAATTCCACGGAGGATTATGAGAAGTTCCGGCCGGATGCAGACTATGTGGCAAAGATTCCATCCGTTGGATATGTGCAGCCGTATAGTGATACACCGTTAGATCACGAAAATACCGGCGAGAATGTATACATGAACATTATTAATTCAGCACAGAAGTATGTCTACATTTTCACCCCGTATCTGATTATTGACCATGAAATGCTGGTAAGCCTTCAGAATGCGGCAAAACGTGGTGTGGATGTGCGGATTGTAACACCTGGAATTCCGGATAAGAAATTTGTTTATCTTCTGACACAGGCAGATTATGGTGTTCTTATTGAAAGTGGTGTAAAGATTTATCAGTATACACCGGGATTTATTCATGCAAAGAGTTTTGTCTGTGATGATAAAATTGCTACCGTAGGCAGTATCAATCTGGATTACCGCAGTATGTATCTGCATTTTGAATGCGGAGTCTGGTGCTATAAGACCGAGGCAGTGCTGCAGTTAAAAGAAGATGCACTTGCGGTAATCGGACAGTCACAGCAGATTGATCTGGAATTCTGCAAACACAGATTTGTAGGAGTACGGATGATACAGACCTGTCTGCGTCTGCTGGCCCCGCTTTTGTAGAAAAGGTTTTACAGGGAGAAGAAATAAGTAAGCGTCTTACGAAAATAATCCTGATAGGTAGCTTTTGGAATTGTAGTATCATATAAGACACGGATGGAGCCGATTTCTTTTTCATTTAATGTATAGTAAAGTGTGCCGGCTTCTTTTCCCTGTGTTACCGGAGCTTTTATTTCTTCTGGAAGAGAAAGCTTTTTTTCAATAAGATTTAAGTCATTTCCTGCAGTATCAAGATATGAAAAGGTTCCTTCATAGGAAAGACTGACCTTTTTATCAGTGCCACCCCGTACTGATAATTCCGGCAGAGCGGGCGGTGTGGTATCCTGATAGAGCCGGCATACGGAAAAACCATAGTCTAAAAGGGCGGACGCATCAGCAAAACGCACTTTATAATCCGGTGCAGCCATAATGACTGCGATGAGTTTAATGTTATCTTTTTCAGCAGTGGCTGAGACACAGTACTTGGCAAGACCGGTGGAACCGGTTTTTAATCCAGTGGCATAGGCGTATTGTTTGATGAGCTTATTGGTGTTGGTTAAACCAAATTCGGAAGACCCTTTTTTCGTGACATGGGTAATATTTTCCATCCAGATGGTGGAATAATTATGTATCTGCGGATATTTTGTGATTAATTCCCGGGACATTAGAGCAACATCATAGGCACTGGTCATATGATTGTCAACGTCAAGACCGCAGCAGTTAACAAAGTTGGTATCCTTCATACCAAGTCCGGCAGCCCGCTCATTCATCTGGGCAACGAAGGCATCTTCCGAACCGGCAATGAATTCTGCCATGGCAACGCAGGCGTCATTGGCACTGGCAACACTGATACACTTTATCAAGGTATCAACGGTCTGGGTTTCACCCGGCTCTAAGAAGACCTGGGAACCGCCCATACTTGCAGCATGTTCCGAAACTGTGACAACATCATCTAAGGAAATTTTTTGTGTGTCCAGAGCATCGAAAATCAGAATCAGCGTCATGATTTTCGTAATGCTGGCAGGATGCAGGATGGAATGAGCATCTTTTTCATAGATGATAGTTCCGGTAGATGCTTCCATTAAAAGAGCACTGGGAGCGGACAATGCGACCGGAGCAGATGCATCGGAAGCAGCATCCGGATTGGAAGCATCTGGCATGGAAGCATCAGGGGATGGATTGTTGGATTCTGCAGGAGTTTCGTTTTCTGCAAGAACAGAAAATTGTGATGCCATTGGTAAAAAGGCCGGACCAAGAAGAGACAGGCTTATGAAAATGGAAAGAATGGTATGCATAAGAATACCTCCGGTATGTTCTATTACATTTTAATAGAGAAGAGAAAGAAATATGCAGATAAAGCATGGTTTATTTTGTTGATGCAAAGAGGTGAAAGATGTTATTAAAAATCATTATTGTAATAGCATGTGTGATTTTGGTTTACATAATCTGGCAGTGGCAGGAATTAAAAAAATTTGCAAGAACGGATTATGAGATAAAAAGTGGTAAAGTGCAAAGAGAATATAAGGCAGCAGTACTGGCAGATTTGCATGGTTTTCAGTATGGAAAAGACAACATCCGGCTTTTAGATGCAATTAGAAGTGGACAGCCGGATCTGATTCTGATTCCAGGAGATATGGTGGTTAGCAGGAAAAGTGACACCTATGAGACAGCGTTAAAGATATTGGAAGAGCTGTGCAGAATTGCACCGGTTTATTACTCTTACGGAAATCATGAATCCCGTGCCCACATAAGAAAAAGTGAGTATCAGGAGAAATTTTTCGCTTTTGAAAATAAGGTAAAAGAGCTTGGCATCCATGTACTGCATAATGAAACAGAATCTTTTGGAGAACTGGCGGTTACCGGGCTTGAAATTCCATTGTCCTGTTATAAAAAAGGAGTGGATGTGCCACTTCCACAGGATTATCTTGAGAAAACGCTTCCGGAGCAGACGGAAGATACATTTCAGGTGCTGTTAGCACACAATCCAAGATATGCGAAGGAATATGCAGACTGGGGAGCGGATTTGACTTTTTGCGGACATAATCATGGAGGACTGATACGGATTCCGGGCGTTGGAAGCCTGATTTCTCCGCAGTTTCAGTGGTTCCCGAAATATGATGCAGGAGCCTTTGATTTTGAGGGAAAGAAAGTAATCGTAAGCCGGGGACTTGGAACCCATACCTTTCATATCAGAATCTTTAACCGGGCGGAACTTGTGTTTATGGTTATAAAACCACAAGATATTGCTTGATTTGTGGTATAAAGTTGTGAAAAACACTAAATCTTGTGAAAACACTTGCGTTTTTTCTTAGATACCGTTAAAATAGATGTGCTAGGAAAGAATGGAGAGGTTTTGAAATGGAATTAACAGTAAAGCTGCAGGTGTTCGAAGGACCGTTAGATTTGCTCCTTCATCTGCTGGATAAGAATAAAGTAAATATCTATGATATCCCAATTGTGGAGATTACCAATCAGTATATGGAATATATCCGGGAAATGAAGCGGCAGGATTTAAATGTTATGAGTGAGTTCTTAGTCATGGCAGCCACACTGATTGATATTAAATCAAAGATGCTTCTTCCGGCAAAAGAGACAGAAGAAGAGGAAGCAGAAGACCCGAGAGCAGAACTGGTAGAACAGCTTTTGGAATATAAGATGTATAAATGCATTTCCTATGAATTAAAAGACCGTCAGATGGATGCGGAAAAGGTGATGTTTAAGGAGCCGACGATTCCGGACGAGGTAGCTGCCTATGAAGAGCCGGTGGATTTAGAGGAACTGATGGCAGATGTCACATTGAAGAAATTGAATGATATTTTCAAATCCATCATGCGTAAGCAGGAAGATAAGATTGACCCGGTTCGTTCCAAATTTGGCAAGATTGAGAAAGAAGAAGTATCACTGTCCGATAAAATGGTATATTTAGAGCAGTATGCAATGACACATCCACATTTCAGCTTCCGCAGTCTTTTAGAAGCACAGTGTGGCAAGATGGAGATTATCGTGACCTTCCTTGCAGTGCTTGAGCTGATGAAGATGGGCAAGATAACCATTTATCAGGATAAAATATTTGATGATATCAGAATAGAGTCCAAGGTTGCAGCCTAGGCTCTTATTATATGAGGGTAGTAATGGAAGAAAAGAATTATGAAGCAATTATAGAAGCAATTTTATTTACCATGGGGGAATCGGTAGAATTGGATAAAATTGCCAATGCAATTGAATTAGACAAACAGGAAACCAAAAAGAAAATAGAAGCACTCCGGCAGAAATATGAGCAGGAAGAAAGAGGTATCCAGATTATCGAACTGGACGGCGCTTATCAGATGTGTACGAAGAATGAAATGTATGAATATCTGATTCGGATTGCAAAACAGCCGAAGAAGCGTGTCCTTACAGACGTACTGTTAGAGACCTTATCCATCATTGCTTATAAGCAGCCAATCACTAAGGCGGAGATTGAAAAAATCCGTGGCGTATCCTGCGACCATGCAGTAAGCAAACTGGTGGAATATAATCTGGTCAATGAAGTGGGAAGATTGGATGCTCCGGGCAGACCTATGCTATTTGGCACAACAGAGGAATTCTTACGGAGCTTTGGTGTGCATTCCATCGATGAACTCCCGGTGCTGAATGAAGACCAGGTGGAAGAATTCAAGCATCAGGCTGAACAGGAAGCAGAAATGAAGCTTGAAGTATAGCAACAGGGAATGTAGTAAGCGGAAGTATAATCGAAGTATAATCATAGAAAGAAATGAATAGAATGCAGAGAAAATGTATTTCGGAGCGGTCATGAAAAAGAGACGGTGGAAGAAAATGACAGCATTATCTCTGCTTTTTATATTTTTTAGTTCCAATCATATTCCGGCAGAACCGCTGCCACAGGATAATCCGGATGAAACGCAAGAAGAAAATGAAATAGAAATCGAAGAACCAAAGAATTTGTACGCGCTGTCTGCATGCTTAATGGATGCTGATTCAGGGCGTATTTTGTTTGGAAAAGAAGAGGATGTGCGCCGGGCAAATGCCAGTACGACAAAGATTATGACATTGATTGTAACCTTAGAGCATGCAGATTTAAATGACGTGGTTACATTTTCTGATTATGCAGCCTCCCAGCCGGATGTGCAGCTGAATGGAGCAAGTGGGGAACAGTTTTTATTAAAAGACCTTTGTTTCTCTCTGATGTTAGAATCCCACAATGATTCGGCAGTGGCAATTGCGGAATATGTGGCAGGGAGTGTGGAGGCATTTGCTGGCTTGATGAATGAGAAGGCGGCGGAGCTTGGCTGCATGGATACCTATTTCATTACGCCAAACGGACTGGATAAGGAAGATGAAAACGGATTCCATGGAACGACAGCAGCCGACCTTGCCCGGATTATGAGCTATTGCATCAATGAGTCTCCCATGAAAGAGACTTTTCTTGAAATTACGCAGACACCGTCCTATTCCTTTTCTAATATAGAAGGAACACGAAACTACAGCTGCAATAATCATAACCGTTTCCTTACGATGATGGACGGAGCAATCAGTGGTAAAACCGGTTTTACGGGCAATGCCGGATACTGTTATGTGGGAGCATTGCGGCGGGATGACCGTACCTATGTGGTGGCACTTTTAGGCTGCGGCTGGCCAAACAATAAGAATTATAAATGGTCAGACACAAAACAGTTGATGCAGTATGGAATTGATTCTTTTGAAAAGGTAAATCTTCTGGAGTTGGAAATCCCCAAGGAAGCAGAGTATCCGCTTGAGATAAAGGGAGCAAAGACAGACGACTATAGCAGAATTAAGATGACAGAGGTTCAGAACAGGACAGAGGAAAAACAGATAGAAAATATACTGCTTCGTAAGGATGAATCCATTGAATTTAAATTGGAGAGAAAGCAGAGACTTGAGGCTCCGGTGGAAGCAGGAACTACTGTTGGAACCCTTAAGTATATACTGAACGGGCAGGTGGTGAGAGAGGAAGAACTTGTCTTAAAAGACAGTGTTCCGGCATGGGATTACCGCTACAGCTGCCTCAGAATGGTTGACCTTTTTTCTTTATAAAGTCAGAAAATCAGCCATAAAATGCGATATGTAAAATCTGTGAAAAAATTAACAATTTGCTATTGAAAAGTTTTGGTCAATGTACTACAATTACCCTAGCGAAAAATTTTATTTTTTCTAAAATAGATGGAGGACTAAGAGATGAGCAACAGAAGTAATAACTTAGCAGAACAGAGAATTTGCCGTTTGCTGGATGAAAACAGCTTTATGGAAATCGGTTCTCTGGTAACCGCAAGAAATACGGATTTTAATCTGGCAGATGAAGCTACGCCATCAGATGGTGTCATTACCGGACATGGTCTGATTGATGGTAATCTGGTATTTGTCTACAGTCAGGATTCTTCCGTATTAAATGGAACAATTGGCGAGATGCATGCAAAGAAAATTGCAGCTGTTTATGACAGGGCGATGAAGATGGGTGCACCGGTAATCGGACTTTTGGATTGTGCCGGAGTTCGTCTTCAGGAATCAGTAGATGCTTTGAATGCATTAGGAATGATTTATGAAAAACAGGTTATGGCATCCGGAGTAATTCCACAGATTTGTGCTGTATTTGGCAACTGTGGCGGCGGACTTACCGTAGTACCTGGATTATGTGATTTTGCATATATGGAAGCTGATAAAGCCAAAATGTTTGTAAATGCACCAAACGCAATCGAAGGAAATTACGTTGGAAAATGTGATACTTCTTCTGCAGATTTCCAGAGCACAGAGACCGGCGTCATTGATATGGCAGGTTCTGAAGAAGAAATCTTTGCACAGATTCGTGAACTGGTCTGCATGCTTCCGGCAGATAATACAGAGAATGGTTATATGGAAGACTGTGAAGATGATTTGAACCGTGCATGCGAAAATGTAGATACCATGAAAGGCGATCCTCGTTTCGTATTAAGCGAGATTTCTGATAATCACAATTTCTTAGAGACAAAGAAGGATTATGCAAAGAGCATGGTAACCGGATTCATCCAGTTAAACGGACTGACTGTCGGTGCTGTTGCTAACTGCACAGAAGAATATGATGAAGAAGGAAAGAAAGTCGCAGAGCATGATGCAGCACTTTGTGCAAAAGGCTGTGAAAAAGCTTCTGAATTCATCCAGTTCTGTGATGCATTTGATATTCCTGTATTATCTCTTACCAATGTGGCTGGATTTACAGCAACAAAATGCAGCGAAAGAAGACTTGCAAAAGCTCTGGCTAAACTTACATATGCATTTGCAAATGCTACCGTTCCTAAGGTTAGCCTGCTTACCGGTAATGCTTACGGAAGTGCAGCAGTAATGATGAACTCCAAAGCAATCGGTGCTGACCTTGTATACGCATGGCCGGATGTTAAGACCGGTATGATGGATGCACGTCTTGCAGCAGAGATTATGTATGCAGACGCTGATGCGGACAAGCTTGCTGAGAAAGCAAAAGAATATGAGGCATTACAGTCTAACGTTGTAACTGCAGCTAAGAGAGGATATGTAGACTTGATTATTGAGCCTGCTGATACCAGAAAATATCTTGTAGCAGCTTTTGAAATGCTGTTTACAAAACGTATGGATACTCCATATAAGAAACATGGAACAAAATAGAAAGGTGAATCTTATGAAGAAAAAATTGTGGATGCTTGTATGTGTTTTCGTGCTTGCATTTTCTGTTACGGCCTGTGGTAAGACAGATCAGACTTCAATAACATTCAATGGAGGCACCTATGACCAGTGGAAGGATACAGTACAACAGACAGTACAGCAGATAACTACTGTGTCAGAAGCTGATATTGATAATGCTCTTTCTTCCATTTCAGAGAAGAGCGATGCAGTAAACTACAACTTCTATAGCAGTTGGAAAGAAGCTGTTGCTGACGAAGGAGATTTCCAGGGATTTGGTGACTTTACCATGACAGAGCCAAATAAGACAATGGTAATGGAACAGACATTGAATTATACCAACCGTGATTTGAGTTTTACTGTTGTATTTGATACAACTACAGACACACCGGAACTTACCAGTATGACATTTGACAAGGTATATTCACTTGGCGAGAAAATGGGCAAAGCCGGAATGAATACACTTATGGGCATGGGTACCGTATTTGTAATCTTAATTTTAATCAGTATTATTATTTATGCATTCCGCATTATTCCTTATTTACAGAATAAGAAAAAGAATGCGGCTGATGCAACTGCTGCAAAAGAAGATAAAGTAGTAGAACAGATTGCTCAGAAAGAAGAGCTGGTTCAGGATGATTTGGAACTTGTTGCAGTTATCTCTGCTGCAATTGCGGCAGCAACAGGAAGTTCTACAGATGGATTTGTAGTACGTTCCATTAAGAGAAGATAGTTTGAAGAATAATTAGGAGGATATAAAGATGAAAAACTATACAATTACAGTAAATGGAAATGTTTATGATGTTACCGTAGAAGAGAACGGAGCATCTGCACCTGTAGCTGCACCAAGAAAGGCAGCAGCAGCTCCTGCAGCAAAAGCAGCAGCACCTAAGGCAGCAGCCGGAGCAGGAAGCATTAAGATTGAAGCCGGAGCAGCCGGAAAAGTATTCAAGATTGAGGCTCAGCCTGGAACAGCAGTAAAGAAAGGTGATGCAGTTCTGATTCTTGAAATTATGAAAATGGAGACTCCTGTTGTTGCACCGGAAGACGGAACAGTTGCAAGCATCGAAGTTGCAGTTGGTGACAGCGTAGAAGCAGGAGCATTACTTGCTACAATGAACAACTAGGAGGAAAATTATGTTAAGTTATGTTGGAGACACAATGAGTAACCTCCTGCATCAGACTGCATTCTTTAACCTGACCTGGGGTAACTACCTTATGATTGTAATTGCCTGCGTATTCTTATATCTGGCAATCAAGAAAGGTTATGAACCTCTTCTTCTGGTTCCGATTGCATTTGGTATGCTTCTGGTTAATATTTATCCGGACATTATTGCAAGTCCGGAAGAGACCAGCAATGGTGTCGGTGGTTTACTTTATTATTTCTATACTCTGGATGAGTGGTCAATCTTACCTTCTCTGATTTTCCTTGGAGTTGGTGCGATGACAGACTTTGGCCCTTTGATTGCAAACCCAATCAGCTTCCTTTTAGGAGCAGCAGCACAGTTCGGTATTTTCGGAGCTTACCTGCTTGCAATTCTGATGGGATTCAATGACAAGGGAGCAGCAGCCGTATCTATTATCGGTGGAGCAGATGGTCCGACCTCTATCTTCCTTGCCGGTAAATTAGGACAGGCTGCATTGATGGGACCGATTGCGGTGGCAGCATATTCTTATATGTCACTGGTTCCGATTATCCAGCCACCGATTATGAAGCTTTTAACAACAGAAGATGAAAGAAAGATTAAAATGGAACAGTTACGTCCTGTATCCAAACTGGAAAAGATTCTGTTCCCAATCGTTGTAACGATTGTTGTTGTTATGATTCTTCCGACAACAGCTCCACTCGTTGGTATGCTGATGTTAGGTAATCTCTTTAAAGAGAGCGGTGTTGTAAAGCAGCTTACAGAAACAGCATCAAATGCATTGATGTACATCGTTGTTATTATTCTTGGTACATCTGTTGGTGCAACAACAAGTGCAGAGGCATTTTTAAATCTTGATACTTTAAAGATTGTTGCATTAGGTCTGGTTGCGTTTGCATTTGGTACGGCAGCCGGTGTACTGTTTGGTAAGATTATGTGCAAGGCAACACATGGCAAGGTAAATCCGCTGATTGGTTCAGCCGGCGTATCAGCCGTTCCAATGGCAGCACGAGTATCACAGAAAGTCGGCACGGAAGCAGATCCGTCCAACTTCCTGTTAATGCATGCTATGGGACCTAACGTAGCCGGTGTTATCGGTACTGCAGTTGCCGCAGGTACGTTTATGGCGATGTTTGGTGTAATGTAAAATAGATATTAATGGAGGATATAAAGATGGCAGAACAGGTGAAAAAACCTTTAAAAATTACTGAGACCGTATTGCGTGATGCACATCAGTCCTTAATTGCTACAAGAATGACAACAGAGCAGATGCTTCCGATTGTCGATAAGATGGATAAAGTCGGATATCATTCTGTAGAGTGCTGGGGTGGTGCTACATTCGATGCATCTCTTAGATTCTTAAAAGAAGACCCATGGGAAAGACTTCGTAAGTTAAGAGATGGTTTTAAAAATACAAAATTACAGATGTTATTCAGAGGACAGAATATCCTCGGATACAATCATTATGCAGATGATGTAGTAGAATATTTCGTACAGAAGTCTATTGCAAACGGTATTGATATTATCCGTATTTTCGACTGCTTTAACGATTTAAGAAATCTTGAAACAGCAGTAAAGGCAGCTAAGAGAGAAAAAGGACATGCACAGATTGCACTTTCTTATACAATCGGTGATGCCTATACACTGGATTATTGGAAAGAAACAGCAAAGAAGATTGAAGATATGGGTGCAGACTCTATCTGTATCAAGGATATGGCAGG
>ENA-ORCM01002890-ORCM01002890.1-human-gut-metagenome-genome-assembly--contig:-NODE-2890-length-11799-cov-2.912216_pt1 | contig 11799 bp, 8 predicted proteins | sample MGYA00242906_ERZ507928 | MGnify/ENA primary metagenome ERZ507928 (study PRJEB26167, sample SAMN06115497) | human gut metagenome | host: Homo sapiens | place: China:Shanxi | collected 2015-05-07...
TGGGGATTATCGTCCTGACATTATGCTTAACCTTACTTAAAGGAAGAGAAACTGAGACTTCACCGGTCAAAATGAATCTACCAGGACTGACCCTGTTAGTGCTCGGTGTTGGTGGCTTGCAAATTATGCTTGATAAAGGGCGCGATCTGGATTGGTTCAACTCGAGTACAATAATAATATTAACAGTAGTATCAGTTATTTCTCTGATCTCTTTAGTCATTTGGGAGTCGACCTCAGAGAATCCGATTCTTGATCTCAGTTTGTTTAAGTCCCGTAACTTCACCATTGGTATTGTGAGTATCACATGCGCGTATTTATTTTACTCTGGAGCGATCGTCCTTATGCCGCAGTTACTCCAGGAAACGATGGGGTATAATGCGATATGGGCCGGACTTGCTTATGCGCCCATCGGCATCATGCCACTATTAATTTCACCTTTGATAGGACGTTATGGCAACAAAATAGACATGCGGGTGTTGGTGACATTCAGTTTTTTGATGTATGCGGTTTGCTATTACTGGCGTTCTGTGACATTTATGCCAACGATTGATTTTACAGGCATCATTTTGCCGCAGTTTTTTCAGGGATTCGCCGTTGCCTGTTTCTTTTTACCCTTAACAACGATTTCGTTTTCAGGCTTGCCAGATAATAAATTTGCCAATGCCTCGAGTATGAGTAATTTTTTTCGTACCTTGTCAGGATCAGTTGGTACGTCGTTGACAATGACGCTGTGGGGACGACGCGAATCGTTACACCATAGTCAGTTGACAGCAACCATCGATCAATTTAACCCCGTGTTTAATTCATCGTCACAAATTATGGATAAATATTATGGTTCGCTTTCAGGAGTTCTTAATGAAATTAATAATGAAATAACCCAGCAGTCACTTTCTATTTCTGCAAATGAGATTTTCCGTATGGCGGCTATTGCTTTTATCTTACTTACGGTTTTGGTTTGGTTTGCGAAACCGCCGTTTACAGCGAAAGGCGTTGGGTGATGATAAAAGGAGGGGGTTATAGCGGGTAAGACCGGGGATCTTAAGTCTGCGCCATCGGCAGCATCGCTCACCCAGGGAAAAGATTGCGATGCTGCGTTGAAACGTTATTAACGGCCTTTTGCCAGATATTGATTCATCTCTTCTTCCGGCACCATTCCACCTCCCGTCGCCCACACCAGATGAGTGGTATTACGCAGTTGTTCTGCGCTGAAACCGTGCATCTGTTGGTAACTTACTGATGCACACACGCGCTGAGGTCCGGCCATACCCGCCAGTGCCGAAGGTTCAAGACGAATACCTTCTTCCTGCGCCAGCCAGCCAAGCATGTCATACATGGTTTGATCGCTAAGGGTATAGAAGCCATCCAGCAGACGCTCCATTGCCCGCCCGACAAAGCCTGATGCGCGACCAACTGCAAGGCCATCCGCTGCGGTAAGGTTGTCGATACCAATATCCTGAACAGAAATCTGATCGTGTAATCCTGTATGGACGCCTAACAACATACAAGGGGAGTGCGTTGGTTCGGCAAAAAAGCAGTGAACATGATCGCCAAACGCCAGTTTAAGCCCGAATGCGACGCCACCAGGACCACCGCCAACACCACACGGCAGATAGACAAACAGAGGGTTATCAGCATCGACGATACGGCCTTGCTGGGCAAATTGCGCTTTAAGACGCTGGCCAGCGACGGAATACCCAAGGAACAACGTGCGGGAATTTTCGTCATCAATAAAGAAACAGTTCGGGTCAGACTGCGCTGCTTTACGTCCTTCCTCGACGGCAACACCATAATCTTGCTCATATTCCACGACCGTAACGCCATGGCTGCGCAGTTTCGCTTTTTTCCATGCCCGGGCATCAGCAGACATATGAACTGTCACCTTAAAGCCAATGCGGGCGCTCATAATGCCGATTGATAACCCCAGATTTCCGGTTGAGCCCACAGCAATGCTGTATTGGCTAAAGAACTGTTTAAACTCCGGAGAAAGCAGTTTGCTGTAGTCATCATCAAGCGTCAGCAACCCCGCTTCCAGAGCCAGTTTTTCTGCGTGTGCCAGGACTTCATAAATCCCGCCGCGTGCTTTTATGGAGCCGGAAATGGGCAAATGGCTATCTTTTTTCAGTAACAGTTGCCCGCTGATCGGTTGCTGATATTCTTTTTCCAGCCGTTTTTGCATAGCTGGAATGGCAACCAGTTCTGATTCAATAATCCCCCCAGTGGCAGCAGTTTCAGGAAATGCTTTTGCCAGATAGGGTGCAAAACGGGATAAGCGCGCATGGGCGTCCTGAACATCCTGTTCGGTCAGGCCAACATAAGGTAAACCTTCAGCCAATGAGGTCGTGCCAGGATTAAACCAGGTGGTTTCTTTAAGAGCAACCAGATCCTCTACCAACGGATACTGGGCGATGAGCGAATTCATTTTAGCGTTTTCCATAGTACGTCTCTTTGCGCTTAGATGATAAATGACAGCAGGAATGTGCCCGCCAGAGCGACGACTGAAGCGATAAATGTCGCTGTCGTATAGTATTTAAATGTTTCATTGAGCGTAGCGCCGCAATATTGCTTCACTAGCCAGAAAAGCGAGTCCGTAACGATCGTGCAGCCAATTGCACCTGAACCGATAGCAATCGCAATAATTTCCGGGCTGATGTCGGGATACAGCGGCAGCACAATGATCCATATTTATATTTTCTTCTCCAGGTTGGCGATGCCAGTTGGCATGTTTTACTTACTTGCCTATATGGTTACTCGTTGGCGAGAACAGAGGCGGAATTGAGTACAATTATCCGGCAATTATTGTTATTTTTTATTGTATTGCCGTGTTGGGTGATAGGGCGTTGAGAATATCGTTGGATCTCGCCAGTGACGTCTGTTTCTGCTACAGTGCCCGTTTTACGGCAAACGGCTTGGGTATGGCTTCATTAAAGGATGTCGCACGCCTGGCGGGAGTGTCGATGATGACAGTCTCCCGGGTGATGCATAATGCAGAATCTGTGCGTCCTGCAACGCGTGACCGCGTATTGCAGGCAATCCAGACCCTGAATTATGTTCCTGATCTTTCCGCCCGTAAGATGCGCGCTCAAGGACGTAAGCCGTCGACTCTCGCCGTGCTGGCGCAGGACACGGCTACCACTCCTTTCTCTGTTGATATTCTGCTTGCCATTGAGCAAACCGCCAGCGAGTTCGGCTGGAATAGTTTTTTAATCAATATTTTTTCTGAAGATGACGCTGCCCGCGCGGCACGTCAGCTGCTTGCCCACCGTCCGGATGGCATTATCTATACTACAATGGGGCTGCGACATATCACGCTGCCTGAGTCTCTGTATGGTGAAAATATTGTATTGGCGAACTGTGTGGCGGATGACCCAGCGTTACCCAGTTATATCCCTGATGATTACACTGCACAATATGAATCAACACAGCATTTGCTCGCGGCGGGCTATCGTCAACCGTTATGCTTCTGGCTACCGGAAAGTGCGTTGGCAACAGGGTATCGTCGGCAGGGATTTGAGCAGGCCTGGCGTGATGCTGGACGAGATCTGGCTGAGGTGAAACAATTTCACATGGCAACAGGTGATGATCACTACACCGATCTCGCAAGTTTACTCAATGCCCACTTCAAACCGGGCAAACCAGATTTTGATGTTCTGATATGTGGTAACGATCGCGCAGCCTTTGTCGCTTATCAGGTTCTCCTGGCGAAGGGGGTACGTATCCCGCAGGATGTCGCCGTAATGGGCTTTGATAATCTGGTTGGCGTCGGGCATCTGTTTTTACCGCCGCTGACCACAATTCAGCTTCCACATGACATTATCGGGCGGGAAGCTGCATTGCATATTATTGAAGGTCGTGAAGGGGGAAGAGTGACGCGGATCCCTTGCCCGCTGTTGATCCGTTGTTCCACCTGATATTATGTTAACCCAGTAGCCAGAGTGCTCCATGTTGCAGCACAGCCACTCCGTGGGAGGCATAAAGCGACAGTTCCCGTTCTTCTGGCTGCGGATAGATTCGACTACTCATCACCGCTTCCCCGTCGTTAATAAATACTTCCACGGATGATGTATCGATAAATATCCTTAGGGCGAGCGTGTCACGCTGCGGGAGGGGAATACTACGGTAGCCGTCTAAATTCTCGTGTGGGTAATACCGCCACAAAACAAGTCGCTCAGATTGGTTATCAATATACAGCCGCATTCCAGTGCCGAGCTGTAATCCGTAATGTTCGGCATCACTGTTCTTCAGCGCCCACTGCAACTGAATCTCAACTGCTTGCGCGTTTTCCTGCAAAACATATTTATTGCTGATTGTGCGGGGAGAGACAGATTGATGCTGCTGGCGTAACGACTCAGCTTCGTGTACCGGGCGTTGTAGAAGTTTGCCATTGCTCTCTGATAGCTCGCGCGCCAGCGTCATGCAGCCTGCCCATCCTTCACGTTTTGAGGGCATTGGCGATTCCCACATATCCATCCAGCCGATAACAATACGCCGACCATCCTTCGCTAAAAAGCTTTTTGGTGCATAAAAGTCATGCCCGTTATCAAGTTCAGTAAAATGCCCGGATTGTGCAAAAAGTCGTCCTGGCGACCACATTCCGGGTATTACGCCACTTTGAAAGCGATTTCGGTAACTGTATCCCTCGGCATTCATTCCCTGCGGGGAAAACATCAGATAATGCTGATCGCCAAGGCTGAAAAAGTCCGGACATTCCCACATATAGCTTTCACCCGCATCAGCGTGGGCCAGTACGCGATCGAAGGTCCATTCACGCAACGAACTGCCGCGATAAAGCAGGATCTGCCCCGTGTTGCCTGGATCTTTCGCCCCGACTACCATCCACCATGTGTCGGCTTCACGCCACACTTTAGGATCGCGGAAGTGCATGATTCCTTCTGGTGGAGTGAGGATCACACCCTGTTTCTCGAAATGAATACCATCCCGACTGGTAGCCAGACATTGTACTTCGCGAATTGCATCGTCATTACCTGCACCATCGAGCCAGACGTGTCCGGTGTAGATAAGTGAGAGGACACCATTGTCATCGACAGCACTACCTGAAAAACACCCGTCTTTGTCATTATCGTCTCCTGGCGCTAGCGCAATAGGCTCATGCTGCCAGTGGATCATATCGTCGCTGGTGGCATGTCCCCAGTGCATTGGCCCCCAGTGTTCGCTCATCGGATGATGTTGATAAAACGCGTGATAACGATCGTTAAACCAGATCAGGCCGTTTGGATCGTTCATCCACCCGGCAGGAGGCGCGAGGTGAAAATGGGGATAGAAAGTGTTACCCCGGTGCTCATGAAGTTTTGCTAGGGCGTTTTGCGCCGCATGCAATCGAGATTGCGTCATTTTAATCATCCTGGTTAAGCAAATTTGGTGAATTGTTAACGTTAACTTTTATAAAAATAAAGTCCCTTACTTTCATAAATGCGATGAATATCACAAATGTTAACGTTAACTATGACGTTTTGTGATCGAATATGCATGTTTTAGTAAATCCATGACGATTTTGCGAAAAAGAGGTTTATCACTATGCGTAACTCAGATGAATTTAAGGGAAAAAAATGTCAGCCAAAGTATGGGTTTTAGGGGATGCGGTCGTAGATCTCTTGCCAGAATCAGACGGGCGCCTACTGCCTTGTCCTGGCGGCGCGCCAGCTAACGTTGCGGTGGGAATCGCCAGATTAGGCGGAACAAGTGGGTTTATAGGTCGGGTGGGGGATGATCCTTTTGGCGCGTTAATGCAAAGAACGCTGCTAACTGAGGGAGTCGATATCACGTATCTGAAGCAAGATGAATGGCACCGGACATCCACGGTGCTTGTCGATCTGAACGATCAAGGGGAACGTTCATTTACGTTTATGGTCCGCCCCAGTGCCGATCTTTTTTTAGAGACGACAGACTTGCCCTGCTGGCGACATGGCGAATGGTTACATCTCTGTTCAATTGCGTTGTCTGCCGAGCCTTCGCGTACCAGCGCATTTACTGCGATGACGGCGATCCGGCATGCCGGAGGTTTTGTCAGCTTCGATCCTAATATTCGTGAAGATCTATGGCAAGACGAGCATTTGCTCCGCTTGTGTTTGCGGCAGGCGCTACAACTGGCGGATGTCGTCAAGCTCTCGGAAGAAGAATGGCGACTTATCAGTGGAAAAACACAGAACGATCGGGATATATGCGCCCTGGCAAAAGAGTATGAGATCGCCATGCTGTTGGTGACTAAAGGTGCAGAAGGTGTGGTGGTCTGTTATCGAGGACAAGTTCACCATTTTGCTGGAATGTCTGTGAATTGTGTCGATAGCACGGGGGCGGGAGATGCGTTCGTTGCCGGGTTACTCACAGGTCTGTCCTCTACGGGATTATCTACAGATGAGAGAGAAATGCGACGAATTATCGATCTCGCTCAACGTTGCGGAGCGCTTGCAGTAACGGCGAAAGGGGCAATGACAGCGCTGCCATGTCGACAAGAACTGGAATAGTGAGAAGTAAACGGCGAAGTCGCTCTTATCTCTAAATAGGACGTGAATTTTTTAACGACAGGCAGGTAATTATGGCACTGAATATTCCATTCAGAAATGCGTACTATCGTTTTGCATCCAGTTACTCATTTCTCTTTTTTATTTCCTGGTCGCTGTGGTGGTCGTTATACGCTATTTGGCTGAAAGGACATCTAGGGTTGACAGGGACGGAATTAGGTACACTTTATTCGGTCAACCAGTTTACCAGCATTCTATTTATGATGTTCTACGGCATCGTTCAGGATAAACTCGGTCTGAAGAAACCGCTCATCTGGTGTATGAGTTTCATCCTGGTCTTGACCGGACCGTTTATGATTTACGTTTATGAACCGTTACTGCAAAGCAATTTTTCTGTAGGTCTAATTCTGGGGGCGCTATTTTTTGGCTTGGGGTATCTGGCGGGATGCGGTTTGCTTGATAGCTTCACCGAAAAAATGGCGCGAAATTTTCATTTCGAATATGGAACAGCGCGCGCCTGGGGATCTTTTGGCTATGCTATTGGCGCGTTCTTTGCCGGCATATTTTTTAGTATCAGTCCCCATATCAACTTCTGGTTGGTCTCGCTATTTGGCGCTGTATTTATGATGATCAACATGCGTTTTAAAGATAAGGATCACCAGTGCGTAGCGGCAGATGCGGGAGGGGTAAAAAAAGAGGATTTTATCGCAGTTTTCAAGGATCGAAACTTCTGGGTTTTCGTCATATTTATTGTGGGGACGTGGTCTTTCTATAACATTTTTGATCAACAACTTTTTCCTGTCTTTTATGCAGGTTTATTCGAATCACACGATGTAGGAACGCGCCTGTATGGTTATCTCAACTCATTCCAGGTGGTACTCGAAGCGCTGTGCATGGCGATTATTCCTTTCTTTGTGAATCGGGTAGGGCCAAAAAATGCATTACTTATCGGAGTTGTGATTATGGCGTTGCGTATCCTTTCCTGCGCGCTGTTCGTTAACCCCTGGATTATTTCATTAGTGAAGTTGTTACATGCCATTGAGGTTCCACTTTGTGTCATATCCGTCTTCAAATACAGCGTGGCAAACTTTGATAAGCGCCTGTCGTCGACGATCTTTCTGATTGGTTTTCAAATTGCCAGTTCGCTTGGGATTGTGCTGCTTTCAACGCCGACTGGGATACTCTTTGACCACGCAGGCTACCAGACAGTTTTCTTCGCAATTTCGGGTATTGTCTGCCTGATGTTGCTATTTGGCATTTTCTTCTTGAGTAAAAAACGCGAGCAAATAGTTATGGAAACGCCTGTACCTTCAGCAATATAGACGTAAACTTTTTCCGGTTGTTGTCGATAGCTCTATATCCCTCAACCGGAAAATAATAATAGTAAAATGCTTAGCCCTGCTAATAATCGCCTAATCCAAACGCCTCATTCATGTTCTGGTACAGTCGCTCAAATGTACTTCAGATGCGCGGTTCGCTGATTTCCAGGACATTGTCGTCATTCAGTGACCTGTCCCGTGTATCACGGTCCTGCGAATTCATCAAGGAATGCATTGCGGAGTGAAGTATCGAGTCACGCCATATTTCGCTATCAGGATTCTGTGTGATGGTTACATCGCCCGGCCCAGGGCTGTTTAGTCATCAGCGCTTTCTGACAGTGCTGAGATTTCAACCTGTTGCAGTAAAAATGAGTAGATATAAGGCAAGTGTGCTGCCAAACCCATCTTTTACGGGGTGAAGGTAGATTTCGTTTGAAGGGTATCTGGTGTCCCCTGCAGGAATCGAACCTGCAATTAGCCCTTAGGAGGGGCTCGTTATATCCATTTAACTAAGAGGACAATGCGGCATGAGTATACCCGCTAATGGAGTGCGGGGTAAGTACGCTGCCGCTCGATTGCTTAAACCCTCGCCATTTATGCTGGGTTTTTATCATTTTTCTTAATGTTTTCCGCACGTTCTGCTTTTTGGCGTGCTTCTGCTTTACGCTTGTTGCTCATGTCGTTACGAATCTGTGCATGACTCATTAACGCGAAGATAAAGGTGCCGCCGCAGATGTTCCCCGCTAAAGTAGGTAGTGCGAAGGGCCAGATGAAATCGCTCCAGTGCAGCGTGCCGTTAAACACCAGATAGAGGATTTCAACAGAACCGACAACGATGTGGGTGGTGTCACCCAGTGCAATAAGCCAGGTCATCAATATAATCACCACAATCTTTGCCGCACCCGCAGCAGGAAACATCCAAACCATAGTGGCGATCAGCCAGCCGGAAATGATCGCGTTGGCAAACATCTCGCTGGGGGTGTTCTTCATCACATCCATGCCGATTTTGACAAATGCATCGCGAGTTTCTTCATTGAAGATAGGCATATATTCAAATGCCCATGCAGCAATACCTGTCCCGAGAATATTACCCAGCAGCACGACGCCCCATAATCGCATAAGTAAGCCGACGTTGCTCATTGTCGGTTTTTGCATGACGGGTAGTACCGCAGTCACGGTGTTTTCGGTAAATAATTGCTGGCGGGCCATAATGACGATAATAAAACCAAAGGTATAACCGAGATTCTCCAGTAAGAAGCTGCCTGGCACTCCTTCCAGTTCGACATGAAATATCCCTTTTGCCAGTAGCGAAGCGCCCATCGACAGACCCGCCGCAATGGCTGACCACAGTAGCGCCATTGCGTCGCGTTCCAGCTCTTTTTCACCATCCTGGCGGATATGCTCATGAATTGCCATCGCCCGGGAGGGGAGTCGGTCTTCATCTATTTCTATTTTTTTGCCGCGCTCTTTTTCTTCGCTCTCAACTTCAATTTCGTCGCTGTGTTGATCAATTTTGTCGTTGTCCATGGTCTCTTCTCTTGAATTAGCACGTATAGCTAAAGCGTAGCGGCTTTTTTGCTCGCAACTGACGGGAGTTACTCTGAAAATGTAGAAAAGGCTGCGTTTGCCTTTTTCTGTTTCTATAGAATCAAGTAGCCTACAGGGCGGCGATTACCAGGCTATGATCAAATCAGCAAATCAGGGCGTCTGGACATCAGTTGACGTGCTGTTACAATCGCCCACACCTAAACAGGCGGATACGGTATCGTTCCGTCATGGATGGCAAACTGCATAAGCCATAAAAAAACAGGGAGACATTTATGAAGCTTCGCCTGTCGGCGCTTGCTCTGGGAACTACGCTTCTGGTGGGGTGTGCGAGTTCCGGTACAGATCAGCAAGGGCGTTCTGACCCGTTAGAAGGGTTCAACCGCACCATGTACAACTTCAACTTCAACGTATTAGACCCGTATATTGTTCGACCGGTCGCTGTCGCCTGGCGTGATTATGTTCCGCAACCGGCGCGTAATGGTTTGAGCAACTTTACTGGCAACCTTGAAGAACCTGCGGTGATGGTTAACTACTTCTTGCAGGGCGACCCTTATCAGGGGATGGTCCACTTTACCCGCTTTTTCCTGAACACCATTTTGGGGATGGGCGGCTTTATTGATGTTGCAGGGATGGCGAACCCGAAACTGCAACGGACTGAACCTCACCGCTTCGGTAGTACGCTTGGTCATTATGGCGTGGGTTATGGGCCTTACGTTCAGTTACCGTTCTACGGTAGCTTCACGCTGCGTGATGACGGTGGTGATATGGCGGATGGTCTTTACCCGGTTCTTTCCTGGCTGACCTGGCCGATGTCTGTGGGTAAATGGACGCTTGAAGGGATCGAAACCCGCGCTCAGCTGCTGGATTCCGATGGTCTGCTGCGTCAGTCGTCCGATCCTTATATTATGGTGCGCGAAGCGTACTTCCAGCGTCATGATTTCATCGCTAATGGCGGCGAACTCAAACCGCAGGAAAATCCGAACGCACAAGCGATTCAGGATGATTTAAAAGATATTGATTCTGAATAAGAAACAAATAAAAAAGGTGAGTCGCAATACTCACCTTTTTTGTTGTTATCCCTCAATTACCACAAGTAAAAGGAGATAAACCGACAATGACCCGGACGAATTATGTAAAAATACTGATGTTCGTCACTGACTATTTCCGATATTCAGGCGTTGAAAAATCAAAAAACTGGAAAAATAATTTTAAATATCATCAAAATTAACACCTGGCGCAGATAGTTGATTAATTTCATTTTGATATTTCGCCTGGCGATTTTGAAGTCTTTTTTCAACGTTATCTTCGAGATCCTTAAAGTCTTTGTATTTATTTTCAGGATGGTCAACGTCAACTTTGTTAGCGAATAAATTAGAAATTATTTCTTTTACATTATCGCGTCTAAATTTTGCATCGTCCACTTGAAAATTATATCTTATTGCTCGACCTAAACGTTTAAAAACTTCGTTAGGTTCTCTCAGTCTTTCCCCGTTGAGCTCGTTTACAACCTGATGATCGGAACCAGTTGCAAATGATTCTGCCATGATAGCTTTACTGCTTTCAAACCACGCTGAAGCACTCCTGGCGTTTTCACTACAATATTGGGTGAGACTATCACCATTAATACGAATTCCTCTTTGAATGTGGTAGTCGTCCTGATCGTAGTAACCGAGAGATAAGTAATCATTTCCGTTTTTATTTTTAATTACAATAGCGAGAGAGTCGCCTTTTTTATCTTTACCGTACCAGGTAAATAAGTCCGTTGGTTCGCTATTCATCAAATTCCGTTACCGTATGTCTGAGTTTGTGTGATATCTTATCGAAGATAAAACCAGGATCTCCATCATATATTTCTTTTAATGCGCTGAAGATCATTTCCTTGTTATTGATATCATGAGTCTTCTCAACTATGTTGTCATTAATGATAGTACGGACGAGTTCTTTGTCTTTATAGTTCGCAGGTAATTCTATTGGTTCTTGGTTGTCGATACCAATAGTAATATGGTCTGTATCATTGGAGCCAATATCAATATAAGTAACTGAGGAATTATTAATATTAAATCTATAAGGATCGTCGTTTACTCGTATGGCGTTTTTTATAAGCTCAAGTAGATGTTTAATACAGGAGCTTATTCCTTCCTTACCATTAAAAGGTTTTTGAGCTCTTGTACTAATCCATTAACTTCATCATTGTTATTTTCATTAATGGATTCTGGGTAAGTTGCGCTGGTATTGTTGATTGAAATAGATGGTAGCATGATTTTATTCCATTTTGATTGATTTGTTACAAATATATATTACCTAATGAAATAGACTATCAAAAAACGCTCATTTATTTAGAACCTATCTTTAATTTGAGTGTATGAGCGCACAATAGCCAGGGGGGGGGGAGTATCCTGGAAATTCAGAAAAGTAAACTCTTTGAGAAGGACGAGCAGAACGCCTGAAAATATGCC
>ENA-ORCM01002898-ORCM01002898.1-human-gut-metagenome-genome-assembly--contig:-NODE-2898-length-11788-cov-4.462642_pt1 | contig 11788 bp, 8 predicted proteins | sample MGYA00242906_ERZ507928 | MGnify/ENA primary metagenome ERZ507928 (study PRJEB26167, sample SAMN06115497) | human gut metagenome | host: Homo sapiens | place: China:Shanxi | collected 2015-05-07...
GGCAGGAGCGAGAACGCCCACTGTATAGGGCCGAAGATGGTGAGCATTCCCAAAAGAATTTGCTGACAATAGATGGTCGCCCACTATTCACTAATTATATTCAGTAGAACCTTGTTTTATTAGTTATTCTTGTATGTCAGTTATTTATAGATATTTTCATTTAGTTGAAATACGCACGAAATTTCACGGTTTTAGAAAATATTGGTACTATTTGGTACTATATTTCAGAATATATTTCGTACTTTTGTACCAGTAATCTAAAGACATTTCGCGTATGGATTTCATCTTCATAAAATCGTCAAAGGTAGGGAAAGAGGACTTCGGCTCGGTCTATGCCCGTGTGCGCACAGGCAGGGCTAACGTGAAAACCGTAACAGGCTTCACCATCAGGCAGCTTGAATGGGAGAAATACCGCTCCCTGCAATACACCTCATCTGCCCTCATGTCGAGCATCGGGATAAAGTACGGGCAGTTCGCCCAAGTTCTCGCAAGGATAAAGGCGGCGTTCGAGGCGGAAGATTTCGACCCGAAAAAGGCGAAGTCCGTCATCGAGAGCGTAAAGCACGATGTGCTGAATGGCATGATGCAGGTTGTGGAGGTCAAACCTAAAGGCAAGATGTTGTTCGAGGATTTCCTTACCACTTATATAGAAGATTTGGAAACAGGACGGCGCACCAAGAAAGGTCGTACCGTCAAAGTAACCCCTGCCTACATCAAGGGGCTTCGCATCATCCAGACCCAAATCCGCAACTATCAAAAGGAGATGCACCGCAAAATCGGGTTGGATGACATGACGATGGAAACGCGCAACAGTCTTGTCGGTTACTGGAAAGGGCGCGGCCTGATGCCCAACGCCATCAACTCTTATATGACGGATGTCCGTACCGTGGCAAAGGCGGCATACGAGGACAAGCTGACCAAATGCGACGATTTCCGCCATTCAGACTTTGTTCCGAAAAAAGAGGAAGTGGACAACATCTATCTTACGCCGGAACAGATACAGGAAATGCTTGAACTCGACCTTTCCACCAAAGAGGCCGTCAGGGAACGACTGGAGGCACTCGACATCAGCGAGGACGAGAAACTAACGCAGCTTTCCAAGTGCCGCATCACCCACATACGCACCTTGGAACACGTGAGGGATGTTTTCATTGTCGGCTGCCTGACCGGGCAGCGCGTGTCCGACTATTCAAGAATATGCGAGGACATGATAACCGAGATAAACGGGGTGGAGTTCATTTTGCTTACCCAGCAGAAAACGGACAAGAAAGTCTATATCCCGATGGACAGGCGAGTAAGGCAGATACTCGACAAATACGACGGCAAGCTACCACATATCCATCCCAACGAAATGAACAAATTGATAAAAACAGTCGGTTTGATGTTGGGCTGGACGCATGACTGCGGGTTTGACGGGAAGCGGCTTAATCCGAAACGAGGACGGAGGTTTTGTGATATGCTCCTCTCGCACACGGCACGCAGAAGCTTTGCCACCAACGCATACAAGGCCGGAGTGCCGTTGTCATCCATCCAAGCCATAACGGGGCACAGCAGCGAGGCGCAACTGCGCCGCTACCTCAAACTGGACGCGGAGGAAAAGGCCGTGATTGCGTTGAAGGACTTTGAGGGTATCATTGAGATGTAAAATAATTGCCTATGGAAAAGACGAGATTCGCAATCATCAGTGATTTGTTCAAGCTGTCGAAGATTATCGGCAGAAGCCTGAAACTGGCGGAAAGCCTTGCCAACGGCAAGGTTGAAGATGAAGCCGGACACAAGGACATCAGCAAGAACATCCGGCGTGAAATGAAACCCGTGCCTCTCCTATTGAGCGGGGTACGTGAATACATAGCCGAACACGACGACAAGGAACTGGCACATCAGTTTGTCCGGCTGCACAAGGATGCGAAACGGCTGCATGACTTATGTTCTGCACATCAACCGGAACTAAGCAAGGAAGCCTTTTATGCGGGCATCGTCTATACTTCCATAGAAGTAATCGGCCAATACTTCTTTCCTGACGGAAGCAGACAAGGGAAAGCCCGTCCCATGACACGCATCGAGGCCACGGACTGCATCGACACCATCCGAACTGTCATCCGAAAATGCACGGCTGAAACCGGTGAGAACAAAGGGAAAGATGACATAGGCGAAGAAGCGTATGCCCTGCTTGCCGACATGGACAAGGAAAAAATCGAGGCCGTCAAGGAATACATCACAAACGCCAACGACAAGGATTTGGCACGGTTGTTCACAGAGGATTTCGCAAAAGCCGTCCACCTTTCTATGGTGTTCCATGACGGCAATACAAAGACACAGTTGGCCGGGATTAAGATGTTCCATATCGTTCTGACAATGGGCTATGTCAGGAGGAACATACTCCATGAGGATACGACCAAACCTGAAGCGAAAACAATACCTGCCCCAATGGCAGACTTTACCGCCGTCGATACCGCACAAGGTGGAACGTTCAGCACGACGGCGCAGGTGCCTGTTTTAAGGCTGTACCAGTTCCTCACCACCTTTACCGTACAGAGCGGCCCCGACAAGGGCAAGCCCGTACTGGACGGCAACGCCGTTTCCGACAAGGACTTCATCCGTGCCGTCATGCATGCTGACTATTCCACGGCCTATCAGAATTGCGTGAAAGGAAAGATGCGGTGCGTCATCACCCTGCTGTCAAAAGCCTATTTCAAGGACTGGAAAGAGTACCGCACAGCCGCAGCCCGTTCCACAGGACTTACAGCGGAAAGCCTTGCCAAGTACAACGTGGAAAAGACATTCATAAGCAGGCTCAGAGAACTGCTCCCGATGATAAGATAATGCGGAAGTCCACACGTGGTTACAATTCACCACAGCCCACCGTATCGCACAAGCCGTTAGAAATCAGATGTCTGGCGGCTTTTCTTATGCCCGTTCATTTCACAAATCCCCACAAGTTCACCCGTTTCATTCCCGGCCTAACTTTGCCGCCGTAATTTCAAAATCAATGACTTATGGCAGAAAAGACGGAAATGGTACTGGTATCGCGCGACGAGCTTCAGCAGCTCATCGGCGCAAGTGTGAGGTGTGCGCTGGAGGAATACGGACAGGCGCAGGCACCGCAGGAGACATCGGAGTATTACACCATCCGGCAACTGGCCGAGAAATGGGGCGTGAGCATCGCGACCATCTGGCGGCACGAGAAGCTGGGGCATATCAAGGGGCAGCGGATTGGGCGGCGTGTCCTTTTCCCGAAAGAGCAGATTGACCGCATCAAGAACCTGAAAGCCACCAACAGGGACGCGGACAAAAACACCAAGGGATAATCCACATAACGAACAACAAAAACATCATGGCTTATGAAGAATTTGAAACAGCTTGTTCTGCCGTGCTATAAAATGGAAATGGCAATGAATGTGGAAGCATGGTATTTCCTGCATGGAACTACCAACGGCGTGTGCAACCTGACCTATTTCCTTTCCCTTTTGTCGGGGATGGCGGTTACGGAGGTAAGTAAAACCAAACGGGGATTGGGTTATGTGCTTCATCCCGGACAGGTGGATGGCTCCATGCTGTCACTGGCAAAGGAGTGGAATATCGGGCGCAAGTCCGTCTGCCGTCTGTTGGAGGATTTTTCGCAGCGGGGGCTAATCCGTGTTGCTTCCAATCCCGTAACCTCTATCATTTATATGGTGTGCGTAAAGTCGTGGATGATGGACGGACGGCTCACGGAAAATCCAACATACCAACAGACGGTCAAGGCATACGAGGGAGTACGTATCTACCTTTTTAACGGCCAAAGGCTGGAGACCTTACGGAAAAGTTCGGCAAAGGCGAAAAAGTCCAAGGACAAGCCTATCCCGACAGCGCAGTCAGGTTTGTTCATATCAGAGAACAAGGGACAGACCGCAAAACCGGAGTGCCCAGCGGAAAGTCCTGCCAGTCCGCCAATGGCTGATGCCTACGATGCCAACTCACAAACGGAGGACATTCTTCCAACAGTACAGGACATGGATATTTTTCCCGATAGCAATACCCCTTATAAACAGGCGTAAGTAAGGAAAGGCGTGAAGTATTTATAGGGGCGTTTTTTAGGGCTGGCAAGTTAATGTTTTCGTCCACGAAAACTACGCCACCAACGGCGACCCGACCATGCGGATAACGGCAAGACCGGATTGCAGCCCTAAAAACGCCGACCCATTTGTAACAGACAATAGCAAGCGGATGACAGAACAAGATACCAATCATAAAGGAGGCCGCCCCAAGGCCATAAAGGGCAAGGCGCGGACTAAGACTATATCCACACGGCTCACGTTGGCCGAATGGAAGACGGTCATGAAACGGATTGCCGATGCGGGCAAGAAGCCGTCGCATTTCTTGCGTGAACTGTTGCTTCAGGGCAAGGTCGTGGCGGCACGGACACAGGAGGACAGGCAGCAGATAAGGATGCTGGAGGGAGGGTGCAACAACCTGAACCAACTGGCGAAGCTGGCACATCAACAGGGTTTCCCCAGAACCAAAGGAAAAATCACCGCCCTGCTGGACGAGTTCAACAAAATCATCTCTGGGATATGATGGGCGACTTGAAGAAACGGGCGAGCTTCGCCAAGCTGGTGAACTACGTGAACAACCCGAAAAAGGCAAGGCTCATCGACAGCAAGGATGTGCGTCTCGATGACAACGCTGCCATCGCAAGGAGTATGCAGGGACAGGCTGATGACAAGCCGGGGCGCAGGCTGAAAAATCCGGTGTATCACATCTCGCTGGACTTCGCCCACGAGGACACGCCTAAGCTGACGGACGGCCTGATGGCTGAAATAGCACGTGAGTACATGAAGCGCATGGGTATTGTGAACACCCAATATATTGTATGCCGCCACACCGACAGGGAACACCAGCACTTGCACATCGTGGCCAATAGGGTGGACAATGACGGGAACACCATCAGCGACCGGAACGATGCCATACGCAACGTGGCGGTATGCAAGGCTCTCACGAGGGAATACGGACTACACTTCTCCAAAGGCAAGGTGAACGTGAAGCGTGACCGTCTGCGTGGCAAGGACAAGGTGAAATACCAAATCCATGATGCCGTCAAAGCAGCCTTGCCCCATTGTAACAGTTGGTCGGAATTGTGCGACAGGCTGGCCAAGCAGGGCATCGGAGTGAGCTTCAAGTTCGACAGGCGTAACTGCAATATCGTCGGCGTGTCATTCACTAAAGACGGTGTTTCGTTCAGTGGCTCACGGATTGACCGCGGCATGGGCTTTTATAAGCTGGATAAGCAGTTTGGAGGTCGTATCGCCGAGGGCATGGAATGGAGAAACAATCTGTACCATACCCGACCAACGGCTGAAAGCGGAACAAGCCAAACGGGAACTATATATAAACCAGACAATTCATTTGAACAGACGGATAAGGCCTATTCTACCGATGGCCATGCGGAAGCATCCGGCAGCGGAACTTTCGCCGATGCTGATACGAATACTGGCATAGTCCAAGCGGGCATCAACGCACTCATCGAGTTGTGCGTCCAACCTCACCAAGCCAAGGTTTCATCCGGCGGAGGTGGTGGAGGAAACGATAGCGGATGGGGCGAGAACGACAAGGAAAAGAACAAGTACAAATCTAAAAAGATGAGAAGATGAAGGACAACTTACAGAACATATCCGACCTTATCGGGGCATTGGCAGAGGACATAGAGGAAATCAAGAAGATACTGGCCGCAAAGGACGCTTCGGACAAGGACGAGGCAGTGAAAAGGCTTGCGGTGAAGCTGGAGCCGGTCATACGTTTCTTTGGCGGCAGCACGCCGGAGAACATCAGTGACATTTTTCGGAGCAAGGAAACCATTGAGGCATACAAAAAATCATTGGGCGGTGAAATGATTGTGAGCTTGCAGGCATACACCGATGCCAACGACAAGAATATGCGCGAGCGTGGCATCCCCACCACCAAAGATTTGCTATACAAGATATTGGAAATGCTTACCGACCATGTGGAGAAAGACAAACAGGTTTCACAAAAGGCACAGCAAAAGCAAGGCTTCACACAGAAACTTTGTCAAGCTATCCACTTTTATAAAGTAACAAGCGGAATCAGGCGGCTATGGGACAAAGTACCCGATGGCTGGTACAAGAACCCTTACGTATGGGCCGGCATCGTTTGTACGCTCGTGTTCTTTGCCTTGTTTGCCATTAGTTGGGTGCGATGGCATGAATACCGGGAGGAAAACAGGCGATTGAAAACGGTTGCCGACAAGTACCAAGTAACCACATTCATGCTTAACGAGCTTTACCCGGAATTGGGCGTAACTGTCGGTGCATACGAGAAACTGGTGGAAACGGTCGGAGTGGATTCCACCCTGAACGTGTTCAACAGGCAGCTTGAAAAAGTAAGAAATGAAGAAAACGAATCCAAACAATAAAATAAAGTGAATGGCATCCATCAAGGTAAAATATCGTCCTTCCACCGCCAGCGGCAAGGAGGGCAGCATCTACTATCAGGTAATCCACGGGCGAACAGTCCGCCAGATCGGAACGGACTTCCGTGTGTTTGATACGGAATGGGACAAGGAATCATCGTCCGTCCGAATCATGCCTGAAACCAACGAGAACAGAAAACAGTACCTTTATAGCGTTTCAGAGCGCATCGGTTGGGACATCCGACGGTTGCAGGCCATCATCGCGCAATGCGACAGGCAAGGCGGAAGTTACTCCGCTTACAATATCGTAGATAAGTTCAACAGCCACGCAAACGGGCTGTCGCTGTTCGGTTTCATGCAAGACACCATAAGTCAGTTGAAGCAGCTCGGCAAGGTACGCACATCGGAAACTTATACCGCAGCCTTAGCCAGTTTTATGAAGTTCCGCGAGGGGCAGGACATTCTTTTGTGTGAGATAGGCAGCGACACCATGATGCTTTATGAAGCATGGCTGAAATCCAACGGCAACTGCCCCAATACGACTTCGTTCTATATGCGCATACTCCGTGCCGTCTATAACCGTGCTGTAGAAAAGGAACTGACGGAACAGAAATATCCGTTCAAGCATGTTTACACGGGTATCGGCAAGACGGTGAAACGCGCTCTCCCGTTGAAGTCGATAAAGCGCATCAAGGAACTCGACCTGACCTTGAAACCGCATCTGGACTATGCACGGGATATGTTCCTCTTTTCGTTTTACACCCGTGGAATGTCGTTCATCGACATGGCTTATTTGAAGAAATCGGACTTGAAAAACAGCGTCATCATATACCGCAGGAGAAAGACGGGGCAGCAACTGAGTATCAAATGGGAGAAGTGCATGGAAAAAATCATCGCCAAATACGACGGCTGTTCCACCGCCCAGTACCTACTGCCGATAATCACCAACCCATGCACTGACGGGCGGACACAGTACCGCAATGCCATCAGCCGTATTAACGTGGCACTGAAAGAGGTTGCCCGTTTAGCCGGATTGAATATGCCGCTTACCATGCACTGCGCTCGGCATTGCTGGGCAAGCATTGCCAAGAGCAAGAACATACCGCTTTCGGTCATCAGCGAGGGTATGGGGCACGATTCGGAGGAAACCACACGCATCTATCTTGCATCGCTTGACACAAATGTGGTGGACAAGGCGAATAGCCTTATCCTGAAAGACTTGTGAACGGATATTTTGGATAAAATTTGTTTAGCGAAAATCAGAATCTCTTGGTAAGAGTTATAGTTGATATTGCAAAGGTACTCATAATATTGCAAAATCCGTGTCCGAATCTAATTTATAATGGGATATGAAAGACAATTTATGCGGAATTGTTTAGTAAATCCACTTGCATTTTCCAATAATACATTGATTCCCAGTATTTGTTTTCTTGAAATATATCTCTTACCAAGAGATGAATTTCAAGGATATACTGCATAAATTCCGTACCGAATCATTTACCGAAAGGGAAAAGGGTACAAAGTTCGAGCGTCTGATGCGCTCATGGCTGTTGACAGACCCCCGCTACAACGAACTTGAAAAGGTGTGGCTGTGGGAGGATTTTCCGGGGCGCAAGGACTTCGGAGGCACGGACACGGGCATCGACCTTGTGGCCAAGACCGAGATGGGCGACTATTGGGCTATCCAGTGCAAGTGCTATGCGGAGGATGCCGTGATAGACAAGCCTGCCGTGGATTCATTCCTCGCCACCTCCAGCCGCACGTTCACCAACGAAGTCACTTTCCAGACCACCCGGTTTGCCAAACGGATATGGATTTCCACCACCAACCATTGGGGAAGCAACGCCGAGGAAGCCATCCGCCACCAAGACCCGCCTTTCTCACGGGTAGGGCTGATTGACCTGAACTCCTCCTGCGTGGACTGGCAGAAGCTGATGGACGGACTTACGGGAGCTTCCGCACTCGTGGAGGGCAAGAAACCACGCAAGCACCAGTTGGATGCCATATCCAAGGCATACACGCACTATATCACAGAGGGTAATGACCGGGGCAAGCTCATCATGGCCTGCGGTACGGGCAAGACCTACACCTCGCTGCTCATCACCGAACAGTTGCTTAATGGCAAGGGACTGGTGCTGTTCATGGTTCCGTCCATCGCCTTGTTGGGGCAGTCGCTCAACGCATGGTCGGCAGACGCGAAGAAGCCTATCAAGGCCGTCTGCATCTGTTCGGATTCCAAAGCCTCACGGAAGATACAGAACAAATACGATGACATGGATGACAGCGTGGTTGACCTTGCCGTGCCAGCGTCCACCAGTCCGCAGTCCATCGCTTCGCAGCTGAAGAAATACCGAAACCATGACGGGTTGGTAGTCGTGTTCTCCACCTACCAGTCCATTGATGCCGTTTCAGCGGCACAGCAGGAGATACTTTCCGAAACAGACGGAGAGTATGGCGTGTTCGACTTCATCATCTGTGACGAAGCCCACCGCACCACGGGCGTGAAGCTGTCGGACAAGGACGAGAGCAACTTCACCAAGATACACTCCAACGACAATGTGCAAGGCAGAAAACGGCTTTACATGACCGCTACGCCAAGACTGTACGGGGAATCTGCCAAGATAAAGGCATCGGAAAAGGACTGCATCCTCTGTTCGATGGACGATAAGGCTCTGTACGGGGAGGAGTTCTACCGCGTGAATTTCTCCTACGCCGTACAGAACGGGCTGCTGACCGACTACAAGGTGCTTGTCCTCACCGTCGGCGAAGACGATGTACCAGAAAACATCAGGCGCGATGTCACCGACACGACCACGGAACTGAACTTTGATGACACTTCCAAACTCATCGGCGTAATCAACGGATTATCCAAGATGATACAGGGTGACGACCACCGCACATGGGATGCCGACCCGCACATGATGCGCCGTGCCGTGGCGTTCTGTTCGTCCATTGACAGGAGCGCAAGCAGAGTGGGTATCGCTTCCAAATATGTGGCTTCCGTGTTACCGCAAATATCGGAAAAGTACGACGAGAATCTGGATGCGGAGAGCCTTTCGCATACCGTTTCGATAACCACAAGGCACATCGACGGCTCGATGAACTCGCAGGAGCGCAACGGAATACTGCAATGGCTGGCAGACGAGCCGGACAATGACCGGGAGTGCCGGGTGGTGACCAACGTGCGCTGCCTGTCCGAGGGCGTGGACGTGCCGTCGCTCGATGCCGTGCTGTTCCTTTCTGCCCGTAACTCGCAGGTGGATGTGGTACAGTCGGTAGGCCGCGTGATGCGCACTTTCCGCAAGGGGCTGCCCGACGAGAAGAAGTACGGGTACATCATCATCCCGATTGTCGTGCCGTCCGATGTTTCGGCGGAGGAAGCACTCGACAACAGCAAGACCTTCGATGTGGTTTGGGAAATCCTGAACGCGCTACGCTCCCACGACGACCGTTTCAATGCAATGGTAAACAAGATTGCGCTCAACAAGCAGAAACCCAACAAGCAGTCTTACACGCCGTCCGTCACCATCGGCAGGCCGGGGTTGGGCTTTCAGGAGGGAGAGGAAGAAGCGCGGCAGATGGAGAACGCGGAAATCGCCCGGCAGTTGGAACTTCGTTTCGGCGAATTGCAGGACGGTATGTATGCCAAGCTCGTGGAGAAGTGCGGCGACCGCCTCTATTGGGAGAACTGGGCAAAGGAAATCGGACTTATCGCGCACAAGTTCATCGAGCGCATATCCAAGCTCATCCAGTCCGGCGTACACAAAAAGGCGTTCAATGAATACCTCAAGGGATTGCAGCGTGACCTTAATCCGTCCGTGGATGCGGCACAGGCCATTGAAATGCTGGCGCAGCACATCATCACCCGTCCGGTGTTCGATGCGTTGTTTGCCGATTACCAGTTCGTGAACAACAACGCCGTGAGCCGTTCCATGCAGCGCATGATAGACCTTTTGCAAGAGCAGGCTTTCGAGAAAGATACCGAAGTGCTGGAGAAGTTCTATCAGTCGGTGAGGACAAATGTCGGTGGCATAGACAATCTGGAGGGCAAGCAGACCATCATCAAGAACCTCTATGAAAAGTTCTTCAAAGGCGCGTTTCCGCTCACCGTGGAGAAGCTGGGCATCGTCTATACGCCCGTGGAGTGTGTGGACTTCATCATCCATTCCGTGAATGACATCCTAAAGGCAGAGTTCAACACCTCGCTGACCGAGCAGAATGTGCACATCCTCGACCCGTTTGTGGGAACAGGCACGTTCATTACACGGTTGTTGCAGTCCGGCCTTATCCGCCCAGAGGACATGGAGCGCAAGTACCTGAATGAAATCCATTGCAACGAAATCGTGCTGCTGGCCTATTATATCGCTGATGTGAACATTGAATCGGTATTCCATGACATTACCAGTCGGAAAACATATCTGCCGTACAGCGGTATCTGCCTGACGGACACTTTCCAACTGGCGGAGAAGAAGCACAACGAGCTTTTCACGGAGTTTTTCCAGGACAATTCCAAACGGGTGAAGAAACAGATGGCCACGCACGTGAGGGTGATTGTAGGAAATCCGCCGTATTCTGTTGGGCAGAAAAGTGCAAATGACAAGGCGCAAAATTTATCTTATCCGTATTTGGAGAAACGAATTTCAGAAACTTATGCTGCCGCCACATCAGATAAAGGCCGCACTATCCAAGCTCTTTATGATAGCTATATAAAGGCATTTCGTTGGGCATCAGACCGCATACCACAAGACGAAGGCGGTATCGTTGCTTTTATAAGCAATGGCGCATGGCTGGATAGCAATTCGGGAGAGGGGTTCCGTCGTTGTCTTGAAAAAGAATTTACTTCCATTTATGTGCTAAATCTGCGTGGAAACCAGCGCACATCAGGTGAATTGTCTCGCAAAGAGGGTGGCAAAATTTTTGGTAGCGGTTCTCGTACTCCCATTGCCATTACTTTCCTTGTCAAGAATCCTACAAAGAAAGGACAGAAAGCGATTATACATTACCACGACATAGGCGATTACCTTACCCGTGAGCAGAAGCTCAAAATGGTAAAGGAGTTCCGTTCGATTTCTTCGCAGAAACTGGATTGGCAAATTATCTCTCCTAACGAAAAGGCGGACTGGATAAATCAGCGAGATGGTGTGTTTGATAATTTTATACTATTGGGCAATAAGAAGGATAGTAAGCAAACGGTATTTTCTATTTTTTCAGCAGGAGATATTACACACCGTGATGTATGGTGTTATGATTCTTCGTCAAAATCATTATCATCAAGAATCTCCAATACGATAAATAATTATAATGATGAAATAAAAAAATGCACTGCATGTAAAACGATAGAAGATGTATCCGCTATAGTTAATCTTGACCCAACAAAAATTA
>ENA-ORCM01002901-ORCM01002901.1-human-gut-metagenome-genome-assembly--contig:-NODE-2901-length-11770-cov-3.365347_pt1 | contig 11770 bp, 8 predicted proteins | sample MGYA00242906_ERZ507928 | MGnify/ENA primary metagenome ERZ507928 (study PRJEB26167, sample SAMN06115497) | human gut metagenome | host: Homo sapiens | place: China:Shanxi | collected 2015-05-07...
CAGATAATAGAACATAATTCCATAAATAACGAACAAGGCAGAACAGATCAAAAGAAATTTCTGGCGTTTTATTTCTTTCCACGTAATCTTGACCTTGGTTTCTTTTTCTTTCTTAGCCATATGAATAACCATCCCTTTCCATCTTTGCCTTTTTCAAAGGAAAGAGGCAGAAGCCCTGCCTCTTCCCATAAAGGACTATTCAGCCAATGCTGCTCTTCTGTCCAGTTCTGCCTGCATTTCATCCAGGAAGCTCTGAGGATCGCAGCCTTCATATGCTGTCATATATTCGTCCCATGTACTTTCAAAATCACCTGACATAACTACCTTAGGAAGCCATTCATGCTTAATCTCACCCATCTTGGTCCATGCAACACCACCAGGTGTCGCTGTTGTCATGCTGTTGGAATAAGAATACATAGGGAACCATGAACCCATTTCTTTCTTTGCAGAGTGAAGCATATCTACATAGGAGTCTGCATTGTAAGCCTTGAATGTGTTAACAAGAGGCTCTGCAAGCCCATTAAAGAACTCGGATGTCTGCTGGCTTGGCTGCATTGCATTCTTGCCGTCCTTGCTGGTTCCAAGCCACTGAGGCAGATAAGTATAACCACACATATGATTAGCCTTATAATCTGTATCTGCTGCCTGTGCCCTCATCTCATCTGTACGATAGAACATACCATCATCATCTACCAGATAGTCAACACCTTCCACACCCCAGAATCTCAGGTTATGGATTTCCTGATCCAGTACATCATTGAGGAATTTGGCTGCTTTATCAGGATCTTTACAGCTTGTTGTAATAGATACGCCGCTGGACTGGTTCAATGTATCACCATATGTATGCCACTGATTCTCCATACCTTCGTCAATAGTCAGACCAAGAGGTACATAGTTACATCCCTGAAGATCCAGTCCCTGCTGTTTGAATACATCATTTACTGTGTAGGCGAAATCCCACCACTGGTCACACATACCAAGTACACGTCCTGTAGAGAGCTTGGAGATATATTCATCATAGATCTGTGTTGCAAATTCTGTATCAATGATACCCTTCTGATATTCTTCATTGAGCTTCTGGAAATATCTCTTAGTAGTCTCTGTTGTATTGTAATCTACGATCTTCATATTATCGGTATCTACGATAACGGAACCATCATTTGGATAGCCATCCAGGAACTGTCCTGCATTCTCAATACAGAAGTATCTCCAGTCATCACACAACATGGTATAAGGAATATATGCTGTTCCGTCTTCCATTGTCGGATTGGCTGCTGTATAGTCCTCTAATAACTGGAAGTATTCATCCAGAGTGTTGATCTGTGGATATCCAGCCCACTCCAGTACCTTGCACTGAATCCAGAATGCTTCATCATTGTGTGTTGTGGTCTTATCTTCACCATAGCTGTTCTGGAATACGTTGATCCAGTAGATATGTCCATCTTCCTGACGGAACTTCTCCCACTCTGCATCAGAATACATTTCCTTGATATTAGGATATTTCTCAATATAATCATCCAGAGGAAGCAGTGCACCTGCATCCAGAAGAGACATTGTTCCATCTCCACCATCAATGAAATCTGGATATTCGCCACCTGCAATAATTGTTCCAATTGCTTCTTCTGCGGTCTGTCCTGTCAGCCAGGTTTCCTTAACTCTGACTCCGGTCTTCTCTGCGATCAGCTCCTGAATCTCATTTCCATCATTGATCTCAGAACCCGGCATGGCAATGAACATGGTAAAATCTGTGATATCTCCATTATCTGCGGATTCACTGCCGCTCTCTGCTGTACCTGATGTACTGCTGTCAGTTGCTGTGGAAGCTCCCCCGCCACATCCTGTCAGCATGGATGCTGTTACTGCTGTTGTCATAAATAGCGCCATTAACTTCTTACGTTTCATCTGATTACCTCCCTGATTTATCTGTTTTGCCATTGCTTCCCCCTGTGTCTTGGCAATGTTTCATTTGATAGTTTTATCATATAGTTTTTTGATGCCCGATTCTTCCTAGTCATTGCTATCTGTTCTTCACATTTTGCGCTATTTCGCTGATTAGTCAACAATTTTCTCAAATATTTCCATTCTCTCCTCATATATTACTCTATTTTATCTTTTAACTTGATTTTCTTTTGTGCATTGTTTATTTTTTATATTGTATAGTTCATCTTTTATTGTGCATATTGTATCTATTCGAAAACATGCAAATTAAAGTGGAAAGTAATTTTGAGCAGTTACTTATTTCAAAAAAATACTCTCGGAGTCTTCTAAATGAAGCATTCCGGGAGTGCATAAAACAAGGGAGTGATTACATATGGAACCTGTCGCAATCGGTGATTTACGTTCGGAATATTATGATGCTAACAGCGATTTTCCGGGACTTTGGGAATTGGATGAGAACAGACGTGAAGACGTGGATTTTCGCAACAGTTCTTCTATCCGCATCTGGTATAATGACTTAACGTCCAATTTTGCTACTCACTGGCACAATGCGTTGGAGATCATCATCCCCATTGACGTTGAAGTGGAAGGTATCTCTTACCATCTTAGACCTGATGAAATCCTGATTATTCCACCCGGTAAGCTCCATCAGCTGACTGCGCCATCAAGCGGCAGCCGCTTTATTTATCTGCTGGATATCAGTTGCCTGGAAGGATTAAAAGGCTTCGCAGGTATTAAATCGCTGCTTACCGCTCCTTTATTCGTGACAAAAGAATCCTATTCCCATATCTATGAGGATGTGTATGACCTTCTTGCCAGAATGCGCAATGAATATTTCCGCAAGAACGAATATGCCGAGCTTACCATTTATGCTCTTTTGATCAATCTGTTTGTAAAATTCGGCTACAACCATATTCAGACGCAAGACCTCTTCCCTAACGTGAGATCCTATAAGCAAAAGGAATATGTTAAGAAATTCAATGATCTGTTGGATTATATAGACAAGCGCTATACAGAAGAACTGAATCTGGAGGAGATTGCTGATTCGAGCGGATTCAGTAAATATCATTTTTCAAGGCTTTTTAAGCAGTATACAGGATTTACTTTCTGTGACTACTTATGCTATCGGAGAATCAAAGCTGCTGAACTGCTGCTGTCAAGACAGGATTTGTCTATTACAGAAGTGGCCCTGCAGTCCGGTTTCTCCAGCATCTCCACATTTAACCGTATCTTCAAGCAGCAGAAGAAGTGTACACCGAGTGAGTATCGAAGCAAGGTGAATGTGTAAGGGTATAGGTTATAGAATATTAAGAAAGGGACGAATTGTGCCGCCTTCCTAATGCATTAGGAAGGCGGCACAATTCTGTTTTCCGGCAATAATACGAAATTTTCGATTTACAAAACTTCTGAATATGAGAAGCGTTTAAAGCAGGCGCAGTCAGTGTTTTCGGTATCAGCGACTGCATAAAGTCCTACTGTACAGCCGGTGAAGCCGCCGGCTGCTTCTGTTGACAGGGTTCGTATATCAACTTCGGGTGATTTCTGTCCCTCTATAATAACCGCAGCAGACAGCCCGTCCACTTCTAATGAGACTTCTAATGGATTAGAGCCTTGTAACGGCATAGAAATGACACGTCTGTCAGTTCCTTTTTCACATAATATCACTTCTGCCATTTTACCATTGACTTCTACTCGCAAGTTGTAGAGATTATTCTGTACATACGCAATTCCTGCCCTTTTATCCTCACTCAGGTTTGATACATCCAATAATGCCTTTGCTATGAAATGATGATGTTTCTGTCTAAATGCCAGATAAGATGGGCTTGCCTGTTCTTTCAGCGTATGGGTATCAAAAAGCATCAACAGTCCTTTGCCCTTTTCCAAAGAATAGTGGGACTTATCCGCATTGCGAAGTACCATAAATTCCGGCGGCAGCTGTCCCATGGTAGAGAATACATATTCATTGCTTTCTGCTGTATATGCCGTCCACTTTGGCAGATTAATCTCCACGGTATCTGTCAGTCTGCCCACTCCCGGATTAACTACAGGCCAGTCATTCTCCCACTCCACTCTGGCAAGGAAGGTCTCACGCCCCATGGTGGTATACCCTTCCAAAGGTCTGACCGCCAGCATGACCATATACCACTCGTCATTTATCGTCTTCACCAGATCAGCATGACCCACATAACGGATTGGATATTTCCTGCCCAGGTGTCTATGTGTCAGGATTGGATTACAGAAGTTATTTTCATATGGTCCGTATACATTCTTACTGCGGCATACAGTAACTGCGTGATCCGGACCGGTGCCTCCCTCTGCATGCATGATATAATAGTATTCCCCGATTTTATACAGATGCGGTCCCTCCGGCCAGATAATATTTCTCATGGCACCGTTCCATACATTATGCACTTCTCCTACCAGCTTCATGTTCTCAATATCCAGCTCCTGAATCCAGATATACCAGTCACCATCATACTGGCATCCCGCCGGATTGGGGTGTGTTCCAATATAATAGCAGGTTCCATCCTCATCAAAGAACAGGCTGGGGTCTATTCCATCCGCTCCCTCAATGTAATGCGGCTCAGACCACGGTCCTGCTGGATTTTGGGCTGTAATAATGAAATTACCGCCGTAAGATACATTGGTGCATATGATATAAAATGTTCCTTCATGATAACGGATTGTCGGTGCGAACAAGCCTCTGGAATGTCCTGTATCCCCCAGTGGTAACTGGCTTTCTCTGTCACAGGCATTACCTATCTGCTCCCAATGAGCCAGATCTTTGCTGTGCATGATGGGAATTCCCGGAAAATACGCAAAGCTGGAGTTCACCAGATAGAAGTCATCTCCTACTGCGCATATGGATGGATCAGGATAAAATCCCGGCAATATCGGGTTAGTTGCTGTTACTGACATAGTTTTCCTCTCTTTCCTGCTTAAAATCATTCATATCTGAAATCTGCAAAAGTACTGCTGCCACCGGTTTCCATCGTTGCATAGGAGAACAGTCCAAACCGGCAGCCGCAGAAATGGTCAAGCCCGAAGTACAGTTTCTTTTCTGTCCCAAGCTGCAGCCATTTCCCGTCTTTTTCATAATAAAAGACAGCTGTATCTTTCATGTCCGTAAAGTCCGCTTCCATTCTGAAACGAATCGAAGTCGCTTCACCCCCTAAAGGCTTCCAGGGGATTCGCTGCTTCTGGTCTTCCATACCTTCTTCCATCGCATTCATGACCAGATACCAGTTATCATTTTCTCTGGTGACAGCTGCCATTCCATAGCTTCCCTGTAAGGCGCACAGCCCTGCATAATCACCATTTTTAAGCTTATCGGCATAGACCGTCACTTCTGCTGCACATTTGGGATATTTCATCCTCTGCGTCAACACATTAGAAGCCTGCAACAGATTTTTACACAATTTCTGATGGGTCATTGTCACCCGGCCTGCTTCACAATCATGTGTAATATATCTCACATCAGGTTCATGATTGAACTGCCAGCAGCTCTTAAACCCATAAGAACTGTAGAATCTCTCATCCGTGTCCTTTGAAACCTTGAAATCATCACTTTCTACCAGCGGATGACACTTATAACCTGCCTTTTCCTCTGGAATCAGTATCTGCTTTGGCATCCTGCCATGCTCTCCCATAACAGGATATGCATGCTCCCATTTCATCGGAACCAGCACAGGAATCCGCCCTACTGCCCCTCTATCCTGAAAGAGCATACCATACCACTGCCCATCAGGTGTATCCACAATTCCCCCCTGTGCTACGCCTTGCCCGTGATACCCCATATCATCATTGAATATATCGCCTCCTGTGAACTCTCCTGTCAGCGAGTCCGACACGAAACAGGCTTGCGTCCTTTTCCAGCGATCTTTTAATGAATGAATCAGAAAAAGATAATACTTTCCATGAATTTTATAGAAATGTGAACCCTCATACCCAAGGAACGGATTGCCCTCATCATTAATAAGTTCTCTGTGAAGTCCACCTTCCAACGGACCACTTAAATCTGCCTTTAACTGTGTCAGATAAATGTGATTATTTCCATAGATGATGTATGCACTGTCATCCTCTTCAAAAAACAGGGAGCAATCATAATAAAATCCCTCTATCTGACTTTTATGCCATGGACCTTCTATGGAATCAGACCGGTACAGATAAGTCTTATGCGTATCATTGGCTACAAAGCAGATATAAAAAATCCCTTTATGATAGCGCAAAGACGCCGCCCACATGCCTTTTCCATAGATATTGTGTTCATCCGCCAGAGCCTGTGCCGGTGTGCTATCCAGCCTGTCATATACGAAAGCTGCATGCTCCCAGTTCACCAGATCATAGGAGCGCAGTATTTCACACCCAGGCATAAAATGCATAGTCGTGCTTACCATATAGTATGTATCTTCCACTCTGATGATATCCGGGTCAGGATAATCCAGCGCCGTTACTGTTAAACTGCCTTTTCTCCATGTATTTTTCATACCAGTTATCCTTCTCTCCTGTAACATGCTTTCATTATAGATTCATTGTATACCAACTCTCCCGGATTATCTGTTTATGTATTGTCATTTATTCTTCAATTATTGCTCTTTTTATAACTTTATAATCTCTTTATGAAGTTCACAGAATAAACACATTTGGATAACAATTGCATCACAATTTGTCTGTAAAGTATAAGGCATAGAAACGAAGAAATGATAAATCAAAAAGATTTTGTGAAAGGAGTCTTTTATATGTATAACGAAAACAATAACAATGAACAGAACAACGGATATACCAACAATGGTCATCCGCAGGAATATTATTACAGCACAGGTAATCAGAATTACCAGAACAACACACCGAACCGTAAACCGAAGAAGCAGCATCCATTTGCGAAAAAGGCAGTATCTTTTGTCTGCCTGGGTGCACTGTTTGGAGTCACAGCCGGTACAGCATTCAGCGTACCTACTTATATGACAAATAAACAGTTGTTACAGACCAAAGCACAGTTAGAGCAGGCACAGAGCGAAGCAGCAGCTTCTACTCCTACCCTGTCTACAACTACAAGTTCACTGACAACCAGCAGTTCAGGCAGCACAGCTTCCGCTGATGTATCTGCTATTGCAGCAAGTTGTCTGCCGAGTGTCGTATCTATTACGAACAAAGGTGTATCCGAGGTAAGAACCATGTTTGGTACTTACCAGCAGGATACAGAGAGCAGTGGTTCCGGTATCATCATTGGTGAGAATGATACAGAGCTTCTGATTGTTACCAACTATCATGTAGTATCCGGCAGCAATGAATTAAGTGTAGTCTTCAGCTATGATGAAGACAGTGATAATCCTTCCTTAGTCAGTGCCAAGTTAAAAGGCTATGATTCCGATAAGGATCTGGCTGTTATCTCCGTTGCACTGAGTGATATCACAGATGAGATGAAATCACAGATCAAGGTTGCTACAATTGGCGATTCTTCCAGCCTGCAGCTTGGTCAGGAGGTTGTTGCCATTGGTAACGCACTTGGCTATGGCCAGTCCGTTACAACAGGTATCATCAGTGCCCTCAACAGAGAGGTCAGTGTTACCAACGATGATGGTACGTCCATTACGAACAAACTGATCCAGACAGATGCAGCCATTAACCCTGGTAACTCAGGTGGTGCGCTTCTGAACATGAACGGTGAACTGATTGGTATCAACTCCGTCAAGGTAGCTTCCAGTTCTGTAGAAGGTATGGGCTATGCAATCCCTATTTCCGATGTACAGTCTATTATCGAAGAGCTGATGTTAAAAGAAACAAGAGATGTTGTTGATGAATCCGAACAGGGTTATTTAGGTATCGGTGGTACGGATGTCACAAGTGATATCTCTTCTACTTATGATATGCCTGTAGGTATTTATATCAACACAATTTATGATAACTCACCTGCCGGAACAGCCGGTCTGACCAAAGGCGATATCATCACAAAATTTGATGGACAGACAGTTAAGAGCATGAGCGAATTAAAGACTCTGCTTACTTACTATAAAGCCGGTGAGACAATTAATGTAACAGCTATGGTTCCGGGCAGCAATGGTTATACAGAGCAGACCTTCTCTCTGACACTGGCTTCCAAGGATGTCTTTGGCAGTGATGACAATACCTCCGACCAGACTCAGAGCAGTGAATCTTCTGAGAGTCAGCCAAATGGCAATGAACAGGGACAGTCTTCCTATAACTTCTTCTGGCCATTCTCCCAGCAGATGCCTTAATCAAGACATTATCTAATTACTTTTCTACCTCTTGAATAAATTGCATCAAAAGATGCAGTGCGCCGTAAGGCGCTCCCCCTAAAAAAGGCGGACCACAATTCCCCCGTGGCCCGCCTTTTTTATTTTTAATTGATTACATCTCCAACCCTGCTCTTACAGCTATATCTTCCATTGTCAGTGCTGAATTCACGATATCTGCGCTCTCCATTGCAATGCCTGCCGCTTCCAGCCCAACGATTGCAGTCTCACGCAGCTGCAGATGCCTCGTATAAGCAAGTACCAGCCCTGCCATGAAAGCTTCTCTGGCTCCCTCTATATTCACGATATGCTTCGCCCTTGGCTCTATCATCACCGCTTCCCCATTTGCCGCAGCATAGACACCCTGATTCTGCAGAATCACATATACATGCTTCACTCCACGCTCCAGCATTACCTGCGCTGCCCTGGCAGCTGTTGCCTCATCTGTTACTTCAATCCCACACAAAACCTCTGATTCTTTCCAGTTCATAACCAGCGTATGCAGCCTGTCAAGAATATGGGATAACCTTACTGCCTTCTTCGCATTGATCGGATCTGCATAGATAGGTACCTTGCACTTCTCAGCAATCAGCTCCAGCGTATCATAGGGAATATTGCTGTCCAGAATGACCAGCCTGCCATGATTTATGACATCTATCTTCTGCCCCATGAATTCAGGTGTCATTCTTTTATAAATATCCATATCTGAGATAGCCATTGCCATCTGTGTATTTTTCTCCGAGATATAGACACAGATAGATGTGGACTCCTCAGGACAACGGAGTGCATCTGAGATATCAATTCCCAAGGTATTGCAGCCTTCCATGATTCTGTGGGCATACAGATCGTCCCCCAGTGCTGTAATGAGCTTCGCCCCGATTCCCAGCAGACGCATATTATGGGCAATATTTCTGCCTACCCCACCATGCGTCAATCTGACCTTACCCGGGTTAGAGTCGTGCGGCACCAGATTGTCTGCCGCCACGCCTCCTATATCAATATTGGCAGCACCTACCACCGTACAATAAGATGGCTCGTTAGTAATATAACCTTTCCCCTTAATATATCCCTTACGCATCAGATTGGAAATATGCACAGCCACAGAAGATCTCTTGATTCCTGCCTTGGCTGCCAGCTCTTCCTGCGATATCATCGGATTCTCACTGATCCATTGAAAAATCTGCGCTTCTCTGTTTGTCATGATATATCCTCCCCTTTTTTCACTCAATATAACATCCGTCCTGCTTTGCGTCAATTATTTCTTTTCATCCATATACAAAAGGTCTTCAGTTTGCTATAATATTGTCATAAGTATTGAAAATCAAACAACGGAGGTTTTACTATATGAGCAAGAAAAAAGTTGTCGTTGCATTAGGTCATGAAGCACTTGGTTCCACCATTGTTGAACAGCTGGATGCCGTGAAAAATACAGCAAAAGCACTGGCAGACCTGGTTGAAGCAGATTACCAGCTTACCATTACCCACAGCAATGGTCCCCAGGTCAGCATGATCCACAAGGCAATGACCGAATTAAGACGTATCTACATTGATTATACACCGGCTCCTATGTGTGTATGCTCTGCCATGAGCCAGGGTTATGTAGGCTATGATATCCAGAATTCCCTGAAATCAGAGCTTCTTAGCCGTGGTATCTCCAAGCCGGTCAGCACCATCCTGACCCAGGTGACGGTTGACCCTTATGATGATGCTTTCTATGAACCCAAGAAAGCCATCGGCAGATACATGTCCAAGGAAGATGCAGACCTTGAAGTGAATAAAGGCAACTATGTTATCCACGAAGCAGAAGGATACCGCAGAGTAGTAGCTGCCCCTAAGCCCATTGATATCGTTGAGATTGAAGCGATTAAGACTCTGGCCGATGCAGATCAGGTTGTCATCGCCTGTGGCGGTGGTGGAATCCCTGTCATCGAACAGCAGCACATCCTCAAGGGTGCTTCCGCAGTCATTGAAAAAGACAGCATTGCAGGTAAATTGGCAAGTGATCTGACTGCTGATGAACTGCTGATCCTGACAAGCGTTGACTATGTATATCTGGATTATGGCAAAGACAGCCAGCGTCCTATTACTTCCATGACAGTAGCAGAGGCTTCTGATTACATCAAGGAAGGACAGTTCGGAGAGACTGACATGCTTCCAAAGATCCAGGCTGCTATTTCTTATCTGGAGAAGGTTCCTGGCGGTAAAGTCATTATCACTTCCCTGAACAAGACAGCAGATGCCATCAATGAAAAAGTCGGCACAGTCATTACCAAATAATCACAACCTCGAAATAATTACAGGGAGCAGAACCATCATTAAAGTTCTGCTCCCTGTTTTATTTTACTCTCTCATCTGTGAAATGACCAGCAGACAGGAACCTATCATAATTCCAAAATCTGACAGATTGAATACAATATTACGCAATCTGGGATTACGCACCTCAAAAGACACATAATCTACCACATACTTACGGAACAGTCTGTCATACGTATTACTGTAGGCTCCTCCTAATATCAATGACAATCCGGTCTTGAGCATATGCCTGCCTCTGGTTCCCAAAGTCCCCACATATACCCCCGTCATGAACACAGTAAAAATCACTGAGAGCACTGCCATTGTCTGTTGTCTGGAAGCACCCAGATTCAGCATGGCACCCTTGTTGTGAAATTTTCTGATTATAATCTTCCCATGCAGGGCAGGTCTTAACTCCCCATCGGTGTGATTTCTCTCTATCGCATACTTGATAAGACTATCCGCCCCACATAACAGGGCAGCTATCGCTGTATAAATGTTCTTCATATCCATCCCATACCTTTTATATATACCTATTCAGAACCACATTCGCAAAACCGCTGCTTCACAGCTCTTTTTTGCTCATGTGGTTACTTCGCCATATAAATTGTGCCAAATATGTTTGCAAGCAACCATATTCGTCTCAATTTACATGGCTCTGAATAGTTACATTATACAGCGAATTTTCTTATCTGCCAATTACGGAGTTACATTTTGTGTTGTGCCTGCCGTAGTATTTGCAGCGCCTTGTGTCTCACCAGCAGCTTCTGTCATACCTTCTGTCTGGTCTGCCTGCTGGCGAAGCTTCAAAGGAATACTGCGATAGAACTGCTCCATATCTTCATCAATTCTGAAATTCTTGGACTGTAACAGTGCAATATATTCAGACACTACCTGACCTAATCTGCTATCAGGGTTAGCCTCGGCAAACTTCTGGTAATATTCCAGTGAACGCTGATCTACTTCATCTGCATTCTCACCCTGATAATAATTATCTATGCCATTTTCCCTGTCATAGCCTCCTGAAATAGCATTCAGTGCAATCTCTTCATAGAGCTTATATGCAGCCTGTGTTGTAACGTTATCAGGATATTTCTCCAAATGCTGCTCAAAAAGCAATGCTCTCTTCAGCATCTCTGACAAGGTCATACCGATCACCTTACGATTTTCTTCTGTAGACATGACCATAGACGGTGTCTCTGCTTCCAGCTTCATCAAATCCATAAAGGCAATCATATCTTCAGGCATATACTGTCTGCTGTCTTCCAGCTGTGTGAAATCAATAT
>ENA-ORCM01002907-ORCM01002907.1-human-gut-metagenome-genome-assembly--contig:-NODE-2907-length-11747-cov-2.814996_pt1 | contig 11747 bp, 8 predicted proteins | sample MGYA00242906_ERZ507928 | MGnify/ENA primary metagenome ERZ507928 (study PRJEB26167, sample SAMN06115497) | human gut metagenome | host: Homo sapiens | place: China:Shanxi | collected 2015-05-07...
CGCAGGTAACCGGAAAGCTTCATGTGAAAGTAGTGGAAGCGTAAAGATTGAAAAATAAAATTTTTCAATTGCGGGATTTGTGTCTGCGCGCACTTGACACAAACTTGACATGCGCAAAAAGCGTGCGCAGAAATGAGCGGAAAACATGGCAGCAGCAGATGAGGCGATTTTAAAAAGGGTACTCCCCCACAGCATTGAGGCGGAGCAGTCGGTCATCGGTTCGATGATTATGGACCGGGAAGCGATTGTGGTTGCGTCCGAAATTATTACGGGAGAGGATTTTTATAACCGGCAGTATGGCGTGCTGTTTGAAACGATGGTGGAGCTAAATGACAGCGGCAGACCGGTGGATCTGGTTACGCTGCAGGACAAGCTCCGGGAAAAAGATGTGCCGCCTGAAATTTCAAGTCTGGAGTTTATCCGCGACCTGATTACGGCGGTGCCGACTTCTGCCAATGTAAAATATTATGCCGGGATCGTTGCGGAAAAATCCACACTGCGCAAGCTGATTCGGCTGAATGAGGAAATCGCGAACACCTGCTATGCAGGCAAGGAGGGTCTGGAAGAAATCCTTGAGACGACGGAGAAAAAGGTCTTTGATCTGGTTCAGCGCCGAAACACGGGTGATTTTGTCCCGATCCGTCAGGTCGTTATGAACGCGATGGATCGAATCGAAAAGGCTTCCCGCAATAAAGGAAACGTAACGGGAATCCCGACAGGCTTTATTGACCTGGACTATAAGACAGCGGGACTGCAGCCCTCCGACCTGATTCTGATTGCGGCGCGTCCTTCCATGGGCAAAACCGCGTTTGTCCTGAATATCGCACAGAATGTGGCGTTCAAGCAGGGAATGACGGTAGCAATGTTCAGCCTGGAAATGAGTAAGGAACAGTTCGTGAACCGACTGTTCTCCCTCGAATCCAAGGTGGACTCCCAGCATCTGCGTACCGGTAACCTGACCGATGCAGAATGGGAGAGCCTGATCGAAAGTGCCGGCGTGATCGGAAAATCCAATCTGATCATTGATGACACGCCGGGCATCACGATTGCAGAGTTACGTTCCAAATGCCGGAAATATAAGCTGGAATATGATTTGAAACTGATCATCATCGATTATTTACAGCTGATGAGCGGCAGCGGCGGACGGTCTTCGGATTCCCGACAGCAGGAGATTTCCGATATTTCCCGTTCCTTAAAGGCACTTGCGAGAGAACTGCAGGTTCCGGTTATCGCCCTTTCCCAGCTGTCCCGTGCGGTAGAGCAGCGTCCGGAGCACAGACCGATGCTGTCCGACCTGCGTGAATCGGGAGCCATCGAGCAGGATGCCGACGTCGTAATGTTTTTGTACCGCGACGATTATTACAATCCGGACACGGAGAAAAAAGGCATCGCAGAAGTCATTATCGCAAAACAGAGAAACGGCCCGATCGGCACGATAGAGCTGGTATGGCTGCCGGACTATACAAAATTTGCCAATTTACAAAAGTAAACAGACGTGCGCACACTGCTTAAGCAGTGCGGCGGTACGTTTTAAAATCAGAACGACGAAAGAGAACAGAAGGCGGAAAAGATTTTATCCGCGCCTGTTCTTTTTTTATCGTATAGGAAACTTCATTTCTATACGATAAAAACGCTCCGCGAGGACGCATAAGCGGCGAAATGGTAGAATGTCGCTTACGCGACCCGCCGCAGGCGGAGAATCCTGTAGAGTAGGATTCGTTTTTATTTCATAGGAAAATGCGTCCTATGAAATAAAAACGCGCTACGGGGATGCGCACTCGGCGCAGGGGTAGATGGTTGCCGAAGCAACCGCACCTCGGCGCGAGAATGTGCCAAGGCACATACTTTTTTACATTTTATCCTTTCCTTCCCGTCTCGAACAGATAGATTTCACGGCTGACGCGGTTGGCGAGATCGGCGCTTACTTTGGCGAACAGATCGAGCTGTCGTTTGCGGATTTCCATCGGCGCCTGGGCGAGTTCCCAGCCGATGGCGTCCGCGAGGCGGACTTTTTCCGCATCCGGTAAAGAGCGGTAACGGGTGCGCGCCTGGGAATAGTCGTCGGTTTTCTCAAGGACGGAGCGCTGCACAGTCCCACCGGGATAGCGCATGCCCGGATAGCAGGGCATGGGGGCTTCCTGCGGATTGTTGCGGTCTAAGGAGTTTGGCTTGTAGTTGACGCAGCCGGGCGGATTTTTGTATGCCATATAGCCGTCCTGCTGGTCGTTGGCGACAGGAGAAACCGGGCGGTTGACCGGAAGCTGGGCGAAGTTTGCGCCGATGCGGTAACGCTGTGTGTCGGTGTAGGAAAATGTGCGTCCCTGCAGCATTTTATCGGCGGAAAATTCGATGCCGGGAACGATGTTTGCGGGACAGAACGCTGCCTGCTCAATGTCGGTAAAAAAGTTTTTTGGATTTTCGTTTAAAACCATCATGCCGACCTTCTGGAACGGGAACTGATCCTCCGGCCAGATTTTGGTATCGTCGAGTGGATCGAAGGACAGCTGGTCAGCCATTTCGGGCTTCATGATCTGTACCTGAAATTCATATCGGATCGGGTCGCCCAAAGCGAGCCGCCTGTGCAGCGTGCGCACAGCGATGTCCGGATCCTGACCGGCAAGGCGTTTTCCTTCTTTTCGGTCGATGATGTCGAAGGGTTCCTGCGCGGTAAAACGATATTTGACGTAAAACCGTTCCCCTTTTCCATTGACCCAGACAAAGGTATTGACACCAAAACCGTCCATTTTGGCAAAATCCTTAACGATGCCGCGGTCACTGTAGAGCCACATCAGTTGATGAAGGCTTTCCGGTGTGAGGGAGAAAAAGTCCCAGACATGCGCGTAGTTTTTGATATTTGTGCAGGGATCGGGCTTCTGGGAATGGATGAAATCGGGAAACTGCATGGCGTCGCGGATAAAAAAGACAGGAAGGCTTAAGCCGACGACGTCATAATTACCCTGAGAGGTGTAAAATTTAACAGCAAAGCCGCGCGGGTCGCGGTCAGTGTCAGGAGAGCCCTTGGAGCCGATGACGGTGGAGAAACGGATCAGAAAACGGGTGGATACGGACGGATCCTGTAAAAACGCAGCGCTCGTATAATCCCGCATGGAACGGTAAGGGCGGAATGTGCCGAATGCGCCGCTTCCTTTAGCGTGCACAACGCGCTCCGGGATGCGTTCCCGGTCGAAATGTGCAAGTTTTTCAATAAAATCCACGTCCTGTAAGAGGACGGGACCGTTTTGCCCGAGGGTCTGGGAGCTGGCGGTGTCCGAAACGGGAGCGCCTTGAGAAAGAGTCAGCACAGGCTGGCTGCAGGAAGCAGCGAGAGTCTGTGCTGAGTTTGGATTGGTGTCAGCCAGATGTCCGTCAGACGGCGTCCGGCTGCTGTTTAAAGATTCCTTTGTCATAAAATTTCCTCAGAGTCCTTTTTACTATTTATGATATGGGACTTTGGGAAAAAAGTACCGCATTACTGCTCGCGGAACGTGATTGTGCCAGTCTTTTCGTCCATGCTTTCAACGATAGCGAGAGATTCCAGGTGGATGCCTTTTTTGCGCAGCTCATCGCCGCCGGGCTGGAAGCCTTTTTCAATTACGATGCCCGCACCGACTAGGGTTGCACCGGAGGATTCTACCAGGGCAGCAAGACCCTCGAGAGCTCTTCCGTTTGCTAAGAAATCATCGATCAGCAGGACTCTGTCGTTGGGAGAAAGGAATTCTTTGGATACGATGATGTCATAGCTTCTGCCGTGGGTGTAGGATTCCACCTGTGTGCTGAAAACGTCTCCGGCAATATTTTTGGTCTGATTTTTCTTCGCAAAAACGACAGGAACATCAAAATACTGCGCCGTGATGCAGGCAATGCCGATACCGGAGGCTTCGATGGTCAGGATTTTGTTGACGCCGGCATCCGAGAAACGGCGGTAAAACTCTTTGCCGATTTCTTCAAACAGGTGGATATCCATCTGATGATTCAGGAAGCGGTCTACTTTGAGGACATTTCCTTCTTTAATGATTCCGTCTTTGCGAATTCTTTCTTCCAAAAGCTGCATAGTTTTTTACTCCTTATTTAAATTTCTGATAATAGCCCATAATAAAAATGAACAGGACGATCAGCGGCAGAATATAGGAAACGTAAACGCGCGCCCAGGCGGGAAATTTTACGCCCTTGCCGGTGTCGGCTTCTGCCAGGAAGTTTTTCCAGCCCCAGCCGTATCTGCTGGTACAGAACAGCAGATAGACCATGCTGCCCAGGGGCAGGAGGTTGTTGGAAACAATGAAGTCCTCGAGATCCTGAATCGTGGAGCCAGCGCCCATTGGCTGGAAACCGGACCAGATGTTGAAGCCGAATACGCAGGGCAGGGACAGGAGGATAATCGCAATTCCATTGATCAGGACGGCTTTTTTACGGGATGTGCCGAACAGATCCATGGAAAAGCTGATGATATTTTCAAATACGGCAATAATCGTGGACTGGGCGGCAAACGTCATGAAGACGAAGAACAAAACACCGAAAATCCGTCCGCCGACCATCTGGTTGAAGATGTTGGGCAGAGTGATGAACACCAGTCCGGGTCCCTGTCCGGGATCGACGCCGAATGCAAAGCAGGACGGGAAAATAATCAGTCCTGCGAGAAAAGCAACCAGTGTGTCCAGAAGGCAGATATTGATTGTTTCCCCTGTCAGGGTGCGGTCTTTACCGATGTAGCTGCCGAAAATCGCCATCGCACCGATGCCGAGGCTCAGGGTAAAGAATGCCTGTCCCATTGCGGCGAAAATCGTGTTGCCGACGCCGTTTTCTGTAAATCTGGCAAAATCGGGAATCAGATAAAAGCGCAGTCCCTCGGAAGCGCCGGGCAGTGTCACACTGCGGATACACAGAATGAGCAGGATGAGGAAAAGACAGCTCATCATTGCCTTGGTAATACGCTCCACACCTTTTTGCAGACCGAGACTGCAGATAAAAAAGCTCAGCAGAACCACAAGAACCATCCAGAATGTCATGTAACCGGGGCGGGCGAGCATGTCATTAAAAACTGCTGCAACGCCGTCAGAATCCAGACCTTTGAATTCGCCGGTCAGCGTCTTGAAGATATAGGCTGCCATCCAGCCGCCGACTGTGGTGTAAAACATCATCAGAAGATAGTTGCCTGCCATACAGGCATAGCCCTGCAGATGCCATTTTGTACCGGCAGGCTCAAGCGGATTTCTGGCTGGCGCGGCCCACCGCAAATTCCATGACCATGATCGGAAGACCGAGCAGGACAAGGAAAATAAGGTAAACAAGGACAAACGCGGCGCCGCCGTATTGTCCCGTAATATAAGGAAAACGCCAGACATTACCCAATCCTACCGCACAGCCGGCAGAAATCAGGATAAATCCAAGCCTGGAGGAAAAACGTTCTCTATTGTTCATTTGCAGCTCTCCCGGAATCTTAAAAAATACGATTGAACGGTATCGGACAATCTGTAGAAAAGCATAGCATAAAACGGTATTTTACGCAACGAACGGAGCGAGAAATTATAAAAACTAAATGAAATTTTCGGCGGCAGGATTGTAAAGAGGTGGAGAATATTGTACCCTTAAAGAGAAGAACTGTAGTTAGTTTTAGCAGGAGGGCTGCAGTCAGAAACCGGAGGAAATGAAAGAGCATGTTGGATTGGAAGCTGCTTGCCGGTGCAGCAGGCATTGTGGCGGCGGTTGTTTTTGTCATATGGCTGATTTTTTTCTGCGCACGCCGGATACGGGAGCATTTAAAGGGACGTGAGCTGGATGCAATGGAGGGACACGATTTCGAATATTTCTGTGCGGACCTTCTGGAAGACCATGGTTTTAAAAGTGTAGAAGTGACCCGCGGGAGCGGTGATTACGGTGTTGATGTCCTGGCGGAAAAGGAGGGCGTGACCTATGCGGTACAGTGTAAACGCTACGATGGCCCTGTTGGTGTCAAGGCGGTTCAGGAAGCCTATGCGGGGCGGGATTATTACGACCGGATGGTGGGCGCTGTGATGACGAACCAGTATTTTACGGAGCCTGCGGTCAAGGCGGCAAGGAAGCTGAAGATTCTCCTGTGGGACAGGGGATATCTGGAAAGCATGATGGAAGAAGAGGAATAAGAAAGTATGAGTTTTGTGGAATTTCATGACGTGAAAAAAACATATCACATGGGCGAGGTGGAGATCCCGGCACTGCAGGGCGTCAATTTCGAAATCGAAAAAGGCGAATTCTGCGTGATCGTCGGAGCCAGCGGCGCCGGCAAGACAACGATCCTGAATATCCTTGGCGGAATGGATACGCTGACGGAGGGAAAGGTCCTGCTGGATGGAAAAGAAATTTCCTCTTACGGAAAGAAGCAGCTGACAGACTACCGCAGATATGATATTGGCTTTGTGTTCCAGTTTTATAATCTGGTCGGAAATCTGACAGCGCTGGAAAATGTGGAGCTGGCATCCCAGATCTGCAGCGATCCGCTGGATGCAGGGCAGGTGCTTGCAGACGTGGGGCTTGCAGACCGGGCATCGAACTTCCCTGCGCAGCTTTCCGGCGGGGAACAGCAGCGTGTGGCGATCGCCCGTGCCCTTGCCAAAAATCCAAAGCTTTTGCTGTGCGATGAACCAACCGGCGCGCTGGATTACAATACAGGTAAGGCAGTGCTGAAGCTGCTGCAGGATACCTGCCGCAAAAAGGGCGTTACTGTCGTTGTTATTACACACAACCAGGCGATTACGGCGATGGCGGATCGGATTATTACCGTAAAGAATGGAACAGTCACGGATATGCGTAAAAACGAACATATTGTTCCGGTAGAGCAGATCGAGTGGTAAAGGATAGAAGGTGCGCTCTGTAAACATTCTATTGTCAGAAATAAGGGCTTGTGCCGCAGCGCGGCAGAAGGTGAGGAGACGTGAAAAGAAGAAAATCGGCGATGTGGAAAACAACATATCGGGAAATCCGGCAGAGCTTCGGCAGATATGTTGCGATTTTGGCGATTGTAGCGCTGGGTGTGGGATTTTTCGTCGGGCTGATGGTGGTGACGCCTGCAATGGTGCGAAACGGCGGGCGGTATTTGAACAGTCATGACCTGTATGATCTGCGGCTGTTATCGACGCTCGGATTTGAAAAGGATTCGGTGGACGCTTTTACAGGCAGAGAGGACATCAAAGCAGTGGAGGGCGCGGTTTCCTTGGATTTCCTGGCGGTGGATGAGAGCGGCAAAAGCCGGGTGCTTGTGGCACAGACACTTTTGGAAGTACAGAATCAGGTCGAATTAAAAGAGGGACGGCTGCCGGAGGCGGCGGATGAAATCGTCGTGGATTCCAGTCTGTTTTCGAAAGACGATATCGGCAAAACGATTCAGGTTTCGGATGAAAATTCCGAAGAGACGGCAGATTTGTTCGCATATGACGTGTATACAATCGTCGGCATAGCAGATGCTTCCTATTATATTAACTATCAGCGTGGCTCGACCACACTTGGAACGGGGCGGGTTTCCGGCTTTGTATACATGCTTCCGGATGGATTTGATACGAATTATTATACGGAAATTTTTGTCCGGCTCGATCAGAATGACCGGATTTACAGTGATGTTTACAAGAAAAAAATCGAAGACCTCAAGGCCTGGGCAGAGCCGATTGCAGAGCAGGAGGCGCAGAACCGCTACGACAGCCTGAAAGCAGATGCGCAGCAGAAGGTGGACGATGCGCAGAAGGAGCTGCGGGATCAGACGGCGGATGCGCGTACCGATCTGGAAGAGGCGAAGCAGAAGCTGACAGACGGGCAAAAAGAGCTTGCAGACGGCAAAGAGCAGATCGCGGACGCAAGAAAGCAGCTGCAGCAGGCAAAACAGACGCTTGCGCAGAAGCAGACGGAACTTAACAACGGACGCGCGCAGCTTGTGGATGGACGTAGCCAGCTGGAAGCCGGGCAGGTGCAGCTTGACAGCGCGCGGGCACAGTTGAATGCAGCGATTGCGGCTGCGCAGAGTGCTGGAAGCCAGGCGGGCGCAGAATCCGGCATGTCCGGCAGTGCCGCTGCCAGCCCTGCGCAGCTTTGGCAGCAGCTGGCCCAGCTCGATGCGCAGCAGGCAGCTCTGGATGCGAAGCGCAATCAGCTGGAAAGCAGCGAGGCAGAGCTTACAGCCGGAGAAAAGCAGCTTGCGGCTGCAAAGCAGGAGCTTTCCTCGCAGGAAAAACAGCTAAACGAGCAGGAACAGAAGTTGGCGGATGCAGAGAAGGAGCTTGCCGACGGTCAGAAAGAATATGAAGACGGCTTACAGACACTGGATGAAAAGACCGCAGATGCGAAGGAAGAGATTGCGGATGCGCAGAAGCAGATCGACGAGATCCAGGAGCCGGATGTCTATGTGCTGGGCAGGGATACCAATATCGGTTACGCCAGTTATGAAAATGATTCTATGATCGTCGCCGGAATTGCAAAGGTATTGCCGTTTTTCTTTTTCCTGGTAGCGGCGCTGGTATGTATGACGACAATGAACCGGATGGTAGAGGAGCAGCGGACGCAGATCGGTGTACTCAAGGCACTGGGTTATTCGGAAGCCCGTATTATGGGGAAATATCTGTTTTATGCGGGAAGTGCGGCAGGGATCGGTTCTGTCATCGGTTTTCTGATCGGTTCGACGATTTTTCCGACCGTCATCTGGAATGCATATAAGATCATGTACCATATGGGGGATTATGAGCTGATGTTTGATCCGGGGCTGGCGGTTGCTTCGCTTGCAGTGGCACTTTTATGCTCGGTTGGCGTAACGTGGCTGACCTGTCGGTACGAGCTGATGAGCACGGCTGCAAATCTGATCCGTCCCAAGTCGCCAAAGAGCGGCAGAAGGGTATGGCTGGAGCACATCCCGTTGCTATGGAACCATATGAGCTTTCTGGCAAAGGTTTCCGTGCGGAATGTTTTCCGGTATAAGCAGAGATTTTTTATGATGGTAATCGGTATCGGCGGCTGCACAGCCCTTCTTGTAACCGGCTATGGTATAAAGGATACGATTGCGGACATTGCGGATATGCAGTATGAGGAAGTGCAGCTGTATGATATGAGTGCGACACTGAAAGAGGGGTATCCGGACGCGGATGCGGCAGACTTTTCTGAACTTACCGGGGCGCTTTCCGGATCCTCGAAGGATTGGATGCCCTTCTGTGAGATTTCAATGGATCTGACGGGGCGCAGTGGTGTCAAGACCGCAAATGTCGTCATTCCGCAGGACACCGGGGCAGCGCAGGAGTATATCCGGCTGCGGACAGAAGAGGGTGAGGATATTCCATGGCCTGGTGAGGAAGAGGCTGTTATCAGTGCAAAGCTTGCGCGAAAATGCGGGATCCGCGTTGGGGATACCGTTACACTGCGGACAGAGGATGGCGAAAAGCTCAAAGTGAAGGTGACTGCTCTATCTCGAAATTATATTTATAATTACGTTTATATTTCACCGGAAACATGGGAACTCGATAACGGAAGTGATCCGGTTTACAAGAGCCTTTATATCCATGCATCGGAGGGCGCGCAGGAGAACCGGGAACTGTCGGAAAAGCTGCTGGCATGCGACGTCGTTTCTGCGGTTGCGGTCAATGCGGATATGCTCAGCCAGGTCAACAAAATGATGGGCAGTCTGGATGCAGTGGTGCTTCTGGTTATTCTTTGCGCCGGTGCGTTGGCATTTATCGTAATTTATAATCTGACGAACATCAACATCACCGAGCGAATCCGGGAGATTGCAACGATCAAGGTACTTGGTTTCCGACCAAAGGAGACAGCAGCCTATGTGTTCCGGGAAAATGTCGTGCTGACGGCGCTCGGAACAATTGTCGGGCTGGGAGCCGGAATTTGCCTGCACCGGTTTGTTATTGCAAATATTGATGTCGATATGGTTACATTTCAGCCGCGGGTGCTTCCCTTTAGCTTTGTAAAGAGTATCCTGCTGACCTTTGTATTTATGGTCATTGTAGATGTTGTGATGTATCTGAAGCTGGAACGGATCAATATGGCGGAATCGCTGAAAAGCGTGGAATAAAACAATAAAATGCATGCTCGGTGAGTGATCTATGGGCATGAACCAAACGGGCTGGCGCGTGGTCAGCCCGTTTTTGCTGCAGTCTGTTTCAGCCGTTTTGTAAGGTTTTCGAAATCAGACGGACCGGCTTCCAGGACAAAGCGATGGAAGCGCAGCAGGGAAAAGTTGTCGCTCCACTGAAGTTCGGCTCTTTTTTTGAGGGCATTCATTTCGAGATATCCAACGTAATACTTCAAATAGACCGCAGGGGCAGTGCGCAGATAATCGTAAACACGTTCCGATTGCTCTTCCGAAAGACCGAAGGACTCGAGAGAGCGCAGAAGCTCTGACTCTTCCGTGCCGTAATAGTGCAGAGAAAGGTCGAGTAAGCAAAACAGGTTGATTTGCAGATCGCGCTGCTGTGCCAGAAGCGTACAGAGCAGCGCAGCGGGATAGGAGCTGCCCAAGCTGCCTTCCGCTTCCGCAAGGACCTGTGCGGCATATTCATAGGAAATCCGTTCGGTATAGTACGCCCAGCCCTCCACATATCCGCCGTAGGAGAACAGCTTGCGAATTGGCAGCGTCTGCGTATCGCAGACAAGGGAGGAATAGACGGTCTGGTAGAGATGCCCCGGATAACCCTCGTGGGCGAGTGTGGTGTAAAGCTCAATTCCGTCTGCGGTCGAGGAACGGTTGATGCGGATCGTATTCTGCATCAGGGCATCGATTGGCGGGATCATATAAAAGGCGGGACTGGAATATGCCTCGAGCCCGGCGTCCACATCCTGAATGTCGCATTGAACCGTCTGGGCGGTTAGATCGTCCAGAGCCGGAAAGTCCTGCTGCATCCGGTTTTGCAGATCTTCCAGAATGGCGGTTGGATCAGAAAGTGGAAATCCATCGTTAACCGGGGCAAGGTCAGGCGTACCGCCGGTCAGCTCCTGATAAGTGGTCAGCGTCTGCTTCATCTCTTTGTAGGTTTTCTGAAACTGTTTTTGAAGGAGCAAATAGAGCTGATCCATGGAAAGGGAGGAACCGGTGGATTCCTTGACGAGCCAGGCATAATATTGCCGCCCGTCGGGCTTCTGGGAAAGTCCTCCCCTCGTGCGTCCGGTGTCGGAAAGCTGTTCCAGCCCGTCTGCGAGGGACTGCCAGGCGGGCAGGACGGATTTTGACAAAAGCGACTGGTTTTGGGCTTCGTATTGTGACTGCTGCTTGGCGGTCAGAAGTCCTTTTTGTAAAAGAGATGCAAGTCTGGAAGAAAACGTCGTCTGTAAAAAGTGCGTGCCGGAGGAAAGCGCCTCCTTTGTGAGGATTTCGCGGCACTGCTGTGCACTTTTTTTAGCGTCCTCTTTTTCCATAAAAAGCCCGGCTGCACTTTTTTCGGATTCATAAGAAAGCAGACCCTGCACGTAATCGGGAACGGACTGCAGGAGGGAAAGATAGGTTTCCACGTCGTCAGCGGTATAAAACGGATATTCTGCAAATAATAAAAGCAGCTCGCTCTGCATGCCGGAGGTCGGAGAAAGGGGTTCCTCATAATAGGAAAAATCAGATTCTTCGAGGTCGAGAGCCAGCCTGTCGCAGAGCAGATCGTAGGTATAACGTTCCTCCTCATTTAATTTTTTCGAATCGAGAAAGGAGAGCACGGATAAAAATTTCTGCCGGGAGGCGGCAGAAGCCTCGGAAGCTTCCTTAGAATAAACCGGAAGCGCAGCGTCTTTTAGATGAATCCCTTGCA
>ENA-ORCM01002915-ORCM01002915.1-human-gut-metagenome-genome-assembly--contig:-NODE-2915-length-11713-cov-27.246734_pt1 | contig 11713 bp, 12 predicted proteins | sample MGYA00242906_ERZ507928 | MGnify/ENA primary metagenome ERZ507928 (study PRJEB26167, sample SAMN06115497) | human gut metagenome | host: Homo sapiens | place: China:Shanxi | collected 2015-05-07...
GTATATGCAGCTCCAACGGAAGAAACAGCTTTAAATGAGTTAGAATTGTTCAAGGATAAATGGGATTCCAAGTACCCGAAAATCTATAAATCCTGGCATGATAACTGGGCAACCTTGTCCACATATTTCAAATATCCGGAGGCAGTAAGACGTCTAATTTACACCACAAATGCCATTGAAGGATGCAATCGTCAGCTCCGAAAAGTGACCAAAAGCAAGACGGTTTTTCCGTCAGATGACAGCCTTTTGAAAATGCTGTATCTGGCAACCATGGATATCACGAAAAAATGGACTGGTCACCGGCAGGACTGGGGACAGATCCATTCCCAGCTTGAAATTTATTTTGAAGAACGTCTGGCAGGACGGAACCTGTAAAGCAGTCAATTTTAGGCAGGTTTTATTGACATGCCTAAAAACTCCTGTATAATGCAGATAAGGGCAGAACCTGAAAAATCGGCTCTGCCCATTTGTAACTATTCACAAATCTTATATCAGTTTTTAACGTTTACACAAAACTTGAAACAGTCTCAAAAAAACCCATTTATAAATATGTCCTCTGTTTTTTGATTACCTTGACAATACTAAAAGCAGATTTCACAAGTTATCTTCAGTGTAAATGAAATAAAAATGGTACAGACAAATACGATTTCCCTTGTGAGTTCTGCGAACAGGAACATCATATTTTGTCTGTACCATTTTTATTTTTAAGATTTAGTTATTCTTGTTGTTTTCTTTCTGCAGCTCTAACATCTTCATTGCGCGGACTTTTAATGGAAGTCCGAACAATGTGATGAATCCATCTGCATCGTGATGGTCGTAAAGATCACCTGTTGTGAAGCTTGCGAGGGATTCACTGTAGAGAGAGTATGGGGAAGTAGTTCCGGCTTTGATGATGTTTCCTTTGTAAAGCTTGAATTTTACCTCTCCGGTCACATATTCCTGTGTGGACTCTACGAAAGCCTGTACTGCCTCACGGAGTGGTGTGAACCATTTTCCTTCGTATACGATCTGGGCGAGCTTGTTACCCATATCTTTTTTCACTTCCATGGTAGCGCGGTCGAGAACGAGTTCCTCTAACTGCTCATGAGCTTCCATGAGGATGGTTCCACCAGGAGTCTCATAAACACCGCGGGATTTCATGCCGACGACACGGTTCTCTACGATATCAATAATACCGATACCATGTTTTCCGCCGAGTGTATTTAATTCACGGATGATATCAGAAACTTTCATTTTCTTTCCGTTGACGGAAACAGGAACCCCTTTTTCAAATGTCATTGTGACATATTCGCCTTCGTCCGGAGCTTTCTCAGGTGGAGTAGTCAAAACTAAAAGATGTTCGTAATTTGGCTCTAAGGACGGATCTTCCAACTCAAGACCTTCATGGCTGATGTGCCATAAGTTACGGTCACGGCTGTAGCTGGAATCTACAGAGAATGGAAGATGGATGCCATGTGCCGTACAGTAATCAATCTCATCCTGACGGGACTGTAATTTCCAGTTGCTGTCACGCCATGGGGCGATGATTTTTAAGTCAGGAGCAAGAGCTTTGATACTTAACTCGAAACGGATCTGGTCGTTACCTTTTCCGGTAGCACCATGGCAGATCGCTGTAGCACCTTCTTTTCTTGCAATCTCAACTAATTTCTTGGCGATTCCCGGACGGGCCATGGAAGTACCTAATAAATATTTGTTTTCGTATACAGCGTTTGCCTGTACGCATGGAACAATGTAATCATCACAGAATTCATCTACGATGTCCTCAATGTATAATTTGGAAGCACCGCTTAATTTGGCTCTTTCGTCAAGTCCGTTTAATTCTTCTTCCTGTCCGCAGTCTACGCAGCAGCAGATAACTTCATAACCATAAGTTTCTTTTAACCATGGGATAATGGCTGTGGTATCAAGACCACCGGAGTACGCTAAAATAACTTTTTCTTTCATGTGAGTGAATCCTTTCTGTCGTATATTCTTTTTATCATGTAAACCGTTCTTTCATGTATGACAATGAGTCTGTCACGAAACGATTTCTTCTGAAACCTAATATATACTATGTGGACAGGAAATGCAAGTGAAAAAATATACATAATTTAATAATAAAAATTCATAAAAGTATGCAATAACAACAGAAGTTTATACAGTAGCATTTATATAAATTAAGGTAAGAAAATTGTAAAACCAAGAAAAATAAGAAAAAACACTAAAAATAGTGTTGCATAAAAATAATAATGAATGTATAATTATGCAATGGCGATTGGAAACCGGGAAACAAAAAATACTTTACTATCCTAAAGAGCTGTACTATGATAGAAACGAATTAGAGTGGTAAAGTGTAAAAAGAGAAAACCCTTCGGGGAGATTGGAGAATAGATTATGGTAAAAGTTGGGATTATTGGAGCGACCGGCTATGCAGGAAACGAGCTTGTCCGGTTATTGATGGGACACAAAGATGTGGAGATCATGTGGTACGGTTCCAGAAGCTACATAGATAAGAAATATGCAGAAGTTTATCAGAATATGTTTGAGATCGTAGAGGATACCTGTCTCGATGATAATATGGAAGAACTTGCTTCCAAGGTGGACGTGATCTTTACCGCAACCCCACAGGGATTTTTAGCAGGTGTCCTGACAGAGGAGATCTTATCCAGAGTAAAAATTATCGATCTGAGTGCGGACTTCCGTATTAAAGATGTCAAGACCTATGAGAAATGGTACAAGATCGAACACAAGAGTCCACAATTTATTGAGGAAGCTGTGTATGGACTCTGCGAGATCAACCGCGACAAGGTAAAAGGTGCAAGACTGATCGCAAACCCGGGATGTTACACAACCTGTTCTATTTTAACGGCATATCCACTCGTAAAAGAGGGACTGATCGATCCTGACACCCTGATCATTGATGCAAAATCAGGAACATCCGGAGCCGGAAGAGGTGCAAAACTTCCTAATCTGTTTTGCGAGGTGAATGAGAATATGAAAGCTTACGGTGTGACGAACCACAGACACACACCGGAGATAGAAGAACAGCTCGGCTATGCGGCAGGAAAAGAGATCGTGGTCAATTTTACCCCACATCTCGTACCGATGAACCGCGGTATCCTTGCAACAGAATATGCAACGTTAAATAAGAAAGCAGACGGCACGCTTCCAACATACGAGGAAGTGAAAGCTGTTTACGATAAATATTATAAGAACGAAAAATTTGTCCGTGTACTGGAAAAAGATATCTGCCCGGAAACAAAATGGGTAGAGGGAAGCAATTACGTGGATGTGAACTTCAAAATTGATGAGAGAACCGGAAGAATCGTCATGATGGGAGCACTCGATAACCTTGTAAAAGGTGCAGCCGGTCAGGCAGTGCAGAACATGAACCTCTTATTCGGCTTCGATGAGGCGGAAGGATTAAATCTTGTCCCAATGTTCCCGTAAGAGACCGTGGAGCAGCTATTCGGCCAAGATGAACAGCATGCGAAGCCGATTTATAGAAAACTGCCCCGGAGAGGCAGACAGCAAGGAAGATGAAAAATAACATGAATGATACAAATTTAATGATCCGTCCCATGACAATAGATGACTTTGAGCAGGTGCACAGCCTCTGGATGGAGATCCACGGTTTCGGTATTCGCAGCATCGATGATTCGAAAGAGGGTGTGGAGCGTTTTATCCGAAGAAATCCGGCTACGAGCATGGTGGCAGTGTGTGATGGAAAAATCGTCGGCGCAATCCTCTGCGGGCATGACGGCAGAAGAGCAGGACTTTATCATGTCTGTGTACAGGAAAATTACAGAAAACACGGAATCGGGCAGAAACTCGTGGAGAGGTGTCTTGAGGCATTGAAAGCAGAAAAAATTTCCAAAGTCAATCTGATCGCCTTCAAGCAGAACGAGATTGGCAACCGCTTCTGGCAGAGCCTCGGCTGGAAATACTGCGACAACGTGAATTATTATGAGTATGTATTGAATGAAGAGAATATTACCGTGTTTAATCCATAGAAAGCATTAATATAGACAATTGCCTAAATAACGAATTAGATAATTGCGAAACTCTAATTCAGATTATGAAGATTGTGAAGAATTAACAAAAGTTTCGAAGACACGCTCTCGCTACGTGTCGCTCGCAACGGTACTAGCATGCCAGCCACAGCAAACGCTATGTCTGCCGAGCAAGAACCGGCGGCTCCCCAGTGTCTTCTCAACCTTTTGTCAATTTTTCACAATTTAATCTACTGTATCTATGAGTTTCGCAATTGTCTAAATAACGAATAATTATAAGGAGATAAATCATGAAACAGATCACAGGCGGTGTGACCGCAGCAAAAGGTTTTCAGGCAGCAAGTACAGCAGCAGGAATCAAATACAAAGACAGAAAAGACATGGCAATGATCTACAGTGAAGTTCCATGTAAGGCAGCAGGAACTTTTACGACCAATATCGTAAAAGCGGCTCCGGTCAAATGGGATCACAATGTCGTATATAACAGCAAAGCGGCACAGGCGGTTGTCATTAATGCAGGAATTGCCAATGCCTGCACCGGAGAGGAAGGCATGGGATACTGTAAGCAGACAGCTGAGAAAGTAGAAAAAGTATTAGGCATTGCAGCAGACGAGGTGTTGGTTGCATCTACCGGAGTTATCGGCATGCAGCTCCCAATCGACCGTATCTGTAACGGGATCGATGCCATGGTGCCACTGTTAAAAGGAGATACCGGGAGCGGAACTGAGGCTTCCAAAGCGATCATGACCACAGACACAAAAAACAAAGAGGTGGCAGTGACCATCGAGATTGGTGGAAAAACAGTAACGATCGGAGGCATGTGCAAAGGCTCCGGCATGATCCATCCAAACATGTGTACGATGCTTAGCTTTGTCACAACAGATGCGGCAATCTCCAAAGAATTATTGCAGGAGGCATTGAGCGCTGATGTGCAGGACACCTACAATATGATTTCTGTTGACGGTGACACTTCCACGAATGATACCTGTCTGTTACTTGCAAACGGACTGGCAGAAAACCCGGAGATTACAGAGAAAAATGCAGATTATGAGGAATTCTGCAAGGCACTGAACTTTGTCAATGAGACGCTGGCAAAGAAAATGGCAGGCGACGGCGAGGGCGCAACCGCATTGTTTGAGGTGAAGATCATCGGTGCCGAGAGCAAAGAACAGGCGAAAGTTTTAAGTAAGTCTGTCATCACCTCAAGTCTCACCAAAGCAGCTATTTACGGACATGACGCAAACTGGGGACGGATCCTCTGCGCTATGGGTTATTCCGGTGCAGCGTTTGACCCGGAAAAAGTCGATTTATTCTTTGAGAGTGCCGCAGGAAAAATGCAGATCATCAAAAATGGTGTTGCGGTGGATTACAGCGAGGAGGAGGCAACCAGAATCCTGTCTGAACCTGCCGTTACTGCAATCGCAGATGTCAAAATGGGCAATGCATCCGCTACCGCATGGGGCTGTGACCTGACCTATGATTATGTGAAGATCAACGCAGACTACCGCTCTTAAGGATTGTGAGATTTTATCATAGTTTCGCAGCATAAAGCAGAGTTTTATTCATTTAGAGAAGCATAAGAATCGAGGAAGCAAAAATGGAAGAAAAAAACATGAACGAACTTTTGAAAAAAGCGGAGGTGTTGATCGAGGCACTCCCATATATCCAGCGCTTTAACCGTAAGATCATCGTTGTCAAATACGGTGGAAGTGCCATGGTGGATGAGGAATTAAAGCAGCACGTCATTCAGGATGTCACTTTATTAAAGCTTGTTGGTTTCAAGCCGATCATCGTGCACGGAGGCGGCAAAGAGATCAGCAGATGGGTAGAGAAAGCCGGCATGGAACCGGAGTTTGTCAACGGGCTGCGCAAGACGGACGAGGCAACGATGGAAATTGCGGAGATGGTATTAAATAAAGTGAACAAATCTCTTGTAAAACTGGTGCAGGAGCTGGGTGTAAATGCTGTCGGCATCAGTGGAAAAGACGGCGGAATGTTAAAAGTGGAGAAAAAATATTCCAACGGACAGGATATCGGTTACGTCGGCGAGATCACACAGGTCAACCCACAGATTTTATATGATCTTCTGGAAAAAGATTTTCTTCCGATCGTCTGCCCGATCGGCATGGATGAAAACTATGACAGCTACAACATCAATGCAGATGATGCAGCCTGTGCGATTGCGAGAGCAGTCCACGCAGAAAAATTAGCTTTCTTAACTGATATTGAGGGTGTATACAAAGATCCGAAAGATCCGTCCACACTGATCTCGGAACTGCCGATCTCAGAGGCGAAAAAACTGATTGAAGACGGATACATCGGTGGCGGAATGCTTCCGAAATTAAACAACTGTATTGATGCAATCGAAAACGGAGTTTCCAGAGTACATATTTTAGATGGACGTATCGCACACTGCCTGCTGTTGGAGATCTTTACAAACAGAGGAATCGGAACTGCCATTTTAGGAGATAAGGAGACGAAATTCTATCATGAGTAAACAGGGATATATTGACGAAGCGGAAAAAGAACTGTTACATACCTATAATCGTTATCAGATCGTGCTGGATAAGGGCGAGGGCGTGTACCTCTATGACACGGACGGAAAAAAATATCTTGATTTTGCAGCCGGGATCGCGGTGCAGGCGTTCGGTTACGGAAAGAAGGAATATAATGACGCGTTAAAGGCACAGATCGACAAGCTGATGCATACTTCAAATCTCTACTATAATGTGCCGATCATCCATGCGGCAGAGCGTGTGTTAAAGGCATCCGGCATGGATCGCGTGTTCTTTACCAACAGCGGCGCGGAGGCGATCGAGGGAGCTATCAAATCCGCAAAAAAATATGCTTATACAAGAGACGGTCATGCGGGGCATGAGATCATTGCGATGGAACATTCTTTCCACGGAAGAACGATCGGAGCACTGTCTGTGACCGGAAACGCGCATTACAGAGAACCGTTTGAGCCGTTGATGCCGGGCGTAAAATATGCGACATTTAATGACCTTTCCAGTGTGGAAGCACAGATCAATGAAAATACCTGCGCGATCCTTTTTGAGACGATCCAGGGTGAAGGCGGAATCTATCCGGCAACTGAAGAGTTTATGAAAGGTGTGCGCAAACTCTGCGATGAGCATGACATCCTTCTGATCTTAGACGAGATCCAGTGCGGTATGGCACGCAGCGGTGAGATGTTCGCATGGCAGCATTATGGGGTGAAACCGGATATCATGACGAGCGCGAAGGCGCTTGGTTGTGGTGTGCCGGTCGGAGCGTTTTTAATGACAGAGCGTGTTGCCGAGAAGTCTCTGGTACCTGGAGACCACGGAACAACTTACGGTGGAAATCCTTTTGTCGGTGCGGCAGTTGATAAGGTGCTCGAACTCATGGAAAAAGAGCATCTGACCGAGCATGTAAAGGAGATCGCGCCATATCTGGAAAAACGCCTGGATGAACTTGTGGAAAAATATGACTTTTTAACGGCACGCCGTGGAATGGGACTGATGCAGGGAATCGTCTGCGAAAAACCGGTCGGACAGGTGTCTGCAAAGGCGCTGGAAGAGGGACTGATCCTTATTACGGCAGGAAGCGATGTACTTCGTATCGTACCGCCGCTCATTATTGAAAAAGAACATGTCGATGAGATGGTGGAAAAACTGGAGAAGGTTTTTCAGAAGATGAAATAAAAAAAACAGATGAGAAGAGAGAAATAGGATGGAAAAACAGAATAAGAAACTGCTTTCTGTAACCGTGCTTTTGATCTGCCTTGCCGGTATGGCGGGCATTGCGGTGGCGGACGGGGAAAAGGCGTCCGCACCGCAGGAAGAAAAAGAGACGGCGGAGTATGAACAGGCACAGCCGGAGCTTACGTTATGGTATACGGACGATAGCATGACCGGTTATCTGTATGACTGTGCGAAAAAGTATTATGAAGAGAGCGGCATTGCGGTAGATGTGGTCTTAAAGGACAGTCTGGGATTTGTGGAGAGTATTTACCAGACCTCAATGGATGACGCGGGATATCCCGACATCTACATGATTCAGAATGATTCTCTTGGAAAAGCGTACTTATATGGACTGGCGGCAGAAAATGAAGATGCAGATGTGTTTCGCGCGGATGACGCGGGAAATGCAGTGACTGCATCTTCTTGTGGTGGAAAAATGTATGCATACCCGCTTACTTTCCACACACCGGTTTTTGTATACCGTTCCGATGTCTTTGCCACGGCACCGGCAAGCGTGGAACAGATTTTTGCGATGGCGCAGAATGACGAACTCGGTCTGATCGCCGGAAATCTGATCGAGTGGAATGTGGCGGATGAATTTTATGATTTCCCGTTTGTCGGGGAAAGCTTTTCGTTTGACGAAAACGATATGGGAAAGCTTTCCGTGACGACAGACGAAGCGCGTTACGCAGAGGAACTTGCCTTTTTCGGCGGACTGACGGAGACCATCGATCTGGACACGGAAACGATGACAGGAAAACAGGTGCTGGATGATTTTAATTCCGGTGCCACACTCTCCGCGATCATTGATTCCTGGGATCTTGGAGCGGTAAATGGTGATACCTGTCAGGTGGCGGCACTGCCTGCAATGAATGATACGCTTTCTATGCGTGGCGGTTCCTACACAGAACTTCTTGTGGTCAACGCGTTTACGGAAAAAGAAAAAAAGGCGGCGGATTTCGCGTCTTATGTTACGACGGAGGCAATGGGAGATCTTGAAGCGCAGACGGGGCATGTCCCGGTAAAGGGAAACGTGATCACCGATGAAACGAGCCGTATCATTTATAATGCATATGAGAATTCGGTATCGATTCCAAATACGATGGATGTGGAAGATTTTCTGCGGGAACTGAAAAACAGGATGACAGCGGTCTGGAATGGAGCGCCGGTTTAGGAATATTTAAGAAACATGTACTTGTCATAACGGCAAAATTTCGTTAGAATATAGGATAGTCGGACATTGAGGAACTCTTTCATAAATAAGATTATGAAGGAGCAATGTTTATGCAAACAAAAGAGTGCAGAAGAAAAAAGAAAACGGTCTGGATCGTGATCTCGCTGTGGCTGATGGTGATCACCGGATGCGGAAAAACAGAGAAAGTATATCTCTCCACGGAGGAAGAAACAGAAGCGGCAGAGCGCGTGGAACAAAGCGTGGGGCAGGATACCGGGCAGGAGAAAGCGGAGCAGGAGACAGACTGTGCCGTGTATGTATGCGGTGCGGTTGTCACACCGGGAGTCTATGTGCTTCCTGGCGGGAGCCGGATCTGTGAGGCGGTCGCGGCGGCAGGCGGTATGCAGGAAAACGCGGCATACGAGAGCCTGAATCAGGCGGAAGAGATACACGATGGACAGATGATCGTTGTTCTGACGGAAGAAGAAATGCAGAATGAGCAGGTACAGAAAGATGACACGCAAAAGAGCGATACGGCAGACGGGCGTGTTGATCTCAACACTGCGACAAAGACACAGCTTATGACGCTGCCCGGGATCGGAGAAGCGAAAGCGGACAGTATCATTGCATACCGGGAGAAAAACGGCGGTTTTTCTTCGATAGAAGATATCAAAAAAATAGAGGGCATCAAAGAAGGTGTCTTTTCAAAAATCAAAGACAGTATCGCAGTCAACTGAGGTGGGAAAATGGCGAAGAAAGTTCTTGTAGTAGATGACGAAAAATTGATCGTGAAGGGAATCCGGTTCAGTCTGGAACAGGACGGAATGGAAGTGGAATGTGCGTATGACGGAGAGGAAGCGCTAAAGCTGGCAACGGAGAATCAGTATGATATGATCCTTCTGGACATCATGCTCCCTAAAATGGACGGGTTTGAGGTGTGCCAGCAGATCCGGGGATTCTCGGATGTGCCGATCGTAATGCTGACCGCAAAGGGAGACGATATGGATAAGATCCTCGGACTGGATTACGGTGCCGATGACTATATCACAAAACCGTTTAATATCCTTGAGGTCAAGGCGCGTATCAAGGCGATCATGCGCAGAACATCCGGAAAGCGCGAAAAGGAAGAAGCGGTAAAAGTCATAGAAAGCGGAGACCTGAAATTAGACGGTGAGAGCAGACGGCTTTTTATCCTTGGAAAAGAGATCAATCTGACCGCAAAAGAGTTCGACCTTTTAGAGCTGCTTGTGATGAATCCGGGCAAAGTGTACAGCAGAGAAAATCTTTTGAACATTGTCTGGGGATATGAGTATCCGGGCGATGTGCGAACGGTGGACGTGCATGTGCGCAGACTGCGTGAAAAGATTGAAAAAAATCCGAGTGAACCGAAATATGTACACACCAAATGGGGCGTAGGCTATTATTATCAGGGATAATGGCAGAGGAACCAGAAGATGACGAAGAAAAAGATTGTGACATTTTTTAAAAGCCTGAAGTTCCGGCTTATCATACTGTTTCTGCTTTTTGGCATTCTGCCGGGGATCCTGCTTCGGGCGGGAATGCTTCAGGCCTATGAAAAAAAGGCGGTTTCCAACCGGAGCATTGATATTTTAAGTCAGGCAAAGATTTTGGCGAACCGCGTGGTGGCAGACGATTATCTGCACAACAGTACATCGGAAGTGATCAATGCGCAGTTAGACCAGCTTTCTACGATCTATGACGGCAGAGTGATCCTGATCGATGATACGTTCCGGATCGTGAAGGATACCTATGGACTGGATCAGGATAAGACGATCATTTCCGAGGAAGTCATGCAGAGTTTTTACGGAAAGGAAATGTCGAACTACGATTCGGAAAACCGTTATATCGAGATGACGATCCCGCTTACGGATGTCGGGACCAAGGATGTGGTCGGTGTGATGCTTGTAAGTGTGTCAACGGACAGCATTCTTTCCAACCTGGATTATTTAAAGACCAGTATTCTGACGATACTGGTGATCAGCGCGCTGGTGATCCTTGCGGTAGCGGTATTTCTGGCAGGGCGTCTGACCAGACCGTTTTTTAAGATATCAAAATCCATCGAGGAGATCCAGACCGGATATGGCAGCAGTGACCTCAAAGTGGATGATTTTTCGGAAACGCAGGAGATATCGACCAAGTTTAACGAACTGACTGCGCGGATGAAGGTGCTTGACGATTCCAGACAGGAGTTCGTATCCAATGTCTCCCATGAATTAAAGACACCGCTGACTTCGATGAAAGTACTTGCGGATTCATTAAACGGGCAGGAAGATGTGCCGATCGAGCTGTATCGGGAATTTATGCAGGATATCGGTGGTGAGATTGAGCGGGAGACCAAGATCATCAATGATCTGCTTTCGCTGGTCAAAATGGATAAATCGGCGGCAGATTTAAACATATCCCAGGTCAATATGAATGAGCTCTTGGAGCAGATCTTAAAGCGGCTGCGTCCGATCGCGGAGAAGCAGCATGTGGATCTGGTGCTTTAGAGTTTCCGGCCGGTAACTGCCGAGGTCGATGAGGTCAAGATCACACTTGCGATCACCAATCTTATTACACGTATCACTCAATGCGGATCATCAGTTCTGTTATTTGAAGGTATCGGATTCCGGGATCGGAATACCGGAGGAATCCTTAGAACATATTTACGAACGTTTTTACCGGGTGGATAAATCCCATTCGAGAGAGATTGGTGGAACAGGACTGGGACTTGCGATCACGCGGAATGCGATCCTGATGCACCGTGGTGCGATCAAGGTATTCAGTACGGTCGGAGAGGGAACGATCTTTAATGTCAGACT
>ENA-ORCM01002918-ORCM01002918.1-human-gut-metagenome-genome-assembly--contig:-NODE-2918-length-11701-cov-6.778906_pt1 | contig 11701 bp, 24 predicted proteins | sample MGYA00242906_ERZ507928 | MGnify/ENA primary metagenome ERZ507928 (study PRJEB26167, sample SAMN06115497) | human gut metagenome | host: Homo sapiens | place: China:Shanxi | collected 2015-05-07...
ATTAGTTGACAAATTGACTAGGACAAGCCGCGAGAAATAGGCTAAAAGATGAGTATACAAAATGCCTAAAAAGATTGAAATTTGAGAAAAATTTTTGTAGAATGTGACTAGGACAACTTGTCCTAATCTTTCCTTTTGTCCTAATAAGTTAGTCATGACTAACCATAGGGCTCTCTTTCTCCCTTTTATTATAACACAAAAGATAGGACTTGTCAAGCCCTATCTTAAAATTTAATCCTCTTTTTTCTCTGCGTAACTGCTACTCAAAATGAAGTTGTCATATTGAAAAAATTGTCTATTACAAATATTGCAATGCGCATTCCATATAACTTGACAAGAAGAACTTTCAAAGAAAGAATCTTCAACAGAATCAAGATTTATGTCAGTACTACCGCACCAAGGACATTTAATTTCATTCTCCATCTTTTCCGTCCTCCTCTTCAATTTCAGTAAAACCGCAATCTTCCCAAACTTTATCAAGGATTTCGTCCTGCAACTTTTGATACTCCCAAACATCGTGAGCAAGTAAAGCGTCCATGAACAATTTCCAATAAGATTCAATATAACTATCTTTTATAACTTCAACAATGTCATCCTCTGTAATCATATCATAGCAACGGTCACGCGCTTCATCTTCTGTTTCAAAAATTTCGTCATTGTCATTTGTCCATTTAGTCATATTTATTTCTCCTTTCATTTTCTATAATCATTATATCATTACTTCTATTGATTGTCAAGCTCATTCGTAAAAAAAAGAAAATTACTCCTTTCCTTCTTTTTTTACAATTTCGTGACATTGCTTAAAAGCAAGTTCAGCACAATCACCAAGCGCGCGATAAAACATTATATGCCCTTGAAAACTACCACAAAGAGCATCAAGAATAGAATCCGCAGAGTTATGCTCAAGGATAAATTTTAATATATCCTCTGACTTAATGTCATCAAAACAGGCCTCTTGAACTTCTTCTTCAGTTTCAAACTTATTACCATATTTATCAATCCACATTTCTATTACCTCTCTTTCTTTTACTATAATTATTATATCACTTTTTATTGATTTTGTCAATGATAATTATTTATTTAACAATGTCTCGCCCGGGCAGTTAGTCATAACTAACTTCGAGTCAAAAGAAAAGAGGGTGAATCACTTCACCCTCGATTCTATCAAGCCTTCTTCTTGGCGGCACGCTCCTGAGCCTTGCGCTCCTTTTCAGCGGCCTTTTCGGCGGCTACGCGCTCCTTCTCCTCGCGCTCAAACTCCCAATCACCGCAAGCCTGTTCGATGTCGAACGCGGGCACCTTGTCGGTGGCAATGGGATTGGCACAAGTGAGTGCAACCTTCACCCAACAGACAATGCCATCAACCTCAATCGGCAGAGCGAAAGTCGATGCACCAATCTGACGCGCGCCGCGAGCCTCCAAATTCAGCTTTTCCAGAATGCCAGCCTTAGCAGTGGACAGAATCTCGGCCTTCTTCATAGTGGTAGCCATAGCAAACCTCTTTCTCCTACACTTTCGGCAGTAGGCGCTCTGTGTTAAGTTTTGTTCTCTCTCTGAGAACATATTCATTATACCATAGGTCGCGGAGTTTGTCAAGAGTTTTTTTTGAATTTTTCCCTGTTGCTCTATCGTTGAGCTATTCGCTCCTAAATGGGGCGAGTTCGGAGTTGAACCGTACCGCGTGCAGGTTTCGCTCTCTTGGGATTTCCGTTCCCTTTGGAGTGATTATAGTATACCATACCCTTAGGAAAATAGACATAGACAAATTAATCAAGAACATGGACAAATATTGCGCCGCGCCCGGGAGATAGTCCCTTAAATAGGACTATCAAGTTGCGGACGACCAAGGTCTTTATATATGTCATCCAAATAATCGCTCACCGCCGCGAGGATGTATTCTTTAACATTGTCATTATATCGCGTGTTATAATCACTATAATCAACAATGTGACCGCCAGCATCACGGATACGCAGATCACCCTCATAAGGAAAACCACTTACTTCAAAATACATAAAATCAATCCTTCATCTGTTTTTTCATTTCGGTCATCATATCGTAAAGCTCATTAAATTCTTCTTGATTCAACCAAAGTTCATTATTAAAATCACCAAAATCGCCGCCAATGCGCTCAATCTCAATATGAGTTAAACCAAAGAATCCCGCGACAGAAAAACGTTTCGTATCAATGAAACAATTTTTCATCAAAGGAGTTTCAGCATTTTCAACCCTAATCTCCATAAAATTAAATACTCGCTTTCTCCATCTCAATTTTCATCTGTTCCATTGCTTCAAGTAAATCATAAAATTCTTCACACTTTAAATAAATAGGATTATATTGTGTAGTAGAAATTAAAATCTGCTTGAAGTCATGGAAAGTGTCAATAAAACAATTTCCATTTTGAATAAAAACTTCTTTTTCTTTCGTCCGCTCATTGATTTGTCGTTCAATTTCCATTTTCTTTTCCCTTTCTTTAATATAATTATATCACGCCTACTCTTAAAAGTCAATAGAAAAGTTATATAAATATGATGTTTACTTTGCACTTTTGATTCATCGTGCCCGGGCGTACCTTGTTAAATTTTTAACAAAGTAGGGTATAAGAAAAGGGGCAAGAAAATCTTGCCCCAATTCATTACTGCTCGACAGAATCACCCTCGGCGTCAGTCTTCGCGGTTTCACGCTTGGCCTTCTTGGCGGCTTTCACCGCGTCACGCTGGGCTTTTGCGCGTGCCTTTTCGGCGTCCTTACGCGCCTTTTCAGCAAGGCGTGCCTGCTTTGCGTCCTCACGCGCTTTAACAGTGAAGTCATACTCCTCTGCGGCGGCGGCAAGGTCATAAGCCTTTGCCTTTTCAGTGTCCGCATAGCGGTGTGCGGCGGCCTTAATGGTCATCGGCACATCAATTTCAGTATCGCCATCCTTAACGGTGACATACACACCAAACTCTGCACCATCGACCTGATACGGCAGGTCTGCCAGTTTCAGCTGGGCGATAATCTGCTGGCGGGCGGCTTCCATAATCTCAAACTGCTTCATCATAAGTATACCTCTTTCTCTCACTCTTGGCTGTGAGCGCCTTGTTCTGTACCCCTTTGGAGTATCTTTATTATATCATAGGTGGTAGAGTTTGTCAAGCATTTTTTAAAATTTCTTTTTAAAATCGGTTAGTTATGACTAACTATTTGTCCTAATTCTTCCTTTTGTCCTAGACTTGTCCTAGTCGGGTGGTTAGGCATAACTAACTATGAATCAAAAAAGAAAGGAGCAGTTAAACTGCCCCTTAATTCATCAGTAAAGATAATTGTTCAATTTTTCAAGCATCGAGTAAATTTTTCCTGCATACGGTGTACCCTGTTTAATTCCTTCATAATACGCTTCGAGCGCGTTATAAAGAGATTCAGCACTTTTCCCATCGTCATGTGCGACAATAAAATCTACTGTTGTGCCTAAATCACGGAAAGGAAAAGCGCCCATCACAGGGTCAACTTTGCCCTTGCTCAACGCCTTAACCAAAATTTGACTTTCAATTTCGGCATCATCCAGCGCGGTGTGCGCTTCGATGAAGTCGTATTTATTCATCAAATACTGAAAAGCAGTTTCCGCGCTAGTCTTAAAATAGACGCAGGACGCCGTCCAGTATTCGCGCTCAAGGCAGAATTTTCGATACTTGTCAATGTTAATCAGCTTACGGTTAAAATCACAAGCCAACGCCCACAGGTCAACAATCGGGAATTGTTCACCACGGATTTCAAAAATAGGCTTCAAGTAGCGCGGATTCGTGCCGCTCTTGCGTTCGCCGTTGGCAATTTTTTGAACATGCCATTTCTGCCCCTGTTCCCATTTGTTATAGTCGGAAGAATACAGTGCCTTGATATACTTTTCAGTAAAAGGAATTGCTTTCTTAAAATCAAAAGCGGCGTTATATGCACAAACGGCATAACAATTACGCATTGCTTTAATCATTTCTGCCATTGCGTCATTCCAGCACTTTGTCTCAATCTTGCCCTGTGCCAACAGTTCCATATATTTAGGCCGCTTATCCTTATAATAGGCGGTGTTAAAGATATTAGGCACGAAAAATGTTTCTTGAATCAGATAGTTGCGCTTGTCATAGACATTGCCCTTGCGGTCAACGATAGTCCACCCAAGGTCATAGACCAGCGGCTTTGCAATCGCAATATCTTTCCGCGTACTCTCATCAAAATCTTTGACGAACGGCAGAGTTGCCGTTTCCGTGTCCAATACCATATACAATTTCTTTTTACCCATGTGTGCATACAACCTTTCATTTCTGTTTTTGTATGGGTTCTCTTGCTCCTGAGAACACTATTATTATACTGCATTTCACGCAAAAAGTCAACCCCTATTTTCAAATTTTTTAAAAAAGATTTTTCCGTTTTTCTATTGACATTTATATAAAGGTATGCTATACTATAAGAGCAGTGAGGGACACAGAGAGAGTTAAGACCTCATAAAAAATTTCAAAAGAAATTCAAAAAAGGACTTGACAAACAAAACCAAATCTGCTATAATAAAGATGTTCCAAGAGGAACAGAAAACAAAGTGACTTGCGACTGACTGCAAGAGAAAGAGGTATCTTATGGCTACTACTATGAAGAAGTCCGACCTGCTCTCCGCTATCAAGGCTGACACCCTTAAAAGGCTGAATCTGGAAGCCCTCGGCGCAGTTCAGATTGGCTCTGGTCTGTGGGCTATCCCCTCTATTGACTATGAGGGCAACCAGACTTACACCAAGATTGCGGTGACTGCCGCGAACCCCATCGCCACCGAAAAGGTTGCCGCGTTCGACCTTGACGATGCTGTCGAGAAGTATCAGGCAGAACTGGCGGAATCTGCCGCAAAGGCCGCAGAGCGCAAAGCAAAGCACGATGCCAAGGTCAGGGCTGACGCTGACCGCCGTGCCAAGCGTGCCGCAGAAAAGGCGGCTCGTGACGCCGAAAAGGCCGAGTGATAAGGAGAGGGCAGAAATGCCCTCTTTCTTTTTTATCTTTGACTAGGACAAATACGAGTAAATTATTTGACTAGGGCAAGTCTAGGACAAAGGAAGATTAGGACAAGTTAGGAATGACTAACTATCATTTTGCACAGTTTCTATTGGGAATCTTTGTGCAAAATACCAATAGACAAAGTATTATATATTTGATATAATAAGAAAAAAGAAAGGAAGGTTCTTATGATTGTTTATATTATTGCTTTTATGTTCTTGTTTTGTTCTATTGGCGCATTTTTTGGTCTGATGATTGTTTCACTTATGGAAAACATACAATCAGAAATTGCAAAATGGATAATCGGCATTATAGTTGCCGCCTTAGTTAGTGGTGCAATAACTGTTGCGCTTATCGCTGAAAAGAATGAGGATATAAAACAGTGGAATAATGGTATCTGCCCTCAATGCGGCGAATTGTGGGAATTTAAGGGTGCAACCAAATACAAAAACCATACCAGCTATTTTTATAGTTGTGACAAAGACCAAATTGTTATAGAATTAAATTCTTTGCCAGATTAAAATAACTCTTGACTTTTGATTGCGGCTGTGGTATACTAATAATAAAGAAAGCGAGGTACGCAATGAAAATCACAAAACTTAAATTTGAAACCGATTTTCCTATCGACTTTTTCTTGGCTCTTAACACTTGCCCTTGGGACAAAGACAAACGCTATAGGTGGGCAATCAATTTTGCCAAAGAATGGGAGCTTGAAGTTTACAGCGGCATGACGCGCGTTGCTTTTGTGTTCGATGACTTTGCAATCAAACTTGATATTAACTCTACCACTAATGGTTGTGAAGAAGAATACCAGCGTTTCCAAATCGCGCGTGAATATGAAGTTGAGCGGATTCTTTTGACCATCGAAAAATGGTACACCTCACCGCGCGGCGTTACTTTTTACATTCAGCCTAAATGTGGCGAATTGGTGTACGATTATGACACCGATGAATATACAAACACTTTTAATGTGGTGGCAAGAGCCTTAGAGCGTCAAGGTTATTGCAAACGCAAAATTAGACGCTACATCAATGAAATGCCTTACCATGAAACAGAAGAAGAATGGGTCGGGCGCTGTGTACAGTATTACGGTTGGAAATTTATGCACCGCCTGATGGATTGGATGCGAGATTATCATATCACGGATTTGCACGGCGGAAATATTGGCTTTGTAGCGCACAATCGTCCTGTAATTTTTGATTATGCGGGCGTGTACTAATTCAGTGGGTCACATTAAATGTGACCCATTTTTTATATTTAGGACTAGGACAAATTCAACCTGAATAATCCCACTAGGGCAAAATCTAGGACAAGGAATGATTAGGACAATAGTTAGGTATGACTAACCGTACATAAAACAAAAACCCGCCAAAGCGGGTCAAAATTACTTTGCACCAGTATAGAGCGGTTTGAGTTCGTCAGGCAGTTCGTCATAAAAGCCACCAGACGCAACGATTTCTTCAAGGCACTCTACATGGTTAAAATCATATAGAATTTCAATATCTTCAAGAGCAAGGACGCTACCACAGCAAAAGCAAACAACGGCTTCTTCACCAGGTAACTGTAAACCAAAATCTACATTGCCTTCTTTATCTTTGAACAGGACGACCGTAGAATAATCTTGCATATTAAATTACTCCTTAAATTTTACATTCATAAAGACTTCGACTTTTTCATCAGCCGCGAAAAATACAGGCAAGCCATTCGAGAGCATCACGGCATTATACAGCCGATTCTGCGCGATAAAACGCGGAACAACCAAACACAGCCTGCCGCGAGGATAACGAACATAATCGCCCACCTCTGCATTACCAAACAGAGATAAAGTTTTTTCGGTAAGACTAATCTGCATAGACACCAACTCCTATTGATAAATTAAAATGCTTGACGGGAGTTTTCTGACTTGGCTATTGCCTTGCCTACCCATTAGTTCATTTCCTTTTGATGTATTTATTATACCATACTTAATCATGATTGTCAAGAGCTTTATAACAAAATTTAAGCATCATTTATTTAAAATAATGCTTGACAATCTGCCTTATATATGTTATAATAGATACATCAAAAGGAGGTAATGAATATGAAGAAAATGGTTGAGATGGATTGCTGTGATGTCTGCGGCAAGCCGCTGTATGCAGAACCCGGATACTTTGAGAGTTATCCTTTCAAAGACAGCAATGGAAAGGAATTTGAGGCATTGTTTTGCGAGGATTGCCTTAATGATAAAGTGACAGTGTGCGAAGGTTGCGGCTGTTACTTGAAAAATGAAGATGCTATCACTTTTGATGATTCTGGATATGACTATTGTGAACAGTGCGCAGAACAAGCCATTACAGACAAACTTGCGGAAATTGAAAAATTGAAAGAAGATTTAAAAAACGCAAGAGAGTTATTCGAGCGCCGAAAAGCAGAGAGGGAGTAATCCCTCTTTTTTATTGGGTAGTTAATTGCAACTAACCCGCCGGACGCTTGTCCTAGACTTGTCCTAGTCAGCGTAAATAAAAAGAGGGCTTTTCAGCCCTCAAAATTATTTTGACTTAGTCGAGATACCACCGCGAAGTAAAGCGAAAGCAATATAAATGCCCCAGAAATTAAGCTCTGGAATTGCTGGCAGAAATGTAAACCACGGCAGAAGCATCAGCGTATAAAAAGCATACCACAGATGCGCACCAAACAGAAGTAGTGCAATGCCAAGTCCAATGACGGCCAAAGCGGCTGCCGCGCTGTCCTTGCTCTCGTTAAAAGCCTGAAGCAGTCCAACGAAAACCAACAGCCCGACAAAGTAAATAATCAGCAAAAACCAAAACATCAGATGCACCCCTTTACCTTATATGTCATAGTGTAATTGCGGCGATTCTTGCGTTTTTCATAACGCTGACGCTCTTTTGCCTGTTGATAGGCAATTTCGGGATTGCCCTTAAACTCGATAGGGGCGAGCTTGCCGCAATTTAGGACAAAACCATAGTTTTCATCAACTTCATAACCGAAAACCTGCATTTTATGTTACCTCTCTTTCAGTTTCTATAATTATTATAGCATACATTTGTGCTATTGTCAAGGGTTATTTCCATTCAATATCTTGCGGCTCAATCTCTGGCACATCGTAATTTTCATCGAGGGCAAACATTTTGTCCGCGGTCATGAACATCAAGCTATAAGGCCCGATGTCATGGTCTGCGGCAACAAGCCAGACCTCTTTGCCTTTTGCTTTTGCATAGCCCATCTCCCACGCCGCACCGTCATCGGATTTGTAACCATAGGAGATACATACAACAAGGTCAGCCGCGTCAAGTTGTTTGTGGTCTTCTTCAAGAATTTTCTTTGCCCAAACATGATTAGGCAGTTCCCATGCGTTGGGTACTTGAAAATCCTGCGGGCAGTAGATAGTTGCGCCGCGGAAAATGGTTTTCAACCACTTTTCAATGTACTTAACATTTCTCTGTTCCCATTTGTGGAAAAGCGGACTTGCAATGTAGATATTCATGTTTGTTTGTTCCTTTCTCTCTTGGTGTAATTATATTATACAGCATTGAACGCGAAATGTCAAGGATTATTTTATAGAGATTTGTACTATTGATTTGCATTTTTGATGCGCTCGCCCGAGAGGGTTAGACATAACTAACTGCAAGCAAAAAGAAAACCGCCCGAAGGCGGAAAGAATCAAAGAACTATCAATCTAATTTCGATATTTTCGCATTTTTCATCTAAAGAGAATTTGCGAGTACCTCCGCTGTCATCAATAACACATACAGCATCGGTATGACTGGATTTAACATAAATATCACCATGGAAGCGAAAAAATTCGCCAACTGAGAACCAACCAAAACTTTTAATATCGTCATTATCTCCACATGTCAATTTTGCAAAACCCATAATCAAAACCCACCTTTCTTAATCAGCTCAAAAAGTTTTTCAGCCGTTACAGCTTTGCCGCCGTGTTTTTCCCACGCAGACAAATTCTGTTCTTCATCATCAAAAAGAATCGTATTGACGCGATTTTCAGGGCGAACAATCGACCACTTGGGAACACCGTAAGCGACCACATGAATTTCTTCCGCATAAGGAAAAAATTTTGCAAGCCATTCTTTTTTTGCCTTGCGAATTTCAGCGTTGAAACCCTTGTTATTTTCCTTAGAACACCAGCTGATAATGCCGATGCCAAAACCCTGAGCCTGCAAAATCTGGACAATTTCTGCAAACTGTTCAGCAGTAAACAGCGGCTCTGCCACGGCATAGGGATGGGGGTCATGAGCCATCAGGCAGTCAAGCCAACCGTCCACGCCGTAAAAGTTGGCAATCGTGCCGTCCATATCGAAGTAAGCCATTTTTTTCATTTTGTCACTTTCCTTTCTCTTTTGAATGTATATATAGTATAGCATACTTTTTTTATTTTGTCAATATAATTATTTTTAATTTCACTATTGACTTTAAATATGCGATATGCTATAATAAAAGGTTAAATGATATACAGCTAGGACAATATTATCATTAGGACAATTACATAATCGTTAAATAAATAACTTTCGATTTAGTATTGACAAACGAGGCAAAATATAGTATAATATAGATACACCAAGAGAAAAGGAGAATAAATATGAATAAGATTGAATGTCGTTTGCGTAATGGCGTAACTCTGTATGATTTGCCTGTCGGTGCAATTTTCGCAGACGGTGGAGAACTTTTTATTAAAATTGATGCGAATACCATTTATTCAAATTTGGATATGAAATACCTTTGCGATGAAGCTGAAAATGGCGGTTGTGCGGCAATAATTGACCGTAGTTCAGTACCATCGGCTATCTGTCTTTCTGACGGTTTAGCGGTGTATTTTGACCAACATAAAATAGTTGATATGGCTTTTAACAATGCTACATTGACTATTGAGTAAATTGGTGTGTGCTCGTAAAGGGCGCATGAATGAGCAAACCGTTTTTGCCCTCGGACTTGAAGATGGCTTGATATTCCGTGATTTTCACGATAAAGACGAGATAAAAACATTTTTCACGCCATCCGTAATTACTATCCAGTAAAAGGAGAAACGAATATGAATAAAATTAAGTGCGAAATCCCGAGCAACATTTTTGAAGATTTTCCCGTTGGCACTATTTTCTCACATAGTGGCGATTTTTATATCAAAATCAATCAAGATGAAATTTGGGACGACCTCGGCCCCGCAGAGGATTGCAATTTCGATGATGAAGTTGACAAAAGCACTGTGCCAAATGCTGTTCGTTTGAGTGACGGTAAAGCTGCGTATTTCAATGATCGAGACAGAATTGACATGATTTATTTTAATACTACGCTGTCAATCAGTTGAACCTCGCGCCCTTTGCGGGCGCATTTTTTTTTATCGTGTGACTAGGACAACTAAAATAAAAGCCGTGCATTAAACACGGCAAAATATCATGAGACAATAGCAGAAACTCTAACTTGATGCACTTTGTAAAAAGAATCAAAATCTTCATAACGCCCTTCGTTAAGATTAAGGGCTTCAAGACCATCTGTTTTTACATAAAGGCAACCATCTTCAATAAAGAAATCACCAGTATCCAAACTGTCAAATTCTTTAATGCGTTCTTCCACATGGTCACCTACAAGTTTTTTAAGAGCCATAATTAAACCTTCTTTCTTTAATTTAATTATATTATAGCACAACCGCAATGAAATGTCAATAGAAAATTTAAAATTTATACTCTCATTAAGCAATTAAATTTTGAATTTACCTATTGACAAAATAAATTTATATGGTATAATAGAATTAAGATAAGAAAAGAAGGAGTCAGATAAAAATGGAAGATTACATGATTTACGAAGTGTATGATGATATTCTTTATATCCCACGCGGGATTCGGACATGGCTTGCAAATCGTCCTGTAGAAAAGAAAATTTTTGAAGAATGGTTAGTTCAAAAAAAGAAACGCTATTATGTCCATTATATCGCGCTTAGCTCTTTTGGGACAAGAAAATATGGACAAAGGACGATGCACATTAAGAAAAGAAATACTTCTTTTCACGCAGATGGAAACAGTGATGCCGCGAAAATCCGCCGGGAATTAAAAATTGGCGGTGGTTATGCCTATGTCATGATTTTTGATGGCGGTTTTAAAGTAGGTTTAACTAATGATTTAAAACGCCGTCTTAGTCAACTTAATTCTAACAATAAGCGACATTATGAAATTGTTTGGAGTTCTTCATTTTCCACTTATGAAGCCGCGGCAATGATGGAATGTGATTTGCACAGTTATTATAAAAATTTGTATCCCGACCATTTTATTCCTAATGACCATTTTGATATTGATGGTTTTAATGCAAGCCGCGATGTGGGAAAACTTAATACAATGGCAAAAGAGTGCGAAGCGCGTTATGCCGCTTGAGGGAGCAATCCCTCTTTTTTATTTATACGACTAGGACAAAATCTAGGACAAGGTATAATTAGGACAAGTTAGTTATACCTAACCTTTGGATAAAATTAAACCGCCCATCTCTGGGCGGCTAGCTCTAATCTCCGTTGATTTGGGCGCGAGTATCATTTTTCTGCGCCTTGCGGTCGTATGCTGTTTTCTTTTTGAAACGGGCAGGGCGTACTCCCACGAAAGTCTGACGCCGCGCAGCACGCTCTTTTTTCCCCAGAGGACGCCCACGCCTCCCCAGCTGACGGTCATAGTGTTGCATCTGGTTTTGTCTCCGGCGGAAAC
>ENA-ORCM01002942-ORCM01002942.1-human-gut-metagenome-genome-assembly--contig:-NODE-2942-length-11618-cov-3.340525_pt1 | contig 11618 bp, 8 predicted proteins | sample MGYA00242906_ERZ507928 | MGnify/ENA primary metagenome ERZ507928 (study PRJEB26167, sample SAMN06115497) | human gut metagenome | host: Homo sapiens | place: China:Shanxi | collected 2015-05-07...
ACCGACCAAGGCTGTCCAGTCTGACGAACTTTTTTAATCAAGGCAGTATCTGCACAAACGCCATACCCCAACCGCAAACCCGGAATGGCAAAGCGTTTCGTCAGCGATTTCAAGAAAAAAACATTCGGATACGCTGTGCAGCTTACAAGCAAAGAGGCTTTCTGTGCCTCGCTGGTCATGTCGCAAAAACATTCATCCAATATCACCCGAATGCCGTTCTGCAAACAGCAATCCAGAATCGGAAGCAACTGGCTTTTCTTCAGCAGCGTTCCAGTCGGATTGTTGGGGTTGCAGAGCATCAGGCAATCATATTGCCCAGTTTGCAGCTCTGGCAAAATCGCATCAGTTATCGTCAGATTCGGCGACATCTGCCAGTGTATCACGGAACAGCCGATTTCCTGCAAGGCGGTTTCATATTCTAAAAAAGACGGAACGGGCAGCAAGGCTCGTTTTGGATGCAGACACTGCAACGCCCGAAAAAGCACATCTGCCCCACCATTTCCGCAGACAATTTGCTCTGGCTGCAATGCATGATGGGTTGCAATCGCCTGCGTCAAGGCAGTCTGCTGGGGATCTGGATAGTGTACCAAAGTGGGAATGGCGGCAGAAATCGCCTGCTTGACCGACTCCGGCACACCAAACGGGTTGATATTGGCGGAAAAATCCAGTAGATCCGGTGCATTTGTTTGTTCGGTATAGATGTTTCCGCCGTGCTGCATGGATGTCATAACTTCCCTCCTATCGCAGACTGAGCCACAAGAGCAGACCGCCCACCAATCCGGCAAACAGCAGGCTGCTCCCGAACAGCAGTTTATTCGCAGTCAAAATATCGGTTGGTTGTGCGTGACGGATTGCATCGCCAATCGTTGGCTTTTCTACTACTTTTCCAAAGTAAACATGTGTGCCGCCCAGCTGAATTCCCATTGCCCCAGCGGCAACCGATTCTGTTTGTGCGGAGTTTGGGGAAAGATGTTTCCGCCGATCTCGCAAGTAAATCTGCAGTGCCTGCTTTCCATCCAGTCGCAGCAAAACAGCGGTTGCCATCATCAGCCATGCAGAAATGCGAGCCGGCAGCCAGTTCCAAAAATCATCTAACTTTGCAGCAGCTTTTCCAAAGTATTCATAGGTTTCATTGCGATATCCGACCATAGAATCAAGCGTATTGACGGCTTTATAAAAAAATCCAAGCGGAACACCGCCCAAAAATAAATAGAATAACGGTGCAATTTCTCCATCGGATGTGTTCTCTGCAACTGTTTCCACACATGCCTTTGTCACCTCTTCTGCGGAGAGTGTCTGCGTTTCCCGTCCAACCAGCCACGAAAGCTGCTTTCGAGCAAGCGGTAAATCCTCCGCCTGTAATGCACGATAAACTTTCTTGCTCTCTGTTGCCAGACAACGAGCCGCTAAAATCTGATAGCACCAAAATGTATGCACGGCAAACCACAGCCAGAAAGAAACCCGATAGCAAAGCCACAGCACCAGCAGTGAAATTCCAGCACTGAGCAACGGGATTCCAACTGCTAGAATCACACCGGCAGCCGTCAAGCCGCTGGGTGTTTCCGGAAACCATTTCCGCAACTGTTTTTCTGCTGCGGAAATGCCCTTTCCAATCCAGACCACCGGATGCGGCAGCCAATACGGGTCACCAAAACAAAAATCCAGCAGGACACCCAATAGAATGCTGCTGACAACACCAACCCCTATCATGGCTGTGCTCCTATCCGAAGCTGCATGGAAAGTCCGCAGAAAATCCGTTCAACGGTTTCTGCTTGTGCGGCAAGCTGTGTGTTCATCTGTCCGACTGCCTCTCTCCACTGTCGGTCTTCTGCGGAAATCGGCACTAGTCCGCAGCCAACCTCTTGCGTAATCAAAATGCAATCCTGCCAGTTCGGAACGGTTTCTTGCAGCAAGGTCAACGGGGCTTTGTTCTGTTGCAGGGACTGCGAAACAAGTGCTTCCAGATGATAAAGAATCGTCTGCCCGTTCCATTCAGAAAGCGGCTGTGCTGCACAGTCAAACACATCCGCCCTGTTTTTGTGATAGGTCTTTAAGGCGTAGGATAACCGCCCCTGTGCATACCCACCGAAAATCAAATGCATGAAATTCCTCCTAACAATGCCACGATGCCCAACCAAGCGGTTTCACATAATACTAGAAAATATCCTGCCAAATCGCCTGTTACACCACCAAACTGTTTCTTCTGCATGCGGGCATAATACCAAAAAATCAGCCCTGCCACAGCACAAGCTGCCACGCCCAGAAGCCGATAGCATCCCATGCATCCAACAGCGGAAAGCAGACTGATGACAATCAGTGCTGTTCCAACTCGTTTTCCGGCATGTTCTCCGAACGTCTTAACCAGCGAACTGGTCGGTGTACACGGAAACCGTGTAACAGAGATACCACTCAAACAACGGGACAGCCAAAATCCACCTGTCAGCAGCCCAATGATCAAGCGGTTCTGTTCGGTATAAATCTGAGCATAGGCGGCAACCTGCACCAACAATACCAAAATAACAGCAAATACTGCAAATGGGCCACAGTTCGGGTCTTTTAAAATCCGTAGCTTTTCCTCCATGGGTCGGCGAGAATACAAAGCATCTGCGGTATCACAGAAGCCGTCCAAATGAATGCCGCCTGTGATCCAAGCATTCACCAACACTGCAAGCACGGCAAATAAATAGGCAGAACGGTGTAGCAGCTGGCAGACTGTCCAGACGAGCCAAAGTCCACCCCCACAGAGTAGTCCAACAATGGGGAAAAATAACATTGCAAGCCGTAAGTTTTTTGCGTTCCAGTTCAGGCACTTCACAGGCAAAGTGCTGTACATGGATAGGGCAATTAATAGCGATTCAAAGCATGATTTCATGAAAACGTGACGCTCCTTTCCAGCAGATCGGAATCCCACTGCATACTTCTATTACAACATCCGACCGACTTGCCAACACTTGATTGATGTTACCCAAGTTTTGCAGATATTGCTGCATGGCAATATCATTCGGCACACGGTCAGTAAATACTTCATTGGTGACAATCACGACAGCATCCAGCTTTTTTTGCAAGGCTGCCATGCCATCTAGAATCGCTGTCACAGGGTCTTTCTGCGAACCGCCGAATTGTTCATTGGACAGCAAATTGCTGACGCATTCCAGCAATCCGCATCCGCCCTGCGGCAAAGTAGAAATCGTTTCCAACAGGTTTGTGGGAACTTCAACGGTCTGAAAGCCCTTTCCTGCTCGCTGCTGGCGATGCCGTTCAATTCTTCGGGCACATTCCGCATCCCATACCTGCATCGTGGCAAAATAATATCGTGGCTGAAAGGACTGGGCAACAGCAAGCTGTTCGGCAAGACTGGACTTTCCGCTATTCGCTCCGCCGGAAATTAAAATCTGCATCCGGTGTTCCTCCTCTTCTGATACCTGCGGCATTGCTCCGCAAATCGCTGTGCAGCTTCTGGACAGGATGGAAAATACCAGTGCGGAAATCCGGCTAAAATCGAGCCTTGCTGCTGCACTTCCAGCCATGTCCGACCATTTGGACGCTGCACAGAAAAAGCCGTGCCGTTTTCGGTACTATCTGCATAGTGGAAACTGTGTGCCCGTATCACAGCCCCCTTTTCTGCACAGAGGGTATCTTGCTGAGCCGTCATCGTGACATAGCCGAATCGGCAGAGGCGGTTGCCCATCGTTGCCGTTCCGGACAATAGTCCTGCCATCGGAAATATCTTGCCCTGTGCATCTTGTATGGACTGCTGCAAGTATAAAAATCCGCCACACTCGGCAAAAATCGGCAGCTGTTTCTGAGCAGCTGTTCGCAGGCTCTCTAAAAATGCATGATTTCCCGACAGCTGCGGTAAATATAATTCCGGATATCCACCGCCCAAATAAAGCCCATCTAACTGCTCCGGCAGAGCAGAATCCGTCAGCGGTGAAAAAAATACCAACTCTGCACCATTTCGCTGCAACAGTTCTAAATTTTCCGCATAGTAAAAGCAAAATGCGGCATCTTTTGCAACGCCTAACCGAAAAGAATGCGGTGGCATTGGTGGCAGTTCCGGCAACGGCAACAGCGGTGCAGTTTCTGCCAACGCTTGCAGCCGTTCCAGTGCAATGGTTTTTCGGGCAGTTTCTCCCAGTAAATTGATTTTTTCCTGTAATGTGTCCACTTCTTCTGCTGTGTATAAGCCCAAATGTCGGCTAGGTAATTGCACTTCCGGCAACTCCGGCAAATAGCCATATACGGGCAATCCGGTTTCCCGTTCGATAATTTCTTGATAATAGGTTGCCATGCCGCTGCGAACTCGATTCAACAGAAATCCAGCAATGCGGGTGTGCGGTTCTAGCTGCAAAAAGCCTTTGCAAATCGCAGCGACAGAACGCCCCATTTTCTGCGGATTTACAACCAATACCGCTGACGTTTCCAGCCACTGAGAAACCGTGTAGGCACTGGCTTCGGAAGTCTGTCCGATGCCGTCATAAAAGCCCATTGCCCCCTCTATCAAGGCAAGGTCTGCCTGCTGGGCAGTGGCAGCAACCAGCTTTCGCATGGCATCTGATTGCAGAAAAAACGGGTCGGTATGATAAGCAGGACGATGCGTAACCGCTTCATGAAACATTGGGTCAATATAATCTGGGCCGCTTTTATAACTCTGCACAACGACATCGCTTTTCTGAAAAGCAGACAGCAACGCCAGCATCATCGTTGTTTTTCCGCTATCACTGCCAGTCGCACTGAGCAGCAGCCGTGGAATATGATTCTGCATCTGTTCCCTCCTTGCAATCTGTGGGAAATGCATTAATGGAACGCAGCTTTCCCACAGGATTTTGATTCATTGACATTCATTTATTATAGCATATGGTGCAAGAAATCGTCAAGTTGTGTGATGGGATTGTTGCAGCAGATTGATTCAGAACGAATAGAAAAAAACAGGAGAACGAAAAAGGTTCTCCTGTTATGTATGAATTTGTATTTTTCCAGAATGGTTCTTTATTCAACCGGCTCTAAAATCCAGCGTTGCAAATCGTCCCCGATGTCGTTCCGGATCACCACATTTCCAGCATCATAAAAACCAGTCTTTCCTTGTGTTCCTGTATCTGTATTCCAAACAGACAGGCACGCACTGCGGTTTGTACTGCAAGAAAACAGCATCGTTCCGTCTGCCTGTGGAACGAGAACAAATGTCTGTGCAGGAGCATCGACCGGACGATAAATTTCCGCATTACAGCCGCTGACAACGCTGCCGCCCAGCTTTACAATATCCACCACGCGATTTGTTTCACCAGAAGAACACATCGTATACAACCGATAAGCGTTCCGGTCTGTATCATAGGAAATCCGAAATTCCTGTGCCGCTGTGCCATCGGCTGCATCTTGAATCAAGTTCCGTTCGTCTGCATCAACACCATCTGCAACGGTCATATAGAGTCCGCTTCCCGCATTTCGCAGCCGGTAAATACCATTATCAAGAACCCCTTCGGCTTCTGTTTTGGAATCGGTTGTCGCATGAATAATAACTGCCTGCTTGCCCATCTGATTGTATCGCTGTGCAACCAAATCCAAATCATAGGTTACATTTCCACGCAGAGGGTCTGCAACAGATACCGTTCCAGCGTTTTTATCGTATCCCGTCAGAACCAAGCAATGTTCATGGCTCACCCAAGTTGCGGTATCGCCTTCTGGTGTCGTCCAGCTGCCACCCGTTTCCGGTGCTCGCATTCCCATTGTACCCCAGAAAACAACCGGTCTACCGGCTGCAATGTATGGGAACAGGTCTTCAAAGTTTGTTCCGGAGAGATTTTCTGCGTATGAGGCATTTTTCTGTGCGGTAAAGTAAGCGTTCGCCGTGGCAACGATTGCCGGAGCATAGCAGCCATACCCGTAGGAAGTCATGGGGTCACCTGGGAAAACATACTGGAAATCTGCTCCATAATAGATATTATTCAAGGTATAGAACAACATTTTCGGCAGATACGTTTTTGCAATATCGGTTTTTTCCGCAGAAAATCCGTCATATTGCAGGGCAATCGTCAATGCCGTTGCTTCGCAGCCAGTCGGCAGCGATGGAGCATCATTCTGCAAGATACAGTTCACAGACAATTGCTTTGCTTGCGGTAATGTCGTTGTGGTAGTTGTAGCTGTCGTTGCTTTGGTCGTTGTCGTGGTGGTTGTTTCTGTAGCCGTCGTAGTAGTTGTGGTTGTAGTCGTTTGTTCAGAAGTGGTGGTCGTCGTTGGTTGTATGGTTGTAGTAGTTGCTTCTGTTGTTGGTTCGGTGGTCACAGATTCGGTCATTTCTGTAGAAACAGTCGTGGTCGTTGTTTCCACCGGAATGGATTCTGTCGTCGTAGTTGTTGTGGTTTCTGGTTGCTGGTTTTTCTGGTCAATGTAATCTGAAAAAGAAAGCTCTGTTGCACCCGCTGCCCGTTTTGCATAGTATTCCAGAATCAAAACCGCATCGGTAACATCCACTTTTCCATCGTGATTGCAGTCGGAATAGAAAAATTGATTCGGTGTCAGATTCACTTCTATTCCGGCTGCCATCTTTGCATATATCGTCAACACAAAAACAGCATCATCTACCGCAATCATCCCATCCCCCGTTAAGTCGCCCAAGGAAATGTTATCATCGTCCGGTTCTTCCAAGATGGTTTCCGTTGCGGTTTCGGTTGTTTCCGCTGGTGTATCTGTACTTGAAACCACGGGGTCATCCGGCGGTTCAGTTGGTTCTGTAGATTCTGTTTCCGATGCAGATGCACCAGTTTCGGCATCTGCTGCACTGCTCAGCGGCAAGCTGTAAAAAAGGCTGCTACACGCAAGCACACTGCAAATGGTTCGTTTCCAAAATGTTGATTGCATCATCCATTCCCCCTAAGATACGCTGTTATACTTGTAAAATACCCAGTTCTGAACTGGTAAAAATGGTTGAAAATGCCTGCTCACTCTCCGCAGAAATCGCAATGCTTTGCTTCTGCTTTGGTTGGATCATCTTCTTTTGGTCGGTGAGATAGAAACACAATGCAGTTTCTCCGGAATACTTCACAGCAATTTGAATTGCCTGCTGCATCCGGTCTGTATCTGTAGACGATAATTTGATGCAGAATTTTGCATGAAAAAGCTGTTTTTGCAACTCTTCCAATGTCAGAACGCTGCTGCACAATAGAGAAACGCCGCTCTCCTGAACGGATAGCCGCCCCTTGCACCACAAAATCGTATCCGGCTGCAATTTCTGCTGAATCGCACGAAAGACATTCGGAAATGCCACGCATTCCAGCGTTCCGGTTTCATCTTCCATCTGGAAGAAACACATTCGTTCCTGTTTTTTCGTCAGATGCGGTTTCACACTCTGCAAGATGCCCAGAAATGCGATTTCTGCCTGTTCCGGCAAATCAGAAAGTTCCGTGCTGGCAGGCACGTGCAACAGACGACAAAGATACTGCACAGGCTGAAACGGATTTCCAGAAAGATACATTCCGGTAACTTCTCGTTCCATCCGCAGCAGCTCCGCCGGAGAAAATTCCTTCAAGGGTTCTGGTGCTGGTCGCTGCCAGCTGCCTGTAGCATCCCCGCCAAACAACTGCATCTGCCCAACCACTTGCGTTGCAGCAGTTTCCTTTGCAGCAGATAGAACTGCATCTGCCTGTGTCAGCATCTGCCGCCGATTCCAGCCCAGTCCATCCAATGCACCGCTTTGTATCAGGCTTTCCAGTGCTCGCTTGTTCAATTCTATGCCCTGCATTCGCTCGCAAAAATCATACAAGTCGGTAAATGCTCCGTGTGCCTGCCGTTCTCGTTCCAGCTTTTCAATCAGTGCAATGCCAACATTCTTGACGGCATGCAATCCAAACCGAATGCCCTGCTTCGTACAGGTAAAGGCAGCATGGCTTTCGTTGATATGGGGCGGTAAAACTGCAACCCCTGCTTTCTTACAGGCGGAACTATATGCCAGCAGCTTCGGAAAATCTCCAATGACGCTGGTCATCAATGCTGCCATATATGCCGAAAAATAATGACACTTGAGATAGGCGGTTTGGTATGCCAGATAGGCATAGGCGACCGCATGGGATTTGTTAAAGGCATACGCTGCAAAGCGGCTGATTTCATCAAAGATAGACTCTGCAACCGCTTTCGGCACACCGTTTTGAATCGCTCCGCTGCAAACGCCATCCAATCCATATAGGAACGTCTGCCGTTCCTGCTCCATGACTTCCTGTTTTTTCTTGGACATTGCCCGGCGGACAACATCCGCTCTGCCATAGGAATACCCTGCCAGAGACCGACAGATTTCCATGACTTGTTCCTGATAGACCATACAGCCATAGGTGACTTCCAGAATCGGTTTCAACAATGGGTGTGCATAGGAGATCGAATTCGGATGTTTCCGGTTTTCCAGATACTGTGGGATGGAATCTCGTGGCCCTGGTCGATAGAGGGAAAGAGCTGCGGTCAAGTCCTCCAGACATTTTGGCTGCATTTGCAGGAGAACATGTCGCATACCAGCACTTTCAAACTGAAAAACGCCCATTGTATCGCCGTTTGCCATCATCTGATAGACGGCTGCATCTGTAAGCGGAATATGATGAATCGAGAAGTGCGGTTCGGTTTCCTGAATCATCCGGACACAATTCCGAATAATGGTTAAGTTTCGCAGCCCCAGAAAATCGAATTTCAAAAAGCCCAGCGTTTCCAAGTCCCCCATCGGATATTGCGTCACAATGGTGTCCTCATTCTTTTGCAAAGGAACCATTTCCAACAGCGGAATCGCAGAGATAATCACACCGGCTGCGTGCGTGGAGGTATGCCGAGGAACACCTTCTATTTTTTGTGCCAAATCCAGCAGCTTTTTTGCATCGGCATTTGTATGCAAAAGCTGCTGTAACGCTTTCCCGTCTGGTGCTGCCAGCGTTTCCGCAATGGTCTGTCGAGGGTCAATCTTCTTGGCAATCTGGTCACAAAATGCATAGGGCAAATGCAGCACTCGCCCGACATCTCGAATTGCTCCACGAGCCTTGAAAAAGTCAAACGTGATGATTTCCGTTACACGGTCTGCTCCGTACTTCTGAATCACGTATTCTTTCACGGCAGGTCTGCCCTCTACGCAGAAATCAATGTCAAAATCCGGCATGCTCACTCGTTCCGGATTCAGAAACCGCTCAAAGAGCAGATGATATGCCATCGGGTCAATTTCTGTAATGCCCATACAGTACGCACAAAGGCTGCCTGCTCCCGAACCTCGTCCAGGGCCAACCGGAATCCCGTGCTGTTTGGCATAGCGGACATAATCCCAGACAATCAGAAAATAATCCACATAACCCATTTGTTGAATCACTTGCGTTTCTCGCTGCAAGCGATTTTTTACCGGTTCAGGAACAGGCGTTCCATAGCGTTTTTGCATGCCTTTTTCACAGAGTGCCTGAAAAAATGCGATGTTGTCAGAAACACCCTCCATAGAAAAGGCTGGCAAGTGCAGCGTTCCTGTTTCCAGTTCCACATGACAGCGGTCTGCAATGCGTCTGGTGTTGGCGATTGCCTCCGGCATGGATGCAAATAATGTTTGCATCTCCTGCGTGCTTTTCAGGTAAAATTCTTCGGTTTCAAACCGTAAAGCGGTGGGGTCATCCAGTGTTTTTCCCGTCTGAATGCACAGCAACACTTGCTGCATCTCTGCTTCTTCTTTGGTCAGGTAATGGGCATCGTTGGTTGCAACCAACGGGATTCCTGTTTCTTGGGAAAGCTGTTCCAACAAGGGCAAGACGGTTTTCTGTTCCTGCAAACCGTGATTCTGCACTTCTAAGTAATACCGTTCTGCTCCGAATAAAGCCTGATACCGCAAAGCGGTCTGCTTGGCAGCTGCATAATCGCCCGATAACAGCAGCTGTGGAATCTCCCCTGCCAGACAGCCAGACAGGGCAATCAGCCCTTCGTGATACTGTGTCAACAGTTCCCAGTCCACCCGTGGCTTCTGATAAAAGCCCTCTAAACATGCCTTGGAAACCAGCTTCACCAAATTCTGATAGCCTGTCTGGTTTTCACACAACAGAACAAGATGATACCGCTTTCGGTCAACTGCTGTTCCTCGGTCAAACCGTGTTCGGCTGGCAACATAGACTTCACAGCCGATAATCGGATGAATCCCAGCTTTTTTGGCTGCCTGATAAAACGAAATAGCAGCGTATAGATTCCCGTGGTCAGTCAGTGCAACCGCAGTTTGTCCCAGTTCTTTCAGGCGTTCCATCATCTCTGGAATCCGGCACGCTCCATCCAGCAAACTGTAGACGCTGTGAACGTGCAGGTGTACAAAGGCATCATTTTTCTGTTCCTGCATATTCTTGCAACTCCTTTGCCATCATGGATAATTTCTGAAACCGATGGTTCACGCCGGAACGCCCAATGGGAGGGTGCAGCAATTCGCCCAACTCTTTCAGGCTGAGTTCCGGATTTTCCAGCCGCAGTTCTGCCAGCTCCTGCAAGTCCGGCGGGAGCGTGTCCAGTCCTCGCTTCTCTGCAAGGAGCAGAATTTCTTCCGTCTGCCGCATTGCCGCAGAAACCACCTTGTCAATGTTTGCGGCATCGCAATTTCGCACCCGATTTGCCTTGTTCCGCATATCTTTCTTAATCTTGATATTCATCAAGTCCAGCGTGCATTGCTGAGCCCCCATAAACGTCAACATATCTTCAATCTGTTCGCTATCCTTGACATAGAGCACAAAACTTTGCTTTCGCTGAAATACATGCCCCTTGATGCCTAATAATTGTTGCAGGAACAAACTCAAGTCGTTACAGAGAACCGAAGTTGGCGTGACAAATTCCAGATGATAGGATTTGTTGGGGTCCATGAGATTTCCACAAGTCAGAAATACCCCTGCCAGAAATGCCGGCATACTGTTCTGCACAATGTTACAGAGGTTGATTTGCCGATTGTCGAGGTGGATGTGATAGCGTTCACAGATTTCTGCAACCGCAGCTGGATTTTGTAGGGAAAGGCTGTAAAGTCCGCCCCTGCCCCGTTCGACTGTGACCGTTCCTTTCGGAAACGAAAATACCGTATGTAACAGCTGCGGCAGCAAGTCCACAATGGTTTCGCTTTCGCTTTGCAGACAGATTTGCTCCGAAGTAAACACACGACTGTACAGCAGTATGCCATACAGACAGGAAAAGGCTTGGTCTTTGTCTAAGATGGTACGTTTTAATGCCTGCCGGACATCCTGCGAGAAGGACATGGCGGTTCTCTCCTGTCCAATGGTCGTTTCTCTTGTGTGCCATGTTGCCCTCTTACTGGGAACTACCTGCAACGGTGGAAAATGTCACAAGAGAAAAAAATTTTTTCGGTTTCTCCACAAAAAAACACCGCCCTGCTTTTCCGCAAGGCGGTGCGGTGGGTTCGTTAGGGACGATCCTTTCCAATATCTCGATGTTGCTTGATGACGTGCATGCCCTTTTCAATCAGATAATCCCCGATGAGTTCGGTAAAGGTAATCGAACGGTGTTTACCGCCCGTGCAGCCGAATGCAATCACCAGACGGCTTTTCCCCTCTTTGATGTAGAGCGGAATCAGGAAGTCCAGCAAGTCTTCAATCTTTTGCAACAGGATTTTGGATTGTTCAAACTGCATCACATAGTCC
>ENA-ORCM01002944-ORCM01002944.1-human-gut-metagenome-genome-assembly--contig:-NODE-2944-length-11608-cov-3.863498_pt1 | contig 11608 bp, 12 predicted proteins | sample MGYA00242906_ERZ507928 | MGnify/ENA primary metagenome ERZ507928 (study PRJEB26167, sample SAMN06115497) | human gut metagenome | host: Homo sapiens | place: China:Shanxi | collected 2015-05-07...
AAATGGGTGTTGCTGTAGGTGGATTTGATGCTTACACCACCTCCAATGTCCTGAGTGGCAGCGGGCTCTCGTCCTCGGCAGCCTTTGAGGTACTCATCGGCACTATCATCGACCAGCACTATCATGCAGGTGCTGCCGGAGCAGTAGAGATTGCCAAAATCGGACAGTATGCGGATCGGATTGAAACCGCGGTTGCATCCATTGCATTTGCCTTTATGTGCCTGTTTGTCCTTGTTACAATCGTCTTTCGCTATGTTCTGCGTCAGCCAATTTCATGGACAGAGGAGGCGTCCCGCTATCTGATGATCACAGGTATTTTTGTGGCAATGCCGGTTGCGGTCCGCAGCCACGTGCATCTTGGCGTGGATTTATTTATCAATTTGCTCCCCAAGGGCGGTAAGCGTTTTGCAGAGTTTTTCTCTGACGCGATTACATTATTAGCATACATTGCGATTGACTATGCGTGCTATCTGTTTGTTGTTAAAGCGTTGGCAGGCAGTCAGACCTCTCCGGCAATGCATATTCCCATGGTAATTATGTACATCATTATTATGGTAGGATTTGTTCTGGCTACTGTGGCGCAGCTGGCGAATATGGTCGAAGAATATGTTCACCACACAACCGAGACCGAGGAGGCAGAAAAATGAATGTAAGTGTTGTACTGTTTACCTCGTTTGTGTTTCTGCTGATTATGGGTGTTCCCGTGGCGGCATCTTTAACCTTTGCATCATTTATCTACCTGTTTGGCTTTACAAATATCCCTACAGCCTGATGGCAATTCCCTTTTTTATCATTGCCGGTGCAATTCTTGAAAAGGGCGGTGTAGCTAAGCGTCTGGTAGATATGTTCAACGCGATTCTTGGCTGGCTGCCCGGTGGCCTCGCAATTGCGGCGTTTATCGCTTCTGCGTTCTTCGGCGCTATTTCTGGATCCTCTGCGGCGACGGTTGCTGCCATCGGCTCCATCATGGTCCCTACTATGATCAAAGAAGGCTATACGGAGCGTTTCTCTTTGGCAACCGTTGCCTCTGCGGGCTTCCTTGGCATTATTATCCCACCCAGTATTACTATGGTCATTTATAGTATGGCTCTTGGAATTTCCGTTACAGATGTATTTTTGGGCGGTGTCATTACGGGTATCATGTTAGCCTGCGGCATGGCCCTCTATTCCATCATCTATGGGATTAAGCACAAGGGTGAAATCAAGATTCACAAATTCTCCTTGAGAAACCTTTGGCTGACGTTTAAGGATGCTATTTGGGCGCTGCTGATGCCGGTCATTATTCTGGGAGGCATTTATGGCGGTATCTTTACCCCAACCGAATCCGCTGCTGTAGCAATTCTGTATGGATTGATCGTGAGTAAGTTCATCTATCACGAACTGGATTTTGCGGTGCTGAAAGACATCATGAGCGGTGCAATCAAAACGACCTGCCAGATTATGTTTATCGTCTGCTCCGCTACTGCTTTCGCGTATGTACTGACCCGCGAAAATGTAACAGCCAATATGGCAAAGGCCCTGATCGGCGCTGCGAACAGCACGGTTATGTTCTGGCTGCTTGTAACCATTCTTCTGTTGATTGTTGGCTGTATCATGGATACGGTTCCCGCCATCATGATTTTGGCTCCGCTGTTTGCCGCCTGTTTAAAGACTTACGGAATCAGCGATGTGGCATTTGGTGTGATCATGGTCATCAATCTGGGTATTGGCCTGTGCACACCGCCAGTCGGCCTAAACCTGTATGTAGCAGCCGGTTTGCGTAAGGTCGGCATTGAAACGGTGGTGAATAAACACCTTTGGTGTTATCTGGGGCTTGCTGTGTTATTGTTAGTCATCTTCATGGCATTCCCTCAGATTATTACATTCCTACCCAGCACAGCGGTAAAATGATTCGTGCTAAAAAGGAGTCTTGATTATGTACAGCCCTGAAATGGAACGGATTCCCTGCGTGATCATGCGCAGCGGAACCAGTAAAGGTATATACCTTCTCAGCAACGATCTTCCCGAAGACCCCGAGACCCGGGATAAGGTCATCCTGTCCATCTTCGGCAGCCCAGACAGCCGTCAGATCGACGGACTTGGCGGCGCCGATCCCCTGACCAGCAAGCTGGCCGTTATCAGCGTGTCCGACCGCGAGGACGCTGACATCGATTACACCTTCGGTCAGGTAGAAATTAAAAAGCCCTATGTGGACTATTCCAGCAATTGCGGCAATATTTCCGCGGGTGTCGGTCCCTTTGCCATTCAGCAGGGGCTGGTCAGGGCCGTGGAGCCGGTGACTACGGTGCGTATCTACAACACCAACACCAAGAAGGTATTTGTAGCGGAGGTTCCCGTGAAGAACGGCAAGCCGCAGGTAAAGGGCGGCTACAAGGTGGACGGTGTGCTTGGCACCGGCGCCCGTATCGGCATCAACATGGCCGGAACTATCGGCGCCAAGACCGGCCGCCTGCTGCCCACCGGCAATGCAATGGACACACTGGATATCAAGGGCTTTGGCCTTTTGCCCGTATCCATGCTGGATGCAGGCAGTCCCATGGTGTTCGTCCGGGCCAAGGACCTTGGCCTGAAGGGGACCGAGTCCCCCGGTGAGATCGACAGCGACCCCAAAATGCTGGAGTTGCTGGAGGAGATTCGCACCACGGCGGCGGTGGTCATGGGCATTGCCCCGGATCAGGAAACGGCCCGCACCAAAATCCGTGCGGTCCCAATGGTGGCGTTCGTATCACCTCCGCAGGACTACGCCAGCCACATTGATGGGACACCGGTTTCCGCGAACGATATTGATTTCGTATCCCGGGACATGTTTATGGGAATCATGCACAAGACCTATTCCGGTACGGCCACGGTCTGCACCGGCTGCGCTGCGGTGACGCCCGGCACCATTGTCAATGAGGCCATGGGTAAGACCATCACGGACGGTATGGTGCGGATCGGACACCCCGGCGGCATTATCGAATGCGATATGAGCGTTCGGGATGGGAAGATCGTCAAGGCGGCTTATGGCCGCACTGCCCGCAGAATCATGGAGGGCTACGTCTATGTGCCCCGGGAGATTCTGGACTGAGGCGGAAACACATACAACTAAAAAGGAGGACTTTACGTTATGAGAGCAACGAGTGGAAAATCCGGCGCGCAGGTGCTGCGCGAGCGTTTGAAGAAGCCTGAAATTCTGGTGGCCCCCGGTGCTTATGATTGCCTGTCCGCCAGACTTGTAGAAAGAATGGGCTTTGAGGCCGCCTTTATGACCGGCTTCGGCGCGTCCGCCTCCATTCTGGGCCAGCCGGATTACGGCCTGATGACCATGAACGAGATGGCCACCGTCTGCGCCAATATGAACGCTGTTTTGAATATCCCCCTGATCGGCGACATCGACACCGGCTACGGAAACCCCCTCAACGTGTTCCGCACCGTGCGCGAGTTTGAGCGCGCCGGTATGGCTGCTGTCCATCTGGAGGATCAGGTGTTCCCCAAGCGTTGCGGCCATATGGAGAAAAAGGCCGTGATTCCCATGGAGGAGCACGTAGAGAAGATTCGCGCCGCCGTGGAGGCCCGGGACGAGATGCTGATTATCGCCCGGACCGATGCCTATGCTACGCACGGCTTGGATGAGACCCTGCGGCGTCTGGAGGCGTACCGCGATGCCGGTGCCGACATCATCTATGCCGATGGACTGCCCACCGTGGAGGCTATGAAAGCTGTCTGCGCCATTCCCGGTGTTTACAAATTCGGCAATCAGGTGGAGGGCGGCAAGTCTCCCACCCTGAGCTTTGAGGAACTGCAGGAGATCGGCTATGATATCGTGATCTATCCCGTGGGGACCGCCTTTGCCGCGGAGAGGGCCATTGAAAACTATCTCAAGAGCCTGAAGGAGAACCACTCCAATAAGGAAATCATCGCCTCCGGCTCTGTTCCCGGCTTTGCCGAGTTCAACGCCGCGATGGGTATGGAGGCCCTGACCGACATGGAAAAGAAGTTCCAGGTGGACGTATTTAAGAAGAGGCACAGCGAGGAAAACGGTTGATCCCGCCACGGGACAGAAGGGAGAGCTGCGTACAATGGGTATGACAATGACGCAGAAAATCTTCGCCCGGCACTGCGGCGCGGAAAGCGTTGCGGCAGGCGATCTGATCAACGCAAGGCTGGATCTGGTCATGGGCAGCGATGTGACCGCCCCTATCGCCATTCAGGCAATGGAGACCCACGGTCTTGACCGGGTGTTCAATCCAGAAAAAATCGTGCTGGTCATGGACCACTTTGCCCCCAACAAGGACATTCAGGCGGCGCGGAACTGCGCCACCTGCCGGGCCTTCGCGCAAAAGCACGGCATCAAAAACTTCTATGATGGCGGACGGATGGGCATTGAGCACGCGCTGCTGCCGGAGCAGGGCTTTATTGCTCCGGGCGAGCTGATTATCGGTGCGGATTCCCATACCTGCACCTACGGCGCGCTGGGCGCGTTTTCGACAGGCATCGGCTCTACGGATATGGCTGGCGGTATGTATGCCGGTGAAAGCTGGTTCAAGGTCCCCAAGGCCATCCGGGTGGAATTGACGGGAAAATTTCCAGAATTTGTGGGCGGCAAGGATATGATTTTAACGCTGATCGGCATGATTGGCGTAGATGGCGCCCGCTATATGAGTATCGAGTTCACCGGCGATGCCATTGCGGATATTTCCATTGACGACCGGTTTGCCATCTGCAACATGGCCATTGAGGCCGGTGCCAAGAACGCCATTTTTCCTGTGGATGCGGTTACGCTGGAATATCTGCAGGGTCGGGTGGACCGCCCCTTCGCGCCGGCAGAGCCGGATTCGGACGCCGTGTATGAGCAGACGATTCGGATGGACCTGTCCAAGCTCAAGCCCGTGGTGGCTGCGCCTCATCTGCCCTCCAACGTCAAGCCGGTGGAGGAGTACGCCGGGCTGCCGGTGGATCAGGTGATCATCGGCTGCTGCACCAACGGCCATATTACGGACTTGCGTCAGGCGGCACAGATTATGCGGGGCCATAGGGTTGCGGAGCGTGTGCGCTGCACGATCATCCCCGCCACGCCCACCATTTATCTTCAGGCAATGGAGGAGGGACTGCTGGAGCTGTTTGTCCGCGCCGGCGCCACCGTGTCCATGCCTACCTGCGGTCCCTGCAACGGCGGCCATGTAGGCGTACTGGCGGATGGTGAACGGTGCGTTTCCACCACGAACCGAAACTTTGTGGGCCGGATGGGCGCCAAGACCTCAGAGGTCTATCTGGCCAGCCCTGCCGTAGCGGCGGCCTGCGCCGTAGCAGGTGTGATCGTGACACCTGAGGAGGTAAAATGATGGCCAGAACCGTATTTAAATATGGCAGCAATGTGGACACGGATGTAATTCTGCCCGCCCGCTATCTGGCGCTTTATAAGGACGAGGATTTGGCGGCGCACTGCATGGAGGATTTGGACAGCGGCTTTGTTACCGGCGTCCAACCCGGGGATTATATCGTGGCCGGTGAAAATTTCGGCTGCGGCTCCTCCCGGGAGCACGCTCCCATTGCCATCAAGGCCAGCGGCATTCGCTGCGTGATCGCGGCCTCCTTCGCCCGGATTTTCTACCGCAACGCCATCAACATCGGCCTGCCTATTGTGGAAAGCCCGGAAGCAGCCAGAGAGATCTGTGCCGGTGACCGGCTGGAGGTGGATTTGAAAAGCGGCGTGATTCACAATCTGACGCAGAGCAGGACCTATCAGTTCGGCGGCTTCCCGGTGTTCATTCAGGAAATGGTGGATGCAGGTGGGTTGCTGTCTTATCTGAGCCAAAAACACTGACAACGATTAGATTCGTTCAGCAAAAAAAGAAGCGCCTCCGCTCAGCGGGGGCGCTTTGACTTATTGAATATTTCTGCTGTAAGTGAATTTTTCGTGCCGCCGTGGCAAATAAAAGCAGTTGCCGGGAATGCAAAAGCATGGTAAAATTCTGCTGATGGATTCTACAGCAGAAAAGAGAAAATAATATGGAAGCATTTTATGGTATTTTAATTCCGTTTCTCGGTACATCGCTGGGCGCGGCGTGTGTATTCTTTATGAAAAAAACGCTGAGCGATACCGTGCAGCGCTCACTGACCGGCTTTGCTGCGGGCGTGATGGTGGCCGCCTCAGTGTGGAGCCTTCTGATTCCCGCCATTGAGCAGTCCTCTAATGCGGGAAGGCTCGCATTTTTGCCCGCGTTCCTCGGCTTTTGGATCGGTATTTTGTTCCTGCTGACGCTGGACCATATCATCCCGCATCTGCACGCCAAAAGCGGACAGGTGGAGGGCCCCAAAAGCCGCCTCCAGCGTACGACGATGATGGTGCTGGCAGTCACGCTGCACAATATTCCGGAGGGAATGGCGGTCGGCGTGGTGTATGCGGGCTACCTCTCCGGCAGCGCAAAAATCACGGCGGCGGGGGCGCTGGCCCTATCACTGGGTATCGCTATTCAAAATTTTCCCGAGGGCGCGATTATTTCGCTCCCGCTGCGCGCGGAGGGCATGAGCAAGGGCAGGGCCTTCGCAGGCGGTGTGCTTTCCGGCGTTGTGGAGCCTATCGGCGCGGTACTGACGATTTTGGCCGCATCGCTTATCGTCCCGGCGCTGCCGTACCTTCTGAGCTTTGCAGCAGGCGCAATGCTCTATGTGGTGGTGGAGGAGCTGATTCCCGAAATGTCCCAGGGGACGCACTCCAATATCGGAACGGTGTTTTTCGCCGTTGGCTTCAGTCTGATGATGGCGCTGGATGTGGCGCTGGGCTGAGACTGAGAAAAATCAAGGGGATAACGAAGCGGCGCGGCTGCACCTTTTAGGTGCAGCCGCGCTGATTTCTTCTGTGTAGAAAAGCCTACTCACATCCGCAGCTTCCAGTCTGCCGCAGCTGTTCGCAGCTCTACCAGCTTGCGGTACAAGCCGTTCTTTTGCATCAGCTCCTCATGGGTGCCGTTCTCCGCCACAACACCTCCGCTGAGAACAACAATCTTGTCAGCGTTTTCCACCGTTCGCATCCGGTGGGCGATGATAAGCACAGTCTTTCCTTTCACCAGATGGGTGATGGTCTCCTGAATTTCCGTTTCGTTGTCCACATCCAGAGAGGCGGTGGCCTCGTCCAGTAGAATCACGGGCGCGTTTTTCAAAAGTGCATGGGCGATGGAAAGCCATTGGCATTCGCCGCCGGAAAGGGTGGAGCCGTTTTCTCCGATGACCGTTTGATAGCCATTCGGCAGCTTCTCAATGAATTCGTGGCAGTGGGCGGCCTTGGCGGCGGCGATCACCACCGCGTCTGTCGCGTCCTTGCGGCCCACCCGGATGTTCTCCATCACGGTGTTGTTAAACAGCACAACATTCTGGAATACCACGGAGAAGTCCTTCATCAGAACTGTTGAGTCGATGGGAGCGATGTCCGTGCCGCCCAGCGTGATTCTGCCGCTGTCCACGGTATAAAAGCCCGCGGCAAGATTGGCAATGGTGCTCTTTCCGCCGCCGGAGGGACCTACCAGCGCCGTGACCTGTCCTTGCTTTGCGGTGGAGAAAACGTCTTTCAACATCGGCTTGCCGGGTTCGTAGGAAAAGCGCATATGATCAAAGGTGATGTCATAGCCGTTGGTGTGATAGTCCTTCTCGCCGGTTTCCTCCGGATAGTTCTGGATGGCCTTCAGCCGGTCCACCTGCAAATCCACGCTGAAAAGCTCTGCCATGTTGGTCATGGCGCCGGAGAGCGGGTCATACAGCCGGGAGGCGGCGATCAGGAACAGAATATACGCAAAGAGCGTTGTCTCGCTGCGCAGTATCAGCATGTTGCCTACAACAATAACGGTGGCCAGCCCCAGCCGGAGGAACATCTGCCCGGCGGTGACCAGACTGGCCGTGGCCGTTTCCGATGAGATTTGTGACGCCTCCGCGGCATCGATCTTCGCGTCCAGCTTTTTGAGGTATTGCTCCTCCAGATTGCAGGCCTCGATATCCTGCACGGTCTCCAGACATTCCTGAATACCCTCCGCCAGAGTGAGTTTTGCGTTCATGTGCTTTTTGCCCAGCTTTACCTGCAGCTTGCGGGACAAAAGGACGATGGCGAAGGAGACAGGCGCTACCCAGAGCAGGGCAAGACCCATCCGCCAGTCATAAATCAGCAGCGCGATGCAGACAATCGCCGTGGAAAGGATGGAGCCCCAGAACTGGGCAACTGTGTACGAAAAGGCGTGCTCGAAGCCCGCACAGTCACCCATGATGGTGTGCTGGTCAGGTCGGAGAGGTCACGCTTGTGGAAGAAGCGCAGAGGCAGTGTCCGCAGCTTTTCCGCCAGTGTGATGCGGCGGCGCTCACTTTCCTGATAGGTTCCCAAGTAGGTCACTGTGTACTGCATATAATGCAGCAGGAAGATCAGCGCGAGAATAATGATGCCAATGGCTGTATACAGCAGAGCGTTGGTGCTTTTTCCATCTGCGCCCAGCAGGGGGGATAGGAATGCGTTCAGCACATAGGCCAGCAGCGCTACCGGCAGTATCAGACTGATGTAGGCCAGCGCAGAGTAAATGATACCATTGAAAAGGTCCTTTGCGGCCTGTTCGCTGAGGGCGTATTTTTCCTGAAGATAGTTCATGCTCACTTGCCCTCCTTTCCAACCTTCCACTGGGCGGACGTCTGATAGTCCTTCCACATGGAGGCATAGCGGCCGCCCTGTGCCAGCAATGCCTCGTGGGTGCCGCGTTCGATGATCTTTCCTTCGTCAAACACCAGAATCTCATCGGCGTCCTGCACGGTGGAAAGGCGGTGGGCGATCATCAGGACCGTCTTTTTTCGGTCAGCTTCTCAAAGGCAAGCTGAATCTGGTGTTCGTTTTCTGCGTCCGAGAAGGCGGTGGCTTCATCCAGAATGATGATGGGGGCGTCCTTCAAAATGGCCCTTGCCAGCGCAATGCGCTGGTTCTCGCCGCCGGAAAGATAGGTGCCGCCGCTGCCAACCACGGTATCAAGGCCATGGGGAGCCGGTCGATGATCTCTTTACACTGTGCGGCCTCTGCGGCGTGCAGGACCTCCGCCCGCGTGGCGTCCGGCCGTGCGGCGCGGATATTTTCCAGCAGGGTGTCCTTAAAGAGCTTTGTGTTCTGGAACACAAAGGCGATTCGGCGCATCAGGTCCTGCTTGCTGATCTGCCGCACATCCACGCCGCCGACAAGAACCCGCCCCTCAGAGGCGTCATAGAAGCGGGGAATGAGCTGTGCTGCGGTGGATTTGCCGCTGCCGGAAGTGCCCACCAGCGCGACGGTCTTTCCGGGCGGAATCTGAAACGAAATATGGTCCAGAGCCTTTTTATCCGTACCGGGGTAGCTGAAGGACACATTTTCAAAGGCCACGGAAGCGTCCTTGGGCTGTTGTGGGAGCTCCGCCTCCGCCAAGGGCTGTTCCTTCAAAACGCCCTCGATGCGGTTTACAGCGCTTTTGGCGGCCATTAACTGCTCTCCGGCGAACATAACGCGGCTCATCATCGTGGTGCAGATGGGGGTAAACAGGCTGTAGAACAGAAAGTCCAGCAATATCTCCTGATAGGCAGCCTGACCAGTGACGCCGGAGAGAATCATGCAGGCCACGGGAATCAGCAGAATAAACATTCCGTTCAGTGCCACATTAAAGCCTGTCAGCGGAATGCGGCATTTCAGCGCGTAGCCGGAGGCGTACTTTTCGTATTCCTCAATGGCGGCGTGGAAATTTTTGAAGGAGTAAACCGTCTGCTGGAACACCTTCACCACGGGAATACCGCGGATATATTCCGCCGCCTCCTTGTTCATGGTTTCCAGCGCAGCCATGTAGCCCTCCATAAAGTGAGCATTGTCGCCGCCCATCATCTGCTTCATGCAGAAAAAGCTGATGACCAGAGGGACAAGACAGCACACGCCCAGCCGCCAGTCGAAGGTAAAAATCAGAATGAGCACCGCAATGGGCATCACCACAGCGCCCGTCAGATCCGGGAGCTGGTGCGCCAGAAATTCCTCCGTCAGTCCCGCGTTGTCATCGATGACCTTGCGAAGACGTCCGCTGGCATTCTGACTGAAATAGCCCAGCGGCAGCGTGACGATGTGGTGCAGGGCCGCTTTTCGCATGTTGGATGCCGTGCGGAAGGCGGCCAGATGGGAACAGCACAGGGCAAGAAAATACAGCAGGATGCTTAGAACAGAAAAGCCCACCGCCCACCATGCGTAGACACCGCTGTGCATAGCAAGGCTCATGTCTCCCGCCGCCAGCGCGCTTAGCAGATCGCGCACTACGAACCAGATGCAGTCGAAGGGAATCATGGACAGCACCGTGCTGACTCCGGCAAGGACCATGCCTAAAATTGTGAGATAGTGCCGAGAACCTGCATACGCGAACATTCTGGAAATTTCAGAGTTCTTTTTCAGGAAAATCGTTCCTCCTTTGGTGAATGCGGCAGGGGGCGGAGTTTTCTCCGCCCCCTGCCGAAATGCTACCATCGCTGACAGGCGTGTTTACCCTTGTTAATCAATGGTATTTTTACGCAGACAGATTTTCTGTGCAGAACAGCTCAATACAGTTCTCAATCATAGTCTGATCGTAGTCCGTAGAAATGCCGGAGGCCAGCCAGTAAGCATACGGACCCGCGTCATACTGACCCAGTGCGTCCAAATCGCTGCCGTAGCGGAACTCAATGTGATAGGTGGTTGTGTTGGTATCGGGAGCCATGCAAAAGTATGTAAACTCGCCGGAATCGGCGTCATCGCTCTCATACTCGTACAGGCCGCGGATTTCCTCCATGCCGACATAGTGATAGGTGTGGGAGAAGATTTCATTACCCGCCGCATCGTAGCCCTTGATGGCAGAGTTTGCACCGTCAAATTCCAGAGTGCTCAGCCCCCCGGTGAAGGAGCAGTCATAAACGCCGCCGCCATTGGCGTAGGGCGCGACAGCTTCTTCGCCGTAAACAGTGCCGGTGACCATGGAGGAGAGCTTATCGTAGGCGACCTGCTGATTACGAAGTGTATCCGGGCACTCCGTCTGCTGCTTTTTAAGGCTCTTTGAGGCTTTCCGCTCGGTATATTGCGGGAGGTACGCCCTATCCGCTCACTGTTTCCGTCCACTCGTTTCGTTGTGTGGGTCACAATTCTCCGCCATCATACAAAAAATTTTAATTATAGCATTCAGCGGCGCAGAATACAGCCAGAAAGCAATTTGCAAACCAGTCATATTTTGCGCCGCTGTAGTCAATAAAAAGGTTCTTTGCGTTGAGTAGCTTTGATGAATACTTTAGGAATTCGGAAACACAACAGAAATCGCACTGGCACCGTCATAATATTTCCGGCTTGACATCTGCTCCGTAGTAATCAGGAAGTTGACCTCAGAGTTGGCAGTACCCTGACGGTAGGTGTAGGAGGTCTTGCCACTGACGGTTTTGGGCGTGGAGAGCATATTGGCATCAGGGTGGTAACGGTAGATAATATGGCTGCTGTACGACGGCTTTTTTCTTTTGCCGTCGTCCGGCAGTTACCTTTTCATATCTCAATTCAAATCAAGTCTATTCATACTTTTTTCCAACAACATATATTGGAAGAAATACGTTGCATAACATGATTGCCAAGAAAACATACTTCCCGATA
>ENA-ORCM01002945-ORCM01002945.1-human-gut-metagenome-genome-assembly--contig:-NODE-2945-length-11601-cov-12.066644_pt1 | contig 11601 bp, 17 predicted proteins | sample MGYA00242906_ERZ507928 | MGnify/ENA primary metagenome ERZ507928 (study PRJEB26167, sample SAMN06115497) | human gut metagenome | host: Homo sapiens | place: China:Shanxi | collected 2015-05-07...
TTATAAATCATTTGACTTCTGTCCGAAAATACGATATTCTGTTTTTATTGGGTTTATAAAATTATATACCACAATTAGCTTTTTTTCTGCTGTAAATGAAAATTGCTCTGGTGTTATTATTAATATTTTGTTGTTTTGTTTTATTTTTTCTGATATTTCTTTATAACATTTTTCACTTTTTCCTGTTCCAGCTCTTCCATATATTAATCTTAACCCCATTGTTTAATTCTCCTTCTTGTATTTTTGTTCTTGTTGTTTGTTTCTTATTTGTTCATCTAGTTCTTGTCCTTCTTGTATTGCTCCTTTTATTTTTCCTATTAATTTTTTCTTTTCTTATATCCATACTTTGAATCTGGAAATGCTATGTGCGGTTCAAATGTAAAATACTTTACATCGCCAAGCTTGGTCATATTACCTTTTTCAATGTAAACCCTATCACCTTTGGTTTTCACAATGGAATGCCCCAGATTGCCCATAAAATCAAGATTCACAAATCCATTTTCTACGATGTACTTATTCATATGATAGTACAATTCCTCAAAGGTTGTTTCCTTCGTAGCAAAACGTAACAATTCTGTATGTAATTTTTCTTCCATCTGCAGACCGCTTTTCCATTCCGGATTTTCAATCAGCCCTATATCCTCTACAACCATACCGTTTTCTACAATAATAGTTCTCGCATAATCTCCCCAAATATTACCTGCCTGTGGACTTAAATCAATGGTTATAATATCGTTATTTCCTATAACTCTATCCGAAGTTACATACTGCTTACCAGATACAGAAACGCATGTTTCATCTCCTGCAAATACAAATGCACCAACATCCCAATACCAGAAAGAGTCTGCACCCAACTCTAACAGTTTTTCCTCACATAACTTTCGAATCTCGAGTAAATTCATTCCCGGCTCGATAGTATTCTTTATGTATTCTATAGTCTGTTTTGCTGCCAGCTGTATCCGGCTGTAAGACTGCTTTTCTATCTGCATATACTTTTCAATCAATTTAGGCTGAATCAACGGATATGTCCAGTTTTGTGGCAACTCATCCATAAGCACAACCTTTTCCATCTCACTATCCAGCTGACCTGAAAATTCCCTTATCTCCGCAAAACATAATAATCCAAATGTTTCCTCACCGGTCTCATTTACACTATTCTTACCCGTAACGGAATAAACACATATTGGATTAATATCAAACCGTATAGCACCTGTTTCTTCCTGAAGTTCTCTCTTAGCAGTTTCCAAAATATCTTCTCCAGCTTCACGATGACCTCCCGGAGCCTCATAGGTATCTCGTTCCTTATGTTTGCAAAATACCCATTTGCCATTGCTCTGTGAAATAATTACTGCAAATTTCAATAGTGAATCATCTACTGTATCATAAAATTTAACTTCCAACATATCACTTTTCTCCTTCCCATTCTGCCATAAACTCTTCAAGAAAGTCCTCCATAACAGCTTGTCTATGCATAGCCATTTTCTTGGCAGTCTCAGTATTCATCATATCTTTAAGCAACAAGAGTTTTTCATAAATGTGATTAATACTTGTAGAATTATGGTTCTGAATATAATCCGCCTTATTCATATTAGTCATATATGAGTGTATGAAAGGAACATGTTTAGGCTTAGGCGTTGGAGCATTGGCTACAATGGTTCTTTATACAACCGGTATCCGAATTATCATTTAAAAGTGTGGCTGGAACAGGAACCACTGCCTGCTTAACCTCCGGTGAAAGCTTATCCAGACATGCTTTTCTTACAGCAGCCAGCCGGTAATAATAATTGCATTTGGAGATACCATGCTCGCTGTACCATTGAGTAACGGTCATATCATCCGGACGGTTATTACATTCATGAATCATATCTGCCCATTCCTGCAGACGAACATTACGTGCAATAAGACTTGTTTGAGAACTCATAGACTAACCTCCTGAAATTGTATAAAAAGTTGTGACTTAACCTTTTATACTTGATTTAAATGGTATAGTCTGATTTTCTCAAATTTTTATATAATGTGCACTGTACGGACTATGAGGCGTTTACTTACATTATATCAGCCAAGGCATATTTTTACTAGCAAAAAAGGCACTCAAGCCATATAGCCTGAGTGCCACAAATCTATATCAATATTCTATTATCAAACCACCTTGAACATATTCTGTTTCAAAGGCTTATCGTCCTTGTCCGAAAGTCCCATCTCTTTTCTTGCATTTTCCAACCCCTGCATCTTCTGAAGTTCTTTCTCCGCATCCTCAAGTCCAACGTGGGTGTAAACATTAAGTGTCACGGCAATATCCGAATGCCCCATGAGGTACTGCAATGTCTTAGGATTCATGCCTGATTTCGCCATGTTGGAGCAATATGTATGACGGCATACATGGGGTGTGATATTTGGCATCTGTACCTTATAAATCTCGTTGTACCTGCCCACCATACTGTTAAATCTGTGTTCCCAGTGCATAGCAACCATCGGCATTCCGTTCTTATCCAGAAAAAGAAATCCAGTGTATCCACCTACCACTTTCTCCACTTTATATTCTGGTCTATCTTGAATGATTGCTCGAAACATTTCTGTAACTTCTTTTGTCATTGGAATTACCCATGTTCCGGCATTCGTCTTTGTCGGCTCAATCACATACTCCGTAGCTCTATCTGCCAAACACCTTGACATCACCGAGCAGTTTAAGGTTTCCATTATCCACGAGAATTGCGCCAGCTCGCACAGCGGTTGCGTACACGGTTTTACCACGTTCTGCAAGTACCCGTTGTATCGACTCATCCTGTTCCAAAGTCCCCTCATAGTGAACTTCCAAATAAAAATCATTCAGATAAGGAAGCCCCTCATAATACTTAAATTCGGGGTAATCATCATCGGGAGACAAATGGTACTCTGCTAACTGAATGACAGCACCGGCACTATAGCCCATCAGAATCCCATCATGTTGCATCAAAACATCATACAAATCGAACTCTTTGATTCGATCCATCATTCTGTCCGGCAACCCACCAGGGAAATAAACAATGTCTGCGCTTTTGATTTTTTGAGTTGCAGATTCCTTTGTGTCGGTAAAATAATTGATAAAGTTAATGTTTTCTTCCGGGATGCCATAAGTAGTAAAGCCTCCAACAATCCCATCGTGATATTTGCCACATTCCTTGCTATACAAAGCATTCCAATCCGACAAGGATTTTACACGGTTGTCTCTAAAGGAGAACGCTACGACCGCAACAGAATGATTTGGCTGTATGTAGTTTTTCAATTCGTCATAGAGCCAAGGCGCATCTATGTCAAATCCTTCAAGTAAAATGTTAATCATTGATTTATCTCCTTTGCTTGTATTTGTGCTTTTTCCAGTACATCTGCAAAGCGCTGTATCGGCTCCGCAAGCGTCTCAGCGTAGTCGAATGTCTCTTTATCGTCTCGATATTCCAACGGACTTCTGCGAACTATCAACGCATATCTAAGGGCTGCATAAGAAATAATTCTCTCGGCATATGCTATGCTGGGAGAAAAGTTCAACTTTTTGTGTCCAAAGTATTGACATAAATCCAATGTGTATTTGGAAGCAATGGAAAACCCCGCAGAATAGGGAAAAGAACCTTGTAAAGCTGGGAATTGATAGGAACACAGCAAGGCGAGTTGCCTACACAGGCAGTAGAATAGCCTATGTTTGCAACAAGGGTGCTGTGAACGTTGCAATAAGCAACAAAAGATTAGCCACATTTGGGCTAATCTCTATGTTAGATTACTACACCGAAAGGTGTGTTACTTGTTAAGTTGATTGAACCGCCGTGTACCGAACGGTACGCACGGTGGTGTGAGAGGTCGGGAAAATTCATTCAATTTTCCCTCATACTCGATTATTTTCCCAAATGACGGTAGAATTGTTCACAAGTTTTATGGTATAATTTGAATACAAAAATTGAGCAACAAATCGGGACTTACGGGAGGAAAACCGATGGAGCATCATGATATAAACTTGAATATTCATTATACTATGCCAGATGATTTATGGAAAAAGCTCAGTGAGGTATATGCTTCTATGCCATATTGGGCGGAAGAGGAAAAAAGTCCATGTTGGAGAGCCGAAAATATTGATTTGATGGCTTCTGTTGAGCCGAGTGGAATACAAATCTTCGGAGAAATGCCAGAGAAAATATGGGAAATCTGGTATTCTGAACTAAAGGAAAAATTAACAACAGCTTTGGGATACGAAATCGGGGAACCTGAAGATGGATATGATTTCAAATATTGGGACTGACACAAATCGGTATTTAAAGGTGCGAATGGATATGACAATAAGACAAGAAAAAGAATTTTTGAAAAGAATTAAAGCTGCACAATTATTGAATATATTTGTACAAGATGAGATAACGCTTAATAGTCATATTAGAGGCGTATATGGTTTTTTTGCAAAAAAAGATGATGAGGAAATTCCTTTTTATGTAGGAAAATCTAATAATATTTTTAATAGAATGTTTACTGGTCATATATATCATTACTTAAGAGGTGTGCGAAATACAGATGTTCAAAAACGAATAGAAGATTTTTTGAAGAAAGGCTATGTTATTGAAGTAAGAATATTGAAGAAAGTGCGATATAAAGGGGATAGTTTTATACAAGATGCAAATAGACTTGCTTTAGCTGAATTAAAAGAAATAGTTAAGCAACAAAATAAAGGGTTTTGTATAACTGAAGACCAAATTTCAGAAGCAGTAAAACAAAAAACTGAAAAAAAGGAATGGAATGATAAGTTTACGAAGTAGATTGTCGGCATTTGTAAATTCTTTAGGTTACAATCGATGATGGGGTAAACGAAAAAGCAGTTTTGACATTGCAGAGAACTGCCCCTTCGTTTACACCATTTTCGATTTGACCTAATTGAACAAAGTGAGCGTCCGGGTAGCCGCAACCTATGGACTTTCAATTCTTTGCTCCTGTCCATGATTATATATGATTCTCGGTATGAAAGCTACAACATTTTATAAAAAACAGGCAAATGGGCATGACGATAAAACCTCAGAAACTGAGGCTTTTGAAAGTATTAGATGTTGCTCTTTAGCAGCGCAGTGGCATTCTCATCTGCGGCTTTCCGAGATGCCCACCACATGCCTTACACACAAAAACTTTGATGCCATAAAGATGTTCCAATATTTCAGGCATTTCCATGTCACGAAGCTTTGAAAGATACTTCTTACATCCAAGTAAATTTCTGCAAAGGGTGAGCTTCTGGCTTTTAGTACGGGAACATAGCAGTCCGTAGTGCCTGATGCGGACAAAACGCCTTGGTGGTACATGCATGAGAAACCGCCGGACAAACTCTACACCCGAAATGGTCAGTTCCTTCCACTGTCCCTCATTACGGTAATCCTTTACTAAGAATGTAACGGTATCATCATCCATACGGACGGTGCGGTGATTGCTGACGGCAATGCGATGAGTATACTTACCAATGTATTTAATTACTGTTTGAGCACCATTGAATGTCTTTTTACAATGAGGAATCCAGTCCATACCATAACAGGAATCTAAAAGCTCCTTGAACGTATAATGGTTACGAAATTTTTCTGCAGTACCATGAAATACCAGCTTATCCTCTTCCCACAGTCTCTTTAGTTCCTCCAGATATTTTCCGCGGAACACTTTGGAGATGACCCGGATGGGAAGAAAGAAATTTTCACCATTGTCCTTCCACTGGTTGTTGGAAGCCAGTCCTCCCCCCAGCAGGATGGCATGAATGTGGGGATGAAAGTTCATTTCAGAACCCCATGTATGTAAAATGCAGATGTATCCCACCTTTGCGCCGAGATGTTTTGGGTCGGCAGTCAGTTCGCTGATTGTGGAAGAAGCTGCATGGTATAAGGCATCATAAAGAAGTCTCTGGTTGCTGTAAATGACAGGGTTTAAAATATCAGGAACCGTAAAAACCAGATGGAAATAAGGAGCATCAAGGACATCCTCTCTGCGTGCATCCATCCACATTTCTTTCGGAACAGCCTGACACATGGGGCAGCAACGGTTACGGCAGGAATTGTAATGAATCTGTACGAAGCCACAATCCTCACATACACATACATTTGCACCATAGGCACCGGTCTTGCAGTTCATGATGTTATGTGCGGCCTTTGCCTGTACAGGGGAAGGTGAATATTGATCAAGGTATGCCGGATAAAAACGATGAAAAATATCCTGTACTGTGGGCTTATCCATTGGCTGTACCATCCTTTCTGTCAAAAGGACTGCGGATGCCCATAAGGGATTTGTTGCTGACATGAAGATAAACTTCTGTGGATTTCGGATCGCGGTGTCCAAGCAGTGCCTGGATATTCCGCTGTTCCACTCCCTGCTCCATAAGGTGGGTGGCAAAGCTGTGACGGAGGCAGTGAGGAGTAACACCGGATAACCCGGCAGCCGATGCAGAACGTCGGATAACCTGTTCCAGTGTACTTACGGTAAGATACTGCCCTGTAAACTGATTCGGAAACAGAATGCCCTTTGGTCTGCCTTTCCGGAACCAGTATTCCGTAAGAAGTGCAAGGTTTCTTTCAGACAGAATGGTATAACGGTCCATCCGGTTCTTGGTATCCCGGACATGAATCTGCATGTTTGTGCGGGAAATATCATCATAATGAAGATGAATCACTTCCGAGACACGCATTCCGGAAGAATACATTGTGGCGAACATGGCTTTATATTTCAGGTCATCCGTAGCATCAAGAAGCCGGTCAATTTCATCAGCAGAAAGTACGGTTGGGAGTTTGTGCTCTATTATCATGCGTGGAACAGTGATATCATCCCACAGAACGTGAAGTACATTCCGATAGAAAAAACGGATGGCTGAATTATAAAGGTTGAGGGTGGTCGCTTTCAGACCATCGTCCTTCTTGGCAAGAAGAAAGTCCCTGACATCCTGACAGGTAAGTTCTTCCGGGTGCTTTTCCATGTAATTAGGGAAATAAGAAACATAGTTTTTGTAGCAGTTAATGGAACGCTCTTTAAGGTTACGGATTTTTCCGGCTTCCTCAAGCTGTAATAAATATTTTTCGTACATAATAATTCCTCCATGTAAAGTCAGTAATTTCGGGTATCACTGCTTACATGGAGGTGCATTGGAATAATAAAACCGCTTGCTAAAAGAACGGTTAGGTGTTAATCTTTTCATAGGCAGTGGTAATGTCGATCCTGTTTGATTGTTGGTTGTGGTGACTTAACAATACTACTATTAGGACTTGGTTTCCACTGCTTTTTATTTAGGAAAAGAAAAACTGCGCCACAGCCTTGGCAGGCCATCGCGCAGCGATTTTGTTCAACTTGAATTTGTATCACAGTTCCTTCTTGAGAATTATTTTTTCTTCTGTTCGGTATTCTTCCACAAATCCATGCTTCAGAAAAAGTGTAATAGCGGGGTTGTCAATTGCAATATCATCGTAGAGAACTGAAATCCCATTGTTTTTCGCTACGAAACACAGCAGATCCAACGCCTCGCTTCCATAGCCCTTTCTTCTGTATTTCGAATATATGATAACATCGGCTATCTCATGCTGTGTTTCGGCATCGTAGTGATACGCAATTTCTCCAACGAATTGACCATCTTCATTTTTTAGGTACCTATAATACCGCTTGTCCTCGTGGCAAGCGATCCAATAATTGTACCAGCCGCTCCATTTATCCTCCGGCCAGGGGATTGTCCCGCCCCACGCATGATTGTAGGACATGGTATCTTCATCGGCCAGCATCATTTGCCGAAACCACAAGTCCTCATATTTTGGCTCATATAAAGTAAGCATCCTTACCTCCTGTAAATTCCGATTGAGATTTCACCTGTTTTAAATCATTTTTGCTATTTTCGCAATAATATTGCAAATAAAACGATTAGAACTAATCCAACAACTCGATTAACTTATCAAGAAATGCCTCTTCCTTCAACTATCTACACTGAAATTTGAATCACTATTTACTTATGCTTCATAGTACCTGACACCTTGTATAATTATGAACTCAGCAGTTGGTACTATTCTCGTAACCATCTACAGATATCAACCACTTGCACTCCTTTGTAATCATATGTTTCATGATGTGTTCTTGCAATTATCATCTTAGGATATGCATCTCTTATTGCAAGCAAAGGTGAATATTCTCTTTCAAATGTCTTTTCATCTGAAATATTATCGCTTACCTGAATATATATTTGAGCCTCACGTTTCTTTGCTACAAAATCCACTTCTTTTTTATAAAGTTTTCCCACATATACCTCATATCCTCTCCTACGCAGCTCCAGATAAACAATATTTTCGTAAACTCTTCCAAAGTCCATGTTTCGCGTACCATTGACTGCATAACGAAATGATGTATCACAAAGATAATATTTACTATTATTTGCCAGATATTTTTTCCCTTTTAAATCATAACGTTTTGCCTCATAGAACAGAAATGCATTTTCCAAATACCCAATGTATTTTGACACCGTCTTTCTGGTTATCTCGCTCTGGTCATTTTTTAAAGTTTTGCTGATATTATTAGGCGAAAGTAAATTACCGATGTTATCCATCATGAATTCAGATATATTAGTGAACTCTGATTTATTTCTTATCTTATACTTTTCAACCAAATCTCTGATAAGAATGGTTGAATACACATCCCTAATGTAATCATACTGTCTGTCCTCCGTCTTATATACATAAGATCCAGGCATACCACCAGTTCGGACATACTGATCAAAAGCTTCATCATACCTGTCTGTAATTCCATAATAAGTTAGATATTCCACGAAAGAAAATGGATATACTTTTATTTCCATCGTTCTCCCTGTAAAAAGTGTTGCTAAATCTGAGCTTAACAAAAATGCGTTTGAACCGGTAATATAAATATCATAAATTCCTTTTGTATAAATACTATTAATTGCAAGTTCAAACTGCGGGCATAGTTGAACCTCATCAATCAATAAAACATTCGTCATTCCCTCTTTGTACTGATCCAAGATATACTTATGCAATGCATGATACTCCAACAAATGATCAAACTCTAATTCCTGAAGGTTTATCATAACAATATTTACCGTTTCCTCTAATGACTGCAGATAAGAGACAAACTCTTGCAGCAATACCGATTTACCGCTTCGTCTGATGCCTGTAATTACTTTTATATCCGGTGTCCCATACAATTCAATCAGTTCATCTAAATACTTTTTTCTTGCGATAATCTGCATGGCAAAATCTCCTATTCCCATTTTTTGAATAATTTTCATTTTTCGGTAATATATTTCATAGACTGATATTATCACACTCTGCGCATTCTGTCATTATTCTATTCCCACTTTTTTAAAATTATTCATTTTTTGGTATTAGTTTTTAATTTTGATTTCCTAGAAATTTCCCATACTTTTCCAATGGAAAAAGTGGAAATTTTCCAAAACAACATAAGCATGCTTATCTTTAGACTTTAATGAACAATATAGATTATTCTTATCGTAAGTAAAATGAGGATCTGAATATTGAGGATGTTTAGCTAATTCATTGACAAAACCCTCATATTCATCAAACGAAAATATCTTTTGAATCATCATTTACATCTCCACTAGCATCATTTCTTATAGTTATATAAACAGGAAGTTATAAAACAAACATAACCCACAAAATCAGATAAGTTTTGCGTATATCACGATTTACTAATAAATATATGCTTCCATATGCCAATCCTAAAAACATACATGATATTCCCGTTGAAAAATCTTTTGTCAAGAAATGCCCCATACCCCATGTAATTGCTATTACAATTCCTCCATAAGGAATGTTTACTCTTTTAAACCATTTCTCACATGCCATCTGCCCAAATACAAGAATCAGTGTGACTAATACAATTTCGAATATGTAATAAATATACTGGAAAAAGAATCGTAATACACCTAATTTTTGAAATTCCAAAAGCACTTTTGAGCCATTCCATTCTATATATGACATGGTCAGACTTCCGCAAATCAAAACAACAACTAAAATCCATTGCCATGTTTTTACTTTTTTTCCTTTTCTCCAAATATCAAAATCATATTTTCTTTTGGCAAAATTCATGATAAGAAAGCTTATTATTCCCCACATAATACAGGTAATAATCCAGTGAGTAATATGTTGCAAATCAGACCATTCCACTAATTGTCTCCCATATAAAAAAGGTTCTATTCCATAGGCAATGATTGCTTCCAGCATTAATCCGCCAAAAGCACCTAGTGTTAGTAATATATAATTAAATCCTGTTACTCTTTTCATCAGACACCCTCACAAATTCAAATTCGTCGTTCTATTACTTAAGTATCTTATCCAATTCAGAAATCATAATCTCCGGATTAAATTTATTGTTTTGCCACAGAGTAGCCGTCAATACTCCTCCCATTGACATACCATACACTGTATATACATTTTTTCCATAATGTGAAAGCATATAATCTTCGATTTCTCTCGCATCTGACAAAAACGATACAAAGTCTTCCTTAACCTCTGGGTTATGTCCTGACATAATAGGCACTATGATATGAAACTATTTTTCATAATACTCTATATATTATTCCATACCTGCCACGGGCACTGAAAGCCATGTATCAGAATAATTTTTCTTTTACTGGTATCACCAAATTCCAAAATCTTCAAATCACAAAACCTCCACTAACTTCATATATAAAACAATAAAAAATGCTATGCGTTAAGCAATAATATTTCCAATCGCACAATATAGAAACGGCATATACATAAATAACAAACTTAATCTTTCCCAAAGACCTTCATAAGTAAAAATTGTTCCTTTAAACTTCTCCTTATCACCCATGATAAAAAAGGAAAAGAACATTACTGCTAATACAAACGCAAGAATACAGAAAATACCCTTTATAACATCACTTTCTTTAAAAGCACTTATCCCCTGTAATAAAGGAAAAAACATCAATGCCATAAAACCAAATGCAGAACCCGCACCATGAATTTTTGATGCAAAAGTCACTTTATCTTTTGATTCATTAACGCTAAACAAACCAGACAAAATTCCTGCTCCTACTGCAAAAGTAGCAATCGAGATAAATGTAAATCCTGCTAATACACTTGAAACAGCATTTACATCTTTGTAAAACAAAAATGAAGCTCCCAACAAAAAAACACCTAACCACACAAGCCAAATATTATAAATCTTTCTTACCGGACTTTCAGGGCTTCCCAAAACACTCATTACCATTGTCTTGCTATTATATCCTTTATAAAAATGCTTCAATATCCATGGAAGTAAAAACTCGCCAATTATTGTTATCAATAAAAGTATATTAAATAGTTTACTATCAATTATGCCGTTCATTTTTAGTCTCCATTTCTCTCACGAAATTTCCGATTTCTATGACAATATCTTATCATAACATATATGTGATTTGTCAATTTATATATCGTAAATTAGGCAGATTTTGTGGCTACATTCATAACGTAAAGCAGGGCAGATATAAGAGTACATGCACAAGTCACTCACAGCGTAGATGAAAGGAAAAATCGTACAGACAAATATTATTTTCTTCGTGAGCTATGGAGATAAGACTCTTTAGAGGCTTATCGGAATGTCCAGCGAACAGAAACA